>Ga0256852_1000001_pt1 | contig 71092 bp, 98 predicted proteins | sample BONnt5_FD_181169 | JGI IMG/M metagenome (GOLD analysis project Ga0256852, IMG submission 181169) | Terrestrial sediment cell enrichment communities from Utah, United States - BONCAT_SYTO_Terrestrial_sediment - 5 | ecosystem: Environmental > Terrestrial > Deep subsurface > Rock core/Sediment...
GCTACGACGAGCTGATGATCAACCCGACCTTCACCCCCGATTCGCTCCGCGAGGAGGGCAAGGAGGATCGCCCGGGGTGCGATATTGTCGACCGCTGGACGAAGAACCTCGTCGCCACGGTCTATCCCGATCCCAACCACGATGCGCTCGCCATCGGTGCCGCCTTCGCGGCCGTCCCGCAGCTCGTCGCGGCGGCCCAGGAGGCGCTCGCCCAGATCCGCTACCTCCACGAGAAGTTCCAGCCGACTGGCACTGGCGAGACGGTCATGACACGCCTCGAGGTCGCGCTCGCCCGGGTCGAGCGTCCCGACCTTCACTTCGCCCATGATTCGGACGAGAGGGCATATGCCGAGTACACGGCGGGCGAGGGCCCGCACAGGCCGTAAGGGCGTCCCTCCCCTGCTTGCCATCCCTCTTTCCGACAGGACACGTCCATGACCGACAAGAACGCCCTCTTCGAAGCCTTGAAGCCCTTCCTCGGCCCCGTCGTCTCGCACGAGGAGGTGAAGGCCATCATCGACCTTCACGTGGCAGGGGAGCTGCCCCACGACTTCCGCACCCACCAGCACTCGTGGCGCAATGCGATCGAGCTGTGCGTCGCGATGGCCAAGGGAGAGAACGTCGACTTCCATCCTGACGATGCCTCGTACTGGGCGCACGAGCTGCGCGCCTTCGACGGTGCCTTCCTGGAACTCGGAGATCTGCCGTTCGTCAGTCCGGAGGACATGCATGCCGCTGACTTCGTCCGGATCGTCGAGGACTTGAAGAAGGGCGGCCTGAACGCCGAGGCTCATGCCGCTGCCACGAAGACCGATCGCCAGATCGTCGACGAGGTGAACGCGATCGCGCACGTCGTCCTGCGCGCCATCGGCACGGGGTACCGGGCTCCCGAGGATCACCTGTTCTGGAAGGCCGAGGATCCCCGTTCACAGATGGCGTGGAGCCACGCGGTCGAGATCTACGAGATGATCACGGCGGCCGAGGTCTTCGATGCACTGATGGCCGTCGAGGAGGACGAGGAAACGGGAAAGCGCGACATCATCCATCTGGGGTCGCAACCTACGGCCTGACCCTTTACGACTGCCCCACGGCACCTTCTCCGGCTAAAGCCTCCTGCACGAAAGGGAACGCGCATGACGATCAAGAACTCCTTCAAGCTGCTCGACATCGGCATGCGTTCCGTGTCCGCCCCGCTCTGGTTCGGGCGGTTCGGCAAGCCCGTCAGCTACCACGTTCTCCTGATCCTGCCCGATCCGGGCACCCTGCCGGACGAGGCCCGCACCCTCTCTGCCGTCGAGTGGTGCCAGTCGACCTTCGGACCGCCCTCGGCCGACCTGCCGCGCAAGCGGGGGGACGAGGGGCGCTGGCATTTCGACGGGACCGGCTTCTGGTTCATGGACGAGGGTGCCGTGAGAGCCTTCAAGGAACGTATGGGGAGGATGTCCGCCCCTGCCTCCGAGGACGAGACGTGCCCTGCCCGCCCGCTCGAGAGCATGGGCATCACGCCCGCCAGCGTGCTCCAAGAAGCGATCAAGCCCTATCTCGCCCCTTCGACACCTGACATGGTCGTGCGCTGGGCCATCGACGCCGCTCTGGCGGAGATCGATGCCACGGACGACCGCAAGTTCCACATCCGGGAGCTGGAGGCCAATTGTGCCGACCTCGAAAGGCAACGTGATTGCGAGCGGACCCGTGCCGATGGTCTCCAGAAGGAGCTGGAGTTCTTCCAGGGTCTGACGGTGGAGGTCCGCCGGAAACCCTCGCCGTGGTCAAGCGTCCTGGCCTTCGCCAAATCCCTCGGGATCTATTCCTCTGCTTCCCGAGACATCCTCTACGTAAGATCGGGAGAGCGCCCATGAGCAAGACGAAGACCCAACTCCTGACCGCCCTTCTCCGCAAGGTCGAGAAGGCGGATGCCGGGTCGCCGCAACTCGATGCCGAGATCTGGTGCATCCTGAAGGGAGTCCGTTACGTGGACGGGTTCGAGTACCAGTACAGCGACGGCACCCGCGCCCATTATTCCCAGCCCGGCAAGCGTACGGTGGAGAACTCCCTCCCGGGGCAGGTTCTCCCGTGGACGCGCTCGCTCGATGCCGCCCGAGACTTCGTCTCCCGCTACCTGCCCGGTTTCTACGTGACGAGTGGTTTGTGCGAGCTGTCCGGCCACGCCAGCATCGGACCCGACTACAACGGCTCCCAAGGCGATCGCCTGAAGGCGGAGTGGGACGAGGACAAGTACCATTCCGGCTTCCATGCCGACCTTCAGCCGGGCGGCGACAGGCACGCGGAGTGCCTTGCTGTCGTTCACTGCGTCTTGCAGGCACTCATTGCCAAGGAGGAACTCGATGCACTTGCAGCCTGAATACGTGAAAGCCGTCGCTGACGCGTTGAAGAACCGCAGCGACAACCCCCTCGTGCCGGCCGACCACGTCCCGGTGCCGCTCGGCGGCGGGATCTACTGGTGGATCAGTCAGGATCGCTACGAGCGCCTGCGGACCCCCCGGAAGCCGCTTATGCAACGGTACGGTCGCAGTCGATGACCGGCATGCACGAGATGACCGCGACCACCAAGGGTCAGCTCGTCGACGCGATCATCTCGGTGATCGGTCGAAAGAGATTCGATGTCTACGGGGAGGACGACCTTGTGGCGGTCCATCAGGTCGCCTGCCTGTATGCCTTCCGCAAAACCCTTTCGGGATCAGCGGTGGAGACGGTCCGTCAGACATACGACCACCTCGAGCGGACGGGACAGTATCCGTTTTTCGCTGATGCCGAGGATCACGCCCAACCGACCGTATGAGCCGGCCGCCACGGACCATTGGCCTGGATCGGCTGTCAGGCAGGCTGTCCCTTACGGGCCGTCGGCGTAGGGTGTCACCACAGGGACCTTTCGCAGGAGAGCGCACGTGGACGAGCAGATGGAACTGAAGAGGAAGTTCGCGGAGATCATTCGAGGCAACTCTCCGGACACGGCAGCCGAGAAGATCGTCGCGGCCCTGATGCCGTTTCGCGAGGAGATCGAAGAGCTTTCCCAAGCCCGGCGTGACGTCGGCGAGACCCTGCTGAAGCACGGCTACGCATGGCGGACGGGCAGCGAGGCGGAGTACGTGGGACGGGCGCTCGACGACCTGAAGCAGAAGGCGGCCGAGTTCCCGACAATCGTCCTCACGATCGAGGACGGACGCGCCGAGGTCAGGGGAGCCTCCGCCCCGGTGCGCGTCATCCATGCCGACATGGACCGCGATGGCGAGACGCTCACGGGCGACGAGATCGACGCGATCATTGCCGGCAGCGTGTACGAGGGTGGCCCCATCGAGGTTGAGACCGCAATTGCCGAGGCCCGTGAGGGACTTGAGCGCTACCTGCCGGACGGTGCCAAACCCGGCGTGTGACTGGGCTTGACCCTTTGCCTGCCACCACGCCTAAATGAGGCAGGCAGGCGGACTTGCGCAGTCGCTGTCATGTCAACCAGGGCCACGATGTCCTGGTCTCGGATCTCACGGTAATGGACATTCTGCCTTGAGGCTTGGCGACAGTCGGGCCTCATCGCTTTCTGCCGCCCCCGCCTGCTCAAACCCTGCCAGTTCTCTTTATTGTTATTAAACAACATTAGGCATTACAGAACTTTTATCTACCTCGAATTAGACATTGCGGAACCATTTCATTATGCACACATTACCGATCCAGAACATTATGCCAACCTGAACGGCTCCGCCCTGGAGGTGGAATGGCTCTCAAGGCACTCGATCTTCTGGCCTCCATACGATCCGAACTCAATCAGATCGAAGCCGACGTCGTGCGCTCGGCCCACGATGATGAAGATGCGGAGACCGTAGCCGTTCTCAAGTCACGCGCGGCGGAAATCCTGCACCACCTGAAGGAGATCAGGGCGGTCCAGCGGAAGCGCCAGGAGGCGATCTCGGCAGGAACCGGGGTTGATCCCAGCCGCCCTCCCGCGAGCGGCAGGAGCAAGCCCGCAGGCCGCGCCCTCGACCTGTCCTCCGGGGCCGGCAAGCAGCATGTGGACCCAGCCCCGGCCGTTGGGAGGAAGCGCATGCTCGACCTCGAACCCGACGTCAGCGGGAACCCGTCCGGCTTCCCCTCGCAGAAGCGGGAAAAGATCGTCGTTGCCCTCGACATGATCGGCTACCCGTCGCCGCCCTCGACCGTGTCGGCCGTCGTCAAGTACATGTTCGACACCGACATCCAGGCAAGCCAGTTCGCCTCCTTCCGGAAGGCGGATGAGCGGGCGTGGCACAAGGGCAAGCGGGACAAGCCCCTGATCGGGCCGGCGCTCAATGCATTCGATCTTTCGGCCCGGCCGAGGACGGTGGCCCTTTCGACGTGGCCGCTCGAGAAGCGGATCATGGGATCCCTGAGCGACAGGGCGGACGCACTGCGTACCATCCTCGCGGCCCGGCACCATTGGCTTCAGGGCGATGCCCTGTGGGGAAGCCTCTTGTTCATCTTCGCGCGTGACTTCCGCTTCGCGCCTCCGAGCGGCGGGGAAACCGAGGCCGAGGCGGAGGTGATCTGCTCCCAGGCCGAGCAGGCGCTCGCGCTGATCGAGATGCAGGACAAGGAGGAGCGGATGGCCGCAGCGGAGCGAGCGTCGCGCCTCGACGAGAAATCACGGCTCTTCGGCCGTCCGGTCGGGTTCGACGTCATCCAGGGAGGTATGAATGAGTAGTGTTGCCTCTGCCCTGCGGGGTGACCTGCCGTACAAGGCCGTCGATGCCCGCCAGATCAACATGACGGCGAAGAACCCGTCCTGCATGCGGCTTCGTGCGATCCTGATGGCGGGCACGAGCGTGGATGCCGTCCTGACCCAGGTCTTCCATGGCGAGGATCAGTCCGAGCAGTCCATCTACGCCCTGACCATCGGCAATGCCTTCGAGGCGAAGCTCTTCGAGAGCGGAGCCGCCCGGCTGATCCAGTCCCTTCAGGAGGCCGGGGTTCTCGGCGAGACGGACCTGCGCGTCCTCAACCTCAACAACATACCCGACATCAACTCCACCGACGGGGCGAAGCGAGCCCGCGCGTTGCGCCTTGCCGCAGCCGAGACGCGCCGTGCGATCCGCGCCCGCGCGGAAGGACATCCGAACGCCCCGAACATCATCATCCATGCGGCCATGCCGCTGCCCTTGGGAGCGGGAGCCGAGATCGTCCTCGTCAGGCCCGACGTCCTCTTCGCGAGGGACGGGGAATGGAGCTACCGCGTGGGCGAGATCAAGTCCTTCCCGTCCCTCGGGCACCTCACCGACGAGGATGAGGTCGAGACTGCCGCTGCCCAGGCCGGCGTCTACGCCGTGACCCTCGAGCAGGTCATGGAGGACTTGGGGATCGACCTCCCGGTCCGGCCGCAGGCAGCCCTCATCCTCCTGAAGCCTCCCGGCATGTTCGCCAAGACGACGATCCAGGACATCGAGCGGGACATGGGCACCGCCCGCCGCATGCTCGCCCAGCGTCCGCACTCGCTGAACGAGATCGTTTCCATCCTCGGCCCGGGCGTCAGCCTCGACAGCCAGGAGGCGATCTACCGCATTCCGGCGACCTTCCAGGGCTTCTGCCGCAGCTTCTGCCCGCTGTGGCGCATCTGCCAGGACGAGGCCCGCACGCGCGGCGATCCGTCCGTTCTCGGCAAGGAGGTCGAGGAACTCGTCCGGGCCGTCGGTTCGCCTCAAAGGGCCATCGCGCTCATGCACGGCGCGGCCCCGCAGAACCCCGTCGAGGGCATCGTCCAGCGCCGTCTCCAGGCGGCATACCGTGAACTCCAGGAAATCCAGGGTGCAGTGGCATGAGTGATCTCAAGGCAGTTGCCCGCCTTCTCGCAGACCAGGCCGGGGAGGCCGTCGCCTTCGCGCATGAACGGCCCTATCCGATCTCGGATCACCCACTGGTGCTCGTGCCGATCAAGATGGCGGGTGATCCGTCAGCCCTGTTCGCCATGGGGATCGGGAACGGCATCGACGAGGTGGTGTCGCTGGTCTGCCCGGAACCGCGAAACCGCACCGCGCAGTACCAGTTCCTCATGGCGTGCGCCGAGGCGATCATGCCGTTCCTGGAGGCGTGGGACGACGATCCCTTCGTCATGCCGCAGGTCATCACGCCCTCCTCTGCCGCCAACAAGCTCCTGCTGAGGGTCGTGGACAAGATCACGTTCTCGGAAAACGTGCCCGCCGCCCTTCGGGACCTGGGGCGCCGCCTGCATCTCCTGGACACGTCCTTCGAGCGTCCGGACAGCGCCCTGCTCCTCGACATGCCGAAGGCACTCGGTCACCTGTTCGCCACGGGGCAGGACGAGAACGCGGACCAGCATCTCGGCACCCAGATCGAGTGGCTGCGCCCTGCCGACGGGAACATCCACTCCCGCGTGCGCGCTGCCGAAGGGCGCAGCGCCTCCACATCCACCGACCCCCAGCACGACAACAGGCACCTGGTTCCGCTCTCCATGGCGTTGAAGAGGGCCCGCAGGGCGGGGGACGATGCGGAGGTCGCACGCCTGAGCGCCGGGATCAGGGACCAACTCGTTCCCGAGATCGAGCACCGCTACGACCTGGTCAGGGAAGGACTTCCGAGGGTACGTGCGTTCCCGGGGTCCGAGCTGGCGTCGACGATCCATGCCGCTGACCGCCGCCGCTACGACTCGCACAGGGTTCGCGTCGCCAATCCCGAGAAGAACGTCTCCCGCGGCCTGAAGGGTGCTTTCGGCCATCTCGCTTTTCTCGAACGGGAGAAGGTGCTCCATCAGATGGAGATCTTGGGCACGAGGTCCGTCAGCTCGGCACGGAGCGAGGCCCGCCTTGCAGGAAAGGTGCTCGTCGGGGAGGTTCTCGACAGGGTCGAGTACAATGTCGGACGCAGGCTCATGGTCGAGTACGTGATCCGCAGCCAGCAGGACCAGCTCGCGTTCCGCGATGGGGACGATCTCGTCCTTCTCGACGGCGAGGAACCGTTCGGCTTCCGGATCGACGGCATCGAGCGCGACCCCGAGTCCTTCATCGTCCATGCCCATGTCACCGCAGGCAAGACGAAACCAGGCCAGCCCCAAGTAGGCGACGATATCGAGCTCGGGGAGGCCAGCGCGGACTTCAGCCGCGGGTCCAGCAATACGTGGGACAGGCTGAGCAGCCTCTCGCCGCGCCCGCAGGTGTCAGCGCCCCTCGGCCCGACCCAGGACCTGCTGCCGCTCGTGACCAACCTCCGCAGCCAAGGTTAGGCCACACCCGCCCGTTCCTCTGGACACCATCTTTCGGGAGAACCCGATGTCAGCCGAACTCCTCGCAAGCGCAGATGCCGTCGCGAACCAAGTCCTCAACGCCATTGCCAACGAGGACGAGGACATCGTCGTCGATTCCCCTCCCGGAGCCGGCAAGACCCGCCTGCTCGAGGACGCGACCGGCTTCGTGGCTCTCGTGCTCGAGCTGACCGTCATGGTCGGATGCAGTTCCAACGACCAGGCGGACGACGCCACCGGACGGATAGCGCGGGCTTTTCCCAATCTGCCGATCGACCGCTTCGTTGCTCGCGGCGAGGGAAGGCCCCTGGCGCTCGTCGGGCTGCCGAACGTGAACATAGTCGACGACCCCATGCGGCTGTCCGCTCCCGTCACCGTTGCCACCGTTGCGAAGTACGGAGAGGTCGATGGCCTGAATGGTCCCAGGGACTTCCTGTTCCTGGACGAGGCCTACCAGATCAAGAACGCCGACTACCTCCGCATCCGCGACATGGCAGGCCGTACCGTGGCGATCGGCGACCCTGGGCAGATCGATCCGATCACCAAGACGTCGGTTCGTCACTACGCCTCCGACCCGCAGGGGCCGCACGTTGCCGCCCCGAAGGCCATGCTCGCAGCCAACGTCGCCCGCCGCTTCGTGATGCCGCTGTCCCGGCGCCTGCCGCAGGATACCGTGGAGATCGTCCAGCCCGCCTTCTACCGCCGTCTCCCGTTCGAGGGCGTGGCCGAGGCCTGGGAGCGCTACATCGATCCCTGCGCGCATGGATCGACCCAAACCGACCACCTCCTCGACCAGGCCCTCGCGGTCGGATCCCTGTCGATGATCTCATTGCCGGAGGCGATCGTGACGAGCGTCGATCCGGAGATCGTGGACCTGATCGGCGACATGGTCGACCGTCTCGTCGTCCGGCAGTTCCATGTCTTCGACGGCGATGACCATGAGAGGCCGATCACGCCCGATGACATCGGGGTGGTCGCCTTCCGCAAGCATCAGGTGGCTGCCATCCGCGCACGTCTCGGCAGCGCATACAGGGGCGTGCACGTCGAGACCGCCAACAGGTTCCAGGGCCTGGAGAAGAAGGTCATCCTCAGCCTCCACACGCTGTCGGGCAAGCAGCGCCTCGACGGGTTCTCCACGGAGGGCGGCCGGATGTGCGTGGCCTCGTCACGCCACAGGGTGAACTGCATCATCATCGGCCGCGACGGCATCCAAGGGGTTCTCGACCGCTTCTCCCCCGATGAGGGACGCTTCCTCGGGCAGGTCGAGGATCCATACTTCGCGGGCTGGCAGGCGCACTCGACCTTCGCCCGGTTGCTGGAGGAAAGGAACGCGATCATCCGCCCCTAGGGCGTCGTCACCCGGTCGAAGGCCGCGAGCCTTTCCCGCAACTCGACCAGCCTGGGGTGCCTGTTGTAGTTGGACCAGCAGTCGACCGTGATCTCGCCGTCCTCGTCCCGGATGATGATGTCCTGCTCGGCGTACCTCGACTTCAGGGACTCCGACGTGTCGCCGAGCTTCTGTTCCCACATCTGCTGGTGCGTGCAGATGAACCCGTCCCAGACGTAGAGGGTGTTGCCTTGAAGATGCCCCTTGATCTCGATCGCCTCCTCGTGCTCGTGCAGCGGGCGGCTGAGGAGCGCGTGGATCGTCTCCGCGCTGGGATTGCGGTAGACGGGGACGCGTGCGTCCTCGTACCTCGACAGGCGGATGATCTGGTGCGGCTTCTCCACTTCGACCCTCTCCGTCGGTCTCAGGGCGTCGGTGAATGGTCAGGGGCAGCGTCGGGAGCGTCAATCTCCCTCACTGGCCGGAACCCGATCGTCGAGACCCGGTTCCGGCTGACGGTGAGCACGTCGCCGCGTGCCTCGTAGTCGAGCAGGTTCTCGGATGCGAACTCCGCCATGGCGCGCAGCCAGCGGCTCAGGCGCTCCACGCCCTCGCGATCGTCGCCGGGGAGAGCCTCCGGGCAAGGCACGATCCTCATGAGCTCGAGACGCTCGTCCGCATCCATCGCCTGGATGAACCGGATGGCGAGCGTGATCCTGGTGGTCGGCATCCCTGTCGCGTCGAAGTACTGCATGCTCCCCTCCCCGTTATCGGCCCTTCCCCGCCCTTGCGGCGGCCCTCTCCAGCGACGGCATCGTCACGCGGGCATGGACGTGCCCGCCCTGCTCGGAGACCACGTCGCGTCCGGCGATCCTCTGGTCTGCCGCCCAGTTCAGGATCGTGAGGGCCTCACGGGCGACGCCTGCGTCGCCCGTGATCCCGATCTTGCCCCTGAGTGCCTTAAGGAAATCGTCCCCCACTTCGACGCATAGATCCATTGGTGCCATCCCCTGCCCAGTGCCCTCATGGCCTCACGCGCCTGGCGCCACCATCGTCCGTGCCGGCAGGCCCTCGGGGAAGCCTGCCTCGTAGAGTCCCTCCTCGCCCTCGGGGATCGACCAGGTGCCGTCCCTGAAGATCTCGTTGTTCTCGGCGTCCTCCATCCGGTGGATGAGTCCTTCGTCCGCCAACTTCTTCCAGAAGCCGAAGGAAGACGGGTTCACGTCGGGCGTGCCGGGGTCTACGACCGAGACCGGGCCGATGGTGGTCCTCAGCCAGTCGACCGCGCGGCGTCCGTAGCCGTTGCCGCTGTGGTGGGACGAGAAGCTGTAGATCTGGACATACGTCTCCAGGTCGGTGCCGATCTCAGCATGGACGGTCCCGTCCCAGTATTGTTCGGAGCCTGAACCCGGTACCCCACTGATGATCGGGTTGAATTCCGGCTGCGTCTCTGGCTGTTCCATCGTCATGCTCCCCATCCCAGTGAAGGCGTCCAGTCGCCCGGCTCGGCATCCATCCCCCTGACCCTGTCGAGGACGGGAGACAGGAAGCCGTTGATCTCGTCGATGACCTCCGAGAGGGAGATCGAGGCTTCCGGGGCGACCTGCCGGATGAACTTGCTCCAGGCACCCTCATTCCTGTCGGCGAAGGCCGACGACAGGCCGTCCACCTGCTCCGGGATCTGGCGTTGCTGGTGCTCGAAGGTCTTCTGGATCGCCTCGGCAAGCTGCTCCCCGCTGAAGGGATGGAGTCGCAGCAGCATCCAGATGTCATAGTAGTCCTTGACCCTGGTGTTGAAGACGCCGAACTGGACCATTGCGTGCAGCTTCTCGGCCACCACGGTCTCCAGCGGGTAGGCCGCTATGACGGGCCGGGGGGCGATGCCGTCGAGGATGGTGGGTATCTCCATCATCCTGGCATTCGGGGTGACCGGGTTGCCGAACCCGACGTCGACCCGCAGCTCCGCACGCGCGGTGCCGACCATGGCGATGAGCGAGACCTTCCCGCCAGGCACGATGCCCGTGCGGTCCTTCGTGATCTTCATGGTCTCCAGCCTGAAGACCACGCCGTCGTCCTCGACCGGGGTCGCGATGGCTGCCTTCAGGGACTTCTCGAGCCTGTGCACGTCGCCGTTTCCGTCGAAGCCGTTGAAGTCCACGTCCTCTGTCGGCCTCAGCAGGTCGCCCCCGTTGTACACGGACAGGAGCAGCCCGCCCTTCAGGCAGAAGTTGTTCGCCTCCGGGGAGACCGACAGTCGGTAGACGAGCCGTTCCTGCGCATAGCGCCGCACGAGGACCTGCACGTCGATGCCGGTCTCCTTTGCGAGGTTCTTGATGCGCTGGAGAGCGGCTGCTCCCACGTTCTTGGCCACGGCTCCGTCTCCGTTCGGGCGGACATGACCCGATGATGGCCCGGCCCACGGAATGGGACAAAGGACTCCTGCTTGCCCCGCCGTCCTTCGGCGGAGTCCCTCGTTTGCGCCAATCCGGGGCACCGCGTATCCTTCAGGGCATGGTCTGCCGCCTCGAGGAAGGCGGGGCAAGCAGGGGGCGGCATGATGAGGAAGCGGACGCTTGCGGTTCTGACGGTGCCGTTGTGCCTGGCCCTCATCACGCCGACCGTCGAGGCACAGGTGTTCGTCTATCGGCAGAAGCCCACGGTCACGCTCCCAACGCCCGCTGCGCCTCCGTCACCGCCCGCAGAGCCTGAGGTTTTCAACAATCCAACGCTGGCAGTCCCCTCGGACGGCAACACGTGGTGGTGGGGGCAGTCCCTCAGGACCTCCATCGACAACGGGTTCCCGGCTCTCACCTTCTCGCTGACTGACGGTCGGCCGCCCTTTACGAGTCCTACTGGCTTGCCGGCATGGATGGAGGTCGTGTGGGCGAACGACCGTACGTTCCAGCTTCGGAAGAGGTCGTCGGCGATCCTCGGGGAATACGACGGCGGGATGCACGACATCAGCCTGACCATCCAGGACGCGGACGGACGCCCGCTTTCCAACTATAGCCCCTCCGACGTGTACAAGGTCGAGCTCTGGTACGATGTCCCCGTGGTCAGCGGACCGACGGGCTACCTGCACCTGACGCCCGGCGGCTCTTTTCCGGACCTTACGTTCACGATCGCCGAAGGTCGTCCGCCGTTCAGCAGCCCCACGAACCTCCCTCCGTGGACCGAGGTCGTATGGACGGACTCCAGGACGTTCGTCATCAGGCTCAGGGACGGCGCCAGCGTCCCGTCGAGCTACGAGTATTGGGAGATCAATCTTACCCTCGAGGATGCGACTGGCCTCAGGGTCGGCCAGGAGGCTGACGGGACGATTCCATATCCCTTGCGGAAGGCCATCGAAATCTACTAGCGGACAAGGTCCCGCATAAGCCCGTCTCCGCCGCCCATCCTCGCAAATGCGGAGCGCGCCTCCACAAATGCGAGGATGGGCGGCCCTTGTGCCCTGCCGTCCGGCGATGGAAGGTGGTCCTGATCGAAGGGGCAGGACACGATGCGCACGAAGGTCTTCAGGGTTCGGGAGCCATTCCGCCTCTACCGCCAGGTGGGCACCTACCCGGCCAACAGCCATATGCGGACCCACGAGGACTTCCGCTTCGGACAGAACGAGGCCTTCAACGCCCGGCCCGGCGACGAGATTCACGTCACGCCGGAAGGCACCTTCCTGAGCCGGCCGGATGGGCCGACATGGCGCGTCAATCTCGTGGTTCCCAAATCCAACGCAATGTTCATGCGACGGTGGCCCGACGCGGCCATGCTCGGTGCCGATCCCCGTGCGATCGAGGTATTCGCCCCGTCGACCGTCTGCGACGTCGAAGAGGCCGATGCCATCGCCTCGGTGCTGCACGTCCCCGGCATGGAGGTGCATGAGTTCGAGGAGTCGCCCGAGCTCGCCCGGTTCAAGGAGAAGGTAGGACCGCTGGTCGAGGCGCTTGCAGACCTGCCATCGGAGGTCGGCTCAACCTGGCTTTTCAGGGACCACATGGAGTACCCGGTGGTGGCCCTGCTTGCGTACAACACGCCGAAGATGGGCGGGCACGATGGCTTCGCCCCTGAGTTCTCGATCCACTACAACTTCCAGAACCGGAAGGCGATCTACCGTTCCCCCGGGTTCGATCACGTGGAGATGGACCTCTCGAAGGCGATCGAGGCCGCGTCGCAGGAAATCGAGCGGATTGCCCAATGGCACAAGGCCTCCCCGGCTCCCTGATTCCAAGTCAACAACCGCTAGCGAGAGAATGACCCATGGGCGAGATCGACTACGTGAGGGAGAAGTGCTGGAAGATTCCGCACCGGATCAGGCGGGAGGTCTCGCGGTCTCCCGAGGGGTGGGGCTGGGTGTCGACATATTCCATGATCGGCGACCCTCCACAGGGAACGCTCGACCGCTCCAGGATCAAGTTCCCGGCCATGCACATCTCCTATGAGGACTACGAGCTTCTTGGCAACCTGATCGACGGGGACCGCGTGCATGGCGGCCTGTCCGGGAAGGCTGGCGGGATGTACGACTACCACAACGGCGAGGCGGAGTTCTGGTTCAGGAGCGTGGAGGACGCCCAAGCCCATTTCGAGCTCCTCGTCGACAAGGGCTTCATGCAAGCGCCTGTCCCGGAGGCGGGCATCCGACCGGGCTTCTAGTTTCTGGTTAACTGTCGGGAGATGTCGCCATGCCAGCCAAGGTCTTCGAGGTCGACGCGCCTTTCCGCATCTACCGTCAGGTGGGATCGTTCCCCTCGAACGCCCACTATGGATCGGCCCAGATCCACCGGGGAAAGTTCGAGGCCGTGAACGCGCGCATCGGGGACGAGATCCACGCCTTGCCCGGCGGACTGTTCCTGTCCCGGCCCGGCGGCCCCACCTGGTCCATCAGGCTGTCCCCGCCGAAGGAAGCCTTCGAGAGTGACCGTTCGGTTTACACCAAGGAAGAGATCCTCAGCAGGCATCCTCGTGTGAGCGAGACCTCAAGTCCACGTACCGTGTGCGACTGGAAAGGAGCTGGCGCCATCGCGACGAAGAGCCTGCCGCCTTCGGAGATGGTCGTCGAGGTCGAGCCTTCCCCCGAGATGGAGATGTTCGAGGAGACCGCGTGGGAGCTGCTCGACGCCATCAGGAAGCTCCCGTTTGAGAGCGGTGCCAAGTGGAGCCTCATGGACCACACCGTCAGCCCGACCATCGACCTGACCCTGTATCTCGGGCCCGGCATGGACTTCCGCCTCGAGTGGGCGTTCATGCCCGACCTCGCGTTCTTCCAGGCAGGCCCGAGGGAGAAGAACGTCCGCATGTCGACCGAGGAAGGCATCCGGAAGGCGCTCGACAGGGTGAACGAGATCACGGCAAGCCTACAGGGAAGCCTGCGCCTCTAACGGCACCTGGCTTGCACCCATGCATCCGTGCGGGAATCCACGTTCACCCTATCCATGGGCTTCCCAAGGCCATGGACGGGCATCGCCCACGGGATGAGGTGGACCTCGTGTTCCATTTTCCTCCCACTCCGCTCCCCTTGGGAGGCGTTTGCAACATAGCTATTGCGGCATTCCCAGGATTGTTGCATTGTCCTCCCACATGACGGGGTTTGGGATGGGTTCGCAACATCACCATGACGGCGAGACGCAGGAGCAGGTGATCCTCCGCATCATGCGGGGGAGCCGGACTCCCGTGCGGGTCAACGACCTCCTGGAGGCCGGCGCGTCCCGCACCGCCATCTCCCGCCTGGCCGCCGCCGGGGAGATCGCGCCCTGCGGACGGGGCGTCTACAGGATGGCCGACGCGGAGTTCGACGCGCACGAGTCCTGGGCCGCGCTGGCCCGCCGTGCCCCCTCCTCGGTGATCTGCCTGACCTCTGCCGCATCCTTCCACGGGATGACGCAGGACGGCGCCTGGAGGGTGACCGCCGCCGTCCCCCATTCCCTGGGAACCACTCCCAGCCTCGGGACCGGGGTCGAGACGGACATCGTCCGGTGGCGCTCCCGGGCAGCCTTCGAGGTAGGGGTCGATGAGCACGAGGTCATCGGCGTTCCCGTCCGCATCACCAACCCGTCCCGTACGCTGGTGGACATGTTCCGGATGTCGACCCTCAACAGGGGATGCCGGAGCACGGCCGCGAGGATCACGCCCGAGACCTTCATGGACGCCCTCTACCGATACCTGGACCCCGACCGGGGCCTTGAGGACGTAAGCGAACTTGCAAGGATTGCTGGTACCTTCGAGGTCATCGACGACATGTTCCCGCTGGTCCAGACCGCCCAGTACGGGGTGACGAACTTCCGCGGTCCTTGAACTCGCTCGGCCGCGACACTTGCCAAGCCACCGCGCACATTGAGACCAGAACCGAGAAGGGACACGCGATGAGCAAGAGAACTGAGGACACCTTCCCCTACGAGGCCATCGCGGAGCTCGCCTCGCTCGTCCACGAGGACCGCCGGATCGTGAGGGGCATCGACGAGGACACGGTCGTGGGCATCTACAGGCAACACGCCGAGGCCGTTGCCGAGAGGTTCGGCATCCCTTCCGACATCATGGCGAGGTTCATGGCCCATGTCGTCGGCTCCGAGACGAAGATGGGCAAGAGGTACTTGCAGGCCGCAGGCGACCCGGACAACGACTTCGCCGAGACGTCCGCCCGCATGGGCTATGCCAAGATGGTCAGGGCGACCACCGTCATCGCCGACGAACCGCGCATCGAGATCGGCCTCGCCCGTGACGGCCAGAGCGTCGACAGGCGCTGGATCGTCGTCGAGCACAGCGGTTGCGATCCCGAGAGGCCGGAACGCGGCTGCTCGGGCCTCGACGACTTCGCCGACTTCGGGGAGGCGCTCGCGGCATTTGAGGCTGCCGTCCTGGAGAACCAGCGCGCCCTTGGCATGAAGATGTGAGGCCGGACATGAGCGGGCACGCGAAGGACAGCTTTCCGTATCCGGCGGTAGCGGACGTATCCCGCCTCTGCCGGGCGGACGCCCGGGTACACGTCGACGCGCAGACCACGGCGGCCGTCGCGGCCGTCAGGGAACACCTCGACACCGTGGCTGCACGGTACCGGATCGATCCCAGCGTGCTCGCCAGGGTTTCAGCCTCCATGATGGAGCCGACGTCGCTCAGCGCGGAATGGTACCTTAAGGCGGCGGACGACCCGGAAGGTGACTTCGCGAAGACCTCCCGGCGGATGGGCTACAAGAACACGGTGATGGCGACGACGGCCAGTGAGGACATGCCTCGTGTCGAGGTTGCCCTCGTGCGCAGCGGTCGCGGCGACACCCCTTGGTTTGTCGTCGAGCACATCGATTGCCATCCCGACGGTGACGGCGAGTCGAACCGCGACGACTTTTCCGACTTTGCCCAGGCAGTGACGATGTTTGAATCCATCGTCGAGCGGCACCGGGTGAAGCCGGGCATGATGATGTGAACGGGAGGCCAGGAGCAGCATGAGCGAACAACTCAACGACTCCGTTCCGCACGAGGCAGTCATCGAACTCGTCCGCCGTTGCCACTCTGACGCACGCATCGACGTTCGCTCCCGCAGCGGGCGACGGGACATCGTGCGGGAGCATCTTGACAGGATCGCCGACGACTACGGGATCGACGGCTCGCTTCTCGGCAAGGCCACCGCGACCTTCGTCATGGAGCGGGCCATCGATCCCGCATGGTTCGTGGATGCCGACAACGACGCAGGGCCGAACGCCAGGAGGCGCCGGGCGAGCCGAGGGGTTACAGAGAGCGGTGGCCTGGACTTCTCGAGCATGACCTATGCCTGCACTCTTGAGGCCGACGGCTTCACGCACGAGATCGGCGTCATGATGAGCGGCATGCCCGACACGTGGGAAGTCATCGAGCACGTGATCCCGCAACCCGCCGGGGAGGATGCCGACTACTGGCAGCGTTCCCAGTATCCGACGCTCGAACGAGCCTGGGATGCCTACGTGGAGCTCTGCAACGTGCGCTCACCATCTCGTGCTCCGTCCATGTGAACCGAGCCTCAAGGACAGAAACCATGGCCCAGAAGCCCGGTGACAACTTCCCCTACGAGTCAGTGATGGAACTCGTGCAGCGGTGCCGCAACGACCAACGGGTCGCGAGCGCGCCCGGCGCCGCCGTGCGCCGCAGGATCGTGAAGGGGATCGCGGGAGAGATCGCGGGACACCATGGCATCGATCCCGACGTCCTCCTGAAGGTCACGGCCAACATGATCGACGGGAGGGACATCCACCCGAGCTGGTTCGTGAACGACAAGCCGCAGGGCAGGACGGCACATACGCTTGCGAGCGCCCCCCAGGAGGACATCCGGAACCTGGAGAAGGGCTTCATGGAGATCATTGGCGAAGCAGACCTTTCCGACGACAACCCGCCTAAGCCGGGCATGTGAGCGAGCCGAACGAGGGGGCAACGATGACGGACAAGATCACATACGAGGAATTCCTCGAGCTGGCGAAACCACATGCGGGCGGGCGCTTTCACGCAGGCATGTACGACGACAACTTGGAAAAGCTCATCGATAATGCCGAGGTGTTCTACCAGGAGTGGGTCATCGGCGGCCAAGGCGGTGGGAACGTCTGGAATGATCATCATTACTCCCTCTCTGCCGAAAAGGAGCCGGACCTCGAGGGGCTGTACGAGGTCTTCGAGAAACTGGACATCAGCTACTGGAAGGGTCGCAAGATCGAGCGCGAGGTGCAGGCCGGGACATACATCGACCGTGGCTACTACGGCGACGAGACGAACTACGCATACAAGTGGATCAAGCTCGACATCGTCTACGACATGCTGGCCGAATTCGGGTTGGCCTACCCGCGGGAGCAGGCTCCCCGTCCCGGCAAGTGAGGTGCGGAAATGGTGAACCAACTGATCGAAGGTCTCGTCGCTGATGCCGTCCGTGAGATCGAGGAGCGCCACGGCGTCTCCATCGAGGTGGAGCTGTCGTCGAGGGGCATGCATATCGTTTCTCTCGACCGTACGACCGGGGAACGGGGCAGCGGGAAGGCGGCGTTGAAGGATTTGATCGGTGTCGCGGACCGCTACGGCATCGGCGTGTCGCTGTCGGTCCTCGAGGCGCATCCCAAGCTCATCTCGATCTACCGGGAAGCCGGCTTCATCGTGTCGGGCGTTCCCGTGGACGACGCCTCGCAGGATCAGTGGCTCCGGGAGCACCGGGAGGAATGGCAGGCGGCAGAGGACGAGGACGAACAGATCGAACCTGTCCACATGCACATTCCGACCACAGGCTATGTCAGCAATGCGGCGGCTGGGCTGGCGTACTGGCTAAGCGGAGAAGGTGTCGGAGGACTGTCCCATTCGTCCGTGGACAGCGTCATCAGGTCGGCACGCCTTCCGTCCCGTGATGACCTCCTGGCCATGCCGGCCCACGAGAGGAGCGTGGTCATGTCCACCATCCTCGATAGGGTGGCGGCCGCTTACACCAACGTGGAGCCGGAGGCGCTTGCGGCCGTGACGGCGTCAATGATCGAGGGCGACGACAGCCTGGGTTGGTTCGTGAGCTGCCTGAACGGCATGGCGGCCAGGGATGAACAGGTCTCCGGACCGAAGATGTAGAGGAAAGGGAGGAAGCCATGGACAGCGCAGGATACAACTGGGGCGACGACGCGAAGGAAGACCTTTGGAGCTATCTGGTCTCCATGCGGGACGAGGATGCGGTCGGCAGCGTCATGGCCATGGTGCGCGGCAAGGACGGACTGACGACCGTTCCCGTTGATCTCAACCAGGCCGAAAGCATCGACGACGTTCTGCTGCACCTCGCCGAGATCGACTGCGAACTGCTCGTGGTCGACGGCGGCAACAAGCACGGGGATTGCTGGAAGGCCGTTTACCACACCATCTCGAACACCCTCAGCACCTTCTCCGAGCAGATCGACCTGCGTCCGAAGCCAGCGGAGCTGAAGGTGGGATGACGGAGTTTGAGATCGGGGCGGTTTGCACAGTCTGGCTGAGCGAAACCGCCCCGATCCAAACCGATACCCTGTAGCAGAAGCAGGACGTCATGAACGCCCACCGCCGTCGTCCGGACCGAGATATTCGTCGTCGCCCAGGTAGACTTTGTTGATCCCGTCCCCACCCAGAAGCTCATAGAGGTCCGCCCCCTCCGGCTCGTTCCGTTCAGGCGATGGATTTCCCCTCTCGTAATAGCCGACCTCGCCCGGAGCATAAAACCCGGATCGGTAGGTGGGGAGGATGCTTGCTCGTCCCCTTGTGCCGCACGCGGAGCATCGTAGGCTCGGTGTCAGCGCAAAGATGTCAGCGACCTCCGGGTGCCTCTCCGAGAAGTCTTGGGCGTTGCGCGTCGTGCAGTGGCCGCACTCGCACATGATCCGAACTTGCAGCCCCTGAGCATGCCACCTTCCAAGATTGCGGATGCTCTTCTTCCGTTCATCGAACTTGAGGACGAAGTCGGTGATGTCCCTCTCGAAATCCCGTCTGCCCTCGCTCGAGGAGACGCTCACTCCCGTCAGGGTGTCATCATACCACGCGCCCCACGGCCCGCTCCAATTGACGCGCTTGCGAATGGAGATCGAGCGCTCCGCCTCATCCTCGATCGCGTCGAGTTCTTCCTGATCGTCCTCGATCGTGCAGTACCTCTCGTCGGCCAGGTACGTGGCTTCCAGCGTCCAGATGGGCTCGTTCGTTCGCCAGCCACTCCGCCCCTTTCGGCCGCTCCCCCAGTACCAGACTGGATCGCATGCGCAACTGAGCGTCCGCGTCAGGTGGATCGGGCGCTCAGGTCCACCTGTATATGAGAAACTGCTGCCGCCACCATGAACGTGTCTTCCGTTGCCGATGTGGACCACGCCGAAGAAGTTCCTGCCAAGCATGTTCCTCATCAATGACGTGACCTGTCGGACGTGGATGCCCTTTGCCAGCAGATCATCATTCGATCCCAGCGACCTGGAGTAGGCTTCCCTCATATCTATTCGCGATCCCTAGCCGAATGTCCGTTGGCACGTGCGGGCCGCAAGCTACCACGGGACTAAATGGGCCGGAGTGGGTAATTCGGTGGCCTCTGCCACCGAACCCTGGATCAAAGGTATTAAGCCGGGCGTCAGTTCCCGGCGAGCTTCCAGCAGTCGTCCCCTTTGCCGATCGCCCTCTTGGAGATTTGCCTGAAGTCCTTCCCCGTCCACTCGTAGGACTCGCGCATGCAGCGGTCCGCTCCCTGGTCCACCCAGTAGGCGACCACGAGGCGGCTGTCGGGGCGGTAGTGGAGGTCGAGCTGGTAGTTCTCCTCCCCGCCCAGCGGGAAATTGCCGTACAGTCGGCCTGTCGAGACGTCACCCACGCCGACGCTGCGGCATCCACCGCCGCAGCCGATCTCGATGAGGGCGATCTTGCCCGCGAAGTTGGCGCCTTCCTTCATCCCGTCGCTGAGGCGGGTGCGGAAGCCGGCGAACTGCCGATCCCGCCCGCGGAAGTCCGGGAGCTTCACCTTGCCCCTGTAGACGCTTTCAACCGGATAGCGGTCGAAGTCATGCCTGACGGACTGCGCCTGCGCGAGGGCGGGCGCGAGGAGGCAGGCAAGGCCGAGGGAAAGGGCGCGCAGGTTCATCGAGGTCTCCGAGGGGGCTGTCCAGTCCCTGTAGCTGGCATCCCGTGGATTTGGAAGAGGATTCGACGGTGCCGGGCACGTTTCACGTTGCAATCCCGTGAGTGAGGATGCGATATCACCCGCTCTGTCCCGGAAGGATTCGAACATGGGCGCGACGCTGACCTACGATGAGTTCAAGGAGAAGGCCGACGCCATCGGATACGGGCCGACCTTCTATCCGCGCGGGAAGCGGGACGAGGAACTGACCCGTCTCATGGACAGCGGCGAGGTCTTCGCGGCCCGCTGGGTCACGGGCGGAGCGACCGGAGGCGACTGCTGGGGCGCCAGCCCCTACAGGCTCGATCCCGAGAAGGAGCCGGACATCGAGCGCCTGATCGACCTCCTCGAGGAGATCGACGTGAGCCTCAGGGAGTCCCGGCAGCTCTTGGACATGTTCGAGCGCGGCACCTACGAGGAAGGCGGCTACTACGGCAACTACACCCTTTACGCGTACAAGTACGTTTCCTACGCCGCGATCTACGACAAGCTCGTGGAGTTCGGCCGGGCGCTGCCGCGCGAGGAGGCCCCGCAGCCATGAGCCTGATCACGTACGACGACTTCATCGAGAAGGCGAAGGCCGCCCGCGCCAGGCAGAAGGAGCAGCCCGTCCCCGAGGGATGCGAGGACAAGTGGATCCTCGCGAGGCGGGAGCGTGACGACGTTTTCATGGCGGAGTGGGTCTGCGGCGGTGAGGAAGGCAACAATTGCTGGAGCTGGGCCGGGATGGATACTCCCGACGACTGGAGTACCCGCCCCCGGGACGTGGCTCCGGAGAGAATGCCGACCATCATGGATGTCGCTCCCGTGCTCGCCGAACTCGGCGTCCGGGAGGACGAAACCTACGTCGTTACCTGGGATTACATGGGCAGCGACATTCCTGCATGGGAAGTCCGCGGAGACTACGGCAACCACCTCAAGTACGGGGTGCGGTGGATCGAGTTCGAGCGGCTATACGAGGCTCTCGTGGAGATCGGGAAGGCGGAACCCCGCGGTCAGTCCCCGTCACCCTAGGCATTGACCATGTGCTCTCCCGTCCGGGACAGTTCTCTCGAAGGACATGGGATGGGGGGACAGGACATGACGGGTGAATTGCACGCAATCATCGTAAAACTCGGGATGAAGGCATTGCTCGAGATGGACCGCGACGAACTCGCGACCTTCGCGGGCAAGGACGGGGCCTGGCTCACCAAGAGGCATATCATGTATGTCTTGGAGAACCCGAACTGGAAGGAACCAGACCAGGGTGACAGGTACCTCGAGCTGATCAAGAAGCTGGCGAGCGCGCCCTGCACCTGCTGTGCCGCCGCGGCCGCCGCAGGCTGAGGAGCGGGGAACGAGGAAGGGACGGATGAGAGACAGGCATTCCATCGACACCCTTCCGTCCCGCAAGGCATCCAGGACCGTCAGGATGTCGGACTCCCGTTACACGGACGAGGAGATCGACTACGAGATCGACGCGGCGCCTGTCGTCTACCATGGCACCACCATCGCCCGCGCCCGGTCCATGGACCGCGTCATCGAGCCGCGCGTCGGCAGCTTCCTCCGGGAGGTGTACCCGCGGGCGAGGATGGCTCCCCTCGTGTTCGCCGCCGACCGCCAGTGCAAGGGCAAGATCTGGTCGTCCATCCGCTACGCCGTCGCGCAGGAGCTCGGGATCGAGCGCTGGGATGTGACAATCCGGCAGTTCGTCGAGAACGCAGCCCTTCTCGAGATCGGGACTGACCGCCCGAAGTTCCGGCAAGCCTCGGCCGACCACAGGCCGCAGCGCGGGGTGGAGAAGTTCGACTTCTACTCAGCCGAAACCGTGAAGGCCGACCGGGTGATCGTCGGGCGTGAGCTGGTGGAATTCTTCGGTGCAGGGTTTCTTCAGGCCAACCTCATCTACGACGACTGGGACATCGACGGCCCGGCATTCGCGAGGGCGGAGAGCGCCATGGAGATGACCGACGGGGAATACGCTTTCTCACAGGCCCTGCTGCGTGAGTTTCCGGACCTGAAACTGGAGGCGAGTGGTCTCGGCCGGATCGACATCTCGAATCCCGACGTCATGTCCGTGGATGGCATCGCCCTCCTCCCGTGGCTTTCGGAGCAGCATGGTGTCTTAGTCGGCTTGGGTTCCAAGTCGCTTACCCCTGCCCTGAGGGAATGCGCCATCCAGAGCGGCTTCGGGGACGCCATCACCAGGCTCCAGTACGAGCCGGCCGCCAGCATCGAGCGAAACCGTTTGCAGGTCGAGCAGCAGGCCCGCGAGCCCGACTACCTCCACGGCGACTGCCACATCATGGCGTTGGCTCTCCAGCGCGTGTCCGGTCTCCCCCTCGCGGGAGCCGTCGAGTTCGACACGAACGTCGACATGTGGGCCTTGGCGCATGCATGGGTCCAGTGGGACGAGGACACGGTCCTGGACGCGGAAGGCCTACGCCCCATGGAGGACGTCATCGGCGAGTTCGTCCAGTTCGACGACGACTACAGGGTAGGTACCATGAAGCGTGCCGAGCTCCTCCGCCTCGGAGAAGGCAGCAGGTACAGGAAAGCTGACGTGGAGGCCAAGATAGAGGCGGCCATGCCCCTTGCCCGGCAACTCGTCGAGGCTGCCGAGAACGGCCTGTCGCCGGAGGCTGCCCCATGAACCCCATCTTGGATACAGCCACCTTCGAGCGTTTGGGCCTCGCCGCATGTGAGGCACTCGGCTGCCCCTCTCCCTATTGCCTGCACGCAAACGAAAGGGGGGCGGTGTTCGAGCTTGGCGACGGATCGGTCGTCAAGGTCACGGATCGGCGCGAGGAGGCCGTCCTGGCGCAGGTCGCACGATCCGGCGAGGTGCCCGAGTGGTCGGAGATCACGCCCGTCATCCACGAGGTCTACGAGATCAAAACCGACCGCGGCATTCCCGTCTTCGTGATCCACCGCGAAGATGTCTTCGACGTCACACGCGAGGACGACGACGTGGAGGAGTGGATGGACACCTGGGAGGAGATCAGGTGGACCTTCGAGGGCTGCGAGCGTGCCGCCGAGGTGTCCGACGACGAAGGGCCGTTCTCCCTCTTTCAAGTCCAGGCCGCCAAGGCCACCAACAAGGGCTTCAGGCTCTGGGACATCACGCTCGAGAACCTCGGTTACGGCGAGCGGGGCATGGTCATCAGAGACTTCGGGGAGTGCTCGCTCCCGGCCTCCCTGTCCAATCGGCGCGACATCGGGTTCGGCGAGTTGCCGATCCCCGTGACCGCGCCTGTATGTGCGTGACGGGCACCCTGCCCCGGATCGTGCTATGAGCTTGCTCGCACTGCCGACACCCTGAGGATGACCGACATCACTTTCCCATCCTCACGAGACAAGGGGTCCCGACATGAGCGTCCGCACCTTCGAGTACTCTGCCGAGACCGCCCGTGATCTCGCGGAGCTGTTCACCGAGCTCCTGACCGAGGAGATCGGGGCCGAGAACGTCGCCAAGGCGGCCGAGATGAACGCCGAGAGAGGATGGGACGGAGACACGGACCGTTGCGCCACCCACGAGTTCTTCGGCATCACTTCCCGCATCGCCTCCAGCTTCATGGAGGAGGCCTTCGACCAGCTCCGCCTGGAGATCGGCTTCAACTGCCCGTCGTCCATACCAGGGGACGATCTCAACTACGACAGCGACGAGGAGCGTGCCGCCGCCCTTGCCGCCTCCACCAGCCTCTGGAACGAGGCATGGGGCATCGCCCAGCGTGAGTTCTTCCCTCGTGCCGCTGCCCAGTCGCCGTCCATGGGCTGAGCGGGGATCGCCATGAAGATCACCCTCGTGGCCGGCCTGCCCGGCTCCGGCAAGACGACCCTACTGAAGGAGCTTGCCTCGAAGGGTGCCGTCACCGTGGACGACATCGCCGACCTCGGCAGCTTGCCGGCATCGCCTGTGCCCTGGCTCGCCATCGCGGACGTGAACTTCTGCATCCCGGAGGTCAGGGACCGGGCCGGGGTGGAGATGCGGCAGCGGTACGGCGAAGTGGACATCGATTGGGTCTTCTTCGCCAACGACCGTGAGCAGTGCCTGAGGAACGCCGAGGCGAGGAACGACGGCCGCAACGTCCGCCCCGACATCGAGGTGCTGTCCCGACGCTACCTGATCCCGAACGGGGCGTCTGTCCGCCCGGTCTTCGGGGCCACGGCCGACAGCGAGCGCCGCCGCGCCCTGAAGGATGCCATCGAGGCATGGCACGAGGGTTACTCCAAGGACGATGCCTGGTCGGGCGAAAACATCGCCGAGCAGGAGAACATCCTGAACCTCGCGCGAGGCATCGAGGTCTCGTACGACGGCATGCTCTACCGGGGCACCGCCATCATGGACGAGGACTTCGTCCGCCTGCGCAACGGCGAGGAGGTCACCTTCAAGCTCAAGCCCGCAGGGCATCTCGTGAGCTGGTCAAAGGACACGGACGTGGCCGACACCTTTGCGAGAGACTCTTGGGACGGCGGGGATGGCATGTGCGCCATCGTCATCGCCCTGCCCGCCTCCGAGCTGGATTTGGTCGCGGACCTCCGTGAAATCTCCGAGGACGCAGACGGCGAGGACGAGGTGATCTCCATGAACCGGGAGGTCATCCTGACCGCAGGGAACGTGGTCAGGATGTATGCCTACAACGACCTTGAGCCGGAGTCTCCGGCCAAGGGGATGTGACGGAGAACGTCACGAGTCCCGTCAAGGTCCGGTCGTGATGGACCAGCTCATGGTCTGCTTGGGCGCATAGAAGCCCCCGATTTCTACGACCGTCGTCTCCGTCGTGTGCGACCATGCCGAAGACCTCACGCGGAGCCTGAACGTCTGGCCGGGGTTGATCGTGTTGTGGGGACTCCATGTGCCACCGTTGACGCTGACATAGGCGGTGCCGCCGGGCACCACCCCGATCGGGCTGTCGAACCCTGTGACCGTGATGGGATCGGAGTAGAAGTACACGCCCTTCGCCGCTCCGGTTATCGAGGGGAGCGAAGCCACGGGATCAGCCGTCTCGTCCTTGACCTTGATCGTCCACGTGGCGATGCGGCCTCCTACGTTCACCGTGAGGGTGCGGGACTCCCCGTTGTAGCCGTTCGGCGACACCATGCGGGGTTCGACATAGCCCCCGGTAGCGGGGATCGTCGTGGTGAACGGAAAGGGCGCCCCGATCCAGCCGTGGTTCCCGTTGTTTGTCCATCCGTCCACCTGAGATCCGTAATCCCCATCCAGGGTTATCGTCATCGTGGCGTCCGAAGCCAGTCCGGTGAAATTGATGGGCGCCGACGTGTAGGATCGGTTGGGATCGGCATAGAGGACGTCGGCGAACGTGAACGGGTCGGGAGTGGTGCTGCCGGTCGTGACCTCGAAAGTCGCAGGCACCCCGCCCACGGTCACCGTGGCCGTCCTCTTGGTGTCCGTCGTCGACGCGCTGGTGAGGCGTACCCTCAGGGTTTGGCCGTTTGTGATGGTGGCCGCAGTCGATCTGAACGTGGTGCCGTTGACGCTGAACTGCGGGCTGCCCTCGCCGGAGACGGTCACCGTAGCCGGGGCGGTGATGCCCGTGATCGTGACCGCGGCGCTTGTGACCTGGGTATTCAGTGCCTGACCCGTCAAGGGCGCCACGGTGAACGCATCCGGGGTGGCGTCGCCCGTCGTGACGTCGAACGTCGCGGTCACGCCTCCGACGTTGACGGTAGCCGTCCTCGCCGTGTTCTCGGCATTGGCGCTGGTCAGGCGGACCCTGAGAGTTTGCCCGTTGGTGATCGTGCTCGAAGTCCGCCACGTGGTAGACCCATTGATGCTGAACTGCGGCGTGCCGTCGCCAGAGACGGAGACCGGGGTAGCGGTGCTGATCCCCGAGATCGTGACGAGGTTGCTCTGAATCTGCGTGTTCAACGCCTGCCCGGTGAGGGGCGTGAACGCAAACGTGTTCGGGACCGTGTCCGGCGTGGCTGCCGTGTAGGTCCGGGTAACGGTCCCGGCCGTCAGGCTGACCGTGACCACCTCGTTGTTGGCCGTTGGCGAGGCGACCAGGCGCAGCCTCGTGCCGTTGGGCGCGTCCGTGTAAGGCGCCGTCTGGATCGGCTGACCGTTCATCTCCGTGCAGGCCGCCGTCGAGCAGAACTGATACCCGCCGCCGGAGACCGACAGGTCCACGCCCTCGTGCCCCATCAGGACGACGGAGTTCGAGTAGGCCGGCTGGTTGGGCGTGACGTTTGTGGCCGACGTGAACGAGAAGCCGTCGGGGGTCGTGTCCTTGGCTCTCGTGGTCACCGTGAAGGTGGCTTCGACCTCACCCGCCTTCAGTGTAGCGGAGGCCGTTCCGCCGAAGGTCGCCGATGAGGTGACGGAGACGCGCACGTACTGCCCGGCAGGGACGGAGGGCGTCGGAGCCGTGATCCATGTCCCGCCTTGGTCAGAGCAGTCGGAGGCCGTGCAGAGTTGGTAGCCTGCCCCCGGGCCGCCCGTGATCTCCACGGAGACCCCCGAATGACCGTTGAGCTGGGCGACGTTGGACACGAGCGCGGCGTTCGGCTCGGCATTGACCGCAGGGGTGAAAGAGAAGCCGTCCGGAGTCAGGTCCGTTCCGCCGGAACCGCCGCCGGAAACGGCGCCGGACACAACCGGCTTGTAGCGGTAGACGGGCACCTGTGAGGAAGCGGGGGCGAGCATGGCGGCCGCGAGCACTGCGGCTGCAACGGCACGAATGCGAAACCTGCTCATGACGGACTCCTTTAACAGGACTCATCGTGCGGACGAAATGCAATGAATCCTAGGAGCGGGATCTGGAATCCACAAGCGAACGGGTCCTGGAAGTTCCGTCGGCGACATCCCTCCGTGTCAGGAACGGGCACCTCAGGCGAACTTCACGGCTGCATCGGCGCCACCAAGGGCGGCTCCCCAGGTTCGCCCCGGGTTCCACCTGCCCCGCCGCGCGGACCCTGTCGAAGGCCGTAGCCGCCCTTCATTCCACGGCAGTGCCTCAGTGCCATCTGCCGAGAACAACGTTACGCGCGGGAGGCTGGTGCATCGTCGCGGAGAGATTGAGGCCCGCCGAAACCCGAACGACGCTAAGGTGGTTTTGTACTGAGTAACCGGCTATACACCGCCATCTCGTACAAGTGGTCTCCCGCATCGGAAGGCCAAAGGAGCGTTTGTTTCATGGTAACAACCACGAAGGCCGCAGCCGCACTGGACCTCAATGTCGGCGAAGCAGTCGTTTATCCCAGCCGGGGTGTCGGTCGCATCACGGCGATTGAGGAGCAGGAAGCCGCAGGGTTCAAGCTCGAGGTCTACGTCATCTCGTTCGATAGGGAGAATGCCACCATCAAGATCCCGACCTCCCGCGCCGCCAAGCAGGGGCTGCGCAAGGTCTCGGATGCCAAGACCGTCGACGCAGCCCTCGAGGTGATGACCGGACGCGCCCGCAAGTCGAAGACGATGTGGTCACGCCGGGCGCAGGAACTGGAAGCCAAGGTCAATTCCGGCGACCTGCTCCAGATGGCCGAGGTCGCTCGCGACCTGCACCGTCTGGAGGGCGAGTCCGAGGCATCGTTCAGCGAGCGTGGCATCTACGACACCGTCGTTGCCCTGATCGCCCAGGAGGTCGCGGTCCTGAACGGCATCACCGAGGCACAGGCAACTGCGCTTATCCGCGAGAGCTTGGACAAGTCCCCGCCCAAGAGTGAGAAGGGCGCTCAGGCAGAGGATCGTGACGGCGGACTCGAGCAGGTCGCCTAAAACCCATCTTCGATGGACGAGGAAGGCCCTCCCGAGGCATCGCGCGGAGAGGCCTTCCTCCCGTCACGCTCCGTTCGCAAGGCCCAGGGGCGGGCTGGATGATGTGCGCCAGATCGTCCCGCACAAGGCCATTGTGATTGCCCGGAGTCCAACGGGCGTTGTAAGGCGGCGACCTTCCCTGAATGAGACGCAACCAGAGACATGTCCCGTAGGATCCTCGTCACGGGCGGGGCCGGCTTCATCGGCTCGGCCGTCGTCCGCAAGCTCATCCGTGAGACCCCGTACCACGTGCTCGTGGTCGACAAGCTCACCTATGCCGGGAACCTGGATTCCCTGGCCATGGTCTCCGACAGCCCGCGGTACCGTTTCGTCGAGGCGGACATCGGCAATGCGGACAGGATGCGCCCGCTCCTGCGGACATGGCAGCCGGACGTGATCATGCACTTGGCGGCCGAGAGCCACGTGGACCGCTCCATCGACGGCCCCGAAGCGTTCCTGCAAACCAACGTGGTCGGAACCTATGCCCTCCTCCAGGAGGCGCTCGGATACTGGCGCAGCCTGCCGTCCGGCCGGAGGGACGGCTTCCGCTTCCACCACGTCTCAACGGACGAGGTCTTCGGGTCCCTCGGGACGGAGGGGTACTTCACCGAGGAGACCGCCTACGACCCCCGCTCGCCGTACTCGGCCTCCAAGGCGGCATCGGACCACTTCGTGCGGGCATGGCACCACACCTACGGGCTGCCGGCCGTCATCACCAACTGCTCCAACAACTACGGCCCCTACCACTTCCCCGAGAAGCTGATCCCGCTCACGATCCTGAACGCCATCGAAGGCAAGCCCCTGCCCGTCTACGGCAAGGGAGAGAACGTGAGGGACTGGCTCTACGTCGACGATCATGCGGACGCGCTCATCCTTGCCGCCACCGAAGGCCGGATCGGGGAGAGCTACAACATCGGCGGGCACAACGAGCGCACCAACATCGAGGTCGTGCGGGCGATCTGCGCCCTCATCGACGAGATGGCCCCCGATCCTGCCATCGGGCCGCGCGAGCGCCTGATCAGCTTCGTGTCGGACCGACCCGGCCACGACCTCCGCTATGCCATCGACGCCTCGAAGATCGAGCGGGAGCTCGGCTGGCGTCCCTCTGAGACGTTCGAGAGCGGCCTGCGGAAGACCGTGGCCTGGTATCTCGACAACCGCCCGTGGTGGGAGCGCGTCCGTAACGGGGTGTACCGGGGCGAGCGTCTCGGCACCGGAGCGTGAGGTGATGCTGGACGTAAGGCCGACGGACATCCCCGACGTGAGGATCGTGACCCCCAGGCGGTTCACCGACCACCGCGGCTTCTTTGCAGAGACCTACAATCGACAGCGTTTCATCGAGGCTGGCATCGACGTGGAGTTCGTGCAGGACAACCATTCCCTGTCGAGGGAGACGGGTACCGTGCGGGGACTGCACTTCCAGACGGGGCCGTTCGCGCAGGCCAAGCTCGTGAGCGTCACGCGCGGACGCATCCTGGACGTGGTGGTGGATCTCAGACGGTCGTCGCCGGCCTACGGGCGGCACGTGCCCTTGGAGCTCTCGGCAGAGGCCGGACAGCAGCTCTACGTCCCTGTCGGGTTCGCCCACGGCTTCTGCACCCTCGAGCCGGACACCGAGGTGATGTACAAGGTGTCCGCCCCCTACTCCCCGGGACACGACCGGGGACTGGCCTGGGACGATCCCGCCCTCGGGATCGCGTGGCCCGTCGCCCCCGAGAGGGCGATCCTATCGGACAAGGACAGGATCCACCCGAGGCTGGCGGATCTTCCCGCTTACTTCCCGTAGGAGAGAGACAGGGACATGAAGGGCATCATCCTCGCGGGCGGAAGCGGCACGCGGCTGCATCCCATGACGTTCGTGACGTCGAAGCAGCTCCTGCCGATCTACGACAAGCCCATGATCTACTACCCCCTGACCACGCTCATGCTGGCCGGGATACGCGACATCCTCGTCATCTCCACGCCCGAGGACCTTCCGCGCTTCCGGCAACTGCTCGGCTCCGGGGAGCAATGGGGCATCCGCCTCTCCTACGCGGAGCAGCCGCGGCCCGAGGGACTGGCACAGGCCTACGTCATCGGGGCGGAGTTCGTGGCAGACGCGCCATCGGCCCTGATCCTCGGGGACAACGTCTACTACGGGCACGGACTCACCGACCTCTTGCGCTCGGCTTCCGCAAGGACATCGGGCGCGACGGTCTTCGGCTACCACGTGGTCGATCCCGAGCGTTACGGCGTGGTCGAGTTCGACGGCTCGGGCCGGGCTGTCTCCATCGAGGAGAAGCCCGTGAAGCCGAGGTCGAGGTGGGCGGTCACGGGGCTGTACTTCTACGACCATCAGGTCGTCGACATCGCATGCAGGCTCAAACCATCGGCAAGGGGCGAGCTGGAGATCACGGACGTGAACCGTGCGTACCTGGAGATGGGCCAGCTCCGGGTCGAGCTCATGGGACGCGGCTATGCATGGCTGGACACGGGCACGCCGGACAGCCTGATCGAGGCATCGGAGTTCGTGCGGGCACTGGAGAAGCGGCAAGGATTCAAGATCGCCTGTCCCGAGGAGATCGCGTACGCTGCGGGTTGGATCGACCGCGAGCAACTCGTCGATCTCGGAGACAGGCTCGGCAAGAGCACCTACGGCCGGTACCTTCTCAGCGTGGCTGCGGAAGGCGCCGACCGCTAGCGAACGGGCATGTCAGGGCTTCGGGGCAGCCTTGCCGTACTCCGCAAGGCGATCCTTGACGCCGCACAACTCGGCCATGGCATCCACCTTGTCGAAGGGGACGGCGTACAGGCCTGCCACACGCTCGCATACGTCGAACATGAGGCGGACCCTCGGCGCGTATGACATCTCATTCAACGCATCCGAGGCCTCGAAGCATTCGCACACCAGACGGCGGTGCTCCGGCGTCACGAACACGACCTCGCGGTCCTCGTCCCTCTTCGTTTTGTAGTACAGGTTCGCCACCGCCTCGTAGAGGTCGCGCTCCGTCTTGTGCGGGATCGCCGGATCCTCCACGTCGAGGACATCGGCCTGGGTGTCGATCTCGTGGTCGTCGAAGCGGTTGCAGATGCCTGAGGGGATGAAGTGGATGGAGTAGCCGTAGCCCGGCGTGCCGTCCGAGCGGTGATCCTCGACGTACTCGATGTACCCAACGGCCCCGGCGGGAGCCTCCCTCTCACTGAAGTCGCCGGAGTCGCCGATGGCGACCTTGCTCCGAATCCAGGTTCCTTTGCGTAGGGGGTGGCGAGACATTGGAAGTCCTCCGGCAGGTGATGTCGTATGGTGCGTCGGCATCCCGCAAGGAGCCACTTCCCGAGCGTCGGCCACCGCCGGGGGAATAAGGTGCAGGACGGATTGTTCAATGATTTCATTGATGTAACATGAGTTCCGGATTGTAACAGAATAAATGTTACAATCCGGAAAAATGTGACGAAGGGCGGGACACTGCCGATCCCTTTCCGAACCGAGGACTCCCATGCGCAGGCTCGCCGAAACCAATTCCGCCGATCTCAAACCCGATCAGGAGATCGCCACCTTCAGTGGCAGCCGCGCATCCCCGGAGGATGTCATCATGGCCGTTGACGATCTCCTGAGGGCGTTCGGTCTCGAGATCGTGCAGCACGCGAGCGACCGTCCGGACCTCTATGCCATCAGCATCGACCGCCGCGCCGACGAAACCTCCGCTATGCGTTGACCGCCGCCTCGTTCGCGCCTGACCATCGTCGTAGGCACAACGCGATCGGGACGTCCAGATGCGCATCCTCTCTCACCTGACCTCCGCCCAACTGGAAGCGGACGATTCCATCGAGGTTGCGCCCCAATGGGGGTCGTACGGCCCGCCCCAGCCCGAGGACATCCTCGAGGCCGTAGACAGGCTGCTCGAAGCCTATGGGTTCGAGATCGTACAGTTCGAGTGCGGCTCCCGCGGCCAGGACCAGCGCCTGTTCCTGAAGGTTGAGAAGCGCGCCGATCGACCCGCGTGACTTTCGCCGGCCTGCGTCGTTTAGGGATTGGGCGCCGCAATCGCCCGTCACTTCCGGCGATTGGGGCGCTCCTTCTCAGCATGATGCCGGCTGCGCCGTCGGCAGGAAGGCATGCAATGTTCGTTCTGGGATCGGCCGGGGTGGTCGGTGGGATCGTGATGTTCGCGGCGGCATCCCACTTCGGGTTCGCGGTCGCGGTTGTCGCCGCCGTGATCGGCGGGAGCCTCTCGGCCCTCATGGCTGGGGTGGCCATGCTCCTCCTCAGGCACTACAGGGAGAAACCGAGCGGCCAGCGCCCGACGCGAGACCGTCGCGGGTAGGCTGGACATTCGCCCGTGCTCGGAGCCACCGTGGTCGTGGAACACAACAGAGGTGCCGACATGTCCGGATGGAGACCATTCGACCCGACCGTCGAAGCGATCAACGGCGACACGCTATGGGTCCATGAGTCAGGAACCGACAAGGTCGTGATGGTCACCTGCGACGAGTACGGCGCCTGGCACACGGCCGGGGGTGCGACCCTCTATTCGACCGCCTTCAATCCGGACCTGTGCCACGACATCGTCCCACCTGCGCCCCCGGAGCCTTCGGCCGTCATCAAGCCGTAGGTGGTTCAAGTGCTGATGGCGTACCTCGGCGGGTCATCCGCCGATTTCGTGACCTGCCCCCTGTTCACTAAGTAGATGAGCGACGACTTGCTGCCGCTTAGGCCTGCTTGGATCAGGGCCACCCTGATGGCTTCCCATGTCGACTCGGGTCGGTCCCTGAGGAAGTTCAGCACGAACTTGGTTGCGCTGATCCTCCTGCGTCTCTGCGGAGACGGAGCGGGCTGCTCGGCCGCTGGTTCGTTGCCGTTGAGCATCCTGTGGAGGACATCCATCACCAGCAGGGCTTTCTCGGTATCCACGTCGGCCTCGAAACTGAGGCGGGTGCCATCGTACCGGAAGTCGACCGTCATCTCTCCTCCTGTGATAAACGCAAGACCTTTCATGGCAGGGCGGATGGGTTGTCTAGCAGGATTCACCCGTTCTGCCCATCCCTGCGCCCGGCACGCACGCAATCCGGCCCCGGCCCTTGCCCCTGTACGCGCGAAAGCCCTCCGCGGGTGGTCCCCTGGAGGGCTTTCGGTCTTGGACGGGTCCGGTCATCTCGGCACGGACGCGAGCTTGCGGTCCTCAGTCGCCCACAGGGTCGTAGAGGCCATTGATGCGTCCGAGCTGGTCGCACGGCGTGGGCACGGCGGCCTGCATCTCGATCTGCCCTCCCCGCGCCGGGAAGATGTCGAATGGCATGCCAGTCTGCTTGAAGGTGCCCCGCAGGAACCTGCCGCTGGGGTCCTTCTTGGCGACCCCGTCGAGGACGCAGAGCTTCTTCCCGAAGTCGAACCGGTCCGCGACGATGTACTGGACCTTGTACTCCTTCGCCTTGTTCGGCATCGACACCTCGAGGGCGCACTGTGCCTTGTCCGTCCGGCACTCGCCAGCGTAGTCCCCGGGGTACTGGTCGCGGGGAGCGGCCAACGCGGCGGAGGCGACGAGGAGAGCGGGGATGAGGGCGAGGCGGGCGGTCATGCGCATGAGGGACGATTCCTTTCCGTGTCCTGCGAGGTGAATTCTCGGGCTTGTGGATGTCACTTTCTGGTGACGGTGTCAAACGGATTCAATCCTTGGCTCGTTGGGCACGCGCCTACGTCGGCGAGTCCTTTCCGTCTTCGGCGAGGCAGGCCGTCCGTGCGGGGTATCCCCCGGCGCGCAGCGCGTACGCATTGACACTCGCGTCCCGGAATGCGGATGTCATCCCAGCACGTCCCTTGGAGACACCCGCAATGGCGATCCGACCCGAAACACCTTGGCGTCCCGGCCTCACCGAGTTCTCCCGTCACGGCGGGTACAAGGAGTACTGCCTTATCCGCCAGAGCGGTCACGACAGCCAGTCGAAGGGTCCGCACTACCTCCACTGGGAGGATGCCATCGTCGGGGCCGCCATCGTGAACGGCCACATGAGCCGCGACCAGGTCGTCGAGTACGCCAGCGGCTTTGCGGGAAAGGACCCAGCGATCATGGAGGAAGCCATCGGCCGCATCGAGGGCAACATCATGCTCCTGAGGCAGCATGGGTGGGACGTGCCGGACCACCAGCCAGAGACAGTCGCCTCCGCTCCATGATACGGTCCGCCGTGTGACCGGAGGGCATGATGGAGATCGAGAGGTTCGACCCCGAAAAGCGCGCCCGCGACAAGCAGGAAAGCCGCGAGCGCGACCGGGCGCGTCTCGAATCCGGGGAGATCGACCGCGAGGGGCTGCGCCGGGAGAACGGCTTTTTCTCCGCACTGCCGCTCAGGGACTTCAGGATCGTGGCCATCGGGGGCAGGCCGATCAGGAAGCGGTGACAGGGTTCCGCGTCTCCTCCAAGGCCGTAACCCTACGTAGTCATATCTCCCGGCGAGGGAGATCCCTAAAATCCTGAGCGCAATGGCCCGGATGCCGGGGCAGCGGCGACGCGTTCCACGTGCCGCGAGGACGCCCCCGTCATCCCCGCCTGCGGTTGCGTCCGATCATCGACCGTTCCGTAGCGAACCCCGAGGAAGCCATGGCTACCATTCCCTACCTCTCCATCAACGGTGACGACCTCGATCTCGTGCCTTGGCCGGGCGAGCATGTCGCCTTGCTGACACCGCCTGACATGGACCTGGATCCGGTCGTGGTCTCCCGACTCCTCACCGCTCTCGACGAGGCGTGGGAGTACTATGCCTCCATCACCGGGCGGGAACCGACGCCCTTCAAGACCTATGACGGCTTGGGCACGATCGCCGTCGTCGACCGCACATGCGGTGCCGGGTGCGGCTACCTCGGCTTCACGGGCATCGAGATCATGCGCGAGTACTTCGAGGCGGGGTACACGGAACTCAAGCAGAATGGACTGTTCGACCAGGTACCGTTCTACGAGTTGGGCCGTAACTTCTGGTTCTACGGGGAGCAGCTCGGGGCCTTGGACGCATTCGTGACGGGGTTCGCGGTCGTCAACCGCTACCAGTCCATGGATGCCGCAGGCGTGGAGGGCACCTCCTACGGCGTCGGCGACTTCGAGACGTTCCGCCATGCCGTCCTGACCGACATGGCTCAGGGCTACCTCTCGGACGAGACCATCACGGGCATCGAGGGACTGACGACCAGCCCGCCTGCAAATCCCTTCGGGCTGGGCACGGCCGACGTTGCCGCGTCGCTGTTCTACCGCATCCAGGAGGACTTCGGGCCGGAGGCCTACGCCACCTTCTGGCGCTCCATGGGAAGCCTGCCTGCCGCATCGACGCCCGAGGAGGCCATCGGCAACTTCCTGGCGGCGGCCCGGACGGCCACGGGCGTGGACTACGGCGCCCTGTTCAAGGACGGGTGGAGGCTCTTCGTCGGGGACATGGACGCGGACAGGATCCGCATCGACAGCGGCGGGCAGTTGCCGAAGGCCGCCTTCGGGTTCGACGGGGACGACGCGATCCGCGGCTCGGGAAGCGGCGAGCACCTGTTCGGCGGGGCGGGCGACGACCTCCTCGACGGGCGCGGTGGCGACGACGTCCTCGTGGGAGCCGTCGGTGACGACTTCCTCAGGGGCGGCAAGGGAGACGACTGGCTCGGCGGCGGAGAGGGGAACGACACCTTCGACGGCGGGAGGGGCTCGGACTTCATGGTCGGCGGCGGAGGTGCCGACGTCTTCGTGTTCTCGGACAAGGGGCATCGTTCCAGGGCCGACACGGTTGCCGACTTCGAGGTCGGGACCGATCACCTCGAACTGGGGCGTGGCGTCGGGATCTCGTCAGTGAGGCAGAGGGACGTCAACGAGGACGGGGTCCAGGATACCGTCATTGCCCTGAAGGGCGGCGGGACGATCAGCCTGCTGGGTGTCCACGACGTGGACAACAGGTGCGACCTGTTCTCGATCTAGGAAGTCCTGGACCGCAGCAACCGCGCCCCTCAACCTTGCGGCAACCATGACGGCAATGCCCCGGTACTCACTCCGTCCCCGATATGCTATGTGGGCGGCTGGTGATGGATCGGAGCAGCAATGCCGCACGGATGTGCCGGAGCCGACGCACAGCGGATGTCCGCCTCAAGCTTCAGGGCGTTCCAGGACGGCCGCCCCGATCACGAGCGGTGGGAGTTGATCGGCGGTGTCTCGGTCCTGATGCCCCCAAGGTACCGCGACCATGACAGGATCGCGAGCAACCTCGAGCACCTCCTCAATCGGGGCCTCGAGGGGCGCGACACGTCACGGGAGGCCGTACAGCGCATCGGGATCGAGCTGGGCGTGACCGACATCGCCTTGGCGAGACTTGAACTCAACCAGGACTACAGGCCGGAGCCGGACCTCATGGTGGTCGACCGCCCGCATGGTCCCGACCGCCGCCGCGTCCACAGCGCCTACCTCATCGCGGAGGTGGTCTCGGACGACGACCGCAGGCGCGTCCCGTCTTCCGGTCGGGGATGGCTCGACATCAAGGAGCTCCTGTACACGCTTCACCCATGGTGCGAGGCGGTGATCGAGATCGAGCATGAGCGGGTGGAGGTGCGCTCCCTCGTGAAGGACGGCGAGTGGTGGGTCCACGACACAATGAGCGGGATGGAGGACGTGCTGGTCCTGCCCCGTTTCGGGCTTAGGTGCAGGCTGGGCGATCTATATGCAGGAACCCCGCTCGCTCCCCCTGGCGGGGTCGCCCGCGCGCCACGGGGTTCCTGACGCCGCTTCAGTGCTTCTGGGGGAACCCGATCCAGCGGGAGCAACCGTCCGTCCAGCCGGGGCAGTTCGAGTCGACCTGTGAGGCGTCGTAACCCGACTTCGGCTTCGCGTAGTCCTCCTTCGCGTAGCCTTCCTTGGAGTGCTGCTTCCCCTGGGACCCGTCCTTCTTCCAGTGCGAGTCATCCTTCCACTTGTCCTTGTTCTCCCACTTGGACTTGTCTTCCCACTTCTGGTGACCGTCCTTGCCCTTGCCTTCCCACTTGGACTTGTCCTCCCATTTCTGGTGGGCTCCCTTGTCCTTGTGCTCCCAGGCCTTCTTTTCCTCCCAATGCTTCTTTTCTTCCCAAGCCTTCTTCTCGCCCCACTGCTTCTTGTCCGCGCCCTGCTGCTGGGACTTCCATTCGGGTCCGTACGCTGAGGCGGCATGCGGCAGGGCCGATACCGTGCCAAGGGTCATGAGTGCTGCCAAGGCGATCATGCGAAAGCGTGTCATCGGTCCCTCCCCAACCCTGCGATGGAGGAACTCTCGCATCAAAGGCCCGCCGGCGGCACTCGCATACCCATCAGGGTGGTGGCAGGCATCCTCTCCGCCGATTATCGTTCGGACGGAACCGGAGGGATGGATGGAACGGGTTGGGTGGACGAACCTGTCGGGATCCCAGCAGGACCTGCTGGACGCGATCGGGAGCCTGGGCAAGGAGGTCGGCTTCGAGACCAGGCAGACGGTGATCCACACCAGGATGCGTGAGCACTGCTCGGTGGAGTTCTCGGACCCAGAGACAGGGCTGCGCGTCCTAGGGGTCACGATCGAGATGGACCCGTCGAAGTTCGTGGGCTGCATCATCTACCCGGACGAGTGGCTGCCCGACGGACTCATTCCCAAGGACGAGGACGGCAACACGCACCCCGAGCGCCGGATCAACCTGACCTGGCTGAGCGACCGGGAAGGCATCACCGGGATCGCGCAGCGTGTCAGGGACGAACTCGACATGTGCCTCGCCATGCGGATGCGTGAGACAGTGGGCCTTTCGAGCTAGTCGCGGTCGGCCAGCCTCCGAGGAAGGCCCCGTCCGCTGGTCTCCGGGGACGGGGCCTTCCATTCAGGCATCGCGGATCAGGGCCTTGGCTGCGCCGGAGCCGCCGGCTTCGGGCCTTGGCCATGCCTCCCCGGCTTGTCGGCGCGCGGGCCGCCCTGGTGCACGAGCACCGGGTACAGGCGCTTCTGGTCCTCGCTGAGGCTCGCCCAGAACGGCTTCATCGCCTCCGACAGGGCGGACATCCGCCTGGCGGACTCGGTCATGCGCTGGGCACCGTTCTCGAGACGGGCCAGGTAGTCGGGACGCTGATCGCCGGCGATGCGCTCCCTCATCTGCTCGAGAAGCTCCACGCGGTTCACCTCGTTCTCGCGGATCGCCTTCTCGACGGGAGCCCAGAGCTTCTTCTGGTCATCCGTCAGCTTGAGTCCGACGGGAACGGCGGCGAGGCGGGCGTCGAACAGGGCGGCGCGGTCCTCCTTGCTGAGACTCTGCGCCGGGGACTGGGCGCCTTTCGGGCCTCCCTGCGGGGACGGCTGCGCGACGGCGGCGCCAGTCAGCGCGAGGACTGCCAATGCGGAAACGAGGGTCAGCTTCTTCATGTGCGTCGATCTCCTGCGTCCTCTGGGACAGGGGCAACACTAGCACGGGAGACCATGCACGGGGAATGAACACAGGATTAAATCCTCGTAAACTCGGCCAAGGGACCTGCCGGATGAGGTTTCGTATTGAGCGCAAAGGATTCGCGTGCTACGCAGTCCGAAAGCTTTCGGGAGTCCAATGCAGGCCCTCTTCACATCCCTCGCCGTCCAGCACGAGCAGCTCCCCCGTGCCGCATGCTTCGTCGCCCGGCGCCGGGCGGACGCGGCGTGCGTGGACCGGGTGCGCCTCGCCCCCGCCCACGGAGCCGTCACCGCTGTCATCGTCGACGGGGCGACCTCCCTCCCGGAGAGCGGCCGCGCGGCCGACATCGCGCTGGACGGGATCCTCGCCTCCCCCCTGCACGACGCCGACCTGATGGCCTCGTCCCTCCTGTCCGCCGACCTCGCCATCGCCGGCGCGGACCTCGAGGCGCAGGTCTCGTCCGTCGTCATGACCGTCCGGAACGGCAACGTGTCGGGTGCGTCGGCCGGCGACTGCGAGGCCTGGTTCGTGCCCAACGACGGGTCCCAGCCCGTGGAGCTGACGGCCGAGCAGTACAGGCGGCCCCGCATCGGGGACACCCCGGTCCCGGTGTCGTTCCGCAGGGGCGGACTTCCGCGCGGCATGATCGTCGCCGGCTCGGACGGGCTCTGGGTGAACGCGGTGAGGAGCGAGGTCTTCGAGATCGCGCGGAAGGCGCCCACGCACAAGCTGCCCTCCGTGCTCGCCTACTACGTCTTCGTGCGCAAGGAAGGTGCCCTCCCCGACGACATCGCCGTCGTCGCGGTCGAGGTCTGAACGGAATCGGAAAGGAACCGGACATGGATACGCTCAAGTGGAGCAACGACGACGGCAACTTCGCATTCGGCATCTGCGGCGAGGATAAGATCGCTCAGATCCAGAAGTTCGAGGGCCAGTGGAACTGGTCGGTGCGGCAACTGTACGTGATGGACCGCCCGAACCACGGGCGCGTGGCCGACAGGAAGGCCGCCGAGCGCGAGGCGGCCTCGTTCTGGCACGACCAGCATGCGCTCGCCGGAGAGGGCTGCAACCTGCGCTGGACGAACCCGGCACCGGGCACGTGGTTCGGCTTCAGCGGCGACCTGCTCGTGGGCAGCGTCATCCTGCTGAGGATCACGAGGGAACAGGTGCTCTCGTCCGGCGTCGCCGGAACCTTCGAGCTGACCATCAACCCGACGGGAGAAGGCCCCGGGCCGGGGGGCATCAAGGGCGAGACGGACACCGCGTACCAGGCGCGCAACATCATCGAGCGGTACTGGAGCAAGTGGCTGGCCATCGCGGGCCTCGATCCCGCTCCCTTCGCCCGTCCCGGCCGGCCCGACGACAACGCACCGAACAAGGAAGCCGCCTGATGGGCATGCTCAAGTGGGAGCGCATCGACCCCGAACTCCATGCCAACGCATGGACGGCCTTTTCCGGCGAGATTCATGTCGCGTCCGTGCACGAGACCGACGACGCGGACTGCCGGTTCCACTGGAGGGCCAAGCTCTCCATTCCCGACCTGAAGGTTCCCTACGGCGGTTGCGTGGCGACCCTCGAGGAGGCGTTCGCGGAGACGGAAGCCTTCTGGAGGGAGCTGGTCCGCCGCGCCAACCTGATGCCCGTCACGGAAGCCCCGCCCAAGGCACCCCCGCTGAAACGATACCAATTCGACGAGAACACGTGGTTCGTCGAGTTCGACGGGATGATGATGATCGGCACCATCCGCCGTCCCGACGAGCCGGACGAGGATCTCAACGACGGTCTCTGGCACTGGAGCGCGAAGGACGTCCTCCACCACCGGATCACCCCCCAGTACGGCGCCAATGCCGATCTGGAGGACAGCTTCAGGGCGCTCGAGGATTACTGGGGACGCTGGCTCGGCGAGGTCGGGCTCATGGCCAGGCCGCAATCCTGAAACAGCCGAAGGATGAATTCATGTCAGAAATCAAATGGGTAAATGTTACCGACACCATCCGCGAGGCGTTCGAGGGTGACGTACGGATCGGCATGGTCGAGCTCTACAATTCCGACTGGCACTGGCGGATGCTCGTGGACGACGGCTGCGAGTTACAGCCCACCCGCGGCATGGACTATTCCGAGCAGTACGCGAAGCTGGCGGTCGAGCACTGCCGCAGCGACCAGGTCGCACGTTCCGGCAGGGGCATCCTGCGGTGGACCAGCGTCAGCATGAGCGACTGGCTTGCCTTCAGCGGCAAGTTGCAGGTCGGAGGGGTCGTTCGTTCCGCCAACGGGTACACCGTGATCCGGAGATGGGACCATGAGGACAAGGAAGCGCAGACCCTCCAGGACGGCCGTCGCATGGTCGAGGAGTGGTGGGGCAACTACCTGAGGATCGCCGACCTCGTTCCGCGGCACCTCGCCGCGAACAACCAACAGCATTGACGGAAGGCAGGTACAGGCATGAGCACGATCAAGTGGGTCGAGGTTTCGGAAGGCTACATCGAGGGCTACGAGGGCGAGGAACTCGTCGCCAAGCTGACGAACGTCGGCAGCCTCTGGCACTGGACGGTCACCGTGAAGGACGGCTGCGAGTGGCAGGTCACCAACGGGGAGGAGTACACCACCCATGGCGCCAAGCGCGAGGTCGAGGACTGCCGCAACGACCAGATCGCCCGCTCCGGCCGCGGCCCCATGATGCGGTGGGAGAACCCGTCCAAGGACCAGTGGTACGCGTACAGCGGCAACAGGAACATCGGAAGCGTCACCCGTTACGGCGGCACAGGGGGCTTCCTCGTCTCGGGTCATCCAATCCACAGGAGCACCGAGTTCCAGCACGCGGTCGACGCCCGCCGCCACTTCGAGCGGAACTGGGTGGAACACCTCGAGTACCTGAACCTCGTTCCTAAGCCGGAGTTCAAGAACCCGCCGACCGTCACCGTCGTGATGGTCCCGGTCGCCGGCCGGGGCATCCTGCTCATCCGCCGCGGGATCCAGCCCCACATCGGCAAGCTCGCCCTGCCCGGCGGCTACCACGTCGAGGGCGAGACCTGGCAGGAGGCCGCCGCCCGTGAGGTGCTCGAGGAGACGGGCATCATCATCGACAAGCTCCGCATCGTGGACATGGTGACGGTCAACGGCAGGCAGAACCTGGCCTTCGCCGAGTGCGACCCGGTCCATCTCGACGAGGACCACGTGTTCGTCCACGACCATGAGGTCGAGGAGGTCGTCGTGGCCCGCGAGCCCGTCGAGCTGTGCTTCCCGACGCACACGGCCCAGATGAAGGCGTTCTTCGACCGCCATCCCGAGCTTCGGGGCTGATCGCCATGCAGCGCGAGGACGCCATCGCTTGGGAGCATGCCGGCACGGGGAGCTGGATGGGTTTCGTCGGGGACGAGTGCGTCGCCACCGTCCGTCGTGTGGATGGGGAGTGGCGCTGGGAGGTGAAGCGGGAGGACGGACGCCTCTTCCAGCCCAATCACGGGACCGGCCATGACAGCAGCGCCGCCTGCGACATGGCGGATGCCTACTGGTTCGACCACCTCGCCCTCTCCGGGCAGGGACAGTTGCTCCGGTGGGAGCATCCGGAGGCCGATGTGTGGCTGGGCTTCCACGGCGACCTTCTCGTCGGCCGCGTCTCCCGTGACGGGGATTCGCCATCGGGAGGGATCGCGGCCGCGATCAATGGGGAGAGCTTCGCCTCGGCGGCGTTCAGGCTCATCGAACCCTTCTGGACGAGCCAGCCGCACCACGGGCGCGACTACATCGAGATGTCCTGGGAGGGGTGGCTCCGGGCGGAGCGGACCGCTCCCACCCCTCCCACTCCCTTCACGAGGTGATCGCCGTGCCCGCCGCCATCAGGTTCGAGAACGTGACGCTCGGCTACGGGCGCCGCCCTGCCGTGCACCACCTCGACGGCGAGATCGCGGCGGGCAGCCTCACGGCCATCGTCGGTCCCAACGGGGCCGGCAAGTCCACCCTCCTCAAGGGGGTGATGGGCGCCCTTCGCCCCCTCCAGGGATCGATCGTGATCCCGGGGGCAACGTCGAAGCGCATCGCCTACCTCCCGCAGGCGTCCGACATCGACCGCACCTTCCCGATCTCCGTCTACGACATCGTCTCCATGGGCCTGTGGTCCCGCTCGGGGCTGTTCGGCGGCATCGGACGCAAGGACCGGGACCGGATCCACGAGGCTCTCATGGCCGTCGGACTGTCAGGATTCGAGAAGCGCTCGATCTCCTCCCTGTCCGGGGGCCAGATGCAGCGCGTGCTCTTCGCCCGCCTCCTGCTCCAGGACGCCTCCGTCATCCTGCTCGACGAACCCTTCAACGCCATCGACGCGAAGACGCAGGCCGACCTGCTGGGGGTGATCCAACGTTGGCACGACGAGTCCCGCACCGTCGTGGCCGTCCTGCACGACATGGACGTGGTCAGGCGGGTCTTCCCCGAGACCCTGCTCGTCGCCCGCGCCCCCGTCGCCTGGGGAGGCACAGAGTCCGTCCTGAGCGCGGAGAACCTCCTGAAGGCCCGTCAGATGGTCGAGTCCTACGACCCTTACGCGGAGCCCTGTCTCGGCGCCGCCTGAAGGACTTCCGAGTCATCGAATCCCAGTCCAGGCTGCCATCTCGGCCGCAACATGCACCGACCTGCCGACACGCAGCTCCCGAACGGGGTGCCCTAGAGAAGGAAGTCCGCCTTCGACAGCGACACGGCGTGCTTCAGGGAAAGCGTGATCGAGAGGTCGGCCCTGCCGTCCCCGTCGGCATCAACGGAGACGTACCTGCCGCCTGCGGAGACACGCAGCTCCCCTGCCCTGCCGTGAAACGCCTGCGTGCCGATGAACCCGAACGCCTGGTTCCCCTCACGATACAGGTCGGCATCGATGTCCCGCAGGTCGATCCTGTCCGCACCCTTGGAGAAATCCATGATGGTGTCGCGGCTGCCGAGATCCGCCGCCCCGAACCGGAAAGCGTCGCGTCCGGTCCCGCCGTAAAGCCTGTCGGCTCCCGCCCCGCCGATCAGAACGTCGTTCCCATTGCCTCCTTTCAGGGTATCGTTCCCCTCACGGCCGACTAGCCTGTCATTCCCGTCGTTGCCGGACAGAATGTTCCTTGCCGCGTTGCCCGTGATCCGGTCGTTCCCCTTCCCGCCGGAGGCGTTCTCGATCAGTGCGCGTCCGTCCCCATGGTCGAAGGCGAGGTAGACACTGCCTTTCGCGTCGATCCCGTCGGCGTAGGTGAGCAGGGGGGTCTGCTGCCAACCCAGGTTCGTGGCCGCCCCGGGCCTGAGGTCCACGCTGAGGGCATCGAGCCACCTGCGGAAGTCGAGGGTGTCGTTTCCGCCGCCGTCCCACACCGTCTCGAACACCACGTTGGTGAGGGGTGAAGGCTGCGCCCTTCCGTTGACGTAACCGCGTCCAGTATGGGGATCCCACGCGTAGACGGTGTTCCCCGCGTTGTGGGAGTGGTTTGCGCCGTACAGGTGCTGGATCGCCAGGATGTCGTACGCCATCGGGGACTGGGCATAGGAGGACGCCTCGTTCTCGTAGCCTATTCCCGCCCCCGGGTAGGAGCGGTAGGACATCACCGTCCATTCCATCGAGTCCCTGTCCGAGGGCATGGCGACCTTCCCCTCGTGCGGATGGCCCAGCCCGAGTGCATGCCCGATCTCGTGGAGAAGCGCGTGGTACCCGTACATGCCCCTCTCGAACCCCGCGAGGTCGTGCACGAGCGAGGTGAGCCAGACGTCGCCCGCCTCGCCCCTCGGCGCCGACTCGACCGTGTAAGCCCAGGCAGGCGGGTCATCATGTTGCCCGTGCTCGCCCTCGTCGAGAAGGGTGACCCCGAAGCGGATGTCCGCCGATGCCCCGTACGCCTCGGTGAAGGTCAGGTTCGCCACCGATGACCATCGCTTCAGGGCGGCGCGGACCTGCTGCTGGTGCAGGGCGCCGAAGGGCCGGAATCCGTCGGCCAGCTCGCCGTTGCCGTAGCCGGGCATGTAGTCGGCACGGCTGGCCGGGAACCCGAAGGTGATCTTGCCGGAATCCCACTGGCCGCCGTACGTGAGTCCGTCGACGTACGGGTTCCCTGTCGCCACGCTCCGCATAGGTCCAGCCATTCCCGTTTGTCCTCGCGCGTTGTCCCACCCGACGATGGTTCCCGTCGGCCGGACCCCGGTCACTCCCCAAAAGGGTAGGACTCACTCAAATCTGCCGCTGCATGAATCCTCTGAAAATCAGGATTAAGACCTTTACTTTCTGCCAAGTTAGTTCATAAAGCACTCCGGTGCCGGGTTCCCCTTGCGGAATCAGGCAGGGGAACACGCACATGGGATCAATCAGCATCGGCACGGACCAGCTCGCCATCCTCGCGATCGGCGGCGTGATCGTGCTTGGGTCACTCGCACTCGCGGCGTTCGGGGCGGTGTGGACGTGGAGGTGGGTCATCGGAGGCGGCAAGCCCCCGAAGCCGGAGCGGCCGGGCAACGTGACCGACATGATCCAGAGGCTGTCGTCGTCCCCGGACGTGACGGCCGCCGACCTGTTCGTGGTCAAGTCCAACCTCCTGGCCTGCGTCCGGCAGGTGGAGGACCTGGAGCGCAGGCTCCGCTACAGGGAAGCCGACCGACCGGGCCAGGCTGCGTGACCGTCGGCTCTGCCCGGCGCAGCCAACCAGAGACATTCTTTCATCAGGCAAGGGGAGAAGACCGACCATGTACTCACCGACCAACCTAGAGACCTACTTCCTCAAGCTCGTGAACCAGACCCGCGCCAAGGTGGGGGTCGGGGCGCTCTCCTTCGACGGCGAGCTGCTGGCCTCCGCGGATGCCCACAGCGCGTGGATGGACAAGACCGACATCTTCGCCCACCAGGGCGTGAACGGCACGAGGGGAGGCGACCGGATGACCTCGGCCGGCTACGGCTGGCAGGCATGGGGCGAGAACCTCGCGTTTCGCGGAGGAGAGCTCAACGAGGAGACGGTCCGACTGCTGCACGACCAGCTCGTGAAGTCCCCTACCCACTACGCCAACATCATCAAGGGCAGCTTCTCGGAGATCGGGATCGGCCTGAAGCTCGGCACGTTCAACGGGTACACGGGCGTGTTCGTGACCCAGAACTTCGGTTCGCCCGACGCGTCGGAGGCGGTCGAGGCAAACGACGTCGGCAGCAGCACGGGCGGTACCGGAGGCACCGGCGGAAAGGGCGGCATCAAGGGCACCAGCGGCAACAACGTGCTGAAGGGCACGGCCGGGAAGGACGCCATGTACGGCGGTGTGGGCAACGACACCTATTACGTCAACAAGTCGGGCGACAAGGCCTACGAGAATGCCGGAGAGGGCAAGGACAAGGTCATCAGCTCGATATCGTACTCCCTGTCGGGACAGGACGTGGAGAACCTCTCGCTGAGCGGGTCGTCCAAGATCAACGGGACCGGCAACGGCCTGGACAACGTGCTGACGGGCAACTCGGGCAGCAACACCCTGAAGGGTCAGGGCGGCAACGACACCCTGAACGGCAACGGAGGCAAGGACATCCTCTGGGGCGGATCGGGCAGCGACGCCTTCGTCTTCGACACCTCGAAGGAAGCCGACGGGGACACCATACGTGACTTCGTGAGCGGAACGGACACCATCGTCCTGAAGAACATCGACGCCAGCACCCGTTCCAAGGGGAACCAGGCATTCGAGTTCATAGGTACCGAGAAGTTCCACAAGGAGGCCGGGGAGCTGCGGACCTACAAGTCGGGCGGCAACACCTACGTCGCCGGCGACACCGACGGCGACGGCATAGCCGACTTCACCATCAAGTTCAGCGGGTCCAAGACGTTCGCCAGCGCCGACTTCATTCTCTGACCGACATGCGGACCCCGTCCATGTCGGCGGGGTCCGCAACGCATCAGGCGCGAGTTCCGCCCGTCATCACCTCAATGATGCGGCCATCGCGTCGAAGAACGTCATGGGGGTCGATCACGTCCTTGCCCGTGGGCTTCGGTCCCTCGGCGCTCTGGGCGACCACCACGTTCGTGGCCGGGGTGATAGAGAATCCCTGGTTTTCGTGATCCCTCTCCCGGAATCCGGGGACGGGAGATTTGCAACCGCCATCCGGCCGGGCTACGTGTGCCGAACGGCGGTCTGCCATTTCGTGGGCACTAGGTACGGTCTTCCTCGGGAACGACCTGGCCGGCAGCGACCATCCCGTCGAGGCGGGTCGCATCGATCCCGAGCCGGGCAGCCCATTCCTCCAGGGCGGAGGCATAGAGCTGAGGAATGATGCCAGAGTTTTCTTGTGCGGGTGCCTTGAGCCTGGCGAGTTCGGACACGGCTTGCCTCAACAGGGCATCGTCGCACTCGGTCTTCATGGCGTGATTCTCCCGGTGATCCCAGGAACTATATCACGGTCAAGCTTCTGCAAGGGGGGCATGATCCGACTGTCCCCCGCGCATCCCAACGAAGCGTCTCCGGCTCTGGGTGGACCGTCACCCACGAGGAACCTCGTGAACGATCTGCGCGGGGTGCGTTCACGCCGCGTTCACGGCGGCGGTGCTACAACGGAGCCTGGATAATGGGTCGCTGTCAGGACCCAGTCAGTCCCGGAGAACGAAAAATGCGTAGGATCGCAACTCTTGCGGCGGTGGGCATCGTGGCACTTGGCGCCCTCTCCTCCTCGAACGCCGAAGCCCGTGACGGGCGCCGTGGAGCCGCTATTGCTGCGGGTGCCATTGGCCTTGCCGCCGGTGCCATCATCGCAGGGGCCGCCTCGCAGGCCTATGCGGCTCCAGGCTATGGTTACGCGGCCCCGGTCCGATCCTACGGCTACGACGATGGCTACTACGGCGCACCGGTCTACACTGAGCGCCGGGTCGTCCGCTACTACGAGGAACCCCGCCCTGTGTACCGCACCCGCCGCGTGGTCCGGACCTATGACTACGGATACGTTCCCGAGAGCACCCGAACGGTCACGTACACCTATGGCTCGCCCTACTCCGGCCCCGGCTACTACCGCGGCTGGTGAGCGAAGCCGGTTTATCGTGGAAGGGGCGGCCGCAATGGCCGCCCTTTCCGCACAGGGATGCCGTCGCCCCGATCCGACAGCTCAGGCAGCCGCTGCCGGAGCCTCTGAGATGCCCAGGATCCGTGCCGCTTCGTGACCCATCCCGTCGTAGATGAAGTTGCCCTTCGAGCGGGCCTCCATCGCCAGCGTGACGGTCGTCCGGTAAAGAGCGCACATCTCGTTCCTCGTCCCGGCATCCCTGACAACCGCGCAGGCAACCACAAGCAGGTCCCCGATCCCGTCGTCCCTGTGCTGGACATGGGCCGCGAACTTCCGCAGGACGGCATCGCACCGGGGATGCTCCCGCACGACGATGCGGGCCATACGGTCAAGGACTCCCGAGGGGATGTCCTTGAATGCCTCGATCAGCCCCTCGAGGGCGGCGATGCGCTGCGTGGCCTCCGGGGCAGCCTCCGGGGAGGACTCGGCGACGGCGTTGAAATGCACGAGCAGGGACCGGGCGAAGTGCAGGGGTTCCTTGGCGATCATCGCGGCTCTCCTCGATTTGCGACCGCCCAACTGCTATCAGGCAGGATTGGTTGCGACAACAGCCGACAAGTCCTGCCTGACGTCGTCCCCATGCATTTCGCGAAGGACCGGGCGCGGCCTGTTGCCCCTCCCCGGGACACGTCGCCCACGCGGTCCCGGCACCACAATGTGGTCACATTGGACGTCCAAGCGCGGCCGTCCGCTTCCGCTGGAAAACAAGGCAAAACGCCTGATCGGAATGCGGTCCCAAGGGGCAAGAAAACATGGCTACGCCGACCACGCTCGAGACCTATTTCCTCCAGCTCGTGAACGAGACCCGCGCCAAGGCCGGGGCCAAGGCCCTATCCTTCGACGGCGAACTGCTGGACTCCTCGGACGCGCACAGCGCATGGATGGACCAGACGGACACCTTCTCCCATACGGGCGTCAACGGGTCGAGCGCCGGGCAGCGCATGACCTCGGCCGGGTACGGCTGGCAGGGCTGGGGCGAGAACATCGCCTATTCGAGCGGGACGATGACGGAGGCGACCGTCCTCAAGCTCCACCAGATGCTCGTGAACTCCCCCGGCCACTACGCGAACATCGTGAACGGATCCTTCGAGGAGATCGGCATCGGCCTGAAGGCCGGGACCATCAACGGCTACGGCGTGGTCTTCGTGACCCAGAACTTCGGCACCCCGAACGCCACGGAGCGTGCCGAGCCGGATGACGTCGCCCCCACGCACACAACGCCTATCCCGCCTCCCATCCAGCAGATCACCGGAACCAGCGGGAACGACGTCCTCCACGGCACGTCCGGCCTGGATGCCATCAACGGCAAGGGCGGAAAGGACGTCCTGTCCGGCGGCTCGGGGAGCGACGTCTTCGTGTTCGACACCGCGGCCGAGGCGAACGGGGACACGATCCTCGACTTCGTGCACGGCGCGGACAGGATCGACCTGCGCGGCATCGACGCCAACACCCGCTCGACGGGGGACCAGGCGTTCACGTTCATCGGGTCCGAGCGCTTCCACAAGGTCGCGGGCGAGCTGCACACCTACCGCCTCTCCGACGGCAACACCTACCTATCGGGCGACACGAACGGCGACGGTGTGGCCGACTTCGCCATCAAGGTGATTGGCAGCCACACTTTCGCGAACACGGACTTCCTCCTCTGATCGACGGCAACACCTACGTCCCGGGCGGTGCCAACGGCGACGGCCGGGACGAGTTCGCGATCAGGGTGCCGGGCCACCACGACCTCACGGGCGCCGACTTCATCCTGTGACCACGCGCAGGCCGCGCATCCCCCTGCCCGCGACAGGATGTACGGCGTGGCGGACTTCAGGATCAAGTTCATCGGCAGCCACTCGTTCGCGGGTTCCGACTTCGTCCTCTAGCAACTGGACTGCCATCCCGCCCGTGAGCACCCTATGTCCTAGGGACGAGGGACGGGACCATGAACGAACGCGAGCTTCGCCAGCACATCCATGCCGCCATCATCGGCAACTTCATCCAGGACCGCCTGTGGATCGGAAAGGCCACCGAGGAGGAGAAGCAGCGCCTCTGGAACACCTCGACCGCCATCATCGCCGTCCTGAAGGACCAGTTCGGGTTCCAGCTCGACGGCACCTGCATGAAGGTCACTCACCTTCCCGAGCGCACGATCCCGGAGGAGAACATCGTCACCTTCACGGAGATCGAGTACCCGCACCTCGCCTACGAGGAAGTGGCCATCGACGCCTTCGGCAACAGGGGGCCAGGTCCGTCGAGGTTCGTCGCAGAGGTCGAGGCCTGGCTCGACGAGAACGCACCCGGCTGGAGCGTGCGGTGGGACCGCGGCGACTGGGGCGACGGCTACTACATCGCTAGGCTACACCTACCGACGGCCGGAGATGTTCAGCGCTTCATCGAAACATGGGGCAAGGACCCAGCCTGCTGATCCAAGCCCAAGGATCCAATCCTTTTTGATGTCCGAGCGGAACCCGGCGGGTACTTGGGGGTTGACCTGGCTCGAACGGCCGCCCCGGCCCGCTGACGCGCGGGTGCTGCCGCGAACCAAGAGGACATTACGATGATCACGGACGCCGCGATGGGCGTGCGGCTTCCGCACGCCGACAGCCTCAATCCCAAGGTGCCCACCGCCCTCATCGGCAGGGCACTCGCCTCGACCTTCGACGAGACGCTCCTGGCCCCCTTGCCCGAGGCGCTCGCCGCACTCGTCAGGCTGCTCGAGGACCGGGAGAGGGAACGCCCCTCCCGGCCGGACGGGGACTAGCCAGCGGGTTCGAGTTGCTGCTCGTGCACGAGGCGTTCCTGTCCCCCGCTCAAGGGCCTGACATGGTACTGATGGCCGAGGTCGTCCGCCGGACGCAGGCGGACGACCTCCCACACCTCGCCCGGCCGTTCGATGGCTTCCGGGAGCTTGAAACGGTCGAGGAATGCCTCGACGGTGTTCCCGATCGTGATCCGCCGCATCTTCACCTTGTCACCGACCTTGAACCTGTGTGCCTTCGTATCCGCTGCGAGCATCGGCCTTCCTTGCCGTTCGTGGTTGTCCCGAGGGAGGTCAACTAGGCGGACCCGGGGGATCGGCAATGGAGGAAGGGGAGCGTTCGCTTCCCTTTCGGCCCGTCCGTGCGGCTGTGGCGATGGGCCTGTCCGCCGAGACGGTTTCTCGTGTCACCTCCCGCCGGGTGGCAGGCGATCACTGTAAGTTGCCGGATCGCCCTTCCGGCAACGATCACGCCGGATGGTGAATTCGGCTGCCGTGCGTGAAGGTGACGGCGGACAACGTTTCCGTATCGAAGAACGAGATTTCCAGGCCTCTTACGGTGACGAGGTCTCCCGTCTCCAGGAACTGGCGGTCCGAGTGGAAGCAGAATTGGTACTTGCCTTCGTCGGAGGCGACGTAACGGCCATGCGCGACGGTCCTGTCGCCGGATCGTTCGATGTCCGTCACCAGGAACAGTGACCATTCCTCGACGGAGCGGTGTCCGAAACGCATTTTGGACGCCGGATTCTTCCTGTTGTGCGCCTCGATGATCCCCATCACCTCGCCTTCGTTGCGCGGGGCAATGGGTTGCCACGGATCGTGGATCAAGGCACGTTCCCGCCACCCACCCAGCCGCCGTGCATTCTTGGTGCAGGCATGCTCGGGCCAATGGGGACCGAGATCGTCCAGGTAGACACGGCTGCCGGATGCGCCCCGGTAGCAGAACACCAGGTTCCTGCAAACGGGGCACGTGGCGTTGGGTCTTGCGAAGTGCCCCTGTCCGCCCCGTTTCTCGTTGGGATCCTTACGGTGATACGGGCCAGACGGTCGACGGTAAGGCGCCTGGCCGAGGGGTTGATGATTGGAGAGCCTGCGATCTCTCCGGCCAGGCTCGTTCCCCTCCCAGTTGAATCTCGGCATCGCGGCAACCCTTCAGATGGCGGAGGTCGTGACGGCACCGGAACCGTCACGACCTGGCGGAAGGCGGCTGGCCCGTTCGGCCGTCCGGCATCCCGCCTTGTCATTGTGGCGGTGGCCGCCCCGGAGGGTTCTGGCAGAAGGAAAATTCAAGGCCGCGACCAGCTTCGGTATTCCCCGGTCTCAGGGCAAGTATAGGGGGGATCGTATCGCGGGGCCGTTCCCCGAAAGGCGATTGGTCATGGGGCAAAAGGTGGAGGCAGCGCTTCCGCCGGGCCGGCATGTGCCCGTTCGGTCCTGCGCGATGCGGATCGTTCAGGCTTGAACGAGAAAGGCCGAAGAGAGGGGAAGCTCTCTTCGGCCTTTTCCTTGGCGACGGCCCTCGATCAGCGGACGGGAACCTGCCAGATCTCCTCGGCGTACTCGCGGATGGTGCGATCGGAGGAGAACCAGGCCATGCGGGCCGTGTTCATGATGCTCTTCCTCCACCAGAGGGCCTTGTCCTGCCACATCCGGTCGACCATGCGCTGGGCGGTCCAGTAGGCGTCGAAGTCGGCCGTCACGAGGAACGGGTCGTAGGTGATCAGCGTGTGCAGCAGGCCGTCGTAGCGGTGACGGTCGCCGGGTGAGAACTCGCCGTCCCAGATGGACTGGAGCACCGCCTTGAGGCGGGGCGAGAACTTCTCCAGCGCAGGGCGCCAGCCGACGCGCTTCATCCCCATGACCTCGTGGACCTTGAGGCCGAAGATCACGATGTTCTCCATCCCGACGTGTTCCTGGATCTCGACGTTGGCCCCGTCGAGGGTGCCGATCGTGACCGCGCCGTTCAGGGCGAACTTCATGTTGCCCGTGCCGGATGCCTCCATTCCGGCCGTCGAGATCTGCTCGGACAGGTCCGCCGCCGGGATGATCGCCTCGGCGAGGCTGACGTTGTAGTTCGGCAGGAAGACGACCTTCAGGTACTTGGACACGACCGGATCCGCGTCGACGGTCTTCATCACGTCGTTGGCGAGGCGGATGATCTCCTTGGCCTGGTGGTAGCTGGGAGCCGCCTTGCCCGCGATGATCTTCACGCGCGGGGTCCAGTCGCCCTTCGGGTTCGCCTTGATCGCCTGGTAGAGCGCGATGGCCTCGAGGACGTTGAGGAGCTGCCTCTTGTACTCGTGGATGCGCTTGATCTGGACGTCGAACATCGCGGCGGGGTCGATCCAGACCCCGGTCCTCTCGCCGACGATCTTGGCGAGGCGGCGCTTCGAGACGTTCCGCTGGTGCTGGAAGCGGGCCTGGAAGTCGGCGTCGTCCGCAAGGGACTCGAGGCCGCGCATCTCCTCGGGGTTGTCCAGGACGGACGGGCCGAGCTCGCTCACGAGGAGCGAGGTGAGAGCGGGATTGGCCTGCTGGAGCCAGCGGCGGAAGGTGATGCCGTTGGTCTTGTTCGTGATCTTGCCGGGATAGATGTGTCCCATGTCACGGAAGATGGTCTGCTTCACGAGGTCCGAGTGCAGCGCGGAAACGCCGTTGACCTTGTGGGCGCCGACGAAGGCGAGGTTGCCCATGCGCACGTGGCCGTCCTCGACGAGGGACACCGTGGACACGACGGCCTGGCTCGCGCCGCTGCGCAGGACGGCCCCGAGGTGGATGCGGTTGATCTCCGCGATGATCTGCATGTGGCGCGGGAGAAGCCGCTCCATCAGCGAGACCGACCACTTCTCGAGCGCCTCGGGCATCAGGGTGTGGTTGGTGTAGTTGAGGGTGCGCGTCGTGACCGCCCATGCCTCCGCCCACTGCATGCCGTGGACGTCGACGAGGAGGCGCATCAGCTCGGCGACGGCGATGGCCGGATGCGTGTCGTTCATCTGGATGGCGGCCTTCTCGTGCAGCCCGTGGAGGCTGAGGTCGGCTGCCAGGTGCCTGGCGATGAGGTCCTGCAAGGAGGCCGAGACGAAGAAGAACTGCTGGCGCAGGCGCAGCTCCCGCCCCGCGTCGGTCTCGTCGCCGGGATAGAGAACGCGTGAGATGGCCTCGATCCGCATCCGCTCGGCCTGGGAGCCGACGTGGTCGCCGTGGTTGAAGGCGCTGAGATGGAGCGGCTCCTCGGAGCGTGCCGACCAGAGGCGCAGCGTGTTGATGTGGCGGCCACGCCAACCGGTGACGGGAGTGTCGTAGGCCAGCGCGATCGCCGTCTCGGCCGGACGCCATGCCTTCAGGACCGCGCCGTCGTCGCCGACCAGTTCCTCGATCTCGCCGCCGAATCCTACGCGGTAGGTCACGTCGGGGCGCTCGAACTCCCACGGGTTCCCGCGGAGCAGCCAGTCCTCGGGCAGCTCGACCTGCTGGCCGTCGCGGATCACCTGCCGGAACAGCCCGTGCTCGTAGCGGATGCCGTAGCCGTAGGCCGGGATCGCGAGGCTGGACATGCTCTCCATGAAGCAGGCCGCGAGCCGGCCGAGGCCGCCGTTGCCGAGGGCCGCGTCCGGCTCGAAGCCGCGCACGTGGTCGAGGTCGACCCCGAGGCCGGTCAGCGCGTCGCGCACGTCCTCGGTCAGGAGGAGGTTGCCGAGGGTGTCGCCCAGCAGGCGCCCGATCAGGAACTCCGCCGACAGGTAGTACACGTGCTTGCCCGTCTCCTCGCCGCGGGCCTCGCTCCAGCGGTCGACCACGCGGTCGCGCACGGCGAGGGCCGTCGCCATGTACCAGTCGCGGTCGGAAGCCTGCCGGGGCGTCTTGCCCAGGGCGTAGCCGAGCTTGGAGAGGATTGCCTGCTGGAGCGCCGGGACGTCGGCCCCGCGGGCCTGCGCGCCGTCTGCGACCGAAACACTCAGGGAAGAACTTGCCACCTTGAATCCTTATCCTGCGCGTCCGCCGCGCACATCGAGTTTCTTCTTCTGGCGCCCTGGGACGCCGAAAGGCCTAGGTTGACCCCGAGCCGCGCCTCCCGGGAGGCCGACCAAGGTCTGAGTTCGATGCCTGAATCCTGCCCAGGCCGCGATTTCCTTTAGGCCACTGAACAAAAATTGGCCATACGTAGAATTCCCTATCCCCAAATGCTTGCCTCGTCAACGAACTGAAGAATTCACGCACTTGCGAAACCCTCCGCCGAAACACACGATGGCGATGAGACCCTACGGAAGTCGCATTCGGCGGCCGCCGGGGTTCCCGCATGTGAGGTGAAGGTATGAATCTGGTCAGCAAAGGAATCCTGCTCGCCTCGGCCGCGTCGGTGGCGTTCGTGTCGCCCGCCGCAGCCGGGACCAAGTACTTCTACAGGGAGAAGGCGTTCGTGCGCCCCGCCGAGGCGACAACGCCCGGCATCCCCTCTGACACCGGGACCGGCAACGGCGGCACCCCGACCACCCCTGTCACCGAGACGCCCGAGAGCGGGAACGCCGACGACAACACCATGACCGAGGGCACCGTCAGCCTCTCGGCCTCCTCCGCCTTCCGCCTGACCACCGGCGACGCGGTCTCCGGCCTCACCTTCCGCGGCAACCTCCCCGAGGGCGGCAGCTACCGGCTGGCCGGCGGCAACTACAGCGGCCTCGAGATCGACACGGCGTCGGGCACCGTCCGCGGCACCCCGACGGGCAGCGACGGCACTGCCTACTCGTTCCGGATCGAGATCGTGAAGGACGGCTCGGTGGTCGGACAGTCGTCGACCGTCTCGGGCATCCAGCGTGACCGCCTGCACATCGACCCGGCCTTCGAGGACATCAACATCCCGGCAGGCGGCGCATTCCCGTCGGGAGCCGGCATCCAGATCTCGGGCCTCGGCGGCGAACCCACGTCCCTGAGCTGGTCCATTTCCGGCAACCCGGCATGGCTCGGCATCCAGAAGACCGGCGACCGCAGCGCCACGCTGACGTTCAACGGCTCCATCACCGAGGACTTCAGCGGCACGGTCAGCATTGTCCTGAGGGACGGACAGGGCCGTGAGGCACCCGTGCGCCAATTCCAGGTGACGGCCACGGCCTTGGGAGCTCCGGTCTCGTTCTCCGTCTCCCCGTCGGCCACGTTCACCCGCAACGTGAACGCGATCATCCCGTTCACCCCCTCTTCCTCGAGCCTGGACGGGGTTACCTACCAGGCCACGATCCCGAACCTCAATGCCGAGCAGGTCGGCGGGAACTGGAGGGTCACCGGGCAGCCCAGCGCCAACAACGGCGACACCGTCAGGTTCAGGATCAACGCGATCAGGAACGGCGCGGTGGTCGGAACCTCGGACGAGATCTCCGGCGTCATGCGCGACGCTCTCCAGTGGGCTCAGACTCCGGGCAACATCGACATCCAGTCGGGGCAGTCGTTCCCGACCACGAACATCGACATGAGGGTTCAGGGCGGTAACCAGGCTGGCTTGACCTGGGACCTGATCGGCCAACCCGAATGGCTCGGCGTCGAGGTGACCGGCAACGGCACCGCAAGGCTGATACAGGCCGGTTCGTTGTCGAGCGTCACCAACAGGGCCGTGCAGATCCTTGTCTCCGACAACGAGGGGCGCACCCTTCAGGTCCACAACCTCACGGTCAACGCGGTCGTTCCGGTCCCGGTCACCGTGAACCTAACCGAGGCGATGGTCCCGACGGCCCTTACCAGCGGCATGGCTGTGAACATCCAGCCGGAGATCACGGGGGCTGGCCAGCCCAACGTGAGGTTCGAGTTCGTGAACGGCGCGCCGTGCGGGGCACAGATCAACCAGACCAGCGGCCTGATCACGGGCACCATGAGCGGCGGCAGCGGACAGGCCTGCAACTTCCAGGTCCGCGCCGTGAACTCGACCAACAACGCCGAGCTGGCCAGGTCGGGCGTGATCAGCCGCACCATCTACCCGGCCCCGCAGGCGCAGGTGGGCAACGTGAACACGTCGGTCTCGCAGATGAGCTCCCAGAACTACGAGATCCTGAGGGCGAGCCAGGCGAGAGGTCCGTACACCTTCACGGTCACGAGCGGAAACCTTCCCGCTTGGGCCGAGACCTACCTCCAGGGCAGCGACGTCCTGAGGATCAGGAGGAAGAGCGGCGAGACCGTGACCGCAACTCCTGCCACGGACGTCGTGTTCGAGGTAAGGGATGCCGACGGGCGCACGACCAACGCCACGGTGAGGATCACGATCACCAACGGATGATGGAATCCGGCGGCTACCCGCCGGGTCCAACTTCACGGCCCTCCGCTGCGGGGGCCGTTTTCTTTTGGCGGGGTCAGGCGCGGACAGCAGCCTCCTGCCACTCAGGCAGCGGGAACACGCGGTCGTAGGCCCAGTTGAAGGCCAGGGCGTAGGCCATGTAGAAGAGCGCGAAGGACACGTTCATCAGGAGCGCCTTCCCCAGGCCGATGCCGAGATACCAGGAGACGAACGGCATCAGCAGCGCCAGGATGCCTGCCTCGAAAAGCGCCGTGTGCAGCACCCGGATCGCGGGCGTCTTCAGCGTGGTGCCCCGAACCTTCCGCATCGCGCGGTCGAAGCCGAGGTTGTAGACGTAGTTCCATGCGGTCGCGATCGTGGCGCTCCCGGCCCCCACCACCCCCATGTGGTCCACTGGCAGCCCGAACGCCAGGGCACCGATGGGCGTGACGGTGGCGAGGCCGATGACCTCGAAGCTGACTGCGTGGCGGATGCGGTCGCGGGTGGTGCGCATGTGTCTCTCCCGTGCCGGGTGGGATTCGGGTCGTTCCGAACGGTTGGCCCAAGGTCTGGGGGAGGCCGTCGTCGCTTGAGTCCTTCTCTATGACGGCGAGGAAGTATTCGCAAGCCTCGTGGACAGGATTACCTCAAGGCACAGGGAATCGACCGCGGCAGAAGCGGCCGGACGGGTTCCGGCGGGCGTGCTACTGGGCCTGGCCGCGGTCACGCTGCCTCAGGCCGACCTTCGACCCTGCCGGGCTGGAGAACTGCACGCCAGCGTCCTCGAGGGCGCGGCGGGCCGCCTCCACGCTGTCCCTGCGCACCGTGTCGATGCCGTTCATCTCGATCCGCTTGATGGTGGAGGACGAGATGCCGGAAGCCTCCGCCAGCTCGCGGACGGACCAGTTGAGGAGCGCCCGCGCCGCCCTGATCTGCTCGCTGGTCAGGGTCATGTCGAAGTCCAGCTCCGCCATGGCGGCCGGAACCGGCGCGGCGTCGCCGGACAGCTTGCCGGACACCTCGAGGTGGTGGATCCACATCTCGTCGACCACGAGGCGGGCCAGGCCATCGAGCGTCGCCCGCTGGGTCTCGTCGAACTCACGGGCAACCGTGTCGAGCACGCACAGCGACCCGAGCCTGATGCCCGGCTGGGTGATCAGGGGTGCCCCTGCGTAGAACCGGATGAAGGGGGCTCCGGTCACGTACGGATTGGAGGCGAACCTTTCGTCGGCATGCGTGTCCGGCACGACCAGAACGCCGTCGTCGAGGATCGTGTAGTTGCAGAAGGCGTGCTCGCGGGAGGTCTTCGTGATGTCGCCGACCCCGATGCTTGCGGGAAGCCACTGGCAATCGGCATCCAGCAGCGTCACCAAGGCCATGGGGACGGAGAACAGCCTCTGCGCTACGCGGCACACCCGCTCGAGGCCGGACGAAGGCTTGTTGTCGATGATGTCGAGCCTGTACAGCGCCCTCAGGCGTTCGATCTCGTTCGCGGGCATGGGGATCTGGGTCATCGGATACTACCGTTCAGCTCGTCGTTTCACTGGCTTTCAATTGAATCCTACACCACTGGACCAATTTGGGTATCGTGACAAACGCAACGCCACCGTGCAAATACGGAACGGTCGTGCCGACGGGGACTCAGTCCCCCTCGCCCGCGCCCTCCTCGTCCCCGGCCATGTCATCGAGTCCCTCGGGAATCTCAACGACCACCGTCTTGGTGAGCGCCATGCCCTTGCTGATGGCCACGAGCGCTCCCATCGGGTCGTCCAGTCCGATTAGGTGGAAGGCGTCCTTGCCCGACACGTTCAGGACCAGGCTCCCCTGCCCTCCCGATCGGTCGAGGCCGAGGCTCTGGATCTCGGACAGGCGTGCGGCAGCGGCCTCCGTGCCCGACAGCGACAATACCCTGCGGTCGGTGACCACGTGGATCTCGCTGCCCTTTGACAGGACGATGCAGGCGGCACCGAACAGGGTGATCGCAGCCCAGCCCGCAAGGGCTACCCTCGCAATGACGGTAGCGACGTCAAGGCCGAACGCCGCGCCCGCGGTTGCGTCGTCGGCAGCGACGCCGAAGTTGCCGAAAAGCGCCTCGCTGATGCCTGACGCGATCTCGGGGATCGGCTCGAGGCCTGCGGCGGCCGAAAGGGCGAGAAGACCGAAGAACACCTGCCACTTCACCCATCGGAAGCCGGCCTCCATCCGGGAGGCGCCGAACCACTCAACCGTCTCGTCGGCGGCCAGGAGCGGCCTGAAGGCCTCGAAGCGCTTTTCCATCGTCGTCCTCTCGCTCAGGCGGGAAAGCCTTCCATTAAGCGTGAGGTCGGGCACCGCGCAGGGCAAGCGGGCATCGCGGCGGGGACGGACTAGATCGCTTCCAAGGCCTTTCCATAGGCCTCGTCGATCGCCCTGACCCCTGCCTCCAGGTATCCGTCGCGCTCCTCGGCGGCGAAGATGCCGTCACCCTTGGGAGAGGCCCGGTAGACCACCTCGCCCCTGAACTCCGCACGGAACTTGCCGTTGCGCAGTCGCATGTAGCCGACTTGCAAGTCGTCCATGTAGACCTCGTAGGCCTCCGGGCATGCGCCGCAGATCTGGACCAGGCGGTATCCGTCGAATTCGCGGGTCACGAGGCCCATGTCGCCGACCTCCTCCCCCTCGGCGATCCAGGGTCCGTTGGCGGTCTCCCCGAGACGGGAGTTCCCGATCGCCTCGACGGCATCGGCCAGGCATCCCTCCCGCTCTTCCGGCAGGAGCGCGTCCGTTCCCTGCGTGCTGGCTTCGAGGATGATGTCCCCGTTTTCGTTGGGAACCCTGACCCTGAGCAGGCCGGAGCGCACCTCGACGTGACCGGCCAACTCCCAGCCCGAGTAGACCTCGTAGGCCTCGGGGTCGCGCTGGCCCGTCTGCTCGAGACGGTATCCATTGACGGTCGTCGTGTGCGTCATGCCATTCCCCTGCTCCATTCGGTACCCATCACCGGAAGTCGGCGGTCCCCCCTGCGGAAGAACCCGCCCTCCGTCAAGGCGTCGTTGATGGCCTCCACGGCCCGTCCAAGGTGGTGCATGCGCTCCGGCTCGTCGAAGGTGCCGTCGCCGATCGTGCTGACCTCGTAAACGGCATCCGCCCTCCCGATGCCGTGGACCTCGGCCGTGCAGTGGCCCGCGTTCTGGCGCAGATGGCCGACCTGTCGGTCCGCCCAGTACACGTCATAGGATTCCGGCGAGCAGCCGCTCACGTTCCTCAGGCGGTATCCCTTGACCGTGTAGTGCCTCGCCATCGCGCTGTCACCTCAACCGTAGGCGAGTTCGCCTGCGGCCAGCGCGGCCTTGCCGGCGTCCGAGGCGATCCAGTCGCCCCAGGAGACGTAGGCGCCGTCCTTGAAGGTGGCCATGTCCTTCACGAAGTCGGCCACGTCGGTGCCGCACATCTCCGCCGTGCAGGCGAACATGCCTTCCGGCTCCGCGCCCCGGTCGAGGCACTCCTGGCAATAGGCGAAGCTCACGGCCCCGAGGCCGGAGCATGCGACGCCCTTCGCCTCGTTCATGTCGCAGACCTGGCAGGTCAATCCAATTCCCATCATGCGTTCCCTTCGTCTGTCTTCCCTTCGAGCTCCGCCAGCCGCGTCCGCGCCTTGTAGAGCTCCGCCACGACCGTCAGCATGCTGGCCGCGACGTGATGCGGATCCTCGTCGAAGGCGTGATAGCGGCCGTCCTTGACCAGTGCCTCGGCGGCGAGCTGGACGTGGCGTGTCGCCGGGCAGGTGTTGGCCGGGAAGTCCCGCGCCTCGATGCACTCCCTCAGCGCCCGGTAGGCGGCCCTCGTGGTCTCCGGATCAAACGCGCGCATCGCGCTCCCTTTCCGTTTGCTCGACCCGGCCGCGCACGTACGAGGCGTCGACCTCGTCCATCTTGCCGTCCTTCCGCTTGCACATCCACATCCCGTCGAGGAGACGCATGCTCACGAGCTCGCCCTCCGTCGACAGGACGTCCCATGCGATCCTCGCGGCCTTCGAGCTGGCGGGAGGCCGGGAATAGTAGTGTTTCTGGCTGGTCCTGAAGAATGAGTACGTCATGACAGGCGCGGGGGACGCGAGGGTCCGCACGCGCGGCGGATGTCCTCCACCAGCGCCTGGACGATCATGTCCTTCTCCGCCTCCGTGCCGTCGAGAACCCGCGCGAGGATTCCGTCCCCGCCCTTCCTCCTGAGGTAGTCCAGCGCCGCGAAGGCCTCGAGCTCGTCGGCACCCGCAGGCTGGAACGGCCCCTGTCCGGAGGAGCGCATGACGTATCTGGTGTAGGGACCGCCCATGGGGGATTTCCTTGCCCCGTCGCCGGGGACGTCTCGCTGGTTCTAAGGATCGAATCCGCAGGGTTGTGGATTAAGTCCTTGATGGTCATCAGATAGATCCATGCGAACCCGGTGTCAACGCGATATCCGCTGCCGCCCGGGGATGCGCGCCCGCAGCCTCAGTCGAGGAGCGCGACCGCGAGGCCGTAGATGACGGCGGCCGCAGCCGCCCATAGGCCCAGCACCTCGAACGAGATGCGCAGCCTCGTGACCCTGCGTTTCATGCGTTCCGCGGCCAGCACCCAGAGCATCCCGATCCCGAACGGACCGAGGCTCATGAACGTGCCGATCCCGATCGCCTTCACGATGTTCGCGTCCATGGCGTCACTCCTCCCATTCCTCGTCGAGGTTGCCGTCCTTCTCGATCTTGCGGTGCCACTTCACGATCTCGTCGATGATGTCCCAGTTCGAGCGGTACGTCTCGCAGGTCACGTGCCACCAGAAGGGGTGGAAATTCGGATCCCGGGGACGGTAGACCTCGAGCTTGAAGCCTTCCCTCCTCTTCCCCGTATAGCTGATGAGGCGGCCGACCTTGCGTGTCGGCGTCACGCTCCACGGCATCACCTTCGTCCTCAGGTGCCCGGCGAAGTGGGTGTCGATGAAGGCGACCAGCTTCGTGAACTCCGGCGGCCGCCTCTTCCCGTTGCCGTGCCTGTCGCCATGTCGGTACAGGAGGTGGTTCTCCTTCAGGTCGATGAGGTACTCGATCGTGATCGGGGGCTGCGCCATCGCGGAATCCTTGTCGGTCCGGAACCGATAGCACCCTGCGGCACCATGTCAACAATTAAGTCCCCTTGCGTCCTGCCCGTTCGTGCTCCAATCCTTTCCCATTCGGGACTGAGGAGCTTGCGACGGGGATGAGAAGGATCGGACTGGCATTGCAGGGGATCGGCGCCGCCCTGCTCGCGGCCATGGCGCTCGCGGCCTCGGCCGCCGCATGGGCGTACCTCTCGCAGGCTGCGGTCGGGCTGTTCGCCGGGGCCGCGGTGGCGGCGGCGGGCGTCTACGCGGTTCCCCTCTCCCTCATGCTCATCGTGGCCGGATGGATCGTGGCGAGGCTCCCCGGCGAGGAAACGGCGGAGTGAGCGAGGCACCGGGCACGGTCCTCAGGGCCGCCGCGACCGCGTCCGGCGGAACCCGGCGCAGGTGGAGGCAAGGCTTCCTGTGGGGGCACTTCCTGCTCAGCATCAGCTTCGGGCACCTCTACCTGTCATCGCCGATGGTCCTGATCGGGGCCTGTGCGTACATCGCCTGGTCGAACCCGCACCTCGCGGCCGTCATCCTCTCGTCCGTCGTCGCGGTCACGTCCCTGGGCCATGTCTTCCTGTACCTTGCGGGACTTGTGGACCCCGCCTTCTTCGAGGCCTACGAGAGCGGGGAAGACACCCGCCGTGCGGTCATCCACCGGAGTGTCCTCGGGCTGGCGCTTTCCTCATGCGTGATGTGCGCTTCGGTCTTTGCCATCATCCTGCTCTCGGCCTGACGTGAGGGCGCAGGAGATCGGCTGGTCCTCGCGGCGGCGGGTCCGGGCTGCCGATGATGCTCATCGGCCTTCACTCCTTACTGTGAAGTCCATCCGTCCTCCCTCGCGACTCGGTGCACATTGCTGCCGTGAAGAGGTCGTGCGACGCTTGCTTGTGGGAGGCGGCATCATGCTGGGCAAAGGGATCATCACGTCGTTTGTAGGCGCCTCGCCTTTCATCGCCCTCGCGCTGATCCCGCTGTTGGAATCCCAGAGCTTCGATGATGCCATCTTCACGTACCTGCTGGTGCTCCTCGGTTTCTGGCCGGTCACCTTTCCACTGGCCATCCTCTTCCTGGCCCTGCTGGTGCAAGGGATCAGGATGATTTGCGCCGGGGCCCGCGGCCGCAGGTCCGCCGCCGACTGGGCTTTCTCCCTCTCCCTCTCTCTCGTTGGACTAGCCTCGATCGCAACGGTCTTCTTCCTCCTGTGACAAACAGGATTCCCTCGCCAAAAAATTCTTCGAATCCCCGGGAACTCCTACGGCCAAGCTGACCTTATGTCATTGAAGGCTGTTTTGCCCCATGCCTTCACTAACTTGACCCCCGCGCTCCGGCTCGGGGGTTTTTCTTTGCCTGGAGCCGCTTGCCGCTTCCGGGACACGGCGGATCCGTCTATACGGAAGCCCATGGATTCAAGCCCTTCCTACTCCCGCGAAACCACGGCGATCTCCGAGATCACGGGCAAGCCCGTCAACACATGGTCCGAGGAGTGGCGCGCCGAGTGCGAGGCCCGCACCGTCCTCGCGATGTCCCCCGCCGACCGCCATGCCTACTTCAACGGGCGCAAGGGCGCGGGTGGACGCGACCGCAAGGGCATCGAGGAGATCAGGGGCAAGGCCGGAGCCGACATTCTCAGGGGCTACGTGGCCCGGCTTGAGGAGGTCCGCAGCATCAGGAGGGTCGGGTGAAGGCAATCTTCCACAGGGGACTGTCCGTTCCCGCGAGCGAGCAGGACGCGGTCGGCCGGAGGATTTCCCGCACCGGCGTCCTTGCTCCTACACCGGGAAGCAATCCGAAGAACTTCCGCGACCCGTCCGCCCTCAGGAGGCTTCCGCGGTTCCTGCCGCTCGATGACCTCGTGAAGGCATGGAAGCCCCTCCCGACGAAGACGATGACCTATGCCTGCGGCAACCGCGATGACGCATCCGTGTACGCCTTCGAGCGGGGCATCTCGCGGCCGCACGGGCTGATCGTCTCCTGCGAGCTGTTCCTGGACGACGTCGCGGTCGACCCTCACGACTTCCTGGGCGGGGCGTTCAGGTACCATGGCTACTTCAAGCAGCCGCTTGAGGTGATCGAGCGCGAGATGGCCAGCCTGTACGGTGACGCGATCCGTCCATACATCCAGCGCGCGTCGGAGACGACGCTGGAGCAGGCCGAACAGCGCTTCGCGCTTTGCGACGTCGCCTGCTGCGATCCCGACGTCGTTGCGGCCCACCTGCGCAACCAACGGGACATCCACGGGAGGTGGGATACCGTGTTCCGGTCGGCCTTCCTCATTCCGGCGAAGGTTCCCCGCTCCGCCGTTCAGCCGTTCTGGAAGCAACGCATGAACCGTGTCCCGTCCGGCAGGGGCATCAGCTACGACTTCCTGTTCAAGAGCCTGCTGTCCTAGAGACCCGCAGGCATCGACATGCTGCCTGCATCGTCGCACGCCTCCAGCACCCATGTTCCGGGACATCCTCCCTTGCACCGGACGAGCTCCACCTTCCAACGGGCGCGTCCGAGGCCCGGTGCTGGCAGCGCCTCGGACCCGGCGGGACCTATCCGCCATCGGGTGACGGCCGCCGTGGGCAGTTCGCTCATGGCCCTCTGGCCTGCGGTCCACCAGCGGCGTATCACGAGCGTCGCCACGCCCGACGCCTCTGCCGCGAGCTGGATGCGGCGGGACTCCCTCAGCCCCATACGGGTGACCTCCGCCACGACGGCGGCCAGCCCCCTCTCCTTCAGGCCTTCCTCGACGAGGGGCAGAACCTCCCGGTCGCCGGGCGCGAGGGCATGGATGACGCGCTCAGGCCCGAGGCCGCACCTGGCGAGGCCGGGAGCATTGAGGTCGTCGCGGGTCCGGCACCACAGGACAGGTCCCTTCAGGCGTGCCGCGATCCCGGCTGCGAAGGACGTGGTGCAGCTCGCGAACTCCGAGGCGGGGCCCGCCTCGACCATCTCGTGCAGCGCGCCGCGTGCGAGTCCGCCGCCCGGGAGCAACCTGTCGACCGCCCCCACTCCGAAGGGAAGTGCCTCCCTCCTGTGGGCAAGGCCCTCTACGAGTCCGATCTTGGCCCTGAGTTCCTCGACCACCGCCCGACGCACGGCATCCATTCCGTCACTCCCGCCCAAGCTTCCACGGCGGGTAGACGTTCCTGATACGTTCTCGGTTCCCGGGCGTCGCCCTGTGGCAGGATCAGATGAAGCGCCGGGCCGTCCGGACGTGGTCCGAAAGAGGGATCGCGAACAGCGTCTCCCCCGCCTCGTTGACCACCTCGAGCCTCCAGTTGCCCCACTCGTCGCTTTGGTCGTCCGCCTCGGCACAGAACTCGTTGACGGCCAGCATCGCCTGGGTCCTGGCCTGATCGAGGTCCCTGACCATCATGCCCTTTTCGTCGGCGATGACTTCCTGGCCGTCAGTGAGATGGAAGAAGCAAAGCATCTGGTAGCACTCTCGGAGGCCTGGCTCTCGGGCAGCCGGCCCGTCTTGTTATTCCGGTAAATTGATGATGCGGGAAACGTTCCCAGGATTGATTTTATTCCACGCCGATGCACGTGGGAAATGCGAGAGGGCGGGCGCAACTACGCCCGCGGCCCCTGTCGGCCGGGGCTTCTGTCCGGGAGCCTGCGGGAGTGCAGGTGATCGAGTGGGACGAAGCTATCCATGACGGGCAGGGAGTTAAGGCGGACCCCTCGGGAAGTCAACGTGCGCCTGCGTCATTTCGGCCATGGGAAGGATGCATACAGCCACGCCGGCAGGAATTCGTGGCCGATTGTCCACTTCCGGCAAGAATCCGGTTCGGATTTCGCGGAGCAGACCATGATTTCATTCCTTTTGGGGTCTCGGGCAGAGGTTTTCGCGCGAATCGCCCCCTCGGACCGAAAGGAGCCATCGTGCTTGGCGCAAGGATGGGGTCGGGCATTAGACTGAAGTCTGATCGAGTCCTTGTCATCCCCGCTCCGGCGCAGGCGGGGATGACCTCCCGCCGTGTACCCGAATCCATGCTCCGAGGATTTTCAGGCCATGACGCTTCCCCGTCCCACCATCCGTGCCAGGCTGTTCCTGATGGCAGGGCTGTTCCTCGTCCCCATCACCCTGCTGGCCTGGCTCTTCTGGCAGCAGTCCATGAAGGACATCGGGTTCTCGGCGAAGGAGTCGGACGGTGTCGTCTACCTTGGCGAGGTGTGGCCAGTGCTGCACGGGCTCGTGATCCAGTCGGCAGAGACCGACGCCCGCGCACCGCGCGTTGGCGGCGACCTCCAGCGCATGTCCGACACCTACGACGAGGCGATGAATACGGCTGGACCCGCCTCCGAACTCCGCGCTGCGCTCTCGAAAGCGGGATGGCCTCTCGCCAAGGAGGCCCGCCATCCCGACACGGTCGCTGCCATCGCGGCAGCCCGGACCCTCCTCTCCAAGGTCGGCGACGGCTCGAACCTGATCCTCGACCCCGATTTGGCAAGTTATTACGTTATGGACACGGTCCTGCTGAAGCTGCCGGAGGTCATCGATCGGGCAGGTATCCTCATAGGCATGGCGAGGGAACAGCAGTCGCAGGCATCGCTCTCGGACGGCCAGAAGGCCGAGATCATGATCCAGGCAGGAGCCTTCGAGTCGGCCGCCAGCGGCACCGTGAGTGGTCTCGACACCGCCTCCCAGAACGATCCCGACGGGCAGGTGAAGGCGAACCTGGGCGAGCTGTCCAGGGCATTCGACGCGGCGGCGAAGTCCTACCTGGCCGAGGTCAACAAGGTCGCCACCGCCCTGCGCGACGATGCCTCCAGGACTTCCGTCGACCTTTCCCCCCTGAACGCTGACTTCGCCTCCCTGATGACGGCCTCCGACAGGTTGTGGGCAGCTTCAGCCAAGGACCTCGACCGCCTGCTCGACGTGCGCGTGGACGGCTTCCGCACGAAGCTGGGACTCAACCTTGCGGCCTCCCTTTTCGTGACACTCCTGGCCTTGGTCTTCGTGGCCCTGATCGCCCGTTCCGTCGTCAAGGGGCTTGGGTCGGTGGCCGCCTCCCTCTTGGCCATGGAGGGCGGCTCCCTCGACGCTCCCGTCCCGCACGTCGGCGACCGCGACGAGATCGGCAAGGTTGCCCGTGCCGTCGAGTCGTTCAGGGACGGAACCGTGCGCCGCCTGACGGAGGCCAACTCCTCCGAGCGCGAGGAGGCCATCAGGGCGAACCAGCGACAGGCGTTGCAGGCGGTTGCCCGCCGCATCGAGGGATCCGTCGCGGCCATCGCCAACCGTCTCGAGGAGACGGCCGGGGCCATGCAGTCGGCCACCGGGAACGTCGCGGGCAACGCCGGGGCCATGACGGCAGAGGTGACGGACGCCGTCGCCAGCCTCAAGGCATCGAACGAGGACTCCCAGTCGGTCACGTTCGCTGTCGGTGAGCTGGCCCATTCCATTTCCGAGATCGCGGGCCAGGCCGGGCAGGCCTCCTCCATCGCCGAGCAGGCCTCCGCGCGTGCCGGGGACGCCATGAGCCGGGTCGACCAGCTCACCAGGTGCACCGACCAGATCGGCCACATCGCGACCCTGATCACGGGCATCGCCTCGCAGACGAAACTCCTTGCCCTGAACGCCACCATCGAGGCGGCCCGAGCCGGAGATGCCGGCAAGGGCTTCGCCGTCGTGGCAACCGAGGTGAAGTCGCTCGCCGGGCAGACGGCCACGGCGACCGAGGAGATCGAGCGCCAGATCGGCGACATCAGGGCATCGGCCGCCGGGGTGGTGGAGGTGGTCTCGGAGATCAACCGGATCATCAGGTCGATCAGCATCGTCTCGGGCACCATCGCGAGCGCCGTCGAGGAGCAGAACGCGGTCACGGGCCAGATGAGCGAGAGCGTCATCAGGGCCTCCCAAGGCACGGCTGCGGTGATCGAGCGTGTCGCCCGCATTCCGGAGAGTGCGGCCGAGGCCCAGAACGTGATGGGCGAACTCGACCAACTGGCGAGGAAACTGGGAGGCGACGCGGTGGAGCTGCGCGGCGCCGTCGACGACTTCCTGCGTGAGCTGGCAGGGTGAGGCACGTGGCACCATCACGCCTCAGGCAGGGCGTGTAGCCGTCACAGTCCCGGTGCCGGAGCCTCGGGAGTCTCCGGATCGCCGTCAGGGGAGACATCGAGCGCCATGGCCTTCGGGGGGCGGCAAATGGCGGTTTTCCAGTTCCCCCTGGCCAGCTCGAAGCCGAACCTCGCGTACCAGCGCTCGAGGTCGTCAGAGGACGGCGACAGCGGCGCTTCGTCGTCGAAGTCCTCTTCGTCCTCGAAGTCCTCGCCGTCGGCAAAGGGATCGTCCTCGCAACGGTCGCCCTCGTCGTGGACGATGTGTCCGGACAGCGTCACGTCGAGTCGATCGCAGATCGCGCAGATGATCCCCATGGCACGAGAACCGTGCCCCTCGTCCATCGGGTTGGCGACTATGGTGTCGATGTACAGGGTCTCGGACCCGTCCGTCCTGATGACGGCACCGACTTCCGGGATGGCGCGCAGGGCCGTGTTGATCTCGTCGAGTGCAATGGAGGCCGGGCTGGCGTTGCGCCGTCGGCTGCGGGCCTGCCCGGCAGTTCTCGTCATGGTCTTCTCGCGCTTGCTCATGGGCGCATTCATGCGCAGGTCATTGCACGTCACAACCGTCGACCTGCCGCTAGGACGGAACCGTATCCCTTCCGGCGACTGCGTATCGGTCCCTGCCGGAGTGCTTGGCGATGTAGAGGGCGGCATCGGCCCTGGAGACGAGGACGTCCGCATCCACGGTCTCGTTCTCCCCGACGCTGGCAATCCCCAGGCTCGTAGTGGCCTTGCCGTCGGCACCCCTCGGATTTGGGATGGCGGCCGCGCGCAGGAGGTCCCGGACGCTCTCCGCGACGGTCACGGCCCCCTCCGCGTCGCAGTCCGGCAGGATGACGGCGAACTCCTCGCCGCCGTACCGGGCGACCACGTCGTCGGGCCTGCGGGCTGCCTTGCGGAGCACCTTCGCGAAGGTGCACAGGGCCACGTCCCCCGCCTGGTGGCCGTACGTGTCGTTGACGGCCTTGAAGTGATCCATGTCGAGCATCAGGAGGGCCATCGGCAGCCCTGTTCGCCTGGACCTGCGGACGGCCTTGGCCAATGCCTCGTCGAAGCCCCGGCGGTTGGCCACCCCGGTCAGGGGGCATGTCTCCGCCAGCGTCTCCAGTTCCCGGTTCCTCCGCCACAGGTCAAGCTCGTCCATGGCGATCGCCGCGAAGTCCGAGAGCGTCGCCACGTCGAAGCCCTCGGCGTCGCCCGGGTTCCGCTTGAGGATGCAGAGGGTCGCGAGCACCAGCCCGTCCTCGGTCACGAGCGGCACGCCCGCGTAGAACCGCAGCGGAATGGTGGGCGCGACGGGGTGTCCCTCGAGGCGGGGGTCGGTCCACATGTCCCCGATCACGAGAGGCTCGCCGCTGGAGATCACGAGCTGGCAGACGCTCCGCTCACGCTCGATCCAGGGAGCGACGCCCTCCGCGCTCACGGACTTCATCCATTGCGTGGCCTCGTCGACGAAGCCGATGAAGGCCACGTCCGCGCCGAAGTGCTTGGCGGCCAGCCGCGTGATGCGGTCGAAGCGCTCGTCCCTCGGCGTGTCGAGGATGCCGCAGGAGTACAGGAACTCCAGCCTCTGGGCCTCGTTGCTCGGGGGCGCGGGTACGGCGAACACTTCATCATCTCCGGGGCCTCTGGCCCGCATCTTGCGTTGTCCTTGTAAGGACTAGATAGCCGACGCCCCGCTGCCTGTCATCTCCCCGCCGGCACCCTGCGTCGGTGAGTCCTTGTCGAGTTGAAAACATCCTTAATGCCGCCGGCGGACTAAGGATTCAGGGAACAAGCAGGCGGCCCGGCGAATTCCTCGAAGTAGGGATATGTGCCTACGTGGACTTTCCTGCGCCGGTGAACTTAACCTCATGCAAGGATTGCTGAGCCAAAATGGTCCAGTGTGCTCGCAGTCCGATCTCGGCGCCCGCCGACCTCCTCCCCCTCCCCGGGCGGCGGGCGCCGCAACCACATGACAACGCAAAAAAAACGACATGGAGAAACGCCTTGTTCGGTTCCTCACGTGAAACGGCCGCGAAGCTGGCCGCGCTCGACCGCTCGCAGGCCGTCATCGAGTTCGACCTCGACGGCAACATCCTCGACGCCAACGGCAACTTCCTCTCCGCCGTGGGATACCGACTGGACGAGATCAGGGGCAAGCACCACTCCATGTTCGTGGAGCCATCCCACAAGGACAGCGCGGAGTACCGGACCTTCTGGGACGCCCTGCGCCGCGGCGAGTTCCAGTCCGCGGTGTACAAGAGGCTCGCCAAGGGCGGCAGGGAGATCTGGATCAGGGCGACCTACAATCCGGTCCTCGGGCGCGGAGGCAGGCCGATCAAGGTCGTGAAGTTCGCCACCGACATCACCCAAGACAAGCTCCGCTTCGCCGAGCTCGAGGGCAAGCTCGCCGCGATCTCCCGCGCACAGGCCGTGATCGAGTTCGACCTCGAAGGCAACATCCTCGACGCAAACGAGAACTTCCTGAACGTGCTCGGCTACCGCCTCGAGGAGATCAGGGGCAGGCATCACTCCATGTTCGTGGAGCCGTCCTTCAGGGACACCCCCGAGTACCGGGCCCTGTGGGACTCCATGAAGGCGGGCGAGTTCCGGTCCGACAGGTTCAAGCGCATCGGCAAGGGCGGGCGCGAGGTGTGGATCCTCGCCTCGTACAACCCGATCCTCGACGCGAGCGGGCGGCCTTACAAGGTGGTCAAGTTCGCGTCCGACATCACCGACGCCGTGAGGGACCGCCTGCGGCGGGCGGAGGTCCAGAAGGAGATCGCCTCGGACCTCGGCGGAATATCCGGTGCCGTCTCCGAGGTCACCCAGCAGGCCGCGAACGCCGCGAGCGCCTCGGAGGAGGCCTCCGTCACCGTGCAGGCGGTCGCCGCCGGTGCCGAGCAGCTCGCCGCGTCCGTCAGCGAGATCAGCCAGCAGGCGAGCCTGGCGCTCTCGATCTCGAAGGAGGCGGTCGAGAAGGGAAGGAAGACGAACGAGGTGGCGTCGGGCCTCGCCGTGACGGCGCAGAAGATCGGCGAGATCATCACCCTGATCGAGCGCATCGCCTCGCAGACCAAGCTCCTGGCGCTGAACGCCACCATCGAGGCGGCGCGCGCCGGGGAGTCCGGCAAGGGCTTCGCCGTCGTCGCGTCGGAGGTCAAGGAACTCGCCACGCAGACGGCCAAGGCCACCGAGGAGATCAGCCGCCAGGTTACCCAGACGCAGGAATCGGCCCGGCACGTCGTCGAGGCCATCTCCGGGATCACGGACGTGGTGTCCAAGGTGAACGACATCTCCATCACGATCTCGGCCGCCGTCGAGGAGCAGTCCGCGGTGACGACGGAGATGTCGTCCAACATGCAGACCGCCTCGCACAGCGTCACGCTGATCAGCGGCAGCGTGAACGAGATCGCGAACTCGGCGGAACACGTGAACGTCGCGACGGCAAGGGTGAGCGCGGCGGCGCAGTCCCTGGGGTGAGCGGCATGTCCCGGCGATCGCCCCGCCGGGATCGGCTCACATGGCACCTTGCCCGAGGTACCGCGTGTGCCAGCTCAGGGACTCGCCCAAGAGGTGCGGCGTGTGCCTTCCCGGGGCCTCGCGCATCGCGCGCTCGAGATACTCCTCGAGGGCGGGCCGGAAGCTGGGGT
>Ga0256852_1000002_pt1 | contig 68549 bp, 75 predicted proteins | sample BONnt5_FD_181169 | JGI IMG/M metagenome (GOLD analysis project Ga0256852, IMG submission 181169) | Terrestrial sediment cell enrichment communities from Utah, United States - BONCAT_SYTO_Terrestrial_sediment - 5 | ecosystem: Environmental > Terrestrial > Deep subsurface > Rock core/Sediment...
GTCCTGGTCCATGTCGTAATGCCCGAAGCGCCCGTTGGAGATGCTCGTGCACTTGGTCGTCATGGTCGGGGACGGCTTGTCGGGATGCATCCGGGTGTAGATGTCCGAGAAGGCCCTCTTGTGGTCGCCGCTCCCGCCGGCCTTCGGCTTCTCGCGAAGGCGCTGGTGGCAGGGCAGGGCGAGATTGCTGTCGTTGAAGACGAAGTTGTCGCCACCCGGCTGCACGAGGCGGATGCGCTGGAGGTTGATGGACGAGAGGGCCGACGTCTGGTGGTTCGGGATGGTCTCGTGACGCTCGCCCGCCTTGATGGGCGGGAAGTGCCCGATGGCCTCGCGCACGGTGACGGCGGGGCTCTTGGGGTCGCTCTCCGGAACGACCAGCGTGCCTCCGGGGCCGTCCTCGGCCTGGATGATCTCCGGTCGGCAGTCCACCTTGTTGATGGCGAGCATGATGGAACGCTTGCGGTTCTGCGGGATGCCGTAGCGGGAGCAGTCGACGATTTCCGAGCCGACCACGTACCCGTTCTTCCGGAGCTTGCCCTCGAAGTCCTGCCACACGCCGCCGTAGCTCTCCTTCTGGATGCCCGCCACGTTCTCCGAGAGGATGAGGGTCGGGTTCAGCTCCTTGATGAACTGATAGGTCTGCCCAAGCAGTCCCCTGTCGCGGAGCCGGGCGAGGGAGCGCTCGTCCGTCATCTCGATCCGGGTCATCTGGGTGAAGGGCTGGCACGGTGCGCAGATCGCCAGCAGGAGCGGGATGCCGCGATACTTTGTCTGGTATTCGTTCGCCAGCGCGCTGAGCTCGCTCAGGAGTTGCTGCCCCTGGCCCTCGGGGTATTCGTCGGTCTGGTCGAAGATGTCCCTCTGGAGGTAGAGGGCGGGCTTGCAGTCGAGGGTGGTGTTGACGTTGTTGCGCTCGTAGGTGTCCTTGCACGAGCCTTCCTTGTCCACGCCCGCGATCACGTAGCCGCCGGCGTCGATCAGGCCCCGCGTCGTCCCTCCCGCCCCGCAGAAGAAGTCGATCGCGAAGAACTTCGGGAGCCGTCCCGCCTTTCGTGTCGTGCCGCTCATCATCACCTGTTCCGTCACCCGGATAGAAAACATGGATCGGCTCGCCAAGGAAGGGCTGCCGTACGCTCATCCACAAGGCTTGCGCGTGCGAGCGAGACTGTCAAAGGATTCGACGCAGAAAGTGGACGCGAGCTTGCTGGAGAAGGATCAGGCGGGTGAATTCTTGAGCGAGTCCTTGGCAGGTTCGAAAGCGGCAAGTATGATCCTTGCTGTTGGTGCGAGCCGACGGGTGCTGGGTCAGCCACCCTCCCCGTGAATGGGGAGGGCTTGGGAGCCGCAAGGTGACCAGGCCCTGCTGACCAGCCTTGGCGGTGGGCGTACGCGCCCGTCGCTCCGTCCCGGGCAGGACGGAAGACCGACCCTGGAATGCTTCCTCAGTTCCAGGCTCTCGAAGACCGCAGCGACCGTCCCGTAGGGTAAGCGGGCGCGCGGCGGTCCGGCAGCCGCAAGGCTGTCACCCGGCCCGGGACATTGGCGAGGGGAGAGGGACGGCAATCATGCTGTCCCCGTCACAAGGCCCTTACGGGCAACAGCAAGAGGAGGACGTCGATGGCGGTATTCGTCCTCGACAGGAACCAGAAGCCGTTGATGCCGTGCTCCGAGAAGAGGGCAAGGCTATTGCTCGGCCGGAAGCGTGCCCGCATTCACCGGATGCGACCGTTCACGATCCGGCTGGTCGACCGCAAGGTTGAGGACTCGATCCTCCAGCCGATCAAGCTGAAGATCGACCCAGGCTCAATGGGCACGGGCATCTCCTTAGTTCGCGTGAGCGAGGTCCGGCAGACGGTCCTTGCGTTGATTGATCTGAAGCACCGCGGGGCCAATATCCACGACGCGCTCACCCAGAGAAGAGGCTTCCGCCGCCGCAGGCGCGGGAACCTGCGCTTTCGCGAGAAGCGATTCGACAACCGCACCCGACCCGAGGGATGGCTCGCGCCGTCACTGCAACATCGCGTCGACACGACCATGTCTTGGGTGGACCGCCTGTCCCACCTTGCTCCGGTTGCTTCCATCGACATGGAACTGGTTCGCTTCGACATGCAGCTCCTGGAGAACCCCGACATCTCGGGTGTGGAGTACCAACAGGGCACCCTCGCCGGGTACGAGGTACGCGAGTACTGCCTCGAGAAGTGGGGCCGGAAGTGCATGTACTGCGATGCTACGAAGGTGCCGCTCCAGGTCGAGCACATCGTGCCGAAGGCCGATAGGGGTTCGAACCGTCCCTCGAACCTCGGCATCGCCTGCGACCCCTGCAACAAGAGGAAGGCCGCGAGACCCGTTGAGGAATTCGTGCAGGACCCGGCGCGTCTTGCCCGAATCAAGGCGCAGATGCGCACCCCGCTGCGGGACGCGGCCGCCGTGAACGCCACACGCTGGGCGATGTTCGGCGCGCTCAAAGGGACGGGACTGCCCATCACCACCGCCACGGGCGGACGCACGAAGTGGAACCGCTCGCGCCACGGCATCCCCAAGACGCACGCTCTCGACGCAGCCTGCGTCGGCACGGTCGAGGAGGTGGTGAGTTGGCGGCAGCCGACCCTCCACGTCGCATGCACGGGGCGCGGCAGGTACAAGCGCACCCTGCTCGACAAGCACGGCTTCCCGCGTGGGCGGCTCATGGCGAGGAAGTGCGTCCACGGCTTCGCCACGGGCGATCTAGTCAGGGCAGAAGTCCCCAAGGGCAAGAAGATGGGCTCGTATGTCGGTCGCGTGGCGGTCCGCGAGAGCGGATACTTCAACGTCACCACGACTTCTGGCGCCATCCAAGGCATCCGTCACAAGCACTTCCGCCTGCTCCAGCGGGCGGACGGATATGGCTATTCGCAACTGAACTGAGGAAAGGCGACGCTCCTCTCCCGCCTGAAGGCGAGGGTCTCCGCGTCGAAGGATTTGATGAAGATCGAAGGACTGAAGGTGAGGGACCACGCCATAAGGAACGGCGACACCGTGAGGGAGTTCCGCTCCTCCGTCGAGGGGACGCGCCCCGGCACGGTCCGCGCAACCATCCGCCCTTCGGGTGAGTCCCTCTTCCAGGTGCTGGACTCCTCCGGGGAACGTCCCGGCGTCGAGAATGGCGAGGCCGTCACCGTCATGGAATGCGACGACCGGCTCGCGGACCGGGTCATCAGGGCGCTCGCCTCGCTCCACCTCGGCGTCGAGGAGGCCGAGACCGGGCATACGCCTGCGGATGCGAGAATGATCCAGGCAGGGTTCGGCATCGGGCGGCTCGCGAACGGTTCCGCAGCCTGGGTCCGGATGCAGGCCCCCTGGGTCGCCATCATCTCGAACGCCGACCAGAGCGGCCTTCCCGCGACGGTCGACAGCCCTGCCTGCGCCATCGCCGTGGGTCCCACGGGCAAGAAGGCATCATTCGTGGCCGACGACCTCGGGTCCGCCCTGCTCCTGATCGAGAGCGGCACGCTCGCACAGGCCTACAACCCGCTGGCGGACGTGGTCGTCACCGGCGCCCGCACGGTCGGCAAGACCATCCACTGACGAAGGACATTCCCATGCCCCTGTTTTGCTCCCTCACGGGCGTCGATGCCCGGACCGACCTCGATCAGCTCGTTCTCCTCACCTACGGCCGCCAACGGCAAGTGGAGTTCGCGGTCCTGTACTCGCACTCCCGGGCGGGTAACGAACCCCGCTACCCGGAGAGGAAGTTCGTCGCCCACTTCGGCAGGACCGCGCATGCCCACGGGGTCATGGCCGCCGTCCATCTGTGCGGGTCGGCCGTGGCGGACTTCGTCGCCGGGGAGGAGGACGTGGTCCAGATCGCCCGTGGCTTCCGTCGCGTCCAGCTCAACTTCTCGGCGGGGTCGGCCCCGTTCACGCTGGCCGAGCTCAATGCCGCCATCGGCCGCCATCCGGGGATCGTGATCACCCAGCACAACGACGCGAACCGAGAGGTCGCGGCGGCCGTGACTGCCGCGAACCACCACGTCCTGTTCGACTCGTCCCTGGGCAAGGGCATCAGGACCGTCGAGTGGCCTGAGCCGCTTCCCGGCAAGACCTGCGGCTTCGCGGGCGGGATCGGCCCCGACAACGCGGGGGAAGTGGTCGCCTCGCTCCGGCGGAAGTTCGGCAGGGACGGCCACTACTGGATCGATATGGAGAGCAGGATTCGCGACGCCGATGACCGCTTTGATCTCGATGCGTGCCGTGCGGTTCTCGGGGCGCTGCCCCTCAGTTGAACGTGATGCCGGGGGCAGGTGCGTAGGCAGACTTCGCCAGCGGCCATCCGTGGACGGTGAGGTCCTCCGCCGCGGTCATCGTGCCGCTCCATGCCTGCTCGACCGTGAACTCCCCGTGGATGTGGTCCTTGACGATGTCGGCGATCTCGACGGAGTCGGTCCGGTACGGGGCGACCAGCAGGGCCTTGCCTTCAGAGTCCGAGATGAGCCATGCGGTGATCCCGTCCGGGTAGAACGTGTCGCCGTCGAGCATCTCGATGATCTCGCCCTCCTCCTCGCTCGGCGCAGGCAACGTGCCCCGTCCGAACGTCGCCCCGGCATCGACGGACATGACCTGGTCCGTCCCCTGGAGGTGCCTCGAAGCCAGGCGGATCATGCCGCCGTGCACGTCCTCGATGGTGTCGTAGCGGAGCCCGGTGCCGCCAACGTCGCGGTTGTGGATGTCTAGCCACGTCTCGTCCGGCAGGTCCGGGGCGCCGATGCCGATCTTCGTCGGGAGTCCCATGCCGCTGATCAGCACGACTCGCGACCTCTTCCCGGGGAGCGGCCCGCTCGCTACGTATACGTCCCTCTTGCCGTCGGGGCTGGGCCTTTTCATCGGAAACATCCTCCTGGCTCTCGTCCGCACCAGATTCCGGCGTTAGGAAGCTTCGATCAAGATTCATCCTCGGACCGGCGATTTTCCACTTACCGCCGTTTCGAGCACCATTCGGAGAGCGGGAGGTTTCCATATGTCAGGCACCAAGGGCATCAGGTCGATCCAGGAAGCTGTCAGGGATCACGCGGACGCCACCGTCCACAAGGTCGGGAAGTCCCCTACGAGCATCGGCCGCTGGATCGCTAACGTGACCGCCGTGGCCATCGTCAGCACCATCGCGCTCGCCTCGGGCGCCGTGATCTCGGGAGAGGCGCAGGCACAGACCTACCGGGGCGGCATGATGAAGCCGCTCCAGGTGATGAACATCCCCAGCATTCGCGAGGAGTCATACCAGCCCAAGGCGGCGCAGCCCCAGGCGGCGCAGGAGGAGGCCGCCCCCTCGGTCGAGATCGAGGACATGTCGCAGGAGTTCTTCCAAACGGCGGTCGACGTGATCAGGTACAACAGCGGCATGTCCCAAAAGGAGGCTGCCGAAGTCCTGCGGGATATGGAGGAAGCCGCAGCCACGTCCGTCGCCAACGGATTCGCAAAGGGCGGGCGCGTCTTCAACTCCCACGGGGTCACGCTCAACTACAATGACCCCGCGAACCCGGTGCTGTCGGCCTACTATGGTCCGCGCTCGCTGGACGGGCGGCCTGACCTCGTCGGCAAGCACGGGGCCATCGAGAAGGGCGGCAAGATCGAGATCTTCAACGGCGACGAACACTACCTCGTCCCGACGAAGCGGTGAGGCGACGTGTCCGCCGACGGACTGGCCAACTCGGACTGCCTGCCTGCCGTCACCGCAAGGTGGTTCGAGGGACGCGCCAACGTGGCGATCTCCCTCGGTCTCGAAGGCGTTGACCATGACGTCGGCGGTGCCGTCCTGACCTTCGGCTGCCGTGCCGGACCGAGCCGGGACGTGGTCAACCTGCTCCACGAGATGGCGCATCTCGTGGAGATTCCAGAGGCACGCAGCGTGAAGCCGGACTGGGGATTCAAGCTCGGCAAGCCTTTCCTGGGCGCAGCCGGCATCGACTTCATCCCCGTCACGGCCAAGGGAACCGAGCGCGAGGCCAGGGTATGGGCCTGGCAGACGGTCCTGATGGAGGCGCTCGGCATTCCCGGCAAGGTCGAGGACCTCGTCAGGGGCGCCGTGTTCATGGGTGACTTCCCGAACGTACCCGGGAAGGACGAGGGCGAGCGGCTGGCGAGCGTCGCCGCCATGGTGAGGGACAACGCCAAGGGTCTCACCATCGAGGGCTTCGACCGCCTATGGGACGAGCGAGTGGCCTGCCTCGGAGCCCTGTTCGAGATCGAGGCTGCCCGCGCCGCGCGGCTCGGGGCCGCCTTCGGTGGCGAGGAGGTCCGCGGGCGTCTCTACTCCTTCGACGGGGAGGATCCCTACGACAGGTGCGTGGTCCTCAAGGAATGGTCCGACGGCAGCCACGTCGCGTACGAGGTCTATGCCGAGCTGGGCGGCGTGATGGACGGGACCGGGCACGAGTGCTTCGAGAGCGAGGCGGAGGCCGACCGCTACGCGCGGTCGCTCTTCATGGAGATGGAGTACCGTGTCACGGACCTGGCCGAACCCGTCCATCGCACCTTCGCGTGACCCAGGGTTTCACTGGAGGACGCATTTTCACCGGACAGTGAAACCTGCCGTTCCAGTGAAAACGCTCACTTTCCGAGCAGAACCTTCTCGGTGATCTCCGGCAGCAAGGGGCGAACCCTTTCGATCTCGGCATCCACCTCGGCGGCGCCATCCTTCTGCGCATAGTCGGCGGCCTCGATGACGGCGCCGATGTGGTCCACCCGCCTTGATCTCTCCTCCAGAAGCTGCGTCTCGTCCCCCACCAGAAGTGCGAACCGGCGGCTCCTGACGATGTTGAACGCGATCCTCCTTGCACGTTCCTCGACCGATGGGACGAAGGGGAGAACGTCGGGAGCCATGGGAAGGTAAGTGCTGTCGGAAAGGTCGGCGATCAGCCCGCAGCCGGACGGGAGCATGGCCGGACTCTGCGCGAGGACGTCATGCCAGACGCGGCTGCGCTCGTCCCATTCCTCCTGCGGAATCCCCTTCGGGCGGTCGCTGTTGTTCCAGTAGGACCAATCCTCGACCCAGTCCTGCTTCTTCAGGACGTCGACCCACTCTCCCTGCTCGGACGACGCGATCCCGTAGATGCGACCCTCGAAGGGGAGGACGAATACCTTGAACTCGAAGTCCACGCGCGGGTCGCGGCGCTGGGTCTCCTTGATCCCCTTCTCGCGGTCCCAGAACTCCTGGAGGGACTCGAAGAGAGGGGATTTGCAGGCCGCACCCCCCATGGCCGCCTTGTCGATCCTTTCCGTCGCCGCCTTGGCGAGGAAGGCGGACAGGGCGTCGGCGGTCAGCCTCGCGACGATCGGGCGGAAAGCCATGATCTGCTGATGCACCTCGAGCAGGTCGCATGAGGTGAAACGCAACCCGCTGTAGATCTTAGCGCTCATGGTGCCGTCCCAGGGTCCTCCGCGCCCTCGGCGCGGTGCCCTCCAAGTGGGCGAGGATTCACGCAGGACGTCAACAGGCCGGGCGGGACTAGCGTGGCATCGTTCAGCGCGGCGACGGCGGCGCGTCCTCGAGGTCCGTGTCCCAGTCGACCGGGCGGGCCACGGTCAGCCTGAGGGGACGGTCCACCCTGACGACCACCTCGTCCTGGTGATGCCAGTCGTCGAGGCACCTGAGCGCGTCCCTCACGGCAGGGTTCTTCGACGCCTTGAGGTCGGCCATGCCGAACATGACATCGCCGTCGGGAACGTCGGCGCACACGAGCAGGGGCACCTCGCCGCCCCGGCCCAGGTCGGCCCCGATCTCTGCCGCAAGGCGGGCCGATGTCGTGAAGCTCTGGAAGGCATGCTTGTGGGGACGGAGCGTCATGGTCGACAGGATTTCATCGGCCACGCGTGTGGGAACGGTCATGTAGCGCCAGAGCGGCTGCCCGCTCGACTTCCCGTTGCCGACTTCGGACTGAACGATCGCGAACGCCTCACCGAGGCTCCTGACACTCTCGAGCCAGCTCTCATCCCAGTCGGGATCGTGCATGGACCCGCTGATCCAGCGCTGGACCCACCAGCACGCCTCGTCCAGCACGTCGGGATCGATCCTCGGCATGGCCTTGTCATTGCTGGGCATGGCTTCGTCTCCGGCGTTCCTGATCGGACGGAATCCGCAAGGGTCCGGTGCCCACGGGATGACGCGGGCACCGGGGCTTCAGAGCGCGAAGGTCTGAGCCGGCTTCTGGAACTCGTGCTCGAGGTCGAGGGTGGGTTCGACGCCGAACAGGTCGGACACCCGTTCCGCCATGCGGGCCGCGTCCCGCTGCGCCCAATAGCCGACCTTGCGCCACTCGCTGTCGGTGAAGTCGCAGAGGGCCACCTCGACGCCGCTTTCCTCGTCGGTCACGGTCGTGCGGACCCGCTCCTCCGTGACGTGGACCTTGAGGGGGCCGCGCATGATCCGGGCCTCGTCGGCATGGAGCTCGCGGCCGATCAGGAAGGTCGGCTCGGAGAAGGAGCCGTCGTACTCCGTCACAGGGACCATCGTCTCGGCCACGGCCGTGACCATGAGGGCGACCTCTGCGTTCGTGAAGCGGTCCCGCCCTTCGGTCTCCATCTTCCTGCCGAGTTCGTTGCGCACCGTCGCGTAGCGTGCGTTGTCGACGACATAGACCTCGTTGAGGTGCTTGAGCCTGATCTCGACCGGGACGCTCTCGTCGCGCACCCCGTGGACGACTTGGCCGGCGCGCGCTGCGGGATCGGTGGCGGCGTAGGTGAAGCCGTCGTGCGCCCGCGGGTGGAGCTTCGCCCGGTGGGGGTTGTCTCCGAATGCCACGAGACGTGCGCCGGAGCCGGACAGGACGTAGTCGTCGGACCCGTCGGAGGCGGAGGCGCCGCGCCCCATCGCCCTGTAGGCGTCGTTGATCTCGGCCCATGCATAGAGGACGGGGAACCCTTCGGGCGCCTCGATCCGCTCGACCGCTGCGAGGCGGCGGAGGTTGGCGTCCCCGTATTCGTCGATGTCGTCGGCACCGGGTGCGGTCGGCATCTGCCCGAGGATCGGGATCAGCTTACCGTGGATGAAGTCAGCGACCATCCTGACGGTGCCCTTGGCGTCGAGGGTGCGCGGCTCGTCGCCTTCGGGTGAGTACTCGCGCCCGAGGTCGCTGTCGTGCTTCAGCTCCCTGTCGTGGAGCTTGCCCTTGTATTTCAGGTAGGTCTTGGGTTCGCCCCTCAGCTTGGAGTTCACCCTCGAGGCATCGATGAAGGCCTTGCCGTCACGCTTCCAGTCTGCCCCGAGGTACAACTCGGCGGTGACGGTCGTGTCGTCGTTGTAGTAACGGACCTCGATGCCAGGCGGGATGGTGGCCTCGCCGAGGCCCGTCAGCGCCCTGTAGCGCCCGCGGCTCTCCTGGGGGTTGTTGAAGGAAATCCTGAACGGCCCCTCCGGCGTCTCCCCGGAGATGGAGTAGACCGTGCGGAAGACGTTCTTGCCCTTGCCGGAGGTCCAGAACTTCACGTCGATGCCGGGAACGTCCCAGCCGACCCGCGACAGCTCCTTGACGAGGGCGGCGCCCGCGTCTGACAGGATGTTCCCTCCCCCGCTCCTGGGCCACACGAAGGGCTGCTGCTTGAGGGCGTGTTCCTCGTTGTCGAACGTGACTGGCATGTGACCGACCCCCGTGATTTGTCTCTGGCATGTACCATAGACCGTGCCTGCGAAAGCCACATCGCCGGAACGACGTGACTTTCGCAGGTGGTCACCCGATGGCGACCAGTGCCTTTCGGCGCTTGCCGGCCGCGATCTCGATGCCGGGCGATGATGCCAGCATCTCCCGGTCGTCCTCGACCGTGCGTCCGGCGATCCTCACGCCGCGCCCTTGGATGAGGCGGCGGGCCTCGCCCTTGGTGGAGGCGAAGCCAACTTCCAAGAGGAGGTCGACGATGCCGATGCCGTCGGGAGCCTCGACCGTGTGGGTGACCTCTGCCGACTGCCCTTCCGCGAAGAGGGCGAACGCCCGCTCTGCCGCCAGCCGCGCCGCCGCCTCACCGTGGACGATGGCGGTGACTGCCGTGGCGAGCGCCTTCTTCGCCTCGTTGACCTCGCTCCCGCCGAGGGCGGAGAGCCTCCCCACCTCGGGCATGGGCAGCTCGGTGAACAGCCTGAGGAAGCGGGGGACGTCCGCATCGTCGACGTTGCGCCAGAACTGCCAGAACTCCCACGGGGAGAGCATGTCGGCATCCAGCCACACGGCTCCGTTGGCGGTCTTGCCCATCTTCACCCCCGAAGCCGTCTCCAGCAGGGGAGTGGTCAGTCCGAACAGGGTCCGCCCGTCCGTGCGCCGGGCGAGGTCAATCCCGTTGCAGATGTTGCCCCACTGGTCCGACCCGCCCATCTGGAGGACGCAGCCCTCCCGGCGCGCCAGCTCCACGAAGTCGGCGGACTGGAGCATCATGTAGGCGAACTCGAGCATCGTCAGCCCGTCGTCGAGGCGCGACCTCACGCTCTCCATCGCGAGCATCCTGGGCACGGTGAAGTGGGCGCCGACGTCGCGCAGGAAGTCGATGAATCCGACCTTGCCGAGCCACTCGGCGTTGTCCGCGACGGTCACGTTCGCCCCGTGCCCCAAGACCCGGCGGACCTGGGCCGAGATCGCCCCGATGTTATTGCCGACCTGCGCAGGGGTGAGCATCGGCCGTGCCGAGTTGCGGAAGCTCGGGTCGCCCACGAGGGTGGTGGCCCCGCCCATCAGGGCGATGGCCCGGTTGCCCGTCCTAGCGAACCAGCGGAGGGCCATCAGCGATAGCAGGTGTCCCACGTGGAGGCTGCGCGCGGTGGCGTCGAACCCGACGAATCCCGTCGCGGGTCCGGCCAACAGGACTGAGTCGAGTCCCGCGAGGTCCGTGCATTGCTGCACGAATCCTCTCTCGGTCATCACCGAGAGGAACTCGGAACGGGCATCGGATGAGGTTTCGTCGAGGTTCGACATGTCGTGAGTCCCTTCTCTGTTGGGAGGCGCCGCCCCCGGGGACCACGAATGCGAAAGCCGCCCGAAGACGGCGGCTTTTCAAGGTTTTTCGCGTATGCGCAAGACCGTTCGGAGCCGCCCTATGGGTGCGGCCCGTAATACGAGGACAGGGAGGTGGTCGCGTTCTTGCACATGCCATCATCTGCGCACCGGGGCGCGATGCAGTCAAGCGGATTCCAATCCTTCCGAATTGCGGCTTGACAAATATGTTGACAAGACACACGTTCCGACACCGCGAAACAGCCCGAGGACATTGCATGACTGCTTGGTTCGACGTCTCCAAGGAAGGACTGTCGAAGCTGGTTGCCCGCCGAGGCAGCCACTGGATTCTGGGCGAGCTTCTCCAGAACGCATGGGACGCGCCCGGCGTGACCATGGTCACGGTCAGCGTGGAGCCGGCGGGCCGCGGCCTGACGGAGATCGTCGTCGAGGACGACAGCCCGGTGGGCTTCTCGAACCTCACGCATGCCTTCACCCTCTTCGCCGAGTCGGGCAAGAAGGGAGACCCCTCCCAGCGTGGCCGCTTCAACCTCGGCGAGAAGCTCGTCCTCTCGCTTTGCAACGAGGCCGAGATCGCCACCACCACGGGCACCGTCCACTTCGGCCCCGAAGGCCGTCGCAACAGCCGGAGCAAGCGTGCCAAGGGCACCGCCTTCCGTGGACTGATGCGGCTGAACAAGGTCCAGGCGGAGGACGCCGTGAGGGCCGTGCGCCGCTTCATTCCCCCGCAGGGCATCCGCACGCTGGTGAACGGGGTCGAACTCGAACGCCGGGTTCCCGTCCGGACCTTCGAGTGCACCCTTCCGACCGAGATCGCCGACGAGGAGGGCGTGCTCAAGAGGACGAAGCGCAAGGTCGAGGTCAACCTCTACCAGCCGCCCGAGGGCATGCCGGGGACCGTGTTCGAGATGGGCATCCCCGTGAACGAGACCGGCGACCAGTTCGACGTGGACGTCGGCCAGAAGGTGCCGCAGAGCTTCGAGCGGGATTCCCTCCTCCCGTCCTTCCTGCGCGACCTGCGGGTGGCCATCCTGAACAACGCGGCCGAGCTGGTCGAGGAGAAGGAACTGGCCTCCGACTGGGTCACGCAGGCGCTCGGCACCGATGGGGCGGCTCCCGAGGCGGTCAGCAGCGTCGTCACCCGCCGCTTCGGCGAAAAGGTCGTCACCTTCGACGTGAACGACCGCGAGGCCAACGACCGGGCCATCGCGCAGGGCTACGTCGTCCTCCACGGCAGCACCTTCAACAAGGAGCAGTGGAACAACGTCAAGGCCGCCGGGATCGTGAAGCCGGCCGGGCAGGTCACGCCGACGCCGAAGCCGTTCAGCCCGGAGGGCAAGCCCGCCGAACTGGTGGCGCCTACCCCGGCCATGGCCCGCTTCGAGGGTTTCGTTCGGGCCTTCTGCCTGGCCGCCGCGAAGGTCGAGGTGAAGGTCAGCTACCTGAAGTGGTTCAACGCCACGGCAGCCTATGGCGAGCGGAACATGAGCTTCAATGTCACGAAGCTCGGCAAGGCATGGTTCGAGGGACCGCTCCGGCAGGACCAGATCGACTTGGTGATCCACGAACTCGGGCACGAGTACGAGTCGAACCACCTGTCGACAAAGTACAACGATGCGCTTACGAGGCTTGGAGCGAAGGCGGTCATGCTCGCGCTGGAGAATCCCGGCCTCTTCGATCTCTCGCGCTACGGTGCCCGACAGGACATGAAGGTCAGCGCCTGACGGGCTGGTCTACGTAACGGAGTTGCATGCTTGCTGGCAGACCAGATCATTGCTGACAGCGAACTGATGTCGGGCATGAGGGCCGGGCACGCCCGCCTCGCCTCCGACATCAGGAAGGCGCACCGCTTCGACCTTTCCGAACCCTTCGCGGCTGCGGCGGACGAGATCATGCGCTCGACCCCGACGTCGATCGTGAAGGCGTTCCCCCTCGCTCGCCTTCCGCACCGCCTTTGCTGGCTGGAGACGGCGTACGCTGCAAGGTCCGCCTTCGTGAACGGCCAGAACCTGGGGGAGATTTACCGCACGGACATCAGTCGCATCGGCGTCCTTCTGGAGGCACAGGACGATTCCGGCCTTCACTGGCATTGCCATCTCGGCTGGAGCTTCCGCACGGGGCAATGTTCCCTGAGCCATTACGGGATGGACGTGAACCTCAGGGACGACGCGCCTCCGCCTCCGTTCCCGACGGTCACAGGGGACATCTACATGGACGGACGCCGCAACAGGGCGGATGCTGATGCCCTCGCCGCGATCGCGAACCGGGTCACGCCGTTCATTTCCCCCTACCACAAGGAGTTCCTGGCCTCGTTGCCCAATACGCCGGCCATGATGAAACAGTTCGAGGCGATGGCCTTCGGGGACTGGTCGGGGGAGCAGGAGTACTGGATTACCGCAATTTCCCTTCTTAACAGCCGCAACGTGGCGCGGGTCGAGCCGGGGCCAGATATGGCCAAGCTTTCCAAGGCACGCCGGAAGCAGGGCAAGCCCGAGCTGCTCGACTACTCGGTCTGCAAGATCGCGCCCCGCATCCTCGCGCGCGTCGGCAGCAGGACAGGAGGGGACGGCGGCAACGTCCGCGCGCACTTCGTCCGGGGGCACTTCAAGGTCCGGTCGTCGGGCATCCACTGGTGGAGTCCCCACGTGCGGGGCGACGCCTCGGCGGGGTTCGTGTCCAAGCGATACGAGGTGGCCTAGCCGGAAGGAGGGGGCGGACTTGCGCCTTCGGCAACCTGAAGCCCCGATTTGCTGAGCGCCTTGTCCAGCTCGCCAATCTGCTCATTCAGATCGGAAAGCCCGGCTCTGGCTTCCATAAGTACCTTAAGCTCCCTTGCATCCAATCGTGACTTGCCATGGAGCAAGCCGAGCAGTCCGGCTCTTGATCGTGCCTTGGTGTACAGCCCGCCGCGTATGGAGCTGAGCACGTGCAAGTCCAGGCGCAGGTTGTCCTGCACGTCGTCCGAACGGAGAAACTCAATAGCGGCATCGACGGATTTCTCCGACTTCTTCATGTGGGCGCGAAGGTTCCTGATGGGTTCTGCCTTCTTGCCTTCCGTGTCAACGACGGCATCGATCATGCCGAGCATCCCGTCCTGGTACGAATACAGCATCCGGAGTTCGCGCTTGATCCTGTCGATCTGGGCATCGGCGAGGAAGTCCTTGATCGAGACGACCTTGCGGCGCACCCCCTTGAGAGCGCTTATGCCTTCCTTGATGTATCCGAGGACAGAGAAAGTCGGGACGGCCATACCTGCGCCTCCGTGCCATGATCGAGGGCTGATTGACGAGCCACGATCACGACACTTCCTTAGCCGGTCAAGCTATCCTCAAGGGGAGGGCGCAGGAACGCTCCCTTCCCCGATGGCATAGGCCAGTCTCCGCTCGTCGTGCGCGAGCACCCGGGAGAGCGTATCGACGATCTCAGGGTCGTCATGCTCATGGACCGTGAACATGCCGTTGCCCGAGGAGGAAATGATCTGGCCGCCCCAGGTCCGGTAGAGCCTCCCTTGTGACCCGGACCCGAGTTCCGCGATCTGGGTCAGGATGGCGCTGTTTCCCTCGACCTTGTACTCGCCCGGCTGCAACTTGACTCCCACGACGTCGTCGATGGGTTCGCTCGCCCACCGCTCAAGGCTCACGGGATCGGAGACAGCCGTGAATACCTTGCGCACGGGATCGAACTCGGCGACCCGGACGAGGTCGTCCTCGTTCACCCTCATGACAGCGACGGTCGGGTAGGAGTCCTTCGCACGGCCTGCTGCGGTGCCAAGGCGCGCGTAGTAGTACCCGAGATTCGAGGCTCCGATGGCGTTCCCCTCGAAGTAGACGGTGACGTATCCGGACTCGTCCGGCTCTGCCTTCCCAATGATCGCCGACCTTGCGAGCACGTGCCTTCCGATGGAGGTCGAGGGCTTCGGAACGTAGACGGGCAGCGACGGCATGTGGCAGGTCTCCTTGCAGGCATCGAACCTACCCGATCCGGGTGAAAGCCGTAAGGGCCCGAAGGGCCGATACGGCTCTTGTCCCTGTCATTCGGCGCCGTCATGGTCGGCCCATCCGACATCCTCGGTGACAAGACGGAGTTCCCACATGGCCAACGCATACCAGATGACGTTGCTGGAAGCCTATCCGGTCATAGACATGCTTCCCCTAGACCCCTCCGACGTGGAGGAGGTCGAAAGGATGGTCGCCGCCGACGAGGTCGGGGACACGATGTTCGAGTTCCTGTGGCGCGAACTGAAGCTCGCCGACAGCGTGCCGAGCGCCGAGATGCTGCTGAACATGGCCATCAAGGACATGGAGGAGGTGTTGGAGGCGTTCAGGAGCCAGCCTGGGCGGACCGACTTCCAGAGGATGCTCGTCGAGAGCTACACGAAGGAGACGAAGTTCGGGTTCGATCTCAACGACCCCGAGGCCGTGCAGGCCGCAGTGGACGCGGACCGGACGAATGACCTCCTGTTCTCCTTCATCTGGCGGGACATGGACGGGGTCGACACGTCCGAGGACGCGATCCACCACCTGTCTAAGGCCATAGAGGAGATCGAGACGGTCCGCGACGAGATCGTCGTGAAGCTCTCCCCGGGGCCGGGCGCGAGGCACTGAGTCTTCCGATCCCGTCCGCAGCGCATCAGCCGACCACAGGGGCTACCACGATGGCCAACATCTTCCAGAACCTACTCCTCGAGTCCTATCCCATCATCGAAGACCTGCCTATCGATCCGGACGACGTCGATGAGGTCGACGAGCTGGTCGAGGCCGGCGAGGTCGGCGACACGCTCTTCGAGTTCATGTGGAAGGAACTGGCGAGGGCTGACGGCAAGGAGGACGCCATGGCGGTGCTCGCCAAGGCCATGGCGGACCTCAATGAGGTCGGGGAGGCGCTCGCGCGGCAGCCGGACAGGAACGATTACAGGACGGTGCTCCGCGAGCACTACGTGTCCAAGGGCGCCGGGTTCGACTTCGACCTGCAAGATCCGGAAGCCGTCGAGTCCGCCGTGGAGGCGAACCAGCAGCAGGACATGCTGTTCTCCTTCATGTGGCGGGAGCTGTCGCCGCTCGGCGACGGGAAGGGCAACGTCGTCCACCTCGACCACGACGAGGCGGTCCGCCTCATGGAGAGGGGTGCCGAGGAAGTCGAGTCCGTCAGGGCCTCGATCGTCCTGAACGTCTCGTCGAGGCCCCGGGTCTGACGCGCCGGGTGGCGTCGACGAATCCTTCTTGCCAGTCCCTGCGTGCCAGGATACCGATCACTCCTTGCTTCAGCGGCACGGAAGGATTCCCGGCATGGTCGGACCTGCAAAGCGCATCGAAACCCCTGCGGACCGGCTCTTCGTCCCGCTCGCCTCGGGTCCCTACGAGTGGTTCGGCTCCGGCGCGAAGGAGTGGGAGCTCAGGAAGCTCGGTCGCCAGTACACGCCGAAGCACCTCGTGGTCGGGCGTCGCGTCGAGCTGCGGCGCGGCTACTCCCTCGGCAACTCGATCTGGGGCACTCTCGCCGACGTGCGCCAAGCGGGTTCGATCCTCGAGTTCTTCCGTGACGTGCCCTTCTCCCTGGTGATCCCTCCGGCGAAGTCGCTGGAGGAGGCCGTAGAGACCGCGAGGGGCATTCTCGGCACGGCCGACCTGCCCGTGATCGGCTTCAGGGTCGAGGTCGACTGACGCTTCGGATTGTGCATTGCCGAACCCCGACCGAAACCTCTTCGTAAAGAGAGGTAACGACGGATGTTCGACGCTCCCACGATCCGGCTCTACCACGGCACCTCGGCGGAGTACGACGAGGTCGACCCTGACATGCTCGCGGCCGACCCGGACGCGGCGCCCAACTGCGCGCTGGGGCTTTGGCTGACGCCGGACGCTGAGCTGGCCGGGAGGTTCGGAAGCCGCATCCTCACTTTCGAGGTGCCGACCGACGCGGTGGCGACGATCGGGATCGACGAGCTCAGCAGGCTGCACTCGGCCTCCCTCAGGGACGAGGACTTCGGGCGGCGCCGCCACGCCGATTATGCCGAGAGGCTCCGGTCCGATGGTCATACCCTGCTTCTGGTCATGGAGACCGATGGAACGTGGGGGACCGCAGTGGCGGTGGACCCGAGGGTCGCCCGGATCGTCGATGTCCGGCGCTCCCCGTGGTTCGAGCCGGAGGAGCCGCGGCAACCCGCCTTTGCCATGTGACCCAGAAGGATTCGGTTGATCGCAGCAGGGGGCGCGCCTAGGATGGTAGGCACTCGGGACGCGATGGCCTTCGGGGGCCTGTGCATCCGACCGCGCGAGCGGGGATGACGCGCCAAGAGTCTAAACAACTGGGGTTCCCTCTCGGGAGCCCCTTTTCCTTGGGGGCAGCCGTGGCGGACATCCTGGACATCGTGGACGAGAACGACGTCGTGATCGGGAGCGCACCTTCCGAGGAGGTCCATTCGAGGGGACTGCTGCACAGGTTCGTCCACGTCTTCGTGGTCGGCTCGGACGGGCGCATCCTCGTCCAGCAGCGTCACCACACCAAGAAGCGCGGCGCCCTGCTGTTCGACGCGGCCGTCGGCGGGCACGTCGACTCCGGGGAGACCTACGCCGAGGCGGCGGTCCGCGAGGGACGTGAGGAGATCGGCCTCGTCGGGGTCGAGTTCGAGTACGTCGGCAAGATCACCAACCACGATCCCCCGGTCGAGGACATGCTCGGCGAGCTCTACGTGGTGCGCTCCGACGGTCCCTTCGCCGGATGGGAGAGGGAGGCCGAGCGTCTCGAGTGGATGGAGCCGGGCGAGCTGGCGTTCATGCTCGACCGCTTCCCCTACCTCTTCACCAAGGCGATGCCGGAGTCCTTCCGCCTCTGGAGGGCACGCAGGACCTGACGCCGTATGCCGTCATGGGGCGTACCCGTAGGAGGCCTCGTCGAACTCCCACTCGCCGCCCATGTCGGCCTCGGCCTCGGGAGCCGTCTCAGGAGCCGGGGGCAGGTCCCTCGTCAGCCTTTCCACCAAGTCTGCTGCCGTGATGCCGTAGGGCGCCTGCTGCGCCTTCCACTCGACCCAGACGTCGGCGGGATTGGCGATACCGTGCTCGGGCATGCCGTGATCCAGCAGCCACTGCCGCGCGGCGGACTCGAGGTCGCCCACTACCGATTTCGGCACGTCGTTCCTGATCCTGCCGTACCGCGTGGGGTCGCCGAGACCGCTTCCGATCACCTGGAGGACCGGGACACCGTCGAGAGCGACCTTCGCGATATATGCCCTGGACTTCAAACTGTAAGCGTCGCTGTGCGAGTAGTCGGCGACGGACCAGGCATCCATCGGATGGGGCGGGTCCCTGCGGACCGGGACGTCCGAGTGCCGGAGCATGCCCGGCGAGACGTCGAACACGTCCGTGCGCCCGTCCGTGTAGACGCGCGGGACCTTTCCGGCGCGGGCCACGACCCCGTGCCTCGTCCCGCTCCAGTGGTCGAACTCGACCCGGTCGCCCTTCCTGAAGGTGCGTGCCCTGACATGGTCCGGGACGGGAATGTCTGACGGCTCCAGGAACGAGGACAGGAGCGTCATGCGCCTGCCGTTGTCGAACTGGACCGTGGACTCGTGAATGCCGCCCTTGACCACGCTGCCCGCCAGCGTCTCGCCGCTGATCGGGGCGGTGACGCGGTCGCCCTCGGCGGGAACGTAGTCCCTGCCGCCTGCCCAGGTCGCGGTGTGGCCGTTGTCCGACATGCGGTCCTCCATGCTGTCCTTCGATTGGGAGGCGGCCTCCCGCATTCGACAAGGAGGCGTCGGCAGCTTGACCGTGCCGCCGCGACGTGGTCAAACGGTTGATGTCCCGGGAGTCCTCGGGCGCGATCCGGGAGGCCCGCCATGGGTGCGAAGGGAATCCTCGACTTCCGTTAGGTTAACCCCTAACGGAGAAGAAGGATGTCTACACAGAAGGACTGGGGCCTGATCGGTCCCGTCGCCGTCCGCATCGCGGGCGGGCGCTCCGGCGTGTTCGCGACGCTGGAGGAGGCCGTCGCATGGGCCGGCTGGAGCCGCGTCGCGGCATACCGTGACAACGTCCCGTTCGTCGAGGATCCCGTCTGGTACCAGCTCGACTACCGCGTCCTGCGCGAACCCGTGCGCGTCCTGTTCGTGGACGAACTGGGCATGCGCATTCCCGCCTGGCGTGTCATGGAGGCCGCACACTCGGTCAACCTCGAGGAGCTGTCGCGCTTCCGCTGGCGCTGGGGCATCAAGTACGACCCGTCGACCTTCCGCCGCGCGCCCGTGCCGGGCGTGCGCAGCCACTGGGGCGGCGGCCGCCTGCGCCACCCGTTCACGACGCAGGAGCGCCGTGCCGCCGAGGCCGCGGACCGCGACGAGGAGTTCCGCGAGGCCGGGGGAAGGGTCCGCGGCCGCCGCAACGCCGTGAACCTCCCCGACTACCGCTGCGACATCATCCGTTCGCGCCGCGGCCGGTCCTGGAAGGCGCACCGCCGCACCCGCTGGAAGGAGTGAGTCCAGGACTCGTGAATTGTTGACAAAGAACTTGCGGGTACCGCGGGGATCGGATAAGGCTAAGTCCGTCGGCCGTCCCCGCAGGGCGGCCCCGAAGGGAATATCATGCGCACAAAGGCAATCCTGCTCGTCTCCTCCATCGCTCTGCTCTCCGCACAGGCCCTCGCACAGACGGACGGGCGCAACTGGCTCCCGGTCCCCGGCAGCCCGAACGGGCCCAAGTTCCACGTGACCTCGGTCGTGGATCCCGATACCGAGATGGCCATGGCTAGCGGGCGCGTGGACCGGGACGCCGCCAAGGAGTGGTGCGACGGAGCCGGCAAGGGCGAGGACTGCGTCGAGAAGGTCCTTGCCGACAACAAGGCGAAGGAAGCCCGCGCCACTGCGGACTGCGCCGCAGGCTCCATCTACGCCACCGACATCAAGCAGTACGAGATCGGCGAGTCCGACGGGCAGGCCATCCGCTGGCAGGATCCCAACGGGAAGGACGTGGATCCGTCCTCCGAATGGGGACAGGCCCTGACACGGCAGTGGAAGGTCCTGTGCCCGAGCGGACGCCCGGCGAAGCAGGCCCGGCCGCAGGTCGCCGCCGTTCCGAAACCCGCGCCTGCGACGAAGCCCGAGACACCCGCCCCGGTGCGCAGCGCGACTCAGGAGCAGGTCGAGGAGAGCGACACCGGTCCCGCACCCGTGCGTTCCGTGCCCACACCGTCGGCCGCCCCTGTTCCGGTCGCCGCCCTGAATCCCTCTCAGGTCAACGGTTCGGCCTACGACCACAACGGCAGCGTGATGCGGATTGACGTCGAGCAGGGCGTCATCGTGTACGAGGAGCCGAAGGCCTCGCTGGCCAACGTGGTCCGGCCGGGCACGGTCCTCTTCCGCGGCAAGATCGGCTACCCGCGCCCCGGACTGAAGATCACGGGCACCGCATACGCCTTCAAGAGCGGCTGCACGCCCGCATCATACCCGGTGACAGGCCGCTACTCGGCGGACAACTCCGAGATCATCCTGACTGGGGCGGGGCCGACATGGAACGGATGCGGCTACACCCTCACGGGGCGGAGCAAGCATTCCACCCTCCGCTTCCGCAGCATGATCAGCCCATGAGGAGGACGGCATGAAACCCCACAATACGGTCATCAGAGGCCACGTCATCGGACTGGGCAACAGCGAGTTCCTGGCCCACACGACCTATCATGGACTACGCATCCGCGACGCCGATGGCAACGTGCAGTACTTCACGACAGCCATCGTGGCACCTTCGGTCAACATCCTCCTCCGGTCGGCGTTCTCGTCCGGAGAAGAGGTGGAGCTGTGGCTTTGCGGGAACCCGGACAAGAAGATGCTCTATGGCATCAAGACGTTCGACGACCAAGCATATGAGGTGGCCCCCGTGAAGGGCGCCATCTCGGCGCAGGCTACCTTGGCACTCGTGATGGGACTGATCCTCACGATCTTCCTGATTGGGCTCCTGATCCTGGTATTCGCCTTCGTGCTGTACGGCCAGGCTGGCAGGTTCACGCCTTACGAACGTTGGGAGTTCGAGCGCAGCCCTGGCCTGGGAAGCGGCGGGTTCAGCAGCGGAGACCATGGGGTGGCACACGCGACCGTGCCCTCCAGGGTTTCGGCCGCGCAGGAGGACGCCGACAGGGCAAGGAAGGTCGACGATCTAAAGAAATGGGTCTCGCAGAACCAAGCCGGAGCCAAGTGACCATAGCCCATACTGCGCAATGAAGGGGAGGAGGCCTTGGACCGCCTCCCTTTTGCTTCGTGACGCGGTCGCGATCCCTAATGCGGCAGGGGAACCCTGGCCTCCTTCGCGGGCGGGTCGCCGACGGGGGTCAGCCGCGTCGTCTGGATCCTGGCATAGGTGGGGTCGCAGCCGTCGTCCCATGGAAAGAGGCCGTCCGGGTCGGGCAGGAACATCTGCACCCCGTCGAACACCTGGTTGAGCATGCTCCTCCCGGCGGCCGAGTTCCGGATCACCGACCTCCTCTCGAGAGGCATGAAGGCCACGGGGAACCGCTCGACGATCGAGTCCGAGTAGCATGCGCCGTCGAACCGCATCCCGTTCTTGATGAGGTTGCCGACATCGTTGATGAGTGTCCTGGATAGGTCGAAGTCGAAGCCGACCATGTAAATCTCGGGATGCCCCAGGTTCTTCGAGAAACCGACGCTGTAGCTGTATGGCATCTCGGACTCGGACGGGCCGCCCCCGACCGCCTGAACCATCCAGCCGTACTTGGCGATCAAGCCGCGGCCGCGACGCAGGACATCGTTGAGCTGTGCCTGTGTTACTTTATTCATCGTGGCCTCCATGGTTCGTCGAAGCCTCTCATAACCTATTCGGCGGCCACATTGGAAGACGGTGCCTCGTCAGGGACGGGGCGTCAGCGCACCCGTCCAGCCGTCCTCAGGGTTCCAGTCCCCCGGATCGGTGCCATCGATGGCGGACTCGATGGCCGGCATGACGAACTGTCGGACGCGGTCGACGATGTCCTGGAAGTCGGTTCCCTTGGCCATGGCGGCGCGCGTCGAGAACTGCGTCCAGTTCCGCTTCGACGCGGCGACGAAATCTGGGGAGAGCGCCTCGGGGTCTGCCGGGACCGGGTCTCCGTGCTGGGCGAAGGTGTTCCTGATCGCGGCCGAGAGGTCCGCTCCGGAGAACGTATGCGTGTCGGAGAGCCGCCAGAGGTCGAAGTAGTCCTTCATCCTGGTGTTGACGATGCCGTGCCTGGCCATGGCGTGCAGCTTCTCGGATATGACGGTCTCCAGCGGGCACACCTGGATCGTCGGGGGCGGAAGGATGCTCGGCAGGATGGTGGGGATCTCCATCAGCCTCGCCGCAGGCGTGATCACGTTCCCGAACCCGACGTCGACCTTGATCTGTATCCTGGCAGTGTGGACGAAGGCGTTGAGTGAGACCTTGCCGCCGGGCACGATGCCGTCCCTGTCCTTTCGCACCTCGAGGGAGTCGAGGTCGATGACCATGCCGTCGGACCCGTCGTGGGCACTGCACACCTCCCTGATCATCGCCTCGATCCTCGGCACGTCCCCGTCCGGGTTGTAGCCGTTGAAGTCGATGTCCTCCGTGGGACGCAGGCGATCGCCGCCATGAATCGCGGCCATGAGGACGCCGCCCTTGAGGCAGAAGTCGTCTGCGTGCGGGGACACGGAGATGAGCTGGATGAAGCGCTCCTGGGCGTAGCGGCGCAGGACCGTGTCCATGGGTACGCCCGCGTCCTTCGCGTAGTTCTTGAGTTTCGCGAGCAGGCTCGCGCCCGGATTGGCCGCCATGGCTGCACTCCCTTCGCAATCATGGGAGGCCCGGGCAATGCAAGGCGCCAGGCCCGTCCGTCAGCGTCCCGGCGCGGGAGCGTGGCCGAAGCCGAGGATGTGGGGCCTCATCCCCTCCAGGACCCCGAGCCTTGCCGCGACGGACCCGAGCTCGGCAGGGGTGCCGCCGTGGTCGGACGAAAGGTAGGTCGCGATGCAGTTGATGAAGGACTCCTCGTCCACCCTGGCGTGGTGGGACGGGAGGGACCTGTTCAGGGACGAGTAGCGCCACATGTCGACGACAGTACGGGCTGGCGAGGTCACGCGCACGTCCACGCCCCTGATCGGGATCGTCTCGACCCCGACCGAGAGGTCCGCGGCCCGTGACCACCTGAGGGGCTTGATCTCGACGGCGCCGAACGCCTCCCCGAGACGTGGCGGCTGCGTATGGCCCGGCGGCAGGCCGATCCAGATGTCGCCCGGCATGACCTGCGTGATCCTGTGGATGGCGGCAGCCGTGAAGAGGTTCATGATCGAGCCGGGCATCCGCTTGGCGATCACCGCGTACTGCTCGTACTGGTCCGTCTCCGCCCCGGCGAGCTGGTAGATGCCGTCAGCCGGGCACGAGAGCCTGCCCGCCTCCACGAGCCGGCGCAGGGTCTGCTTCGAGACCCCGATCTCCAGCAGCTCGCCCAGGGACCGGATGACGCCGTCCGACATCCGCGCCAGCACCGCCTCTGACTTCTCGCTCCTGGGGGCCATCCCTGTCTCCCGTGATATGGAACCAGATTGAAGCCGGTCCCCGGTCTTGTTCACTATGGTTCCATATCACTGGCTGCCGCGAGTTCAAAAGCAAGAAGCCCGCCGATGCTGTCGGCGGGCTTCCTCGGTCCACAGGGTCGGGTCGGATCACTCGGACTTGGGTTCGGACACGTTCTCGGGATCAGCGGGTGTCGCGTATTGGTCGCCGCCGCCCTCCGACTCCGGGATGTACTCGCCGAACTGCGAGATGGAGGGGGTTTCCGCCTGGCCGAGCTGCTGGAGGAGGCCCGGGTTGGCAGCGGTCCGCGCGGCGAACTCCTTGCTGTTGACGTTCGTTCCGCCTGCCGCGGACGGGAAGCTGGTCACGTCCGGGGTCGTGGCATGGCCCAAGGACTGGAGGAGGCCGGGATTCGCCGCGGTCTCGGCGGCGAAGGTGATGCTGTCCGTGTTCGGCTTGTACGCGGCGTCGAACTGCGCGCATGCGGCGGCGAGCAGGGACAGGGAGGCGGCGGCTAGGATCTTCAGCGAGCTCTTCATGGGGCGGGTCCTTCGTGTGAGGTCTTCGTGCTGCGGCGATGTTTAGCACGAATCCTTGTCTTGGCAATAGGTGAATCCTGCGAAAGCTTACTTTCCGCAATGAGTCCTTGCTCAAGGCTTTCTGAAGGACTCGCGACCTCATCAGGCGCCGGATCCGGCGCGGAGGATTCCGCGGCCTGCCCAGGGGCGGGCCCGGAGCGAGCATGCCCCGGCCGCGATGGGGATGCTCGCCGCGCCGGACCGGGGTTGCCTGCAACCGGCCGGGCCGGCATCCCGGGTTCGGCAGAGGCGACGTCCCTCGACGATGCCGGGACCGCATCCGGTTATCGGCGGCGAGAAGCATGGGAAGGAGGCCGGAAGGGGTGCGGCCGGTGCCGACGGCCGAAGGCTTCAGGCGTCCTCAGGGCGCCGATCGGACGTAGGGACTCAGGCGGTTCTGGCTGCCTTGCGCGAGGCTGCCCGCCCACCCGGCCTGGCGGTCGGCCTCGCGGATGCCTTTGCCTTGCTGCTCGCCTTTGGGGACGGTTCTGGCGGGTTCTTGCGGCCGAACCCCGCCGACCTTGCCATCTCGGATCGCATCTTCGCGTAGTTCGGCGCGACCATCGGATAGTCTGCGGGCAGGTTCCACTTCGCCCTGTAGGCCTGCGGCGTCAGTTCCAGCAGGGCCAGGTGCCTCTTGAGTGACTTGTAGGGCCTGCCGTCCTCGAGGCTGATGATGTAGTCGGGCGTGACCGACTTCCTGACCGGAATGGCAGGCTCCCTCGTCTCCGGCACCTTGGCGCCCGCCGGGTCGGCGATGCCCGAGAGGGCGGCATGAACCGAACCGATGATGACGGCGAGATCGGGCGCACGGACCGCGTTGTTGGCCACGTAGGCCGAGACGATGCTTGCGGTGATCCCGACGAGATCGGCAGGTTGGCTGGTTTCGGTGTTGTCGCTCATTCCGGGTCAGTTAGAGCACTCAGCGCGGGAGCCAACCTCCGAATTACCCCCAATTGATTAGGGATTGTCGTTTTGTCGCGACTCCGGCGTAAAGCGGAGCCTTTGAATGGCCGGGTGCGTTCCTAGATCCAAGGCACTGGAGGAATGCTGGCGATGAGCGGGACTGACGACTTCGACAAGATGCTGGGAATGCTGTCGGGCATACTGTCCGGGCAGGATCATGCCGAGGAGGCTCCCGGCGGACTGGTCCTGCCGGACGAGATCGACGTCGTCTCGATCCGGAGGAAGACGGGAATGACGCAAGCAGAGTTCGCCAGGTCGATCGCCGTTCCCGTCAGGACGCTGATGAACTGGGAGCAGCATCACAGGGAACCCACGGGTCCGGCCCGGGTGCTCCTCGCGATGGTGGACAGGAACCCCCGCATCGTGAAGGAGACCCTTGCGGCGTAAAGGAGACCCTTTCGGCGTGACGACTTGGGCTCCCGACCAAATGAAAAGCCGCCCCGAAGGGCGGCTTTCGATTGTCTGCGATCCCCGTCAGGACGACCTAAGGTTCGTCGCGGATTCCTTCCCGCTTCTGCGGTCGGCCTCCACTTCGTAGGAAATCTTCTGGCCTTCGGCGAGGCCGCGCATTCCCGCACGCTCGAGCGCCGATGCATGGACGAACACGTCCTTGCCGCCTTGGTCCGGCTGAATGAAGCCGTAACCCTTTGTCTCATTGTACCATTTCACGGTTCCCGTAGGCATCCGGGGATTCCTCTGCTTCAGTTCGTCGAAGGCATGCGCCTGGGCACCTGCCGTTTATCGGGTCGGCAACGGAAAGGTCCGTCGACGACGCACGCAGCCTAGTTTCCGCATTTCGCGTTGACAAGGTCGCCGCTCACGGAAATGCGGCAGCTAGGCTTGGGTTGCATGGAGGACGGCAAAGACCTTCCCGGCCGTCTTCGGGCCGATCCCCGGCACCTTCCGCAGTTCCTCGACCGTGGCGGCGCTCACCCCGGCGACCGAGCCGAAATGGGCGAGAAGCGCCTTCGCCAAGGATCCCGAGACGCCGGGGATGCCCTCGAGCACGTAGCCTGCCGCCTCTCTCGGAGCCTTCGGTCCGGCGGTCCGCAGCCCCATCTCGTAGCCGAGGCCGTGCACGGCGTGGCGGACAAGCTTCGCGATCATGTAGGACGAGTGCTTGAGCGAGAGCGTGGGCACGATCGGGATGCGCTGGATCACGGCCAGGTAGCTCAGCGTGCCCGTGATGGAGTTCAGCGACATCCTGGTCTGGTCGTAGACCCCGCCCTCGATGAGCAGGACGGCCGGGACGTCGGTGGTGGTCATCCTGTCCGTCTGGAAGAACAGCCGCTTCTTCTCGTCGATGACGGAGGCAGCCATGTCGGCGGTGGTCTTGCGTTCGATGATGAGACGGTCGGGAACGACGTAGTCCCCGACATCCAGGGTCTCGACCCTAACGTCCAGGTTCCTGACCTCCCGGAGCAGGTCCACCATGAGCGCAGGCTCCCGGTGGTCCACGATCAGGGTGGTCGGCTCCGGGATCGGGTCGGCCATCCTGTTTGGATCGAGGTCCATGGCATCGTCGGCCGTCCACGTCATCGGCATGTCAGGGGTGCCGTGACGCCGGGCGGAGGCGGTCGTGCCCGCCTGCCTCCCCTTGGACGGAGCCGGAGCGGCGCCGACGGACGCGACCAGCACGTCCCAGTTGCCGATGTCGATGCCCTGGGTCGAGCCGACCATGGCAAGAACCTCGGATTCCGTAAGCTCTCCGTGGTCGCCGGAGAACTTCACGCTCGTGCGGCTCCCCGACTTCTCGATCCACGCCTTCCCCGAGATGGGAAGGCCGTTGATGTAGACCCGCTTCGGGACTTCCCCGAGCTTCCAGATGTTCAGCCTGAGGCTGCCCATGCGTTACTCCGCTGCCTGGACCCTGAAGCCGTCGATGCCCACGTGGTCCGGGTTGATCCTCGCCAGCTCGCGACGGGCCAGCTCGCCGGGATACTCGGCATCGACGTACACCGAACTCCCGTCGAGAGACTTGTTCACGAGGATGATCGTGTCGAGGATCTCAGTGAAGGTAGCCCTTTTGTCCTCTGGACCGGCGATCATGAGCTGGAGTCCCATGTCGCTGAAGAAGGTCAGCAGCGCCTGCGTGTTCGGCACGTCCAGCTTGTTGAACGCCTCGTCGAACAGCGCCAGCCCCATGCCGCGTGGCCGCCCCGCGGAGGAGCCGGGGAAGTAGGCGGAGGCCAGCGAGGCCGCGATCGCCACGTAGAACGGGGCCTGGGCCTCGCCACCCGACCCCTTGACGGCCCGGGTCGACATGGTCGTGCGCCCGCCGGCCCTGTCGGTCATGATGATCTCGAAGGTGAAGTAGTTGCGGTAGTCGGCAAGCAGCGCCGTGTCCTCCGCACCCTCGATCATGCCTTCCAGCTCGGCGATGGCCGCCGTGACCTCCTCGTCCTCAAGTCCGGACGTCAGGACCTCGCCGCTCGTGTCGACACCTCCCGCGACCTTCATGGCGAGGTCGTGCAGGCGCTGGTAGCGCTGGTTCACCGCCGACGTGAAGGAGTAGACCTGCCCCGTGAACCTGTGCCGGGACAGCAGCCCGTTCAGGGTGTTGAGGCGGTCGTGGACCTTGCCCAGCTTCTCGGCCAGGCGGGCCAGCAGGTCCTCCTTCAGCATCTTCCGCATCTCGGCTGCCGCCTTCGCGGTCGCCTCCCGGTGCTGGCGCAGCTCGTTGCCGTGGAGCCTTGCCTGTTCACCGATGGCCCATGCGTAGCCGACGGTCATGTTGCCGACGCCGACCTCCGGAACGTCCACGCCCCAGTTGATGCCGTACTCCGTCAGGTCACGCAGCGAGCCGACCTCCTCGCGACGGGCCTCGGCCTCGGTGTTCTGCATGATGGCCTTCTGGTCGTTCCGGTAGGAGGCGAGCCATGCCTTGGGGTCCTTGCGCGACGGCTCCTGCCTCCTGACCTCCTGCCGGAATGCGGCGCAGACGCCGACCGCATCCGGCTCGTCCACCTCGGGATCGAGGCGCGGGATGCGTTGCACGTCGGGGGAATTGAGCCTCTCCCAGGCCTTCCTGCGGGCGGCGATCGCCGAACGCAGGCCCGTGCGGGCGACCTCGTTCCTCGCGCGGGCATCGGCCACGAGGCCTTGCAGCTCCTCCACGCGCGGTTCGATCTCGTCAGAGACCTCTCGCGCGTACTCGGCACGCTCGGACTCGAGCGAATTGATCTCGTCCACCAAGGCGTCGCCGGAGCCAGCCTGCGCCGCCTTGCGGTCGCGCAGCAGCGCCTCCCTCCTGTTGCTCGACGAGACGAGAAGGTGCTCGAGGTCGAACGGTCCCGTTCCGCTCCTCAGGACGTCGACGAGGATCGGGATCACGCGGGCCGCCTCCCTGAGGAGCCTGACGCGGTTGCGCAGGTCGAGGAGCTTGTCCCTCTGGGGCGCGAGAGCGTTGCGCAACGCTTCGCCGGACCGCTCCCGGGCGGACCTGCCGAGGACGAGGTCGCGCAGGTTGCGCTGCACGGACAGTCCCATTCCCGATGAGGTCTTACCGTTCCTCATGACCCCCCTGTCGAGTCGGTCGAGTTCGGCCTCCGTGTCCGCCTTCCTGAACCCTCCGATGCGGACGTTCATGAACGCCATGGCATGTGGGTTGTCGGACGTGACGGACTCGAGGATGCTGCCGCTCGGGCAGTGAAGGCTGATGGATCGGGTCTGCGTCGTCTTGACGAGGGTGCATCCCGAGAAGGCGTCCCGGTCCCGCCACATGAGTTCGAAGGCCTCGTTCAATCGGGGCGGCTCGACGATCAGCGCCTCGCGCCCTCGCCCCAGCAATGACTCGACCGCGTACTGCCAGTCCTCCTGGATCACCTCGACCACGTCGCAGAGCGGGGTCGTCTCGATGCCGCGCCGCGCGAGGGCATCGAGCAGCTTCATCGTCTCTCGGGAGAGGACGGCGCCGCCGCCGTTGCTGCTGCGGGCGAGCGATTGCTCCATCTCGTCGACCTCTCGCTGGAGGGCGCGCATGTCCTCGGCGAGTGCGTCGGCCCTTTCCAGCAACTGGGTCTCCCAGCCATCCAGCCCGAGCATGTCGTCGAGCAGGGCCTGGAGGCGGTCGCCGTTGCCCCTGATGGCCTCGGCCGGGGGAACGCCCTCCTTCATGATCGTCAGGGCCTCGCGTGCGGCCTCGACGGCGCGGGTGTGGCGCGGCGACATGTAAGGGGCGAGGGGGGACAGTCGCGCGATGCTGGCTGCGGCCTCCCTGATCTTCGTCCAGCGTTCAGCGGACTCCTTCGCGTCGCGGTCGGCGATCGAGACCTCCATCTCAATCTGCCTGATGCGTGCGGCCTCGCCGTCAGCCTGCGCGAGCGCCCGCTTGGACCGGATCTGCTCGTCGAACTCCCTGATCCACTGGCGCCTGCTGGCGAGGACGGCCCGCTCGGCGGCGAGCTCCTCGGAGCGCTTGCCCAGGACCGTCGAGGTCGCGGCCACCTCGTGTGCGAACCTGCGGGATTCGGCGGCCGCCGACATGAAGCGGGAGGCCTCGGCCCTCATGCGCGCCCGGCCCCAGTTCCTGAAGCGGTCCGAGATGCGCGTGATCCGACGGAGCTTGGACTCGATCTCCTCGATGGTGCGCTCCAGCTCCTGCCACGTGTCGATGGAGGTCCGGACGCGGGCGATGTCGAGCGGGTCCGGCTCGAGGATGAACTCGCGCACGAACACGGTCGGGTCGAAGATCGGCTTGAAGGCGTGGGCGTTGGCGAACGCCCTGAGGAAGTGCCTCGCGTTCGGCGGCTGGCCGGGGCCGCGCATGGTGGCAAGCATGTCGGCCGTGAACTTCTCGGCCGAGGTCCGGTACTCCTCGAAGCCCGGGTTGCGGGAGCGAAATCCAGCGGCGATCTCCGCCCACGGCGCCAGATAGGTCTTCGATCCCTCCCGGCGGCGGGCCTCCTCCACCGAGTAGGCGTGGCCGGGAAGGATGAAGCGGGAAAGCACCTCCTCGCGGGAATCCCCCTCCCGCGCCGACAGGGCGACGCCCACGGTGATGGGCTCGTCCGTCTCCTCGTCCCGGAAGACGAGGGCCAGCAGGGTCTCGCAGCTCGACCGCAGGGGCTTGCCGCCCTCGGACGGGTCCTTTGTCATGCCGAGGCAGTACTCGAGCACCGTACGGGTGGACTTCCCGCTCGCGCTCGGGTTGAGGGTCAGCCGGTTCTGGTTGGCCCCGGTGATGACGGTCTGGATGGCATCCTGGATCGAGGACTTGCCCGCGCCGGTCGGGCCGACGAGAGCGGTCGCGCCTTGGACTTCGATGTCCTTGGCGTCGATCAGGTACCAGTTCTGGAGGCAGATGCGGGTCAGAAGGTGCATTGGAGTGGCTCCCGGTGGAGTGCGGGGCGCGATCCGATTGACGGATGCGGGGCGCGCCGCAGAAGATCGGTGTTCATGGAACGGGGCAGGGCCGGGTATTCACGATGGACGGGCAGGGTCGGCACAGCATCTACACCCAGCAAGGGCAGGCGCAGCTCACCGCCGCGCGACACGAGGCCGTGGACCGGATGGTCGCCGTCGTCCAGCATCTCGTCGATCGCGTGAACCAGAAGGGGTGCGGGCTGCTGATGGAGGTGTCCATGGCCAGTCCCGGGGAGGGGCGTATGTCCTTCCGGCTCCAGTCCAAGCCCGGCGGGAGCATCGCCGCCCGCGTGGACGGGGGACTGGTCATCCTGGCAGGATCGACGTTCGCCGGGCGCGAGGAGTTCCAGTCGATGATCAAGATGGTCGTGCGGAACCTGACCCTCGGGCATTTCGATCCGGTCGGGGCCGCAGCCTCGCCCGTCGCTCCTGCGAGCGCCTCTCCGGCCGTGAGCGCACGCGTCGAGGCCCCGAGGGAACCCGGCAGGGGGCTGGTGCCCGTCAGCAGGCCGACCACTCCCGGCGGCACGGGGTTCGTGCGGGAGATCAGTCTCGACTGACGGAAGGCGGGAACGGTGGCTCACGAGGCCTGTGCCTCCGCCTCTTCCGGTCCGGTGCCGGGAGCTGCCGCCCAGAGCAGGAGTTCCTCCAGGTAGCTGTCGGGCACGAGCACGGACACGCCCGGCAGGATCGTGAGGGGAGACACCTTCTCTATCCGGTCACGCTGTCCCACGCGCACGGCACCCTGTCTCTGGAACATGCGCAGGATGTCGAGCAGCCTTGCCTCGTCGGGAGGATCGGCCTGCGTGGCCGTCTTGATCCTGTCCACGAGGTCGCCCGTGGTGGTCTCGACCGTTCCGCCGTCCCCGACGTCCTGCGTGCCGATGGCCTCCTCCCAGAGGAGGCGCAGTCCGAGGAGGACGATGGTCTCGTCCTTCCGCAGCCGTTCGTAGACCGCGTCGTAGCGGGTCTCGCCCATGGGGACTTGCAGGGCCACCATCTGCTCCTTGTGGGAGACGACGAGCCGGTAGCCGAGGGTGCCGAAGTACCGCTCGAAGAACGACGAGTAGGCCCTGACGATGTCGTAGGTCCGGCCGAGGCCGGGGGTGGACGAGTAGACGCACTGGCGCGTCAGCATCACCTGGAGGGCGCGCGTCATCTCCTCCGGGGAGGGGCGCCGTCCCTGGATGGCGCCTTCCGGCCACTCCCCGTCGACGATCTGTGTGAATTCCGCGATCTCGCTGTTCATCGGGCGCGGCTCTCCTTGCGTCTGCGGATCACGAAGTCCTGGCAGGTGATCCAGTCGTTGCTGATGCGCCCGTCGAGGAACTCGATCTCGAAGCGGCGGGCGAACGTCCCGTCGAAGATGGAGCCGAGTTCCCGCAGTCGCTGGAACGACACGAAGTCCTCGACAGTCTCGATCCTGATCTCCGACCCGCGGACCGACAGCTTCCCGCCAAGGGCGGACTCCACGAAGGCCCCCATGCCCTGCGGGGTGACGCGGGTCAGGCGGACGTAGTTGGCCTTGGCGGACGCGAAGGCCTCCATGGCGGGATCGCGGACCTCCTCGCGCACGGCCGTGGCGGCGATGGGCGGCCGTTCCCTGCGTGGGGTCGGGATGTGGGCTGGGCCGATGGGCATCGCCCTCGGGAGGAGCGCCGTCCTGACCGGGATGCCCTCCGCCGGGTCCGGGGCCTTTGCCAGGGCCTTCATGGCCTCGGCCAGCCTGGCCTCCGACCTGCGCCCGACGCGGTCCATGTACCTGGCCGTGTTCATGATGCGCCGCTCGATGCGGGCGGCGGTCGCGTCGATGGCGGCGAGGTGCCGCTCGGTCGACTCGAAGATCTCCACGATCTGGGCCAGCTCCCGCAGGACCGACTCCTCGCCGGCCTTGATGCTGGGCGCACGCCCCTCGCGGTGGTAGGCCTCGGCGAGGGCGAGCACCGTCAGCGGGTCCGCGCCGATCGCGTGGGCCTGGCGGATGATCGAGGGACGGAAGCGGAACGGGTTGTCCTTCGTGTGGAGCGTCTTGAAGTCCGCGATCAGGTGGCGCTCGACGAAGTCCTCGAAGAAGTGCTTGAAGATGTCCCGGAGCGACTGCTGGCGCAGGATTCGCTCCTCGACCTTGCGCAGCGAGACGGAGACCATGCGCATGTGCGCCATGAAGTCTTGGGCGCCGTTCAGGGCGTTCCTGACGTTCTCGGACCGCTCGACCGGATTGCCCGCGGCGTTCTCGAGGGCGCTCAGCACGCCGACCACGGCCCCTCCGTAAGAGCGCGTCTCGCCCCGCTCGATCCTGGCGAGAACATGCAGGAGGCCGCTCGCGTCGGGATCGAGGTCCACGAGGCGGATGTAGCGGTCCTTGTGCTCGAGGAGCCAGCCCGTGTCCACGAGGCGCTGGTAGACGTTGCGGGCGCGGTCCTCGACCGACGTGGCCGGAACCTCGCCGTCGTCGTTGCCGGCCGGGCCGTTCTGGAGTTCCCACCGCTGGATGAAGTCGCCGATCTCCCGCAGGACGTCCGTGCGTCTCGGGGCGTCGGCGGCGAGGCCGAAGGTGCGGAACTGGAGATGGAGGAGGAGGTCGGCCGTCAGCCGCCGCGTCGGGGAGGCCAACGGCTTGAAGAGGTCCGGGGGCAGGACGTCGAATAAAGCCACACGTCGCCTTTCGCTGGTCGGGCGCGGGAATCGGACGATTTCCGAGTTGGATGAGCTAGGTGACGGCTTGGTTAACATTTCGCTAATGCGTTGCGCAACGGTTCAGGAGCCATACCCCTTCCGCATGTGCGGCGGTCAGTGGCCACGGTGCCCGAAACCTGTCGAATCGGTGGCCGTCGCTAGAACGGCCGGAGAACCTTAATAGAACAAAATAGGAACAAAGCAACTGGTATTTGGGGTGTTAATCCCGGGAAAGACTGTCCCCTCCTTGTGGGTGTCGGGCTTCCCCGCCACGCTCGGCGTGCTAGGAAGGTACCCATGGCCGAGAGAACGCCCATCCTGAGGACCAGCATCCCGAGAAGCCGATTCGACGCGCTTAAGGTCCGCATCGACGAGGTCAACGCCCGCGCAAGGCGCATGGGGGCCGCGGAGCTTGTCCTGGCCGTCGAAGGCGAGGAACCCGTGACGGTAAGGAGGGTCAGGCGGATCTACAGGGAGGGAAGGTGGACCAGCGAGGCTGAGGACATTCGTGTTCCCGGCGTCTCGGTGTCCGTTCTGGGGGAGGCCCCCAGGATCGACGGCTGGATGGTCGCCGGGCACGTCAACATCAAGAAGGCGTACATCCAGGCGGACACGGGCAGGGTGAAGGCCATGCCCGTCACCGGATTCCTGGGTTTCGATGCCGAGGATGTGCGCTCCACCCTCGTCGGACGGCTGGATGCCAAGGGTCGCATCCCCTGCGATCACTGCAAGACCGTCAGGAACCGCAAGGAGGCGTTCGTGCTGGCCCGCGAGGGAAGTCCGGCGGAAAGGGTGGTCGTCGGGTCGGAATGCGTGTCCGACTTCATCGGGCATGACCCCGCCTCGATCCTGCGGGGCTACAAGGGACTGCTCCAGGCCGGGGACGACCTCGAGCGGGAGCTGAACACCTATCGCGTCACCGAACAGTACGACTGGGAAAGCTTCCTTGCCGCCGAGAGGGCCTCGCGCGTGCCGCTCGTCCGGTTCCTTGCGGCAGCCTACGAGGCAGCAAGGCTGGACGGGTTCGTGCGCGGGGGAAAGGAGAACGAGCTGTCGACTGCCCAGGTTGCCATGGCCTCACTCAGGTCGGGACGCGAGCCGTCCTACGAGGCCTTCGCCGTGGCCGACGAGGTCATGAACTGGATTCCCAGGATGGGCTACCGGGAGGATGACCTCTGGAAGGCGAGGCGGCTCGGCACGGATGTTGGCCTGGATGAGGCGGAACTTGCCGCCCGCTGTCTGCTGGGCTGGGCGCAGTCGGCGGGACGCCCGCTGAAGGGCGAGTTCATGGGAGACATCGGTGAGAGGATCGAGACCGAACTAACCGTAACGGGCAGGGGGCGGGTCGACCGGGGCTATTCGGACCGATACGGCGAGTGGCACGGCCGGGAGCTAGACCTCTGGCGCTTCGCGTCTCCCGACGGAGCGCGCGCCTACTGGGAGACTGCCTCGAGGGTCGATCTCGAGGAAGGCGAGACCATCACCTGCCGTGCCACGGTCAAGGACCATGCGGTTTCGGACAGGGGGACGGCCCTCACGGAGTTCTCAAGGCTGGCTGGCATCAGGCCGAAGCCTGCCCTCTCCGAGAGATCGGTGCCTGCCGAGGAAGCGTCCGAGGAGCCTCAGCCCCCCGGACCCTGAGGGCATACAAGGCATCAGCGTCCGTAGGCCGGAGCCTTTGCCCCGAACTCCGCGAGCGGGACCCGCAGGGAGACCGTCACGGCGTAGGGATCCTGGCCGTCCGGCGCGTGGGCGTCCTTCACGACGTTGCCGGCAACGATCTCCTCCTTGCCCACCGTCGCGACGCGGGCCACGAAGCTGGCCAGACCGTCGAAGTCGTGTTTCCAGAGGAATGCAACGGCGCCTCCGACCTCGCGCGCGAAGGCCGCCTCGAGCTCGCTTCCGGGCGAGCGCGGATCGAAGAGGTTGCCGTGAGGGAAGTTGGAGGGATTGTACTTCCCGGTGAAGGCAGACAGCGGAACGACCATGTCGACGCTGACGGCGGGGGTGCCGGAGGAATTGGCCCATCCGCGGACGACGGTCACTTCCTCGCGGTCCTCGTCTAGCGTCAGGGCATGCAGCTCGCGGTAGACGGGAGACGAGGCCGGCCCGAGATGCGACTCATGCATACACAGGACCATGGATTCCGGCCCCGCGAAATCGGCAGCCTCGGCGTGCAGCGGGTCTTCCCTGTCGAACTCGTACGTCATCCATTCCTCCCGTTTCAGGTGTCCATATCGCGGCTGGTCAGTGCTCGGCAACGGCAACTTCACGGCCTCGGCGCAGCCGAGGCGGCAAGCGCCTGCACGATTGCGGGGCTGTTGACGGAATCGAACTCGGGGGTCTCGAGCAGGACCTCGCGGATGTCGTCGTTGTCCATGAGACGTCCGATGAACTCGCCAGCCCTGTCCTTCTCGACGAAGATCTCGAGCTGGGTCAGCGGGATTCCCTGGAGCCGAGCGACCGCCTCGTCGCCTGCCATCGAGACGAGGAACGACTCCGCGACCTCATGGAAGCGGCCCGCCTTCTTGTCGCCCGGGACGACAACCGTGTTGCCGGTTCCCCCCGAGAACTCGCCCGGTACCATCTCGAAGATCGCGCGGAGCGCCTTGTAGTGGCGAGGGTGGCGCTCGGCCATGTGCACCACGAGCGTGGTCTTCTCCCTGGTAGCGGTCATGAGCTTCTCCCGGCATCGGCGATCACAGGCTGGTACGCCCCGAGGAAACCCACAACCGGGCACGGCCTGCCTTGCGGATGGGGCTGTTAGGCTACAGGAAGGAAAGACCGGAGACCGACATGCGCTTCATAACCGTCGATGAGCAGAGCAAGGTTCCCGTCCTCGTATGGGAGGAGCAGGACGGCAGTGCGCCCAAGGTGGTGTCGAGGCACGGGAGTCTGGACGAGGTGCCGGATGCCGAGGGGCTCGACGTCTGGAAGTACGAGGTGCCCCTGACGACCGCGGAGGGAACCCCGCTCAACCCCTCCCGGTACCAGGTGGTGGACGCGCAGGGCGCACCCCTGTGGGCAGGCGCACGCATCGCCTTCAACGTCCAGAGCCATTACATCAACACTGTCTCCGGCAAGGGTACGTTCACCGAACTGGATCGGTTGCGCGGCGTAAGGTTCGTGTCCGACGAGCCCATGAACGTGTACGGAAGGGGCGGCTTCATCGAGCGGACGAGGCGCGAGCAGTATTCCCCAGTCGGGGACTACCAGTTCGACGGGCTGTACCGCGGGATGCACGTCCTGTCCGGCAAGCTCGGCGACCCATTCGAGCATGGCGTGACCAACACCTACTTCGTGCTGGATCAGGACCCGCGCGATGTCTGCGTCCTCGTTCCGAAGCCTTCCGCAGCGCCGGGACGCTGAGCCGGCCTATTCCACCGTCATCTTGAAGGTGCGCTCGGACCAGTAGCCCTTGTCGTCCATGATGCGGAAGGTGAAGAAGTAGTCGCCGGCCCGTGCGGAGGGATCGATCCTGCCGCCGAAGTAGCCGCTCCTCGGGCCGTTGTTCTCGTCCATGAACGGGTGCGACAGCCCCTCGGGCAGGGAGCCTGCCACGAGCACGAACTGGGTCGTGTTGCCGACCGGGCTGTTGCCGCCAACGGAAGGATTCACCCAGAAGTCAGCCCTCGAGAACGTGCCCAGGTCGGCTGCGGCGGTCCAGGCCGGCCTGACGCCGTCCGGGCCGCTGCCCGCGTCGGGCGCGAGGCCGGACGGCGCGGGCCTGACGGGATTGACCGTCATCGTGAAGGTCCGCTCGACCTCGTTCTCCATGGCGTCGCAGACGTACATGGTGAACGAGTACGTCGTGGCGCTGGACACCTTCGGCAGCACGCCCTCGAAGGTCGTGTTGTTGATGTCGGGGATCGTGATGCCCGGCGGGAGTGAGCCATCGATGATCTCCGGGATGCACCTGTCGTGATCGTCGTCGATCACGGTGATGCCGCGATACATCAGGGAGAGATCGAGGCCCGACGGGAACGTCCCGAGATTGGCGGCAGTCGCGAAGTAGGGCGGATGGTTGCCCGTGTTCGCGAAATGCATCGTGAACTCGCGGACCTCCCGGTTTCCCTTCGCGTCGGAGGCCATGACCGAGAAGGTGTAGGACGAGGACGAGGCCCCGGCGGAGAGGTTGCCCGTGATCGTGCCGTTCGGGTTGAGCCCTACGCCGGGAGGAAGGCTCCCGCCGACGACCTGGTAGGGCAGGAGGTTTCCGTCCGCGTCCGTGGCGATGACCTGGGTCGTGACCGGGGAGGTGTCGGCGAACGTGCCGAGGTCCTGCGGGGTCTGCCAGACGGGTGGTGAGCCGAGGTCCTTGGGGCCGCGGCCGACCTCCCGGTAGAAGTACATCGTGCTGGCCTCGGCCGCGACCGGGGACGCGACCGCCGCAAGGGCGATCAGGGAGCCGATGAGGTGACGAAACCTGCCCATGCCTTCACTCCTGCGATCGTTCAGTGCCGAAGGGAGGGGCTCAGCGGCTGTTGGCCATCTGATCGCGGTCCATGGGCAGTTGTGACGAGTGTTGTTATGTTTCGGGTATGATTGGACCAATTTGGTCCAGTGGCAAGTCGCCGGCAGAACGGGTGGCCTGCCATGCAGTTGCGGTTGCTAGTATCGCGGGAACGCAGACGGGGAGGATCGCGGCATGTCGACGGGCGTACGGGCTGAGGCCGAGAAGTTCTTCAGCGAAAACGGGCACGTCCAACTGAGCCGCGAGCAGGCCAGCCACTTCTTCGACATCGAGGCGTGGCGCTTGATGTCCCAGGCCGAGCGCTGCGGGTTCCAGGTCAACCAGGCTTGCCTGACCATGCCGTTCGGCACGCTCAAGAACGACTTCGAGCAGGTGCTCGGGGAGAAGATGGCCGACGTCGCGTTCGAGAGACCGTACTTCCTCGCCCGCAGCCTGAAGGCGATGGGGCATGCCGCTCCCGATGTGGAAGAGATCATCTCCCGCATCCCGGAGGAGCGTCTCGGTCCGCTTGCCGATCTCGCCGGGCGTGCGTCGCCCGGACCCTGATTCCCGTCCCGAGCGCTGCCGTCCGCATCGCAGGTGCTGGTCCCTGCTGCGGCTGAGCCGGCAGGACCCAATCGTTCCTTGCAGCGGCTTCCCTGACCATTGCGGCGAATCCCAAAGGATTCGTCCGCAATCGCGTTCCGGGAGCACCTGCCATGTCATCCATCGCCGCCGAAGACCTCGATTTCTCCAACGAATCCTTGAAGGTCATCTCGAGCGCACAGAAGTACATCATCCCCGTCCCCGCGCTCCCGGGCGGCGGCGAGCCGCTCGTCTACCCCGAGGGGCACGAGAAGGCGGGCCAGCAGATCGCGGACTGGCAGGGCAATCCCATCGGCGACCGCGGTATCGTCTTCTTCAACGGCAAGGACAAGTCCGTGCAGGCCGTGCCGGGCGACGGCAACGGCGTGATCATCATCAACCAGGTGGACGAGAAGCAGGCCGCGAAGCTCGGGCTCAAGATGAAGCTCTGCGGGGAACCCGTCACCGCGGACAAGCTGAAGTCGCTCCTGGGATTCGCGCGGGAGAACATGGGACTCGGCGACATGTACAACAGCGACAGGGGCTTCGTCGCGGCCAAGATGACCTCTGCGGGCCCTGCGGGCCCGAACGGCGCCGGGCTGTTCAAGCGCGACGACCGCGACATCTGCCTCGCGGTCCGGCTCGAGGGCAAGGGCGAGTTCCAGGGGCCTGCCGCGACCCCGCAGGTGTTCGACGACGGCGCCGTCATCGTCAAGCAGGGCAACGACGTGCGCCTGGTGCAGCCACAGATCTTCCTCGAGACCTACCGGAACGCGGACGGCACCCAGCTTGCCTTGGACGACATCCCGCTCGGCCGCCGTGCGGACATGGACATGGTGGCATAGGGCCGGCAGGCCGCGCACGGGCATCACTTCGCCGGGGCCGCAGCATCATGCGGCCCCGGTCCTCTTCGGACGCTAGCGTCCCTCAGCGGGCACCCTCTCCGAGGACACGGAAAGGGCGTTCAGCTCGCCTGAGAGATTTTCCCGTGCCCGCGCCTCCAGATGCCGCATCTCCGGCGTGTTGTAGACGTGGTCGCGGCGAAGGAAGCCTTCCAGAACCGCCGATCGGCCGTTCCTCCAGTCCTTCTCGGACACGAACGCGTATTCCCTCCTGACCCCGTCGACGTATGCCGCGTAACGTTCGGGCGACGAACCGAGCACGGCAAGGTCGAGGTCGACGATGACAGCCTCCTCCCTCGTCGTGACCGGACGCTTGTGGTCGGTCGCGAGGACGAGAGAGGAAATGCGGGAACGGCGCAGTGATGGAAGGAGGCGGAGGCACTCGTCTGCCAGCCGGGCGGAGACCTCCTCGTTGTCCGAGCGCCTCGGGTCGCACCTGATGTCGTGGAACACGATGCCGAGAAGCACGTCGTGAAGGTCGACGGAAGGATCGGACGCGAACCTGTCCAGGTCGGCTGCCATCTCCGTGACGTGCCTCCAGTCGTGGTGGTGCCTGTCGGGAGCCGAATATGCGCTCCGGATTTCCCGGAGCATCCGCATCGCGTCCGCCTTGTCGATGAAGGGATGCACGGCTTCGACGAAGGCTTGCTCGGTATCCATTGACTCGTCCCGCTTCACTGCCGGTTCTAGGGTAGCGTCAGCCGGGTGGAAGCCTCAACGGCCCGAAGCTTGCCTATTTATTCCTTGTGGAGAGGATTTGCCCGGCGGGAACGGAACCCGACCGGGCACAGGGTCACCGATGGTTCCTGAACATGACGCGGAGCAGGTCCTCACGGGACAGCCCCGTGATGCAGAAGCTGCCCCAGTCGCCGGGGTACTCGCCCCTGAGCCATCGCTCGAAATCCTCCGGCGACAGGGATGCCAGGTCGAGGGACGGCCTCTTCAGGTCCTCCTCGGCCCTTTCGATCATGTCCACGAGCCAGGGGTCGCGTCGCTCCAGGGCACGGTTGAGGTGCCAGGTGGCCTCGTCGTTCAGGACCCACCTGCCATCGACGAACTCCCAGTACGTCCGCCCGTCCGGCGTCTCCGTGATGCAGGCATCGGTGGTCTCGGCCGTACTCATCTCAACGAACCTCCCATGTCTGCGGGCATCAGAAGCCCTGACATATATCCTATCTGTCGGCGCAGCGGATCTCCATTTGGCACGCTCGCGCCCCTGACTGGACGCAGCTCGACCGACCGTCCAGGTGGCCGACGGACCTGGCTGACTTGTCTCACGCTGGCTGCTAGTGCTTCCTCAAAGCCGAAGCGCCAGCCGGGGAGATGAACATGTCGAGCCTTAGCCTCTGGAGTGACGACAAGGCCGGAGTCGTGGCCGAGTGGCAGAAGCATGCCTATCCGCTCGGACCCGTCGGGGCGGACGGCATGGTTCCCGACGGATACGTGGTCCAGATCGCGCTGGCGAGGGAGGGGATCGTCGTCACGAAGTCCAAGAGCATCCGGTGCAAGGACGCCCCCGAAGCGATCAAGACGGCCTACAAGAAGGCCCATGAAATCCATACCAACCGTGTCCTCGAGGCTCTTGACGGCGGAGGCAGCTACGAGAGTCCCGAGCTCGGCCTGACGGTTTCGCGCTCCGGGGATGGGTTTGCAGTAATCCACTCTACGGAGAGCACGAAGGTTCCGGGCAAGGTCGCCGAGCAGGTCATCGCCGTATTCGGCACCGCCAAGAAGGCAGCCAAGCTCGCCGGACTGCTCGAGGTCGAGGTCGCCGAGGTGCAGTACCAGTTGGAGGAGATGGCCAAGGGGGGCGAGATTCCCGCCGACATCGGATCCTTCGGGGCGCTGCACGCTCACTTCGACGCGAACCTGCTCGTCAACGATACGGCGCTGGAGAGGCACGGGTTCAAGACGGGCGCACCGGACGAGGACGAAGCCTATTGCGGTGCCTTCAATGCCGTCCATCGCGCCGTCGACAGGTGGCTGGCCGACGGCGGCCTGATGGACAGGGTCAGGTACGGCATCCCGGACGGGGTCCGCCCCTACGAGGTCGTTCGGACGCTCAGGAGCGAGGGCTTCTACGAGAACAACGATCTCTCGCTAACCATCGAGAAGGATGGGAACGCCTTCAAGGTCGTCCACCACGTGATGGACAAGGACGCGGGCAAGATCGGCTCCCAGGTCATTGCTGTCACGAACGACCGGAACGCCGCCAAGCTGGTCAGGGATCTCGAGAAAAGGGCAACCGATCTCAGGGTCGACCTTTACGTCCTCATGTACAGGGGCGAGATTCCGCCGACCGTCACTTCCGTGAACGAGCTGCACGAGCACATGGACGCCAACATGCTGACCGAGGGCAAGCTCGGGGGGATCGGCATCTCCAGCGGCGCGCCGGACTACACGGAGGCCTGGTGCGGGGCCATCAACGCCATCCACAACTCCTTGGACCACTGGCTTGCCACCGATGCCCTCCAAGAGGCCTGGAACCGTCGCCAGCAGACGGGGATGGCGAGATAGGGATGGCAGCTCATTCGTGATCAGGGACGTCGCATCCGGCAAGGCCGTGGCCGCAGGGAGCGTAAGGGAAGGTATCACGAGGACGTTCGGAGCCGCGGATCGTCAGCCAGACCTCGAGCTCGGCGAGGCCGCGACTCCTAGAAGGTCATGACGCGAGCTTTCGCAGCCGACCGCACCTCATGCCACGTGTCCCCGGGAATTGGTAACCTTGCTGGATTGGGAATCTTGCCTTGCTTCATGCCACCCTGTTAGGGGAGGAGGCGAGGCAGGTCGATGGCGGCATCCCCTGGGGACATGACTGGACACGACGCGCAGGACGAGGAAGCGCTCGCGCGGCTCCGGGAGCTTGCCTCGGGACCGGCCGTCGTCGAGGTCGGGCGCGGCAAGCCGGGCCTGGTCGCCTCCGCCCTGTCAGGTCTGGCTACCCTGGCGCGCGGGCTCACGATCGCCGCAGGCATGATCGTGGGCCTGACGGGAGGCGTGATCGGGACGGTGCACGGCGTCAGTGCGATGTACACGGCGTACAACTCGGCCGTTCATGCCGCCCCTCCCATGGGACAGGGGGAATACGGACGCATCGTGTCCGAGAGGCAGGCCGAGATCGATGCCCTCGTCGGACCAGGCAAGATAGTGCTCTACGACAGGTCCGCCCCGCAGGAACTGGAAATCAAGAGGGTGGCGGCCAATGCCGGCCTGGGGCCTTGGTCGGTGGAGAAGATGGCGGAGACGCAAGGTCCTTGGGCCGATCTGGCGAATTATGCCTGCATCGTCATGGGGTCGGACCTGGATGAAACCGCGGCGGAACTGATCGGCAGGCTGAACCGAATCCAGGAAAACCCGCTCAATCCGGGCGACGTGAGCATGGAGGTGTCGCAAGGCTACGGCTTCGACCACGAGATCGGGCATTGCCTGCTCTCGCGACTCTACGGACGCGAGGTCGGCATGAACGAGGGCTACACCGACGTCTTCGCCATGCTGATGGCCATGAGGGACGGCAAGTCGAAGGACTTGCTGCCGTTGCTGCTGGCGTCGAGGGAGCTGGCCGAGTACGGGAAGGGCGGGAACGACCATCACTACGCCAGCCTGAGCCTGCGTTGGCTGCTCGAGAAGGCGAGGGATCCCGCCTTCGTAGAGAAGGTGCGTGGGTCCGACATGATCGAACTGGCACAGATCGCGGTGACGGCGCCCACCCGCAAGGCCGCGCCGGAGGGACTTGCCAGGTTCCGTGACGCCGTCGCCAGTCTCAAGGACGAAGGCGAGATCTTCGTGGTCCCCGTGGAAGAGGGCTTCGTCATGACGGCCAAGTGGGAATGGATGAGGACGAATTCCGAGGTGAAGGAGTTCGGGCAGATGGTGGCCCTGTCCGACTTCCTGTCAGCCGACCCCGGGACAAGGAAGTTGCCTCCACGATTGTCGCATGACTTCGGGGCGACGGCGGCGGCCCTCTCCGCCCTCGCGGCCAGGGGAGACCACAGGGCGGCCGCGATGGCCGGGCAACTGGGCGGGACGGTGCCCGAGAAGGGAGCCCCATGGGAGGCTCCGGTCCATCGCGCCGCCGACGTCAAGGGAACGCTCGTCTCGTTCGACAGGGCATCCGCGAAGGCGACGTTCGAGGCGGGAGGGAGACGCTTCCGGATAGACGACAAGGCGACGGGGAAGGCATTCGCGGCGGGAGTTCTAGGCGCGGGGATCACGAAGACGTTCTTCGTCCCCGAGGCGCAAGCCGACCTCACGGTCAGGGTCGGTCCCTCCGGCATATGACGGGGATGCGGGAACGAGGCGGCCTCGCGACCAGTGGGTCCATGACAATGTGGCTGCCCGGGGTGCGTCGAAGCGCACGAATCCTTCCAAGCTAGGACACTTGCCTTGCCCCATGTCACCCTGTCCCGAGGGGAAGACCATGCGGGGCGGGTGATGGCAGACCAGCGGGCAAGTGCGACTCAGCAGGAAACACAGGATGCGGAGGCGCTTGCCCGTCTCGGCGCTCTCGCCTCGGGGCCGTCGATCGTCGAGGGAGGCAAGGGCAAGCCCGGCCTGATTGCCTCTGCCGTTTCCGCCCTGTCCTCCTTTGCTTACGCCGTCGGAAAGGGCGCCGCCTATGGCCTGGTGGCGACCGCCGCGATGGTCGGTGTCGTTTCGGGAGCGGCCAAGCTGGAGACGGCCTACAACAAGGCCGTTCATGCCGTCGCGCCGCTGGGCGAGGGAACCTACGGGGGCATCGTCGCAAGGTTGCAGGCGGAGGTCGGGTCCGATGTCCTGATCTACGACAGGTCCGCTCCCAAGGAATGGGAGAACAAGAGGGTGGCGGCTCACCTCGGTATGAGGACAAGGTCCGCTGCGGCGCTGCCTGACTTCCGCGACGGGGGGGCGTATGCGACCGTGGGAATCCTCGACGAGGCCTGCTTCGTCATGGGTCCGACCCCGCAGGACACGGCAAGGGTGCGCTTTGACCGGTACCAGCAAGGCGAGGCGAAGCTTGGCGACGTGGACGACGAGACGGCGGCCTTGGACATCATCAGCCACGAGGTGGGGCACTGCATCGTCCTTGGGAAGGGCAAGCTGTCCAACGAGGGACAGGCCGATGCCTTCGCCGCCCTCATGGTGATGAAGAGCGGCAAGTCGAAGGACCACCTGCCGCTGCTGCTCGTTTCAAGGGAGCTCGACGAGTACACGGTCAAGGGGGACGACTCGCACTACACCAGCAACAGCCTGAGGTGGGTCCTGGAGAAGTCCTCGGACCCCGCCTTCGTCGAAAGGGTGAAGGCCGCCTCCATGGAGGAACTCGTGCAGATCGCGAAGGAGGCGCCATCCTTGGACTCGGCTCCCCAGAGGATCGCCAGGATCAGGGACGCGGTCGCGGAACTCGGGGGGGCCGTCGATTCCCCGTTCGATTCGAACCCCGTCTTCGTCGTTCCCGTCAAGGAAGGATTCGTCATGACCAACCGGTGGGAATGGCTCAGGGCGAACTCCGAGGTTCCCGAGTTCCGCCGCATGGTCGAGCTGTCCGACTACCTGTCGGCGGATCCAGCCACGAGGGTGGTCCCGGATGCATTCGAGTCCGACCCCGAGGCCTCCGCAAGGGCCATCCTGGCGGTCGCCCGGAGGGGGGATCCGAAGGCTGCGAGGCTGCTCGATGCCTTCTGGGCGACCGCGCCCCAGATGGACGGCCCGACGGCTCCCCCGGTCCACCGCGCGAGTGAGGTGAAGGGGGAGCTTGTCGCGTTCGACCGCGAAAAGGCCACGGTGTCCTTCGACAAGGGCGGCAGGTACTTCCTCATCAAGGACAAGGCCTCGGGGAAGGCCCTCCAATCCGGCATCGTGGGCCAGGGCATCACGAGGGAACACGGACCGCAGCAGGACATGGATGCCTTGTACGATCCGGTCCCCATGGCCGCTAGGCGCTGACGGGTGCCGCCAGCAACTGGCGCACCACTGCCTCGGCCTCGCCGGGGTGGGACAGTATCCAGTCGGATACCTGTGCGACCTGCCCGTGCCAGTTCGGGTTGCCGGAACCCTCCGGGATGACCGAGATAATGGCGCGCTCTCCCTCGATGTGCTTGCGGGCGTCCGCCATCGCCAGGCGTGCGATGTAGTCCAGCGAGGCCTCTGCCCCGAACTCGAAGACCTCCGCCACGATCTTCCATGTGACGGAGTCCTGTGACGCGGGCGACAGCATCCCGTTCAGGATGTCGATCCCCTCATCCAGATCGTCCGTCACCGTGCAGCAGGACATCAGTGTCTCGGACCAGTTCGGGTTCCCTGCGCCGATGACGGCGACGGTGGGCTTCCCGCACGCGTTTGCCCAGCCGTAGTCGAATGGGATTCCCTTCGACAGGCGGTAGACGCCGTCATCGTCCCTGAGGTCGAAGTTGATGAGGACGGCATCGGAGTGGAGGATCGCGTCCATTCGGTTCTGCAACGTGAAGGCGCGGGTCGCCCCGAAGAGGGCCTTGGTGTCCCCGTACTCGTTGGCCCCGATGTCGTCCGCGGCGAGATGGGTCGTCCGCATCGGGAAGAAGGGAGTGACGGCGCGGGGAGATCCGGCATTGGCCCTGCCAAAGGACTCGCTGACGCGGCGCTGCATCTCGAGGATGCGGCCGACCCTGATGCCGGAGATCGGGTGTGCGACGTAGACGCCGAAGTGGTCCGGCGACTTCCTCCTCACGGATACGGTGGTGTGGGCAGCCCCGGAATTGGGGTCGGTTTCCGTCAGGGTGCGGACGGAGTGCAGGCTGGTATGGGTGAGATCGTTCAGGAACATGCCGGATCGCCTTTCGCTTGCGATGCGACACCCCTCTTTTTCATGGAGGGCGAGCGCCGCCGTTTCATGGCGGCATGTCAGTCTGTGGCCTTTCGGCCGAGGACTCGATCATGTCCAGGGAACGACGGTAAGGCAAGCCCATCCGCTTACGGGGAAAGATTGGAACCCCTGACAAGCTCTGCGTAGTCGAAGTCGACCTGCCTGTATTCGGTCCTGTTCCAGAACTCGTCGCGAGCCGTGATGCCCTCGAGGGAATCGTCCTCGTCCCTGGCATCGATCTCGGCCTCGTCGAACCCGTGCTCGGCGATGTCGGGGATCGGGATCAGCCCCCGCCGCACCAGCTCGATGGCCGCGTCGAGGTTCGGGGCAACCGTCTCGTGGCCCACGAGGGGGAAGGCATCGTGCACGTTCCATGACACCACGACGGCCACCGGGCGGTCGGGGTGCGGATAGGTCACCGGATGGTTGTCGAAGTCGACGATCTGTTTCCCGTCCTCGTCGAGGGCGAGGATCGCGTGCATGATCCGTCCCTCGTGCTTGCACCAGGCTGCGCCGCCGAGATAGTCGCCGTAGTCGAGGCCGCCCTCGACGAGCTTCCTGGCTGCCGACCTGTAGAGATGGCTTGCCACGTCGGAGGACATGTCCACGATGTGGCCGGCGGCGAGGCGCCTCACGGCCTCCACGATCTCGGCATCCGACATGTCGTGGAGAATGATGGGATGCTCGGCATCACCCTCGCCCTTCCAGACGTGGGTCTTGCCGTCCTCGAGCGACTGCGAGACGCGCACCATCCTGCCGTCGGGGCGCCAGTCGCTGTCGTGGTGGTATTGCCAGACCTGGCTGGAGCCGTTCCAGGACGACCAGGTCGTGACCTTGGTGGCGACCAGCCCTTCGATCTCCGGTGCGGTCTCGCGCTTTCTGTTCATGGGTCACCTCCGCTAGTCCCGCCATGTTCCGGACGGCGCGAGAAAGTAACCAGGCGGGGCGGCCCGGACAACCGCGAGGGGCCGACCCGTTCGGGTAAGCTCAGGCCGCCTCTGCCCGTGCGACGCGAGCCTCCTGCTCGGCATCGAGGCTCTTGAGAAGGTGGAGGTACTGGCAGGGGCGGCCGAAGCCGTGCGCGTCCCAGCCGAAGCGATGCCTCAGGACATCGTCCATCAGGTCGGCCTCGGGACGGAACCCGAGGGCCTCGACGAGCGGTTCGGCCACGGAGACGACGTTGGATGGGTTCAGGACGAACACGCCCCGATCCCTGATCATGCAGTTGCCGCCGTAGCGCATCACGTCCCGTGTATCCCGCCACTCGCTCGCCACGTGGATGCCCGCGCGCCTGGTGTCGAGGAGCGTGAGCTTGAAGGGGTGCCAGTGGAGGGTCTGTCCCACGCTCCAGCGGCGCCATACTGGGGTTCCGCCGACATTGTCCACGAACCTGACATCGGCCAGGCGGGCGTTGCCCGCCGTGTCGAGCGTGACGTCGGCCACCCTGAAGAACAGGCGCAGGGCGGCGGCACGGTCCCAGAGGGCCGTTCCCCAGGGAGAATTCTCTCCCTCACGCAGCATCCGTCCCATGGTTCCCTCCGCAGCTATGCAGGACTCGATCGGCAATCGGCGCCCTTATGAAGGACTCGCATGGCTTCCGCAAGGATTTATTGGTGCCGATTGATAGGTTTTCGCGTATGTCTGTCCGGGATTGTGGCAATCGCGGAGGCGACGAAATGGCCAAGCGCTACTTCAGGGGCGAAATAGACCTCTCCAAGCTCGGGATGGAGGAACTCTCCAAGGCGACAAGCGCCCTGTCCGTTCTCGAGAAGATGGCCGGGGAGGGACACCTGACGTTCGTCATGGGCATCTCCCGTTCGCGCAAGGAGACACCGGAAACTCTCCGCAGGATGCAGCCCCAGCAGGTGCTGATCCATGAAGCGCTCACTGGCGACAGGTGGTGGTCGGTCCGTGAGGTCGCGCAGGCCCTCGGCCTGAACGAGAACAGCGTCAGCGCCCAGTTGGCCACGATGACGGGCTACGGATGGCTGGAGACCACCATGGGCAAGCGGGAGGCCAAGGGGAGGCCGAGGGGACGGAGGACGGTCAACCTCTACCGGAGCCTCGCGGCCGACGGTGGGCCGGGAGACGATGGCTGAAGTCAGCCTTGCATGGCCAGGTGCCATTCTCGGCCCAGGGAGCAGGAGACAGGACATGGGCGGCAATCCCCTGATGACGGGAGACAACGTGCGGCTGGTGAGGGACCTGACCGGGCACGGCATCATGGATGCCAAGCGGGTAATCGAACTGGCCGGGACTGAGGAGTTCGGGGGCGATGTCGTGCTGGCGGTTGCCTACGTGAATGCGTCGCAGTACGCGATCATGGTCCACGGTGACCGCCATGCGTGGAACATGGCGAAGGCCCTGGAACGCGTGGACGGGCTGCGGGAGCGCTGCCCCGAGTTGGATGCGGCATTCCCGAGGACGGGCGCAGCGCCAAGTCCATGAGCGGTCAGGGAGTTCGACCCCAGAGCAGTTCCTCGAAGGGGATGACCCTTTCCTCGTCTTTGGCGGGATAGGGCAGACGGCGTCCCTCGACGAGTCGGATCGCGTCGTCAAGGCAGGGTGAGACGGTCGTCGTCCTTCCGTAGTCGTGATCGCTGCTGACCCCGACCTCGCAGGGCATCTCGGGATCGAGTTCGCCCGGGTACGGGATGGCGACCTGCTCACCCTTGATCCGGGCGAAGACCGCGTCGGGCGCCCCGCGGATGAACCAGGTGAATTCCTCCATGTCATCCGGCTTCAGCCATGCCTCCGCGCCGTGGAAGTCGTCAAGCATGAACCCCGCGTTGACGAGTTGGCCCGCGACGACGCGCTCACCTTGCGCGCCGGGACTCCTGGGCGCCTTCGAGAGCCAGCGGACGGTCAGCCTGCGCGCCGCCTCGGCTGCGTCGTCGGCCGTCGCGTCGGGCGGCAGGTTGACCGTCTCGTAGGTTCTGAACTCGGGGGTGCGTCCGTCACCTTCGATGGCACGGACCGTGGATCCCTCGCCGCCGTCCCAGAGATGCACGGCGACGCGCAGCGACAGGGGGCGGCAGTCGGCCGGATGGTGATACTCCCAGGAGCGGCCCGGCCGCTGCTTCCAGGTTCCTACGAAGACGGACGAGGCCACGGTTCCTTCGATCTCGGGTGCCTTCGGTCGCCGGGCCATGCTGTCTCTCCCCATCGATGGGACAGCAATAGAAGGTGCGGGAGCATGGGGCAAAGGGGAAGGCCGACGCGGAGCGACGGCCCAGCTCCTTCCCCCGTCGGGGGATGAGATGCCGCCAGCATATGCGCGGCGGGGACGCTTCACAAGGATTCCCCGCAACGTTTGACAACGGTGTGCGTCCATGGGACTTCTCTCCCCTCAATCCACGAGGAAGAGGACCATGCACGACATCCGGGACATCAGGGAAAACCCGCAGGCATTCGACAGGGGACTGGCCCGCCGCGGCCTCCCGCCCCTGAGCGAGTCCCTGATCTCCAAGGACGACGTGCGCCGTTCCCATGTCGCGGCCCACCAGCAGGCGCAGGAGAACCGCAACGCCCTCTCGCGCGAGATCGGCGCCGCGAAAAAGGCCGGGGACGAAGCAAGGGCCGGGGAGTTGATGCGCGAGGTGGCCGAGCTCAAGGGACTCATCGAGGCCTGCAAGACACTCGAGGAGATGGCCGTCAGGGAACTCGACGAGGCACTGGCAAGCATCCCGAACCTGCCCCTGGAGGACGTTCCGGAAGGCAAGGACGAGGCGGGCAACGTGCTGCGCCACGCGCACGGCACGCCGAAGACCTTCCCGTTCAAGCCCCGGCAGCACTTCGAGGTCGGGCAGTCCCTCGGGCTGATGGACTTCGAGGCCGCCGCGAAGATCTCGGGTTCGCGCTTCGTCGTCCTCAAGGGCGGGCTTGCCCGGCTGGAGAGGGCGCTCGCGCAGTTCATGCTGGACGTGCACACGCGGTCCTTCGGCTACCTCGAGGTGTCGCCGCCCGCGCTCGTGCGCGACCACGCCATGTACGGCACGGGGCAGCTCCCGAAGTTCGCGGATGACCTTTACCGCACGACCGACGGCTTCTGGCTCATCCCGACGGCGGAGGTCTCGCTCACGAACCTCGTGCGCGAGAGCATCCTCAGCGAGGAGGAGCTTCCGATCCGGTTCACGGCCTGGACCCAGTGCTTCAGGTCCGAGGCGGGAGCCGCCGGACGCGACATGCGCGGCATGATCCGCCAGCACCAGTTCTCGAAGGTGGAGCTGGTGTCGATCACGGCCCCCGAGGAGTCACGGGCCGAGCACGAGCGCATGCTTTCCGCAGCGGAGGAGGTGCTGAAGCGCCTCGAGCTGCCGTACAGGGTCATGACCCTCTGCGCGGGCGACATGGGCTTCTCCTCGACCAAGACCTACGACATCGAGGTCTGGCTGCCGGGCCAGGAGGCCTATCGCGAGATCTCGAGCGTCTCGGTCTGCGGCGACTTCCAGGCGCGACGGATGAACGCCCGCTACCGTCCCGCCGGGGGAAAGGGCACCCGCTTCGTGCACACCCTGAACGGGTCCGGCCTCGCCGTCGGACGCACCATGGTCGCGATCCTGGAGAATTTCCAGAACGAGGACGGGACCGTCACGGTGCCTGCGTCCCTCGTGCCGTACATGGGCGGCGAGGACAGGATCGGCCCCGTCACCTGGGATCGCTCCTGAACCAAAGTCTCAAGGACTCCTTTCCGCTGCGGCCAAGGAGTCCTTGCATGGCCAGCCTTCCGGCCCCATCGTGGTTCCGAAACCCAACGGAGCCGCCATGAACCCGGTCTACCTGGCCTACGAGTCCTTCCACGCCGCCGTCCTCGGGCCGAGGATCGCGGCGTCCGCCGCCCGGCAGGCGCTCGACGTGGCGGGCGGCAGGATGGCGGCGCTGCCGCAGGTGCGCGCCTTCTCGGCCGGTCTCGAGATGTTCGAGCGCCTGACCCGCCGCTACGCCAAGCCCCGCTTCAACATCACCTCCACCACCTTCGACGGGCACTCGGTCGAGGTCGTCGAGCGGGTCAGGTGGAGCCGTCCGTTCTGCAACGTGATCCGGTTCGAGCGGTCGCTCCCGGCAGGAGCCGGGGACCAGCCCAAGCTGCTGATCGTAGCGCCGATGTCGGGTCACCACGCGACGCTCGTCCGCGGCACGGTGAAGGCATTCCTGCCCACCCACGACGTCTACATCACGGACTGGGCCGACGCCTCCACCGTGCCCGTTTCGGCGGGCACCTTCGGCCTCGACGACTACGTCGACTACGTGCGCGACATCATGACGGAACTGGCTCCCGACCTGCACGTGATGGCGATCTGCCAGCCCGCCGTCCCCGTGTTCGCGGCGGTCTCCCTGATGGAACAGGACCGCGACCCGAAGGTGCCCGTGTCCATGACCCTCATCGGGGGACCCATCGATACCCGCAATTCCCCGACCCAGGTGAACGCCCTCGCGGTCGGGAAGGGTATCGACTGGTTCAGGCAGAACTGCATCGCGGAGGTGCCGTGGAACCATGAGGGCGCAGGGCGGCGGGTATACCCCGGTATCCTTCAGCTCAACGCCTTCATGTCGATGAACGCCGAGCGGCACGCGAGCGCCCATGCTGAGATGTTCAGCAACCTCGCGTCCGGGAACGAGGTCGTCGCCCAGAAGCAGAAGGACTTCTACGACGAGTACCTCGCCGTGTCTGACCTCCCGGAGGAATTCTATCTGGAGACGGTCGAGCGCGTGTTCGTGCGCCATGACCTGCCCCTGGGCAGGCTCGAGCACAGGGGACGCCCGGTCGACCCGTCCGCGATCCGCCGCGTGGCCCTCATGACGATCGAGGGCGAGAACGACGACATCACTGGTCTCGGCCAGACGGAGGCCGCCCACGCGCTCTGCCCGAACGTCCCTACGGACAGGAAGCTCCACTACGTGCAGGAAGGTGTCGGGCACTACGGACTGTTCAGCGGCTCGCGTTTCCGGAACGAGATCGTTCCGAAGGTCGTGGAGTTCATGAATCGCTGAGGAGGGTCCCGTCCCCTTGCCGGAACGGTTCGTCAGAACGGTCGAGAGGGCGGGATCGGTGACGCGCCGAGGCATCGCGGAAGAGTGAAGCCGCCCGAGGGGTGAATCCTGCCAGGACCTGTGCGACAGTAGCTGATTGAATCCATGGGATAATGGGGGAGGGATGATGCGTTGTTTTCTCTCCGGGGTCGGGACCGTGAAGGCCCTGCGGGCGTTGCTGCCGCGCCTCGTCGCGTCCTTTGCATCAAGCAGGGGCGGCAACGTCGCGGTGGCGACCGCCCTTATCCTGCCTGTGCTGATCGGCGGGACGGGTCTCGGCGTCGAGGCGTCGAACTGGTACCTCACGAAGCGTTCCATGCAGAACGCCGCTGATTCAGCAGTGGTAGCCGCAGTGACGAACGGGGGCGCCAATTACGCCTCCGAGGCCAGGGCGGTCGCGGCGGCGTATGGCTTCGAGAACGGGAAGGGCAACGTCTCTGTCGCGGTGGCCAGGAACGCGAGGTGCCCCTCGGGTGCCAACGACTGCTACACCGTGACGATCACCAGTTCCGTGCCCCTGTTTCTTTCGCAGATCGTGGGCTACCGCGGCACCGGCGGCTCTCCCGACGACCCGAGGACGACGATCAGGGCCGTGGCCATCGCGAGGCCGTCGCCCCTGCCTCGCGAGTACTGCATCCTGGCCCTGGGCACCGACGGTGTGGTGTTCAGGACGAACGGCGCGCCGAAGGCCGATCTGGCCGGCTGCAACGTCATGGCAAATGCGGACGCCCGCTGCAACGGCCACGACCTGGGTGCCGATTTCGGCGACGCGGCGGGAACCAACGACGGCTGCGGAGTGGTCCAGAGGTCGAACGTGCCTCCGCTCGCCGATCCGTATGCCAGGCTTGCATCCAACATACCGGCCGATCCCTGCGCGGGGTCCTACCCCCAGATGCCGGCGAAGAGGGGAATCCCGCTCCCGGCGAAGAACCAATGGAGCGGTACGAAGGTCCTGAAGTCCGTCGAGCACGTCTGCGGCGACCTGCAACTGACGGGTGACGTCACCTTGCAGACCCCTGCGGACGGTACGGCCCTCGTCATCTGGAACGGGGAACTCTCGACGGGGAGCCACACGCTCAAGACGGACAACGGGTCCGCCGTGACCGTGATCTTCGCGGGGAGCAACACCTCCACGTACGTCCACGCTCCCACGGGCGGGGGCACGCTGGACATCGCCGCGCCGACCACGGGGCCCTGGAAGGGCATCGCCATCTACCAGGCACCGAACCTCACCAGCGGCGTCGACATCTCCGCTGCCGGCAACAGCCCGACATGGGACATCACGGGGCTGGTCTACCTGCCGCATGCGAGCGTCACGTTCAGCGGTGCCGTGAACAAGTCCAGCAACGGTTCGTCCTGCTTCGGGATGGTCGTCAACGACATGCTGATCAACGGCACGGCATCCATCCTGTCCCGGGGCGGATGCGACGAGGCAGGACTCGTCCTCCCCACGGGCTTCGGTGCCGGCGGGCGCGGACAACTGGTACAGTAGGCGCTTCAGGTCGCGGCCGGGATTCGGAACGGAAGGACACAGGCAGGGAATGGACCGGCAAATGAGAAGGGCGAGAGGTCTCGCGACCCCCGGGGCATTCCTCCGCGATTCCCGAGGTGTTGCAGGAATCGAGTTCGCCCTCATCGCCACCATGCTTTGCCTGCTCGTCCTGAACGGGATCGACGTGACGCGCTACGCGTACAGCAAGATGCAGGTGCACAACGCCGCCCAGATGGGCGCGCAGTCCGCGTGGAAGTCCTGCGACCCCGTCAAGGAGCTTCCGGCCACGGTGAAGTGCGCCAGGCTGAGAAACGCCATCGCGGCCGCGGTGCGGTCCACATCGCTGGGCGAAGACATCAGGCTCCAGCCGAACTCGCCGTCCGAGGGGTACTACTGCATCAACACCAGCAACGCGCTGGTCAGGGTCGGGGCCATTTCGGGCGCGGCCAGGGATTGCTCGAGCTACGGGATGGCGAACCTGCGGCCGGGCCTGGCCGGGGACTACGTGAGGATCGACGTAACCTTCGCGTACCAGCCGATGTTTCCCGGTCTCTCGGTGGGAGGTCTCCTCAAGACGCCTATCACCGAGACGACCTACATGCGCCTGATGTGAGGATGTGCGGGATGCTGAAGAAGGGCTTCACGAAGGACGAGGGCGGCTCGACGGCGGTCGAGTTCGTGCTCGTGGCGCCCGCCCTCCTGGCTGTTCTGTTCGCCACGATCCACCTGGGGCTGCTCGTGTTCACCGTCGCGAGCCTGCACTACGCGGTCGAGAAAGGGGTGCGCTGCGGCTCGCTGAAGCTGGATTGCTCCAAGACCAAGGAGCACTACTTCGCACCCGGTCCTGCCCCGGTGTTCACCTACGGCACCAAGGAGTGCGGCACCACGCTTGTCGCGAAGGTCGACTACGACCTGGACCTGCTGGCGTACCGCACGACGATCCCGCTCTCCGCGTCGGCGTGCTTTCCCTGACGGCTTTCTCCGCCGACCGGCCAGGCCCGGCCCCCTATGACGGGACCGGTGTTGAGCGGGCAACGGATGCCCGGAGCACTGTTCCCTCGAGATCCCTTCGGACTCTTGTGACGGGCCGCCTCTCGGTCTCATCGTAGAGGTGGACCGAGCCGATCCGAACCTCGGCATCGTCCCTGAGAACGACCTCGTTCTCCCAAGGAAGGTCGATGCGCATCTTCAAGGTCTGAGGCCAGTCGATCATGTCGGGATCGTCCACCGTCCCGGTCACGAGGTACACGCACCACGAGTCGTCCGCCTCGTCCGGTACGTAGAGGGCATCGAGCTGCATCACCGATCCGTCGGTCGTCCAATGTCGGCCGATCGACCCCTCAGAGCCCAGCGTCGCCAGGCGGTCCCCATCGAGGAACAGGTAGCGCTCGAGTCTCCCGCTGGTGCGGGACAGGTCGGTGAACAGCCTTTCCCAGGCATCGTCGAATTCCCGCGTCGTCAGGTCGGGCTTCATCTCCCTCACGGCGAGGTACAGTGCGTACCACGCGCCGCCCCCTGCGATCCTGTCCGCCGCGAATACGTTCCCCATGGGCGAAACCCCTGCCATTCCCACCGACTCCCCTCCTTGGTCGCATGCCCTCACGCAAGCGTCCGCACCTCAGTGAATCCTCTTGCAGCACCCGTAATAGTATGCGAATCCTGTCGGCGGAACCTCGGGAGTTCCCGCCGCCCGCACGGCGAAGCCATCCTGGCATCCCCTCGACGAGATTTCTCCATGTCGCATCCCATCCGGGATCGAGCGGGCCGATCCTACGGAGCAGGGAACATGCGCATTCATTTCGAGAACCTCACGCGGCCCAAGCTGGTCGCCAAGTCCCTCCGCAAGGCCCTGAAGGGAGTGGGGCACGAACTCTCCCTCGCGCGCTGCCTCGAGGCGGTCGCCGCCATGTACGGGTACCGCGACTGGCACGAGCTCACGAAGGGCCATGCGGCCATGCCCGCCAGCCCGGACGACGGGGACTGTCCCGAGGACGTGGTGGCGGCACGCAGAGTTCAATACGGCACCATTCTCGAGGGACTCGGCGTCGGACCGGGGCACGTGGGACGCCTCCTCGATGCCGTGAGGCCGAGCGACCGCTCATCCGGTGCGACGGTCGTCATCCGGCGTTCCCTGCCGCGCTTCCTCATCGAGGCCTACGAGACCGACGACGCGGGGAACGACGTGAGGTCGCTGGGGATGCAGGACCTCACCGAAGCCGTGGTGCATGCCATGGTCTCCCCGTACGGGACCGGCAGGATCAGGGAACTCGAGGACGCCCCGCTCGTGCATGCGCTCCAGAGCGGGTTGACCGAGGATGCCCGCCGCGCCGGGTACCATGGGCGGCTCGCGCTGACCTCGTTCAGGGAAGGGTTGGAGGCGTTCATCGCCGAGGTCGGCGGCAGGGCGGCGCTTCCCGCCTTCCGCAAGCGCCTCGAGGACATCTCATGGACCAAGGTGCTGGTCAGCGAGGCCGAGAAGGAACTAGCGGCCGCCAGGAGCGCGTGCTTCACGGCCGACGCGACGGGACAGGTCATGTTCCACGTTCCCCACGACAACAGGGAGTACGTGGACTCCATCGAACAGGCATACGACGGCTGGGGATGGGACACGTACAACCGCATCAGCCGGATGCCCGACTGGGATGACCCTGACAGGCGCGAGGCATGGAACGCCGAGTTTGCCGCCTGGCAGTCCACGAAGGCCCCTCCGTTCGTCTTCGGCACGAGCCCCGTTCCGTGGAAGGGTGTCGACGCCGCAGAGATCAGGGAGCGCCACCGCGAGCACGAGGACGTCGATCTCGACGGCATGATCGAGAGCTCCCTCGAGGAACACCACGAGGACGCGTACGATCACGTCGTCGCCCTGGACGAAATCTACGGCATCTGCGAGGCCTGGCTCGAACATGCCGGAACGGGGTCGGCGGAGGACAGGGCGCTGGAGGGAAAGGTGGCGGCCTGGAACGCCCGGCAGCGCATCGTTACCTACTACGCAGACTTCAATACGATCCTGCCCACGAGGAAGGGCGGGACGCATGCCGATGCCATCGCATGGTGCGAGCGCAGGCTCGCGGAAAAGAGGTCCCGCCTCGATGAGCTGTCCCGCTGGCAGGTTCCCGAGGAGGCTCCTGCCAGGGAGACGGACGCTCCAGCCCTTTGAGAGGCCGCCTGGGCTAGGCGGGTGACGGTCCCGCCTCGGCCTCCGCGACATGGGTGGCGATCACGTTGAGGAACGTCTCACCGTACCTGTCGAGCTTCGCTTGGCCGATGCCCTGGACCGAGGTCATTTCCTCCAGGGACGACGGTCTCGCTACGGCCATGGCCTTCAGCGTCACGTCGGTGAAGACGACGTAGGGAGGGACCCCCTGCTGCTTGGCCAGCCGGCTCCGCTCGGCGCGCAGGGACTCGAACAGCGCGAGGGACTCCTCGTCCAGGTCCACCGACGCAGCCGATGCCTTGCGGACGGCCGTGGCCTTGAAGGCACGGTCCTTCCTCAATGTCACGGCCCGCTCGCCTTTCAGGACCTCGCGGGCGCCATCCCCGAGCTGGAGGGCTCCGTATCCGCTATGGTCGACCACGAGGAGGCCGGATGCAGTGAGCTGCCTGAAAACTGACTGCCACGACTTCACGTCGAGTTCCTTGCCGACCCCGAAGGCCGGGATGTTGTCGTGCCCGGCGCGGACCACCTTGTCCGTGGACTTGCCGACGAGGACGTCGATCACGTGCCCTGCCCCGTAGCGCTGCCCGGTCCTGTACACGGCGCCGAGCGCCTTCTTCGCCGCCTCGGACCCGTCCCATTTCTCGACGGGGGAGAGGCAGGAGTCGCAGTTGCAGCAGCCACCGCCGTGGGACTCGCCGAAGTGGGCGAGGATCGCAGTCCGGCGGCATTCGGCCGTTTCGCAGATGCCGAGCAGCGCGTTGAGCTTGGCACGCTCGACGCGCTTGACCTCCTCAGGGGCGTCGCCGTCGTCGATCATGCGTCGGCGCTGCACCACGTCCTGCATGCCGTAGATCATCATAGCCTCCGACGGTTCCCCGTCGCGGCCCGCGCGGCCCGTCTCCTGGTAGTAGGCTTCGACAGAGCTGGGAAGGTCCATGTGGGCCACGTAGCGCACGTTGGGCTTGTCGATGCCCATGCCGAAGGCGACGGTCGCGACCAGGCACAGGTTCTCGTCCTTCAGGAAGGCGTCCTGGTTGGCTGCCTTGACCGTCCTGTCCATGCCGGCGTGGTAGGGCAGGGCACGGATGCCCTGGCTGTTGAGCCATTCGGCGGTCTTCTCCACCTTCGCACGCGACAGGCAGTAGACGATCCCGCTGTTGCCCTTATGGCCGGAGAGGAACGAGAGGAGCTGCTTGCGCTCGTTGTCGCGTTCGACGATGGAATACTTGATGTTCGGCCGGTCGAAGCTCGTGGCGAACACCTTCGCCTCGGTGAGCCTCAGCCTTTCGATGATGTCCTTGCGGGTGGTCGGGTCCGCCGTCGCGGTCAGGGCAACGCGGGGAACGCCTGGGAAGCGGTCGGCAAGGATCGCGAGCTGCCGGTACTCGGGGCGGAAGTCGTGTCCCCACTGGCTCACGCAGTGGGCCTCGTCGATGGCGATCAGGGCGATCCGGGTCCGTGACAGGAGATTGAGGAAGTTGTCCGTTACCAGACGCTCGGGAGTGGCGTAGAGGAGGTCGAGCTTGCCGTCCACGAGGTCGCGTCGAACCTGCGCCTGCTCCTCGCCGGAAAGCTCGGAGTTCAGCATGGCGGCGTTCACGCCGGCCTGCCGCAGCGCCTGCACCTGGTCGCGCATCAGGGCGATCAGCGGAGATACCACGATCCCGGTGCCCTCGCGGCACAGGGACGGGATCTGGAAGCACATGCTCTTGCCACCGCCAGTCGGGACCAAGACTACGGCATCGTTGCCCGCCGCCACGTGATGGACGATGTCGCCCTGCACGGGACGGAAGGACTCGTGGCCGAAGACCTCGCGCAGGACTGCGAGGGGATCGCGCCCCGGGGTGGGCGCCGCTGCGGGAAACAGGTCGTTCACGGACTCCGCGACGGGGGCAGGAGTCCTTCTTGGGCGCAGCAGCATGATCTTCTCCAGGTGATTGTGAGACGATGACCCGAGACGACGCACCCCACAAGGACAAAGGGTACGGCGGGTTGCCTCAGCGGCACCGTCCCTGCGTTTGCCCTTGCGTGACGCCGGATGATATTGGTTCGGGGTTCAGGTGGGGTGGAGCGCGATGCACCGCCCGGTCAGGTAGGGACATCGACTTCAAGGAGGAAATCCGAATGACGACCTATGCAGCCCACCTCGACAACTTCAACGACATCGCGGACGCGGTGCGCGAATGCGCGACGCTTGCGTCCGACATCGCGGATTCCTTCTCCCTCAGGACCGATCCGACCCACCAGAATGCCGCCAAGCGCTTCGACCGATTCCAGGAGAAGTACGCGGCCGCCCTCCACCACGGCATCGGGAGCGAGGACAATGCCCGCAAGCTCCTCAGGGATGCCGTTAACCTCGTGTACGAGCTCGGCATGCAGGCATCCACGGGCGCCATGCGCCAGGACCTCGCCCACCGGGCCAGCGACGTCATGAAGGAGTTCAAACCGAACTACACCCGCAACTACGGGCTGGAGGTCGGGGACCGCGTCAGGATCGAGGCTTTCAGCCAGTCGGTCACGGGCGAGATCATCGGGCTGGACGGCTGGGACAACAATGCCGGGATCATGCGGACCGACGACGGGCGGGAGATGAAGATCGTCTGCGAGTGGTGCGAGCGGCTCGATGCATACGAGGGGCCGGAGCGCTCACCCGCGCCCCGTGCCCCGTAAGCGGATTCTCAAGGCGCGGCAGAGACTGACGCTTCCGGCCCGGCCGCGAATGACCTTGCGGCCTCGATCATGCCATCGAGGTCCAGTCGGGATTCCTCCGACCTGTGGGCGTCATCGGTCCACGAACGGACGACGAGGAAGTCGTCATAGCCGTCGTCGCAGGCGAAGACGTGAAGCATGTCGGCCTCCCCGTAAAGCGTCGCCCGCCAGCAGTCGTCGCTGCCGAAGTCCTCGCCGGGTCGGCCGCCGTTGAAGTCGAGGTCGTCGTCATCCTTGTAGGAGACGAGGGACTCCAGCGCCCTCAGCGCCTTCCACTCCCTGAAGCAGCGGGCCTCGTCCGGCTCCCGGCCGAAGCGGGCGTGGATCATGGCCAGCGCCTCGTCGACCCGCTTGAGGTTCCGGTCGTGTGCCTCGGGGGTGTCGTGGCCGTCCTGGCCCTTCGGCTCGTGTCGGTACAGGGCCTCGATCACCTGCTTGGCGCCTTCGAGCCAGTCCGGCCTCACGTCGTCGGGGATGTTGAGGAGGTGCACGTCCGCCTCGATCGGGTGCGCCGCGTTCCTCAAGGTCAGGTCGTCCGACGCGCAGAGGTCGTCGATCTCCTGACGGCGGCGATCCCATGTCTCCCGTCGCTCGACGTTGACCTTCCTCATCAGGTCCTGCATCCACTTGGGCTGGTCCGGGTCGACCGGGGTCTCCGGAAACGTTCTCTGGCCCGGTTCGCGATCAGGATCCACGAGTTCCCCGTCCTGCCACTCGTAGGAGCTCCTGTTGATGCAGAACCGGAAATGCAGGACGTCGATCCGACGGTCGTAGAGCGACGGATAGTTGAGAAGGCTCCAGCGGACCTGTTCATCCAGCGACATGACGGCGTTGTACCCCTGCGAGTGGCGATACCCGATCCTCGGACGCTGGGACGAAATGTCAAAACGGCGCGCTTGAGCCATGCGGGCACCGCCACGATCCTCGGGACTGTCACGAAGGAGAGCGACGATGGCACTGCTCGGAAGGTTGAAGGGAAGCGGCGTGAACCGCACGTCGCCGGAGCGCAGCGACCTCGCACCGTGGTTCGTCGCCCGGTCCAACGACCACAGTGCCGGGCAAGTGCTCGAGAGCGCGACGGCCCTCGGCCTTGTCGACCTGGCGGGCTCACTGGCGCAGATCGCGCCGAGCGAAGGGGATGCCTTCCTGGTGAGCCTCGAGTTCGTCGACGAACGCGGCGCCGTCGTGACGTCGGAGACATGGGATGCGCGGTTCATCGAGGCCATCCGCCTGTCCGTCGAGTACGGCGACCGGAACCTCGTCGTGACCTTGAACAGGGACGGAGAGGCTGCGGTGATGGCCCCTGCCATGAAGACGCTGGACCTCATCCCGGACCGCCGCGCGGAGGACGCCATCGCGGACATCCCGGATGTCCTGAGGCAGCTCCCATTGACGGCGCAGCACCATGCCGCCCTCGAGAGCTTGCCCGAGCCGATGGAACTGACGGTGCGGGGAACCGACCTGAGGGCCATTCCCGCGGGCGGGCTCAGCCCACGCACCCCCGGCTTCTGATCCCTCGGCAGGAGAACGCCATGCACCTTCACCGAATCGATTACATGCGGGGGATGTGCCACGTCTTCGCTCTCGCCGCGCAGCGGCACACGGGTTGGGAGATGATGGCCGCCATGGTCAATGAGGGTGCCAAGGGTGAGACCTTCAGGGGATATGGCGACATCGTGCATGTCTTCCTTGTCGACCCGGACGGCGAGCGCTTCGACGTCCTCGGGAAGGGAGAGACGCCCGAGGACTACGAGGAGGTCCTGGAGAGCCAGACCGGCAAGACGGCTTGGATGATCGACATCGACGAGGCGGGCATTGCCGAACTCGTGCGGATGGGCTGGCTGCGGGAATATGACGAGGGCGACCTCGCCATGGCCATGGATGACTCCATGGAGGTTCTCCAGGACGAGGAGTACGAGATCGGGGAGGCCGCTGCCCCTTGAGTCCCTCGGGGTGCCCGCATGCGGTTAGTCCGTAGTCACTTGCTCCGGCAAGCCGGACATTCCGGAGGCAACCGACGAGGAGCAGGTACATGGACGAGCCGAACGAGGAAGGCTTCTGGAAAGGCGTCGAGGCACTCTCCGCCGAGTTCCCTCAGATCGCGCTGAGCATCGAGGAGGAGGACGAGGGTCTAGCCCACATCTACGGCATCGAGTGCTCGGACGGCGGCAAGGGCATCGCCACGCGGTTCATGGAGCGCCTGATGGCGCTTGCTGACGAATGCGGGATGGACCTCAGCACCGATCCTTCGCCGGACAATTACGAGCGGCTGTCGGCATGGTGCCAGCGTCTCGGCTTCGAGTTCGAGAACGACCAGAGGATGGTCCGGATCGCGGGGGAACCCGCCCCGGCTCCGAGGTGAGCCGGAAATTTATTTGTACCATAGGCGATCAGCGGCACCCCCGGCGGGACTATACCTCCTCGTGACACCAACATGGAGGCAGGGGATGACCAGCCGGGTCGAACGGAAGCCAGGCACGAGATTCACGAAGAGGGAACTGCACGCCATAAGCTCGGCGCTCGGGTACGTCGATGCGGGGGAGTGGCCGTTCGAGGACGGCACGCCCTTCGGCGAGGAGGACGTCAGGTCCGCCTGGCGCAAGGTTTCCGAAAGGCTGCGTACGGACGGCAGCCGGCGTGACCGGGAAACCGGGGAGTAGCTGTGTCGTCACGTATCCCGGTTTGCGACGCTCCGTAGTACGAATGTCTCGAGAGTAGGCATGGAGGCCTCGCCATGGGTTTCGGGAACGTCGTTAACTTCAGGAACCAAGGCGTGAGGGATGCCTTTGAGCGCCGGGTCAGGGCTGGACTCGCCGCCGTCGGAGTGGCCGACCCGCAGGTCCAGTGGCAAGGTGTCGATCCCGAGGAGTCGGCCGTGATCTTCTACGTCGGCGGGCTGTCCGTCACGGAGATGGACGTCGAGCCGGGCGTGTTCTACGTCGAGGCCTTTGCCGCGGCACCCGGCGGCGGCTGGGAGCCTGCGGGAGGCGACCTCGTAGAGCTGGGCAGGTTCCACAACGCAACGGAAGCCGCCTACGGCTTCGCTGGGCTCTATGCGAGGATGCTGGTCGACAACGCCATCACGGCGAGCGACGAAGTCGACTACGCGGCGGAGTTCGCGGCGGCCCCGACCCCCTGATCGGGGATCGCCCATCACAACCAAGGTTCCCTCATCCGAAAGGGCGATGGAGACCCCTTGTCCAAACATGGGTCCGGCCCTAATCTCGTCGGCTTGGTGCAGGGGCGCGCCATTCGTTCCCACGCGTCTAACCAACGCAAAAAGTCGCAACTGACAGCCCCGTCGGTTCGAGCCGCCCGCAAGCGGCCTCCGACTCCGCATGCGCTCTCTCCGGCGCTGTGGTGGGACCAGCGCGTCACGGGTGAGAGATATGCAGGATTTCCTCCTCAAGGACGACAGTCGTCCCAAGCGCGTCGCGCGCGCCCTCCAGTCTGAGTTCGAGCGCCTACGAGCACCGAGAACCCACGTCCAGTGCCTCGACATCGTTGCCGAGTTCTACGGACATCGGACCTGGCGCGAGCTCAAGCCCCACATCGGGAAGGGGCGCCCAAGCCCACTCGACCACGCGTCCGACGACCTTACCGTCGCCGCGCGCAGGGACCACCAGAGATCGGTTCTCCTCCGCCATGGCGTCCCCGCAGGCGACGTTGAGGCCGTGCTAGACCGTGTCCGACCGACCGCATCCCATTCCCCGAAGCGCGTCGGCGACACCGCAGGCCGTTTCACCTACCTGGACCTTCCAAGGGGCAAGTATCGCCCAATGGAGCAACGGGAGGGCGAACTGTTCACGGAACTCTTCGCGCGGGAGCTACAGGCACCGCGATACAAGGAGGGCATAGACTGGGACTCCAGGTTGGGGCGACTGCTGATCGAGCACGGTCCCGAGCAGAGACGCGCCCTGTGCACGAGACTCGCGGAAGTCGATGCCCGGGTGACCTTGGGACCCGTCATCTTCGCAGCGGGGATCATGAGGTTCAGGGACGAGCCGATGATCTGGGCCGACACGCTCAAGGAGATGCAGCGCCGCACCGTGGAACGGCTGACGCTTCGGCTCTGGGCAGAGAACGACTTCATGCCCCACGGGCTGCCGAGCGACGATGGCATCGGCGAGGCCGTGGCATTCCGGTCGGTCTCCGAGAAGTCGACCGGATACCCGATGCACCGCCACACCATAGAGCCGGGCGAGATCGGCCTTCTCATCAGCCTGCCCGGAGCGGATGCGTTCTCCGCACGCCTCCCGGTCCGCGACCTCGGCCGCTTCGAGGCGGAGACCGGCCCCCTGGTCCTGTCCCAGTTCCCCGAGGCGGTGAAGTCGCAGGACGCCTTCAGCCGGGCGCAACTGGATCTCGTGGACTCCTACCGTGCCCTGGTCGATGACCCAGAAGTTCCCGACAGGCAGAGGATGGAGGGCATCATCTGCTCGTTCATGCTGTGGCTCGTGCTCCACCACCCGCGGGCAGGGGAGCGGCTGAGGCAACAGGCCACCCAGATGGCAAGGTCGGGTGGGAGTGCCTGCATCACCCTGAACTTCGTTCCGCCAGGGCGGTTCGTGACCAGCCTTGGCCCGACCTACGCCGACATCTCGGGAATTGCCGGGAGCATGCCTGCGGAGGTGCTTCGCGCCGTGGAGGAGAAACTCGGTTCGCAGTCCGCATGACGGGGCCGACCGGAACGGGAGACAGGAGGACACGACATGGGACAGGCAAGGAAAAGGGGATCGTACGAGGAGAGGATGAACGCGGCGCGGGAGCGGACCGCACCCGAGCGGGAGATCGTCATGGACTCGGTCAAGCTCGAGTTCGAGGGGTTCTCCGCCGTCCAGAGGATCATGATGGCCCTCGCGACGGAGTCCGTCGCCGAGGGACGCCAGGCGGATTTCTCGGCGATGAAGGGATATCGGCAGCCGGACGGCACGCTCTACGTCAGGGCCGAGTTCGGTGGCAGGGTCATGGACGCGACGATCCCGCCCGGACAGTGGCGCTCCCTCGACAGGGAAGAGTACGAGACCATCCGCCATAAACTGGAACTCCTGGAGGAGAACGACCCCGGCAAGTTCCAGTCGCTGAGGGATGAGCTGGCAGCCCGCATCTCGCTAGGTGCCGGCATTGCCGAGGCCCTGTGGGAGGAACGCTCCAGGAGGACGTCTGTTGCGAGTGCCCTCGGCGTTGTCCTTGACCGCACGGAGGCGGGACTGGCCGCCGCCGACATGATGCGCTCCCGTTTCCCCGAGGCTGCGGACATCCTCGACGGCTGGGAAGATTCGGACGACGGGTACTTCGTGTACGTCAGGGACAAGTTTGAGATCGAGCTCGTCGCCCGCAGCGTGCCTGACCTCCGCTCCCTGCTCGACGAGGTGCTGCCGTCGCTCTTCGAGCACGAGCTCGCCGCTGAGGTCTACTGCGATCTCGTGCCTGCGGTGGATCGGTCAGTCCTTTCCGAGGTGGAACGGCGGCTTGAGGAACTCAATCCCTTCCCCGAGGTTCTGCTCGACCCGGAGGCCCGGGAAGGATCGGGGGTCATGGTGAGAGCACCGCGACCACGGGCCTGATCGGCGCCGCTTCGGCTTGGGATGGACATCATCCGTGCGGGACGTGAGGCAGCGTCCCGCACGGCCACTTATCCCATGAGACTTCCGCGCCCCAGCCTTGCATTGACAACCCGAAGCAACAAAACGTTAACCACGCAGTTATTAAGCTGCCGACCAGCAACAGTCTTGGCAATTCAGTGCCAATGTCTGTCCATCATTATTGAAAAGCCTTTAGAGCATCGGGTTCGCACTGAACCCGAGCGTAGTCTAGTTGAAGAGCAAGCGAATTATGCTTCAAGCCCGCACGGGGCGCCATCGCGCATCCCCCAGTTTCGTCGTCGTTGTCAAGAAGACCAAGGCAAGCGGACACCGCAAGACTCGTGGCCTCGCGCCGGATGCCGAAAGCGGCCGCAAGCGATGGTCTGCGGCATTCGACGATGTCCCGCCCAAGCCCTTGCCCCAGCCGCAACCTGTTCCGGCGGAATCCCAGATCGTGCAGGAGGACCCGGTCTCGGTCCGGCAGATACCCAACCGCGTCCTCCCCTCGTTGCTGTCGGAGGAGGCGGAGCAGGCCCGCATCGCACATGAGATCGAGGCGTACAAGGCCCGGTGGCGGACGCCCAAGCCTCCTGCGGGACATGCGGAAGGGCAGCCCAGGGTCAGGAAGGCGAGGAGGCAGGCCCCTCCCATTCCTGCGGACACCCAGCCCGAGACGTCGGCCGTCGCTGCCGAGCTTCCCCCCGCTGTGCCGAGTGAGCGCAAGGCAAGGGGGCGCAGGCCCACTGCGGTGAAGGTATCGCCCCGCCGCCTTCGCGAAATGTCAGTCGGGCATTTCCGGCGCGGGGAACGCTGGAAGCGTCGCCTGCCGCGGGCATGCTGGTAGCTCCCTAGCCAAGCAGTCCTTGGCCATCGGGGCAACGCCTCATCCGTCGACAGATGCCTCGGCGGCTCCCGTCGCCTTGCGCATGCGTTCCCGGAGTCCGCCCATGATCTCCAGGCGCTCGCTCTCCTCGAGGCGGCGCCAGTCCCTGATCTCGTCGACCGTGCGGCCGCAACCGTCGCATAGGTTGGTCTCGGGATCGATCTTGCATACCTGGATGCACGGACTGGATATCGTTGTCATGTAACAAGGCTCGATGGCGGCGGAATCGCCGTCAAGGACATCTGCATGCTGACCCGATCATCTAGGGTGCCAGGCTGTTCTCGGGCGCGAAGCGGGCGTACTCGGAATGCTCGAGGAAGTCCTCGTATGTCCCGGAGAACAAGATTCGTTCCTCTGCATCGCTCGAACTTGGTTCGATCACGAAGGTGATGTGCTCCTGATCGACGTTCAGCCACGCCACGTCATTGCCTCCGACCTCGGCGTAGTAGTAGTCGACGCCGACACCTGTCTTTGGTCCTTCAGCCTCTTCCCACTTTTTCCCGGTCTCGTGCTCGAGAATGCCTTCCCAATCGATCCCAGCCATTGTCGCGTCTCCTCTTCGTGGGGCTGAACCTACGGCGGGTCCTGCCAACCCACAAGTCTACTTGCCGGAACCCTAAGGCCCTGGGAGCGACGCAGGCTCCTGCTCGACCTGGTGCGCCTTCCAGGTCTCCTCGACGATGCGAGCGACCTTCGTGTTGAAGTAGGATTTAGCGGCTGCCACCGGGTCGGGATGGACCTTTCTGGAGGGGTCTCTCAGGACGGCTATGGGCATGACCTGCCAGCCGCCTGCGCCATGACAGATCCGATACCGCTCGTACCCGAAGGAGTCGATCAGGGAGACATGTCCCTTATCGGTCATGCTTGCCGTGAACTGAGCCTTGGTGCCCATTGGTCCGTCTCCGCAGTTACCCGCACATCATAGACGCTTCGCCGGAAACGAAGATGCCGGCGCGAGGCCGGCATCGGTTGCTAGGTTCTCCCGTCATCCCGGGAGGGATCAATGCTCCCGGAACGCCCTCGCGAACTGCTCCTTCAGAGGCTTCACGAGGTACTCGAACGGGGTGCGCTCGTTTACCTCGACGAAGACCTCGGCCTGCATGCCCGCGATGAGCTTTAGCTGGCCTTTCATCTTCTCGATCTCGTCCTTCGGGATGGCGACGCGGATCGTGTAGAAGGTCATGCCGCTCTGCTCGTCCCGCGAGACGTCCGCAGAGATGCGCGAGACCGACCCCTTCAGCTCGGGGAGGTTCCGGGCGTTGGACGCATGAACGCGGACGGTCGCCTTCTGGCCGATCGTGAGCTGGTCGATGTCCTGCGGCATCACCTTTGCCTCGAGGTCCAGCGAGTCGTTGGACGGCACGATGAACATGGCAGGTTCCGCTGGCGAGATCACTCCGCCGACGGTGTGTACCGCGAGCTGGTGGACGTAGCCCGCGCTCGGGGACCGGATGTCGACGCGCTTGAGCTGGTCCTCGGCCGCAACTTTGCGCTCGGTGTACTCCGCGATCTTGCCCTGGACGTCCCGCAGCTCCTCCATCGCCTCGGCGCGCGTCTGCTCGTCGATCTGGATGACCTGGAAGGAGATCTCGGCGATGCGACCCTCGGCCTGCGCGATGGCGGCGACGAGCTGGCCGCGTTGCCCCTCGATGCTGGCGGCGTCGCGCTCGAGTGCGTTGAGGCGCGGAAGCTGGACGAGGTTCTTCTCGTAGAGTTCGCGTACGCCCTTCAGCTCCTCGGTGATGAGCTTGGCCTCCCTGACCTTGGCGGCCTGCTGCGCCCTGAGGCCTGAGATCTCGTCCTGGGCTTGCGAGACCCGCTTGCGAAGCTGGTCCTTCTGGGACTCGCGCGCTGCCCGGCGGGCTTCGAACAGGGTGCGCTCGGAATCCACGATCTTCCGGATCGCGGGGTCTTCGAGACGGCGGGAGAACTCGGCCGGAATGGCGATCTCGTTTGAGCCGTTGCGCTCGGCCTCCAGCCGGGCCTGCCGGGCAAGGAACTCGTCGAGCTGCTTGGTGACCATCTGGTGGTTGGCGCGGGTCGTGGTCTCGTCGAGACGGATGAGGAGCTCGCCTTCCTCCACTTTCTGGCCGTCGCGGACCTTCAGCTCGCCGACGATGCCGCCCGTGCCGTGCTGGACCTTCTTGAGGCTCCCGTCCACGACGAACTGGCCGCCGGCAACGACGGCACCCGAAAGCGTCGAGGTCGCCGCCCAGAGGCCGATCGTTCCGCCGAAAAGGACGATGAGGGAGGTTCCGGCAACGGACAGGCTGCGGAGCTTTCTCTGGTGCTTGGATGTATCGGCCATCAGGTGCCTCCTTGTTCTGTCATCGGCATCGCGATCCGGCGCGACTTGTTCAGCTTGAGGGCCATGTGGAGCCCGGCGAGGGAGATGAGCTGGGCCGCGGCGATGAAGGCAGCGGCCCCAGTCCCGAGCAGGAGGCCGGAACCGGCCACGGCTGCGAGGCAGGGCGCCAAGGGATAGGCCATCGTCGTGATGGACCTCTTCTTGCAGATGGTGTCGGGGAGCGGGACCGGCTGCATCACTGTGCCTTCAATGCCTGCGGCGGAGCGGCGGGAACGGGGCGAGGGAAGCCCTGCGGCTGCGGCGGTGTCGCGACGGACGCCGGTCGCATGACGCTCTGGAGAACCTCGTCCCGGGGACCGATCGCCTTGATGCGGCCGTCCTCGACGATGGCGACGACGTCGACGTGCGCGAGGGCAGCCGGGCGATGGGTGATGACCGCGACGATGCCGCCACGCTGGCGCACCGAGAGGATGGCCTTGTTCAGGGCCTCGTCACCTGCGCCATCGAGGCTTGCGTTGGGTTCGTCCAGGACGACGAGGAAGGGATTGCCGAACAGGGCGCGGGCGAGGGC
>Ga0256852_1000003_pt1 | contig 65649 bp, 75 predicted proteins | sample BONnt5_FD_181169 | JGI IMG/M metagenome (GOLD analysis project Ga0256852, IMG submission 181169) | Terrestrial sediment cell enrichment communities from Utah, United States - BONCAT_SYTO_Terrestrial_sediment - 5 | ecosystem: Environmental > Terrestrial > Deep subsurface > Rock core/Sediment...
GGCAAGGCACGTGAGCTGCCATCGCCTGGGCAGCCCTGACCTGATCGAGGACTACGCCTGCGAGGCCGACACCCCGACACCGTAGCTCGCCCGCCATTCCAGATACCGCGACAAGCCAAAGGAAACCGATATGAAGCCCTCAGACGTCTATGCCCTGCCTGCCCTCGACGACAACCCGTGGCATCACGCCCCCAAGGACATGCTCCTGAAGGTCTTCGGCCTGCGGGAGTGGGAAATCTGGCAGAAGGGATGCCGCGAGCAGGGGGACGAGGCGGGCCGGGTACGCTTCCAGCGCAAGATGACGCACGTCTTCTCCGAGGACCGACACGCCTCCGTCTACTCCCTGACCCTCGACGGCCAGCCCTTCGGCGTCTACGTCTGCGACCTCGGCGGGGCCAAGCCGGCCGATGCCTTCTTCCACTCGGACGAGCGCCTCCTCGCCCGCGCCGTCTCGCACGTCCAGCAGTGGCGCAACAGGTTCGTTGGCGGCTTCTCGGCGCCGGACCAGGACATGCGCGGCCTCGAGTACCTCGGGGAGGTCGGGATCGCGAAGGCACCCGAGGGCTACCGCCTCGTCGAGAGCCAATTCGTCGGGGACGGCGAGTACCTCGTGTTCGACGAGAAGCGCCATTTCGACGTCCTCGGGGAGCATTGCGGACCCTACTGGCCCACCTTGGCCGACAAGACCCCGATGCTGTCCAACCCTAAGACCCCGGAGTTCAGGCGCATCGCGGCCCAGTGCATCCTCGCCAGCATTCCGGAAGGGCTGAAATCCGTCCTCGTCGACGACATCGAGGACCACGAGCGCGGCTCACGCCACGGCATGTGGATCGCGGCCGCCGTCGGGACTGACCGGAGCACGTACCTGATCGGGGTGATGCCGGACGACCTCGGCAAGCCCGGCTTCCACTGGGCGAACAACCTGGCCTGCTCACGCTGCGACGGGCCGGGATACATCGACGACCTTGCCGAGAAGTACGCCGACAGGCAGCCTCCGAGGCAGCCCCAACCCTGAGGAGCGAGCCATGTCGGACGAGACGGCCGGGCAGTCGAGGCGGAATGCCTTCTTCAACGAGCTGAAGGCCGTGTCCGACACGATCAACGTCGGGCGGGGTCCGGTCGAGTTCGTCGTCGGCGGGTACTCCTTCTCCATCGGGCCGAGCCTGTCGAACGATGACGGGGTCGGCCTGAACCTCCTGACGCGGGTAGGCGAGCCCGGCGGGGCGGCGGACGCCATGCGCCGGGTGCTCGGGGCCGCCGACAGGGCAGGGGTGGAGATAGAGCTGTTCGCCCGCCCGGACGAGAACTCGAGGGAGTTCCGGCGGCGGCTCGTCGAGTGGTACGAGCGCGAGGGCTTCGTGGCCGTGAGCGGCGGCGCGAGGCGCAGGCGCTTCCTCCGCGACGGACAGGATTCGCTTCACATGGTGCGGCAGCCGCGTTCCGCCGGTGATCTGGACAATCCCCCTGTGGAAGGATACGAGGGACCGAAACCCTGAGCCGCAAGGAGCCGCGATGCCAGTCGAACACGAGCACAAGATCGTCCTCAAGGACGCGGAGCGCCTCTTCGCCAGCCTCTCCCCGGCGATGTACCGCCTCAGGACCATCGAGCAGTTCTACCTGAACGACAACGCCCGCTTCCGCCACATCAGGTACCATCCCTCCGTCCCAGGCTCCCCCGTCTCCGAGTACACCTTCACGTACAAGCAGATGATCGGGGGCCGCCTCCTCGAGATCGAGCCGAGGGAGGGGGTCTCCAAGGAGGACTTCGAGCTGGCGAGACAGGCAGCGGTGTCCTCCCTCGTCAAGCAGCGCTTCGTGATGGGGGACAACGACGGCAACCACGTGGACGTCGACTTCCTCCTCACCGCGAGGCCCGAGGAGGGCGGAACCATCTACTTCGCCATGGCGGAGGTCGAGACGGAGGAGGGCGCCGACTGGACGCTGCTCCCGTTCCTCGAACCCTACGTCGAGCTGGTCGTGCCCCGTGAGTTCAGCGGGATGTTCACCAACGCGAGGCTGACCGACCAATCCTACGCCGCCAGCGTCCTGGACGAGTACCGGAGGGCGGTCGGCGGCGCCTGAGGCGGCAGGAGGCCGCACCAGTTCTTTCCAGTTGCGGCCTGAATTCTTCGTGTAAAGGATACAGTTCTTCTTGCTTGTGCGAATCCTTTCTCTATAAGAAGGGGAATGAAGATCGCACGCGCACTCGCAGGCACCGCCCTCCTTGGCACGGGCCTCTACCTCATCGCCGGGGAGCACCTCTCCGGGACCAGCTCCGACGCGACCGTGAACGCACGGACTTCGGTCCTGCGCGCGCCCATCGAGGGCACGGTGGAGTTCAGCGTCACCAGCATCGGCGCGAAGGTGTTCCCGGAGGAGGCGGTCGCCCGCATCGAGGACCAGAGGTTCGACAACGCGAGGCTCATCGACCTCGAGCGCACCCGTTCCGCGCTGGAGGTGGACCGCGACCGCATCGCGCGCCAGATCGCGGCCGTGGCCGAGGCGAGGGGCGTGATGCAGACGCAGGCCGCCGACTACCAGGCGGGCCGCATCCGCCAGATCGAGACCCGGCACGAGCAGGCGAAGGCACAGCAGGCGTCCGCCGAGGCACGTCTCCGGGAGGCCGAGAGCGCCCTCGCTCGGACGACCGACCTCAGCGGGCGTGGCCTCCAGACCGTCATCACCTTCGACAAGGCCAAGGCCGACCACGAGGTGGCGAGGCAGGAGCTGGCTGGCGCGAAGGAACGCGTGACGTTCCTGAGCACCGAGATGAACGCGGCCAGGAACGGCGTATTCCTCGGCGATTCCTACAACGACGCGCCTTACTCCATCCAGCGCATCCGCGAGTTCGACCTGAAGCTCGCCGATCTCGCAGCCGAGTCCGGCGCCGTCACTGAGCGGCTCCGCCAGGCCGAGGCGCAGGTCAACGCGGAGCGCATCCGCATGAACAACCTCACCTCGGCGGACCTCACGACCGGGGCGCCCGGCATCGTCTGGAACTTCCTGTCGGCCAGCGGCGAGCACGTGAACAAGGGCCAGGACCTCGTCCGCCTCGTGGACTGCTCGAAGGTCATGGTGACCGCGAGCGTCAGCGAGACGATCAACGCGACCCTCCAGGTCGGCATGCCCGCCCAGTTCCGCCTCCAGGGAGACGACCGGGTTTTCGACGCGACGGTGACGCGCCTCGGCGGCTCGGGGGCCTCGGGCCTCTACGACAACCTCGCCATCGGGGCGAGCAGCGAGCACCTCACCCGCTTCGACGTGACCCTCCAGGTTCCCGGCCTCGCGGCCCATCCCGACCTCGCGTGCGCCGTGGGACGCACCGGACGCGTCGTGTTCGCGGGCGGCCCCATCTCGGCGATCCGCCAGTTCGTGGGGCGTTTCGGCTTCTGATGCTTGCGGTCAGCTCATCCGTCTCCAGCCTCGCCGGGGTCATGGTCGTCCTCGGCCTGGCCTTCCTGCTCCTGCCCCACGTGCGGCGCGACCACCCGGTCGTGCGCGTCTTCCTGCTGGGCATCACTGCGGCACTGGCCCTGCGGTACCTGTTCTGGAGGGTCACCGAGACCCTTCCTCCGCTGGGCCTGAACCTCGACGCCGTGGCGAGCCTCCTGTTCGTCACCATCGAGGGCGGGGCACTCGTGTCGTCGCTGACCGCATACCTGATCCTCACCCGCAGGAAGGAGCGGAGCCGCGAGGCCGACGAGAACCTGACCTGGTGGGGCGAAGCCCGCCCGCCGCGGGTCGACCTCTACATCGCCACCTACAACGAGGAGCTGGAGGTCCTCGAGCGGACCCTCGCGGGGACGCAGTCCCTCGATTACCCGCACGTGCGCGTCTTCGTCCTCGACGACGGCCGCCGCGAGTGGCTGGCGGAGGTCTGCGCCCGCTACGGCGCCGAGCACCGCACGCGGCCCGACAACAAGCACGCGAAGGCGGGCAACATCAACCACACGCTCTCGCAGCGCATGAAGGACGACGATGCCCCCGACTTCGTCGCCGTGCTCGACGCCGACTTCGTGCCGCACCGGAACTTCGTGAGCCGTGCGCTCGCCCTGTTCCACGACCCGGTCGTGGGCCTGGTGCAAACCCCCCAGCACTTCTTCAATCCCGATCCCGTCCAGCACAACCTCTACGTCGCCAATGCCTACCCGGACGAGCAGCGGTTCTTCTTCGACCACATCGAACCCGCCCGCGACGGATGGGGCATCGCGGTCTGCTGCGGCACGTCCTCCATGGTGCGCGTCGAGGCCGTGAAGCAGATCGGAGGCCTGCCGACGGAGAGCGTGACGGAGGACTTCCTCCTGACGATTCGCCTGGACAGCCACGGCTGGCGTTCCGTCTACCTGAACGAGGCCCTGACCGAGGGACTGGCGCCCGAGGGACTGCACGAGTACGTGGTCCAGCGCGGCCGCTGGTGCCTCGGGATGATGGAGATCATCCGGAACGTCTACAACCCGTTCACGTCCAGGGAACTCCGCCCCTTGCAGCGCCTGAGCCTGCTCGATTCCCTGCTGTACTGGACGACCACCTTCCCGTTCCGTCTCGTCAGCCTCGCGTGCCCGCTCCTGTACTGGTACTTCGGCGTGATCGTGGTGAACGCCAGCGTGACCGACGTGATGTCGTACTACGTGCCCTACTACGTCGCGGTCCTCGTCACGCTCAACTGGATCTCGCGGGGCATGATCGTGCCCGTCCTCAACGACGTGGGACAGCTCCTCGCGGCCCTGCCCGTCACGCGCGCCGTCTGCATGGGCCTGTTCACCAAGGGTCCGCACAAGTTCCGCGTGACCGCCAAGGGCGGCGACCGCACGAAGACCGTGGTGCAGTGGCCCCTCATGAAGCCGTTCGCCGTGCTCTTCGCCCTCACCCTCCTCGGCCTCGTCCTGCCGCTCATGTTCGACGTGGGCTTCGAGCACGTGTCCCGCGCCGGGGACGGCATCCGGATCATTCTGTTCTGGACCATCTACAACCTCGTGGTCCTCGGCGTGGCCATGCTTGCCTGCGTCGAGCGCCCCCGCGTCAACCGCCCGCAGCGGGAGACGACGGAGAGGGCGACGCTCTCGATCAGCACCCAATGGGGCGCTCAGGTCGACGTCGCATGGATCGACCACCTCGGGATCGACGAGGCACGGGTGCGTGGCCCGTCCGGCCTCGACGACGGTGCCACCGGGACGCTCGAGATCGCGGGCGTGGGTGGTGTCGGGGTCTCCGTCATGGGATCGCTGGACGACGGCTACCGCCTCGCGCTGAACCCGACCCACGAGCAGAAGGACCGCATCCTTCAAAAGCTGCACACGTCGGACGCGCGGCCGGGCGCGGGCGCCGGCAGCATCGCGGGGATGGTCAGGTCGTGGATGCGCACGCTGGCATCGCAATAGGATTGAAGGAAAAACGAAGATGCGTTTCGGATTGAAGTCGATCGTTTTCATCGGTGGCGCCATCCTCATGGTCGCCCCGGCCCTCATGGCTGGCACCCACTTCACGGGCCAGATCCGCTCGAAGGTGGAAGAGGCCAACTCCGAGCGCCTCAAGGCGCTGGGCGAGCTGGCCTCCGACCAGGTCGCGCGGCGCATGCACCAGCTCTGGCAGGGCGTGGACAGCATTGCCCGCAAGGCGGACATCGAGGACACCGACAGGCTCCACAAGGAGTTCTCCTTCCTCATCGGCCTCGACGCCCGCTACTCGTGGATCGGCGCGGCCAATCTCGAGGGCAAGGTCGTGGCGGCCTCCGGCGGACTCCTCGAGGGTCAGGACGTGTCCCAGCGCCCGTGGTTCCGGAAGGGCATGAAGGGACCGACCGCCGAGGACGTGCACGAAGCCAAGCTGCTCGAGAAGCTTCTCCCGGCCGCCGACAAGGCCCGCCGCTTCGTCGACTTCTCCGCCCCGATCCGCAGGCCCGACGGCACCGTCACGGGCGTTCTCGGGGCCCACTTCGACTGGTACTGGGTCAAGGAGAACCTCGAGGCCTTCAGGTTCCCGGGCGCGCAGGTCATCCTCGTCTCCCGCGACCGCAAGGTCCTCGCCGGCCCAGCCGACGTGCAGGACACGGTCCTGTCGGTCGGCTCCGCGATCGCGGCGGGACAGCATACGTCCGTGACGCTCCAGGAGCGCTGGCCCGACGGCAAGGACTACATGACGGTCGTGGTCCCGGCCGTGCACTACAAGGACATGCCCAGCTTCGGCTGGAGCGTCATCGTCCGCTCCCCGACCGACAAGGTGTTCGAGAACGCCCAGTCCATCGTCCTTTCCTTCTGGCTCACGCTCGGGGCGGGAGCGGCGGCGGCGCTCTTCCTGCTCTACCTGTTCGCCGACTGGATCGCCACGCCGCTGCGCCGTGCCCTCGCCTCGGCCGAGCGCCTCGTCAACGGCGACGCGGGCGAGCCGCCCCACGAGGAGACGCGCTACTCGGAGGCCGCACGCATCAGCAGGGTCGTCCTCAGGCTACAGTCGCGTGAGATGCGTCCGTACCAGAAGGTCAACAAGGCCGGCCAGGGCAGCCGCTAGGACTCCTGACCCCCGCAGCCCCCCTGAAGGCGCATGCCCGCCGCAGTCCTTCGTCGAATCCTTGCGCCAGAAGGTCGCACCTGCGATCCTCTAGGGGGTGCCGCATCGGCGCCCAGCGCAAGGACAAGGAACTACACGGGCAGATGATGACCAACACGAAGAACGACGTCCGGCTCGCCGACAGGCTCAGCTTCCTCGGCATAGACGGGGAGACACGTGAGGACCTGCGTGCGGTCTGGGGACTGATCGCCCCGGTTCTGCCGGGCGTGCTGGACCGCTTCTACCGTCACCTCGCCGGCGTCCCGGCAATGGCCTCGATGCTGGGTTCCCATCAGCCCCGCCTCGTGCACGCACAGACCAAGCACTGGGAACACCTCTTCAGCGGACGCTTCGACGAAGAGTACGTCTCCAGCATCCGCCGCATCGGGCTGGTCCACCAGAGGATCGACCTGAAGCCCGTCTGGTACATCGGCGGCTACAACTTCATCCTGAACGAACTGGTGCTCGCCCTCTCCAAGAGCCACCGCTTCAGCGGCGCGGCGATGGCCCGCAAGGTGACGGCCATGAACAAGGCCGTCATGCTGGACATGGCCTTCGCCATCTCTGTCTACGAGGAAGCCCTCGTGGAGGAGCGCCAGCGCCGCGGGCAGGCCCTTTCGGCGGCCATCTCCGTCTTTTCCGAAACCGTAGGGGAGAGCCTTCGCATCTCCGGCGAGGCCAACCAGGCTCTGGAGACCAGCGCGTCCATCGTCGGCAGTGCCACACAGGCCGCAAGCGCACTCGCGGACGAGGTCGCCTCCACGGCTGGGCTGACGGCCAGCAACATGCAGTCCGGCGCGGCAGCCACCGAGCAACTCACGGCCTCCGTGCGCGAGATCGGCGAGCAGGCGAACCGCTCCGCAGACGTGGCCCGCGAGGCACTCGCCCGCGCCCGCGCCACGAAGGAATCCGTCGCGGGACTCGCCGAGCAGGCGAGGCAGATCGGCGGCGTCGTGGACCTCATCGGACAGGTGGCCTCCCAGACGAACCTTCTTGCACTCAACGCCAACATCGAGGCAGCCAGGGCCGGAGAGGCCGGCAAGGGCTTCGCCGTCGTGGCACAGGAGGTGAAGACCCTCGCGATGCAGACTGCCAAGGCCACCACCGAGATCGCATCACGGATCGGGGCCGTCCAGGAGGCGACACGGGTCAACTCCGAGCAGATCGACGAGATCGCCCACGTGATCGAGGAGGTGAGCAGCATCGCCACCGCCATCGCGGCTGCGGTAGAGGAGCAGGGCGCGGCGACTTCCGAGATCGCGATGAACGTGCAGCAGACGACCTCGCATACCCAGTCGGTCGTGCGGAGCATCGAGGAGCTGAACGCCTCGGCCGCAGCCGCAGTCGAGGCGTCCCGGACCGCAGCCTCCGCCAAGCACACGCTCGACCAGCAGCTCGCGCGGATCAGGGCGGATATCTCCGAGTTCCTGGACAAGGCGAGGTCGGCGTAGCGGCACGGCCGCGGAAATGCGCAGGAAGGGATATGGCATGACGCAAATCGACCTCGACGCGGCAGTCGCCGCCGAAATCATCACGGCGGAGCAGGCGGAGGCCATGAGGAGACTGCCGGGCGCGTCCGTCACCGCCCCGAAGGCATCCGCGGAGAGGTTCCAGGTTGCGAGGAACTTCAACGAATTCTTCGTTGCCATAGGCATCCTGATCCTCGCGGCCGGGGCCGCTCTCTTCATCGGGGGCACGCGCGTGCCCCCGGCCTGGCTCATTGCCACCGCCGGCGCGGCTGGTCTCGCGGAACTCGTCCTCCGGCGCAACAGGCACGTCCTGCCGGGCAACATCCTCATGGCCCTGCTCCCGTTCTCCGTGTTCCTGGGACTCGGCTCGGGGATCACGGGTGCCCTCGGCGCTGCCTTCGCTGCCGTCCTGTGCCTCGAACGCTACAGGGCGCCGTTCTCCGCCTTCGCGGCAGGCCTGAGCCTGCTGGTCGCCCTATTCCTCGTCCTTGACGGCAAGGGAAACGACCCGTTCTCCATGGGCTTCAGCGTCACCGCCCTCATCGGCGGGTTCGCCCTTTTCGCGGTCGCCATGACCCTCGACCTGAATGACCCGCTCCGCAGGAGGATGCACTCGCAGGTGGCCTTCTGGCTCCACCTGCTCGCCGCGCCCCTCGTGGTGCATTCCGTCATGTTCTCGGTCTACGGGCCGCTGTTCAGCCGCATGGCGTTCCCGGTCCCAGTCCTCTCCCACGCGCAGTCCGCCATGACGGCCTCGGGTGCCGCGATGATCCTGGCCACCGTCGCGGTCATCGGTCTAGTGGCGATCGTGATCGACCGCAGGGCGCTGCTCGTGTCCTCGCTCGGCTACCTCGGGGCGGCCGTCGCCTACGCCATGGCCGCGGTCGGCGACCGGACGAACGCCGCCTTCGCCACCATGTTCATCATCGGCACGGGCGTGATCCTGCTCGGTCTCGGATGGGACTCGATCCGGTCCGCCATCGTCAGACGGATTCCGGCCAAGGGATTCCTGCGGCACCTGCCCCCGGCATAGGCGACTTTCAGGGATTCGGCTTGACTATGGCACCGGGTGCTATAGACGGGCGGAATCCGGAGGAGGGAGGACGCCATGCCGAAGAGGGACACCGCCTACCGCAGCGACGCGCTTCGCTCCGTCCACCTCGCCGTCAAGGGACTGCACTCCGTCGGCGCGGTCGACAAGATCACGATGCGCAACTTCGACGTTGCCTGCATCGCACGTGTTGTCGACATGTCCGCCGAGCGCATCCGTGCGATCCGCGAGGCCTCCGGCATGAGCCAGGCGCTGTTCGCGGCCGCGCTCAACGTGACCGTCTCCCTCGTCAGCAAGTGGGAACGGGGCGAGAAGAAGCCGTCCGGCGCGGCCCTTCGCCTCCTCGACCTCGTCGAGCGCAAGGGCATCGACTTCATCCTTTGACCTCCGCAAGGAGCACGTCGGGCTGGTTCGTTGCCGCTCGAGTCGCGACACTGACCCCACGAAGGAGCGCCCATGACCCCCGACGAAATCTATTCCCTGCCGACCATCGATACCCATGCGTGGCACGACGCCGACCAGCGCCTCATCTGGGAGGTGTTCGGGCTTGAGCTCCACGAACTCGACTGCGATTCCGCGCGCAATGCCTCGGAGGGCAGGCTGGCGACGCACCTGAAGCTCTCGGGGCGCATGGACTCGTCCTCCGCTGCGGCCTCGATCACGGCGGTCACCCTCGACGGAAAGCCGTTCGGACTCTACGTCGCGGCAGGACGGGGCCAGAGCGACCACAGGCGGTTCATCCGGACGGACGATGCCGTCTACCAGCAGGCTCTAGGCTACATCTCGACCTGGCGCGAGCTGAACCCCTATCACCTGGCCGCCGACCCGGGCGACGATGTTCCCGAAATCTCGTCCTTCTTCCACATGAAGGTCGCCAAGGGAGCGGCAGGGCCCTGCCTCGCCCTTGACAGGCATGTCGCGGAGGACGGCTCCCTGCTGTTCGACAACGTCGCGTTCTGGCGGCGCCTCGAGGAGTCACCCGTCATCCGATCCACGAAGGACTGGACCCACACCGAAGCCCCGCTCTCCCACGCCAGGGTAAGGGACGCCGTGGCGGAGGCCATGCGCGCGGCGATCCCCGGGAACCTGCGTTCCGCCATCGTGAACGAGCTCGGCGGCGACGAGGGCGACGAGTACCGCCATTGGACGGCGGCCGCCCTTGCCACCGAGGAAGGCACCTACCTCATCGGCATGCATCCGTGGCAACTCCACGAGAAGGGCCACGTCTGGCGCGAGCGGATCGCCGTCGAGCGCATCGGGGGACCCGAGCTGTTCGAGCGGTACGCTCCCGAGGTTGAAGCCCTCCGCCCCTAAGGCCGTCGACACCGTGACAATCGGAAGGGAGCAGGCCACATGCTGATCGATCTCGACATGCCCGTCACGGGGCAGCCCACGGTGGCCTGGCCGAAGGGCGCCTTCCCGGTGCGTCCCGTGTTCGTCGCGGTCATCCCGCCTGGAGGGTCCGAGGAGGACGCGCGCCTCTTTGCCGTCTGCACCCTGCGGAAGGCCCGGATCGACGCCGCGCCGTTCCACGAGGGACCGAGGCCCGACATCCTGCCGACGGAAGGCTATGTCCTGGAGACCATCGATCCAGAGGCGGTGCCCCGGCTGTTCGAGCGCGGGAGCCATCCCGGCGACTTCGTCATCCTGGGCGGCGGGAAGGACCGCTTCGGAAGGCCCGAGACGGCGGTCTTCACCGCCTTCTACCTCGATCAGGGGTTCACGTACGACTACAAGCTCTCGACGCCCGCCGAGCTGCGCGTCGGCCTTGCCAAGGCCTGCGCCGCCGTCGGCGATCCCATGTGGGACAGGGCGGCCGAGACGTTCGACCCGCTCGGCCTCATGCGCAACGGCATGCTGAAGGGCGGAAACCCGGTGACCGAGGCGGAATTCCACCGCTACATGCTCGAGAAGTCGGCGGGAACGGTCAGCGACCTTCCGGCGATCAGGGATTTCCGCTCGCTCACGATGGCGGATCTGTGCGGCGAGATCCTCGGCGACGCCAAGGCAACCGTCTCGGCCAATCCGGACATGCGCAAGGACCATGTCGGCCACCGTCTCCTCAGGGAGGCGCTGCCTTCCTTCGCCAACGCCCTGAGGGACGGCAACGCAAGCGAGGCGATGCACATGCTTTCGGCCGTGCAGGGCCTGTACGGCGATCCATCCCTGCGTGACGGAAGCTGCCCGGCCATGAACAGGCTGGCGAACGGGGCAGGGGCCGCCGCGAACTGCTTCCGCAACCTCTTCGACCCGAACGGGTTGCTGTCGATCGCCGAGGAGAGGATGAGCCGACCCAGCGTCCACGACGACATCGTCTCCGCGGTGGCAGCACTTCCGGACTGGGCGCGGCGCGCGTTCCGCGACCCGGATGAAGTCCTGCGGCGCAGGCCCCGCCTGCTGGACGATGTTTCCGCACGCCTTAACGATCGACACAGGCCGTTCCTCGCGCTGAATGCCGTGCGCCTGACGGCATCGCCCGGCCTCAGGCAGCAAGTGTCCGAGCTAGGAGACAACCGACTGGAGCATCTGCTCGAGGGGACGGAGACGCTGATCAAGGCATTCGACACCGTCCCGAACTCCTTCGAAGCGACCGGGCAGGCGAGGGATGCTCTGGCGCTCGGCTGGCATGTCCTCGCTTCGGAAGCGGCACGGAGACATCCGGACCGGATGCCGTCACTGACGGAGCGTGACCCCGGCATCCCTGAAGCCGCCGCCCGGTTGCCATGGATCGGCTCCGTCTCGCTCGGGGAGGGGAGTTCGCCTCCGCTGCCTGCCTCGAGGAGGTGAGCGGGGAGTCCTTGGTCGGGTCAAAGGTTGATGGCGCGTCGCACCGGGGGTTCCGGCATGATCGGCAGGAAATCCACGTCGTTCCTGGCTTCGCGCCGGATGACCTGGAAGTCCTCCTCAGTCGGCTTGCGCACCAGCCCGCCATAGGCGTTTGCAAGCGTCGTCGCGTCCCTCTCGGACATCAGGCGTGAGGTCATGCGCTCGCCGTCGGGGGTCTCCATCCTGACGACGAAGGCCCTCTGTCCGTTCACGAAGGCATGCCTCTCGCCGTTCGGTCCCATGACGGCCCAGTCATCGGCGCAGTGCGGCCTCCCTTCGGCATTGCGGAGGATGACGAAGCCGCGGGAGTCGCGCTTCGGTGCGGCAACCGCAGCCTCGGGTTTCGGGGATGTCTCGGGCATGACGACCTTGTGCCCGAGCCGCTCGGCGGTCTCGATCAGGGCGTCGAGCCGCGCCTCCAGCCGGAGCGGCAGTTGGTTCTCCCCTGCCGTCACGTCCCACTGCGCCTGTCCCTGGAGCGACCGCACGAGCCTGACCCCGGCATCGCTCTGCTCCGATAGCCGGTTCCTGAAATTGCGGAGGACTTCCTCCCGCAATTCGGCGGGCATGCCTTCCAGGTTGCCCTCCATGTTCCTGACGGCCTCGTCGATCCGACTCCCCGCGCCGGGATCGTCTGCCTTGAACCGTTTCTCGAGGGTGGTCCTGGTCTCCTCCAGGGCAGTGAGCGACAGGAGGACCTGCGCGCGCCGGGACATGAGGTAGTCGAACCTCTCCTGGAGCATGCCAGCCCTGGCCGGGTCCCTCTCCGCCAGCAGGGCGATGGTGGCCGCCTGCTGGGAAAGCCGCCCGGCCATCTCGAGGCGCTTGTCGAGTCCGTGGTGCCAGGGGTTCCTCGGCGTGACGAGGTTCTCCGACCTCAGCGCGACGAAGGCATCCTTCTGGCCTGCCGGGGGAGGAGCGTCCGGCAGCTTCCCGGCGGCCTGCTCGGCGGCAGCGACCGCCATGTACACGACGTGGGCCGACGTGCGTGCCAGATTGAGATCCCTGTCGAAGGCCGGGTCGAGCAGGCGTACCGCGCGCAGCGCCGATACCGCGTCCGCGACGCGTCCGCCGAAGCCGCTCCTTCCCACGAACTCCGACCACCGCCTGGACGCCCTCTGCTCGACGGATGGGCCGCCCGCCGGCTGGCGTCCCAGCATCTCCTTGATCGGGGCCAGCGTGTCCCCGGCAAGGTAGGCGTTCACGTACCTGTGGACGAGTCCCTCCATTCCTCCGCGCCGCTCGGCCCGCTCCCTTACGCCGTCGACGGCGTTCGCGTGCGCAATGCCAGCCCTCTTCCGCTCCCTCTCGATGACCTGGTCGATGACGGCCCTGGGCAGTCCCTTGCGGTTGAGGTCGGACAGGGTGGCGAACAGGTCTTTCCTCACCGTTTCCGCGTGCTGGGCCGCCCGCTTCGGGTCCGAAAGGTCGTGTGCCGTCCACATGGACCGCTCGATGGCGCTTGCCGCGGATTCCATGGTCGCGAAAAGCTTCTCCGGCTCCTCGATCCCCACCGGATCCGCCCGCAGGTCCGCGACGGCCTGCCTGACGTGCGCTGCGGTTGCCTCGGCGGATTCCCGCCCGATCGAGCCCGCCCGCGTCAGGACCGCCTCCCTGGCGATGATCAGGTCGCCCGTTGACCTGATGGCGCTCTCCTCGGCGAAGCGGGCGGCCATCGTCATGATCCTGTGCATGGGTACGCGCCGGGCCTCGTCGCGTGACACGCCGTGCCGCCGGACGTGCTCCATGGCCCAGTCGAAGGCGCGCCTCGCCCCCAGGCCGGCGACATGTGTGCCGGGTCCCATGATGCCCGACACCTCCCTCGCCATGACGATGCGCTCGACCTGCTTCGGGTCCTCCCCGTCGAGGACCATGGCCGCGACGGCGACGCCGTCGGCAAAGCACTCACCCCTCCGGCGGCGGAAGTCGCGTTGGCGGACACCGCCGTCCGAGGCCTCTATGCCGAACCCGGCCTGGTGGCTGTGAGCCAGCTCATGGAGCGCGGTGTACTTCGCGTCGACACGGACATCCACCCCGGCCCGCGGGGTGAGGCTCCCGTCGAAGACCATGGATATCTGCGTCAGCGACGTCATGGACGGGGAGAGGTCGCTCGTCGGCAGGACGACGTTGCCGCTTCCCCACCCCTCGGCGCCGTCCAGCCCGAACACCGCGGCTGAGCCTGCATCCGCGTACTCCGCGAACTCCCTCCTGGCATCCTCTATCATCCCGCTTGGAAGGGAACGGGAGAGAACCCTCCTCATCGGGTCTTCGGCGCTCCTGATGGCGGCCATGTCGGCGACCAGGACGGCCTGGGGGCGGTACATCTCCACGCTCGGGTCGCTCATGAGACGCATCGCATCGGCGACGGCGGGATCGGGATGGCTTTCCGCCCGGAGCACGGAGACCGCGTTGGCGGACCCCGATGCCCTGAGCTGGTCGCTGACGAGGGCGGCCAGGTCGGGAGGGGCAGTCCTCCCCGGCATCGCCCGGTACGTCATCGCGAGGTCGCCTCCGGGCATGGCGTTCCTGAAGCGGGGCAGAGACCCGTCGGGTGACGGGGATACGGTCCCGAAGAGCATGAGTTCGTGTCCCGCCTTCGCCGCAGGCGGTTCCTTGAGGGTGACGACCATCCGCTCGAGCTTGTCCTTCGATGGACGTTTGACGGCCACGTGACGCGCGGTCTCCGGCTCCTCCGGGGCGACGGCGCGCACGACGATGGCCTTCCATGAGGTGCCCTTCGCGCCGTCGTCGAGAACCCTCTCGACGGTGGCCCTGACGACCTGAGGCTTCGGTTGAGCGGCTTCCTCAGACCCTCGGGACATGGGATGCCTCCGGGTTCTGGACATGGACGCGGGCCTCGTAGTCTTGGATCGGCTCGTCGTCGTGCAGCTCGACGACCCTGATCGCGTCCCGTTCCCTGATCTCGGACAGGGTGTCCTCATCGAGTGGTCCGACGAGGAGGCGGCGCTTGGAGCCGTTTTCGAACGTCAGCAGGATGCCGACGGGGGAAGCGGGTCCGTACCTGCCAAGGAGGGTCCGGTCATGAACGAGGACCTTCGCGTCCATCGGCCGCGTGGGCGAGGTGCTGTCGATGTAGAACGAGAAGGCATCCCCTGGGCCGATCAGCACCTGCCAGGTCACGGGCACAGGACGGTCGGGATGGACGATATCCTCCCCCGCGAAGTAGCCCTTTGCACCGGACTCCGTCTCGTCGAGCCTGACGGCGAACCGCTCCACGTTGGCGGCGGCCTCCCTGTCGAACGGGTTGCCCAGCATCCTCACGTATGGAGCGAGTGTGCCCTCCATGTAGCCGTGCGCCCTGCATCCGGCGGCCGACATCGCAGCGATCGTGCTTATGGCGATCTCGCGGGCAGCGGACCTTCCCTCGGCACCGACCCCGCCCAGCTCCATCTCCAGACGGAAGGGCGCCGAGAACCCGGTCAGGCGCACCATCTCGGTCATGACGGCATCGGTGCAGGACTGCATGGAGGTGCGTCCGCCCTCGGCCCTGAGGGTGCCCGTGACGGTCGTCCGCGCACCCTGCTGGAGGACCGGGGCGGGGTAGAGGGTCATGAATACCTCGCCGACCTCGAACTCGCCTGCCCGTAGGCGCACGAGGCCCTTCCACTCGTGCAGCGCGTTGCCCGCGTCGAGGACGTTCAAGACCGTGGCGGCATAGGTCCTGGCATCGGGGCCGGGCTTTCTCGGGGAAGGGGCCTGGACCACTTCGTCGATGTAGACGGGAGCGTGGTGGATGTTCGCGATGCCCACGCCGTCCGTCTCGCACAGGAGTACGGACGGGGCGCGCGCGATCCTTCCCATCGCCTCGATCTGGGCGGTCTCGCGGCCCGGAACCGCATCGATGACGGCGAGGTCCAGTTCCGTCGCGGTCCCGTCGCGGTGGGCGGCGACGAGACGGAGGGGGGAGGTGCCGAGCGCCTCGTCGTAGAACTCCGGATTAAACACGACGGCGAACGAGGCGACGGGGCGGTCGAGCTGCCTGACGGAGATGCAGACGTCACCGCCATCGTGGACGATCAGCGACCACGGCATCGGCACGCGGGCAGCCGCCGCCGGTGCGGCTTCCTTCGGGTTTTCCGGTTTCCTGCCGAAGAGGCGGTCGATGATGGCCATGGACGCTCCGTTCATCCGGTGGATTATGGCAGGCTGGCGAGACAACGACCAACCCACCGGGGCTGCTATACACGTCCAATCCCCTCAAGGGCGAGGGGATTGCACCGTTTCCCGGATGGTATCCTCGATGATCTCGGCCGTGTCCCTGATGCCGGGGCTGGAGACGGTCCAGCCGGTCATGTCGAGCATCCCGATCCCCCTTTCATCCGCTATTTGCCGGGCGATCTCGATCGCTTTCGCAGTGGATGGCCTCTCGTCGTCCTCGAATCCGATGAGGACCACCGCGTCCCACGTGATGGGTCCCTCGACGAAGTACTCGTCCGGCGTCCAGCGGGAGAACTCCCGGCGCTTCCAGCGGTTGTCGATGGCCGTCTGGAAATCCTTCCGCTCGCGCTTCAGCCTCCGGATCTCCTTGGTGAGGTGGAAGCTCTCGGATGACGATATCGCGTGGATGGGATGGGCGATCCGCGTCCGGTCGATGACGAGGCACGGCTCGCGCTTCTTGCCCTCGTCAGGAACCCACAGCATCGGCTCGTCGGTTGTGCAGATGCCCTTGACGAAACGGTTGGCCTCCAGGACCCAGTGCGTCCAGCCGGGAAAGAGGGTTCCGGCCGCGTGGAACTCATCCAGGCTCTCCGCCTTCAACCAGTGGAACAGGTACCTGTCGTTGACGTCCATGGGCAGCGGCCCCCTCACGTGCGCATGAAGGCAATCTGGGCCGTTGCCGCGAATACGACACGCGAGGTCTTCAGGCGAAGGTGTCGTGCCCGACGACGCGGTCGCGCCCGCTCGCCTTTGCGCGGTAGAGGGCCTTGTCTGCCAGCAGCATCATCTCGGTCAGGGACGACTTCGGCGCGGTCGTGTAGCCGATGCTGACGGTCGTCTGGACCTCGGTGCCGTTCGCGTCGTGCCTGACCTCCTTGAACGCTGCCCTGATGCGCTCGGCGGCTGCCGCGACCTGGTGCTCGTCGCCGATCACCATGGCGGCGAACTCCTCGCCCCCGAGGCGGCCGAAGGGGCAGCCCGGTATCACCCGCTCGAGGGTGCGTGCGAACGCGATCAGCACCTGGTCGCCGAAGGGATGCCCGTAGGTGTCGTTGATGTTCTTGAAGCGGTCGAGGTCGAAGAGGAGGCAGCCGACCTTGGCGCCGGGCCGCGCCAGCGCCTTCTCGGCCGCGGCGAGGAAGGCGCGGCGGTTCGATATGCCCGTGAGAGGGTCGGTGGTGGCGGCCTTCCTCAGGGCCCGCTCCGCCTGCTCGCGGCTCATGGAGAGCAGGAGGACCGCGAAGGACGGCACGAAGAAGAACATCATCATCGCGTGGGCGAAGGACCAGTGCATGGACAGGAAGTCGGGCCACTGATGGGCGAACGCCTGCCCGACCGTGCCGCGGAGAATGTAGACCACGGCGATCACGAGGCAGAGGCAGCGCGCCGCACACTGGGCGACGAGCCTGTCGGAGGACCTGCACCGGAGTTCCAGGCCGAGGGCGATCAGGACCATGCCGATGATGACCGAAGGGGCACCGACCCCCGTCGACACCTTCTCGGGTGCCAGTGTCCAGACCGCCACCCACGCGATCATGCCGGCCAATGCGAGATGGAGCCTCATGGGTCGCCCGTTGAACAGCCTGCACCCGACGTAGTGGAGGCCAAGCCCCGCGAGGACGAGGACGTTGCCTGCCGCGATGGGAGCGGGCGGGGCATACGGCTCGGCCCCGTGCTTGCCGATCAGGCTGATGCCGATGCCGAGGGCGCAGAAGCCGAAGCCCCACAGGAGGAGCGACCGCGTCTGGCGGTCGGCCACCCACGCGAACATCAGGAGCGTCCCCATGATGACCGAGATGAGGGCGGAGGTGACGGACAGTGTGACCGGTTCAAGTTCCATGGGGACAGGATACCGACCGGCGACCGCGCCTGCACCTCCCTCGGCCCCGATCACGGATTCTTCATTGCCCCTGCGCGTGGCGGGCTCCGCCCCGGATCGCCGGGATTCGATGTCCCATGGGAGGTCGGGGAAATATCCCATGGGAAATCGAAATCTTTCCCCATGGGAGATTCGGCGGCGGAAGTCGCCTTCGAGTCCCGGCCGCAACGCAAAAATTATCGCCCCGCCGGGCTCCAACAGGATTCGAATCCGTGTAATGGTGACGGCCCATTCAGGAGAGATGCCCCGATGAAGGAAGCCTTCGCAGACAAGGTCATCGCCCTGTGCGGACGCAACGGGAAGCGCGTTCAGCCGGGCTTCGCGAACCCGGGCGACCGCAACCGCGCGTCCAACTGGATCAAGGACAGCCTCACGTCGGCACGCCGCTACGTCCTCGACGACGACGTGACGCGCGCCGCCGTCACCCTCGGCGTCCAGCACCCCGAGATCCTCCTCCAGATGCTCCGCCGCGCCCGCACGCCCTTCCGCAAGGTCTGGATCGAGTGGAACGTGCCCGCGCAGCTCGAGGCCGCATACGCGCAGCGGTACGAGGACGCCGCCGACCGCATCGGGGTTTTGATCGAGGCTCTCGACGAGGAGAAGCCGATCTACCGACTGACCGAGATCGGCGTCACCACCGACGGCACGAACCAGGTGTCTGCCCATCCGTTCAGCGCCGTCTACAACCTCGAGGACCCGTACGACATCCCCGCACGTGCGTCCGACTTCGACCTTCTCCAGAATGCCGCCGCCATCAATCCCGTCCTGATGCGGAACGTCTTCGTCGGCAGCGCCTACGTCGGGAAGGGCGACGAACGGCTCGAGGCCATGGACGGGGAGGAGGCCGAGTTCCGCAAGCAGCAGTGCAACGCGCTCACGTCCCATGTGACGTACGGCTTCACCCCCGTGGTCGGCGAAATCTACCGGAAGCTCCTGACGGGCCACTACCGCTTCGAGGGGATCGAGGACCAGCGGCCCGCCTACGAGCACTACTATCCGCTCGCGAGGAGGATCCTCCAGCACAACATCCTCGAGTTCTCGGGAACGTGGCGCATCGCGATCGGGATGCTCGCGCTCCTCAACGCCCGCGACTTCGTCGCCAGCGAGGAACCGTGGAAGGCGGGGAAGAACCGCATCGTCGCGGGCAAGGTCGTCCCCTACCTCTCGCACCACCTCGTGAAGCTGAAGCTGCCGCGCGCCATCGTCGAGAAGAGGATGGTCCGCCAGCTCGGGGAGTCGATCCCGCGCCGCCGCCACGAGGTCGGGGGATACTGGGCCGAGAGCCGCAAGAAGGGCGACCCGAACTGCGAGCACGTCTTCGTGCAGGAGACCGCGACGAGGGAGGCCTGCGTCTGCTGCGAGAAGAAGCGCTGGCGCGTGAAGGAGCACCACCGCGGCACGGCCGAGATCGGCTACGTCACCAAGGACTACGTGGTCACGGCCGCCTGACCTTTCAGCATCGGCCCCCGCTTGACGCGGGTCCTTCTCATGCACCCCCGTCGATGCTGTCCATGACGTCCACAGGGACGTGGCTCTCGCCCGTCTCGCCGTTCCCGAGCTGCCCGGCGTTGTTGTAGCCCCAGCACATCGCTCCCCCGTCCGAGAGCGTGGCGCAATGGTGGTCACGCCCTGCCCAGACGGCGGTCACGCCCGTCGAGAGTCCGTACACGAGCACCGGGTCGGGGCTGTTCGTGGTGCTGCCGTTCCCGAGCTGCCCCCTGTTGTTGTAGCCCCAGCACCGTGCGGCCCCGCCGATCACGACGCACGCCTGGCTGTAGGCCACCGAGAGCCTGGTCACGCCCGACCCCGCCCCGAGCTCCCGTGCGTCCGTCGGCACGTCGCGGTCGGACGTGTCGCCCGTGCCGAGCTGGCTGTTGCCGCCGTACCCCCAGCACTTCACGCCCGTGTTGACGAGGGCGCAGGTGAAGGCGTTGCCGTTCTTGATGTCCGTGACACCCGATCCCGGCCCGAGGTCGGAAACGTCCACGGGGACGCTGCTCGCCGTCGTGCCGTCGTTGCCGAGACGCCCGTTCCCGCCGCTGCCCCAGCACTTGGCGCCGCCGGAGACGATGGCGCAGGTGTGGGAACCGCCCGCCGTGACGACCGTGGCTCCGGAGAGGATGTTGCGCACGTCGACGGGCACGTCGCTGTCGGCGGTCGCGTTGTTGCCCAGCCTGCCGCTGGCGCCAGCGCCCCAGCACTTGATGGTCCCGCCCGTGATCACAGCGCAGGTGTGCGCCTCACCGGCGGAGATCGACTCCACGCCGCTCCCCAGGCCGTAGACGGGCACCGGGACGGCACTGTTGGCCATGGCGTCGTTCCCGAGCCTGCCGTTGGCGCCGGCCCCCCAGCACACGGCACCGTCCGTGGAGGTCACGGCGCAGACGTGGCTGGTTCCGGCCTCGATGGACTTCACCCCGGCCTCGAGGCCCGTTACCGGGACCGGGGTCAGGGATGAGGCGAACGAGCCGTTGCCGAGCTGGCCGCTCGCGCCGTTGCCCCAGCAGTAGACCGCCCCCGTCGGGCCGAGGCCGCAGGAGAAGTTCGAGCCTCCGGTGATCATGACCGCGTCGAGCGTCCTCTCGCCGACCTCGATCCTGTACACCTCCTGCCCTGTCGAGTCCTTCCATGAAGCCGTGACCTCGATGACCACGTCCCCGGCCTCCGTCGGGGTGCCCTCGGCCCGCCCCGTCGTACCGTTCAGGGAGAGCCACGCCGAGTCGTCGGCGGGATAGCGGGACCACCGGAGCTCGGATTTCGGCACGGCGGGGTTGTCCAGCACGGCCAGGTCGCTGAAATCGAACGAGAAGGGCTTGCCGACCTTGGCCCTGATCTCGGCCGTGTTGAGCGTGATGCCGACGCTGTCGGGTTCGGCAGGCGGCGGCGGGGTGACCGGGTTCGTGACGATGTCCCTGACGTCGCCCTTGAACCGATAGAACGGACCCTGCTCCGCCGCCTGCGCGGAGAGGGCCAGCAGGGCGAAAGTGCCGACCGCTGCGCGTGCCAGAGACCTCCTGCGTGCCATGAGACCCTCCCGTCGTTGTGAACGGGGCCGTGCCGCGATGCGGCGCCCCGATGGGGGAAGGATTCATGAAAGGAATAGGTTCCAGGGACGAAGGATTCGCCGGCGGCACGGTTCCGGCCCCGCACGGGCCGCCGCCCAGCGTCTGCGGGGTTCCCGCAGCATCAGCTTAGCCGGGCAATAACGTCGGCGAATGTCAGGGTTGCGCCGGGCGCGCCCTTCGACGGCCCGTCAGGGCTTGGCGACGACCTCGGCGTCCATCGCCTCGGCGAGGGCGGCCGTGAACTCGGGGTCGCTCCCGTACTGGGCCGCCACGGCCATGACGAACTCGGCCTCGCTGTTGAGGGGGCCGGGAAGCGAGAGCGTCAGGGACCCGTCGAAGCGCCAGGTCTCGTAGCCGTCGAAGCTGCCCTTGATGCGGAAGCGGTCCTGGTTGTCCCTGACCCAGTCCATGATCTCTGCGGTGTCGCGCATTCCGAAGCCCTCGTGCCTGTCGGTCTTCCTCAACGGGCCCGCACGCAGTTTGTGCCATGCGGGACGACGGTCGGCGGCGCTGCGGCTCAGGGCCTCGGCGCCACGTCGTAGATGCCTTCCCTTACCGTGAAGTCCACTTTCACGCGACTGTCCCAGTCGTGCACCTCCTCGCCCGTGACCGGGTGGAAGAACGGGCTGTCGTCGTCGAGCATACGGCTCTTCGTCGGGATGAGGTCCCCGTTCTCCTCCTCGAACCGGAAGCGGGAGTCCAGGACGGCGGCAGGGCTGCCGGCCAGCATGGCGAGGGCGCGGGTGACGTCGTCGTCGAGATCCTCACGCCCGCCGATCCTGATCACCTCCGCGAAGCTGATCTCCTCGGGACGGGTCTCCTCGAGGTGGTCGAGCACCGCGTTGGCGATGGCCGCGCCGGGATCGTCGCCCCACACCCTGGCGATGAGTTCCCGCGCCTCGGTTATCGTCTTCTGCGCCATGTGCCGCTCCCGTCCTCTTCCCGGCCATCCTGCCAGGTACGGCCGCAACCGCAAAGGCTGCATCGCCTTGCCCCTTTCGGGCCATGCCGCCTCAATCGCCACAGGGAGGCGGCCCACATGGCGTTTGAATACGTGAAGATCAGGGACATCGGCAACGGCTGGGAGGTCTGGCAGCAGGAGGTGCCGCGCTTCATGGAGACGAACTACCGGGTCCGGCACAAGGACGGCAAGGAACCCGTCCTCGACGGCATCTCGCGGGGATGGCACCACCTCGTGCACGCCATGACCGGCAGGGACGTCTTCATGGCCACGCAATGCGCGTTCCGCGCGAACGCCAAGGGGCACGAGGCCCGCGAGATCATGCGGGCCATGATCGAGCACGGCGTCTACGAGCGGGACCGCGCCCGCTTCGAGGGGCTGAAGGCCGGCATCGCCAGGGAGCGGGCCGAGAACGCCGTTGCCGCGTCGCCCGAGATGCAGCTCCTCAAGCACCACGCCTGCGAGATACTGGGCGCCGAGCCGGCCTCCGACCCGGACTGCCCGGCCTTGGCCGGCTGGATCAGGGGCACGAAGCGGAGGGCCACGAAGGGCGTGTTCGTCACGGCCGGTGACGTGGACGCCCCCTTCCGGGACCGCGCCTACGAGGCCATGGAGAGGGCAGGGCACGTTCCTCGGGGCACGCGCGACGGCGTCGGGCGCCAGGTTCCCCACGCCGTGGTCGTCTCCCCGCACCGCTTCCTCGGGAACGGGGCGCACCTGAGCCGGGACGACCTCCTTCTCCGGCACGACGTCTTCGGGGAGGCGGCCGGCAGGGCCGGACTGGCCCTTGAAGACGGCACATTGAATCCTTTGGAAAGTGCTTTCAATCAAGGATTGGATCATTTATGAGAGCCCCGAACAAGGATTCCGTGGACCTAGTCCGGCGACGGGTCCCGAGGGGCAGGGCGATGACGACGAACATCAGGAGAGACGACGAGTTCATGGGCCTTCCGATAAGGAAGGTCCGCGACATCCTGCGGGCCTGGCGGCTCGGCAACGGCGACCCGGTCGGGATCGGCTCCAGGGCCGATGTCGGTGAAGACCCCCGGCGCGTGCTCGCCGTACTAGCCGAACTCGAGGAGAACGGGCTGATCGGCGACGAGCGCAACGCGATGTTCGGAGCTTCCTACCGGGGACTTACGGACAGGGGGTTCGGGCTGACCAGCTCCACCGCGACGAGGCGGGCGCCGAAGCGCAACGCGCAGAAGGTTCTCGACGCCCTGCTCGACCGGGCGGCCGGGATCAACGGCGACCCCGACGTCACGCTTTGCGCGGACAGGATCTGGGTCTTCGGCAGCATGATCGACCCCGAAAGGGAAGACGTGGGGGACATCGACTTCGTGGTCGAGAATTCGGTCAAGGTGTCTTACAAGAAGATGTGTTTCACGGACCGGATCCGGCATGTCATGGAGCGGTTCGCCGATCACATTCGCAAGGGTTCCGACCCGATCGTTGACGACCTGGAAACGCAGGTCTTCAGGAAGCGGCTCTATGGCGGCAGGCGGCATCCGCTGCTCGCCCCGAACAACCTGGAGTGCCTCCGCAGCCTGCACAGGCCCTGCCAGCTCGTGTTCGACGCCTCCCGCGGCGGCCGCGTCGACGATCCCGTGCTCCCTCATCACCCCGAGTCCACGGAACGTGCAGCCACGATCCAGGAAAGGCTCTCGGTGCCTACCCTGGCGGTAGGCTTCGCCATGTCCCCGTCCGATGCCCGGTTCCTCCAGGACGGGACAGCTCCGTTCGAGATGGACGGGCAGATGAGGACGGACATGCGCTACGTCGCCCCTCGGCCCAGACGCAACTCCAACCGCGGCGCCGATGACGCCTACCCCTACGGACGCATCATCGCGACGCCCGAGAATGCCCGAGATCATCTGTCGGCGGTGTTGCCGTCGGGTGACCTCCCTGCCGAGTTGGCAGTCGTGGACGGCAAGAACCGCTTCGCGATCGCCTTCAGCCGGGGGCCATTCCCGGGACGCTCAGCCGCCCCGTGCTGGATCATCGTCGACCGCTCGGTCCACCTCCACGACGACCGATGGATCCACCTGACGCATGTGCATCTGGGAGGCACCGGGGACTTCCGTTTTACCGAAGCCGAGCTGGAATGGGCGAAACTCGCCGTTGCGATGCTCGTCGGCGCCGACGGGAGCCGCCTCTACGAGCGGCGGCAACAGGCGCCCTCCCGCGTCGAGATCGACATGGTCTGCGAGGCGAGCGGGCCGACGGACCAGGTCGACGCCCTGTTGCGTCGCCTGCACTCCCTGCCGGGAGAGGGCGTGTTCCGGCACATGTCGGATGCCGACGAAGATGCCATTGCCCTGCTGATCGAGGACGAGCACGCGAAACGGATGACGGAGCCGCCGTCATCGCATTTTGCAGCGCGGGAGGCTGCCGTGGCCGGGATGTAGCGGCAGTCCCCCTTGCGGCCGCCCCGAGTTGCCGATCGCTCCGACTTGACGGTGAGTTCCGCCAGGGCGGAGCATCGTAGCAATGAGCACCGAACCGTCCGCAGAGCCATCCCGAAGCCGATCGCCTGCACGGGCGGTCAAGGGCGCCGCGTCGCACCTGGCCGGGGCCTGGTCTACGATTGCACTCTGGACCTCCGCGTTGTCCCAGCGCCACCTGGACGTGGCACTGAAGACCGGAAGCCACATCACGACGCGCATCATCGAGTATCCCGGCGAGTGGATGGCCGACGAGGAGCTTGGACAGCTTGTCGATGACTTGAGGTCGGTCGCTTCCAAGACCCTTCCCGACGGGCAACTGACCTACGGCGTGTTCTCAGGCGACCGCGAGCGGCTGTCCCGCGCGATCATCACCATCCTCCGTGACCGCGCCACGGGGAAGCCGATCGCCTTCAACGCCCTGTCGGGGATCGACCTCAAGGTTCACGGGCGGGACATGAAGGTCATTCACCTGGGGCTGGTCATGGTCGATCCGGACGTGAGGAGCAAGGGCCTCTCCTGGGTGCTCTACGGACTCACGTGCCAGGTCCTCTTCGCGCGCAACCAGTTCCGCCCCCTGTGGCACTCGAACGTGACGCAGGTTCCGGCGCTCATCGGCATGATGAGCGAGACCTTCTCGGACGTTTACCCGCACCCCGCCGCGCCGACCCGGCGGTCCTTCGAGCACCTGCTCATTGCCCGCCGCATCATGGAGTCCCACCGCCACGTCTTCGGCGTGGGGCCGGACGCCGGCTTCGACGAGGCCCGCTTCGTCATCACGAATGCCTACACCGGGGGATCGGACGACCTGAGGAAGACCTTCGATCAGGCGCCGAAGCACCGGAACGACACGTACAACACGTTCTGTGCCGAACAGCTCGACTACGACCGGGGCGACGACGTCCTTCAACTCGGGCGCATGGACCTCGCCGCAGGCCGCCGGCTCCTGGGTGACGTGCCGCGTCGTTTCCTGCCGTCCGTGCTGGGTACGCTCCTCATGGTCGCGTTCCAGAGGGCGGCCCTGCCGGCGGTGCACTGGTTCAGCGCGGAACGACACTGGGGAATCCTGAGACCATGGACACGTTGAGAACCGACTCCGGCTACGACGAACTGACGACGCGCAACATCGGGTTCGTCACCCCGGACGAGCAGGCGCGCCTGAGGTCGTCGACCGCCTTCGTCTGCGGGACGGGCGGAATGGGGGGCGCATGCGTCATGGCCCTTGCCAGGGCGGGCGTCGGCCGCCTGGTCATTGCCGACATCGACCATTTCGAGGTCTCCAACATCAACCGACAGGTCTTCGCCTTCTCCGACACCGTCGGCCGGCACAAGGCCGACGAGGCCGCCGATGCCTGCCGACGCATCAACCCCGGCATCGAGGTCGAGGTCCACAAGGACGACTGGCCGGAGCACCTGTCGGGGATCGCGTCCCGTGCCGGGGTGATCGTGAACGGGACGGACGACCTCGCCGCATCCCTGCACCTCTACAGGACGGCCCGTTCGAAGGGCGTGCCCGTGATCGACGCCTACACGTCACCGCTTCCCTCGGTCGTGCTCGTCAGGCCGGGAGACCCCATGCCGGAGGAGCGCCTTCGCTTCCCGACCGTCGGCAAGGACTGGCGCGACGTGACCGACGATGACCGCCGTGCCTCCTTCATGCGCGAGCTCGAGTACGTGTTCGTCCACTCGTCGTCCCGCAACCACATCGACCTCGCCGCCGCCGCCGACGTCGTCGCCGGGCGCAGGAGCAGGATGTCCTTCGCGCCGATGGTCATAGGGACGGGCATGCTGATGGCCTACGAGGCGATCGGGCAACTGCTCGCGAGGCCGACCGGCACCGACTGCCGCGGCTGGTTCCTCAATCCCTACCGTCCTGCGGTCGAACGGCCGAGGCATCCCGTGGTCGCGGCCGTCATGGCGCCCATGGTGAGAAGGTTCCTGAACGGCATGGCGGGTGGCGCATGAACCACGCCCTCGTCGCCGACGTCCTCGTCAACGTGTTCGCGGCCACCGGGGCGATGGTGGTCGCCTCGTCCATCCGCCGCGTGGACCCAAGGGGTGCACTCTCCGTGCGGGTGATGTTCCTGCTCGTGCTGGTCTGCTGCCTCTTCCTCGCGAGGTCGACGGAATGGCTCACCGGGGTCGCGTCCCTCGACAGCCTCACCACGGCCATCGCGTCCCTTGTCCCTCTCGCATCGCTTCTCGTCGCGGAGGGGCTGCTCCGCCGGCATGCGCCGTGGCGCATGAAGGCCTTCATCGTGACGGCGTCGCTCTGCCTGGCCGCCGTCGGCACCCTGAGGATCCTGCCTGACCTGTGGATCGACTTCCTGCGCCTTACCCACGTCGCGGGCGGCTTCGCCATCGGGGCCTTCCTGCTGCTGTCCAGGGACCGCACATCGCTCGCTCAGTCCGAGAACAGGCTGATCCGCAGGGTGCTGGTGGCGGTGGCGTGCCTGATCCCGCTCATCCTGACGGATTTCCGCTCGATCATGCCCGAGGTGCCGATCCGGCTGGGAGCCGTCGGCACCCTCCTCGTGCTCTACTGCGGCTTCGGTGCCGGCGGACTCGCGGCGACCGGGCGCACCCGCCTCTCCATCCTCGTCGGCCTCACCCTGATCTCGATGGCGCTCGCCGCCGGATTCGTGGCGGCGGACGGCCGCCCTGACGCGTCTCGCATGGTGCGGGTCGCCGCCGTGGCATTCTCGGCGCTTCTCCTTGCGGCGCTGGTGGCGGAGGAGCTCGGTGCGAGGGCGGATCGGTCGAAGCCCGTCAGCCCGCTCCTGTCCGCCGGCAGCGTGCCGGAGTTCGAGGCGGCACTGGCCGGGCACCCCCTGTTGGGCGACGTCGGAATCCTGTCGGGTCCGGACCTTGCGGACGTGGACGACCCGGCATTCAGGAGGCTCCTCTCAGACAGGCCGCTCCTGCGCGCGGCGGAAGCGCCATGGGGACGACTGCCCCATGACGACGGGGTGGAGCGGGCCAGGTCCATGATGTCGTCCCACGATGCCTCGCACCTGATGCTGCTCTCGCACGATCCGTTGCGCGTCGCGGTGTTCTGTCTTCCTGCGGTTGCGTCCGATCCCCGAACCGAGGGCGAGATCGAGGTGGCCAGGCGGATCGGCGAGACGCTCTACTCGGGAGTTGCATCATGATCGAGATCAGGGAAGGCGACAGGCGGGCGGCCTTCGAGGTGCCGTTCGCCGTCTACGGCAATGACAGCCCCTACGTATCCCCGATGTGGAGCGATCTCGACCGGATGCTCGATCCGGCGAGGAACCCGTTGGAAAGGGATGGGCACGGCACCTTCCGCCTGTTCACCGCACACAGGAATGGGCGTCCCGTCGGCCGCATCGTCGCGTCCGTCCATGCCGCCTCGAACACCCGCTACGGGACCAGGCGCGGAGGCTTCGGCTTCCTCGATTGCGGTGACGACGCGGAAGTCGCCTCCGCGCTTCTCGGGCAGGCGGAGGAATGGGCGGGGGCGCGGGGCTGCGACGAGATCGTCGGCAACTTCAACCTGACCGCCATGCAGCAGGTCGGCGTGATGACCGAAGGATTCGAGCACGCCCCGTACACGGACATGCTCTGGAGTCCCCCCCATCTCCCCGCGCTGCTGGAGGCGAACGGGTACACCCGCACCTTCCCGATGAGCACCTTCGAGATCCCGGTGGGCGCCGTCCCGGGCGGGAACCTGCTCGGCCCGAAGCAGAGGGAACTTCTTGACGACCCGTCCTACCGCTGGATGCCGATCACCAGGAGGACGTTCAAGGACCGCCTCGAGGACGCCCGCAGGATCCTGAACGACGGCTTCGACCAGAACCCGATGTTCGTACCCCCGACACGCGAGGAGTTCTGGTTCCAGGCGGGTGAGATGATGTGGATCCTCGATCCCCGCCTCTCCGTGGTGGTCCATCACGAGGGCAGGCCCGTGGGTGCCGTCATCTGCATCCCCGACCTCAACCCGATGGTCAGGGACATGGGTTCGCGGTACGGCATGACGGCGCCGTGGCACTTCCTGAAGCATCGGATGAGGCGCGAGCGGGCGGTGATCGTCTACTATGCGGTCGCCAGGGAATACCACAGCCGCGGCCTCAATGGCGCGATGCTCCACCACCTCCTGCATGCCCTCGTCAGCGGAGGGTACCGCATGGTCGGCGGGACGTGGATCGCCGACGTGAACGGCGCGAGCCTTCGGCAGGTGGAGAAGGTCGGGGCGCAGAGGGTTCATCGCCTGCATCTGTTCCGCAAGACACTGGGAGAACGGCCATGATCTCGAACGATGACTTCCGCTCCGTCGTCGCGGTTGCGAGGCTCGCGCCGAGCGTCCACAACATCCAGCCGACGCGCTGGGCGCTCGACCCGGACGGCACGGTGCGCCTCCTCGAGGACCTCACGCGGTCCATTCCAGCCGCCGATCCGACCGGACACGACGTCAGGCTGTCCCACGGGGCCGCACTGGAGGGACTGTCCATCGCACTGGCCGCACGTGGCCTCGACATCTCGGATGTCTCTCCCGTTTTCGGCGAGGCGGAGGGACGGTGGTCCACCATCGCAAGGATTTCCCTGAAGGCACGCCGGACCGATGCCGTCCCATCCGACCTGCTGGTGTCGCGGACGAGCTGGCGCGGCCCCTTCCTCGACGGGAGTCCGGAAGCCGAAGCACGGCTGGACCTCCTCGCCTCCTCGCGGGACGACATCGTCATCCTGCGTTCCCGCGAGGAGGTCAGGGAGCTGTCGCGCATGGCTGACGATGCCGGCTTCCAGTTCATGATCGATCCGGAATACCGGAAGGAACTTCTGCACTGGATGCGGCTTTCGCGAGGCCATCGGGACTACGGCCGCGACGGGCTGTCGCGCGAGGCGATGCATCTTTCCGCCGTCGAGGCCGCCGGGGCAAGGCTCGTCATCGGCCCCTTCTTTGATGCGTTCCGCCGCATGGGCCTGGCGAGGGCGGTCCTTTCGGAGGCGTCGAAGAACGCGTCCTCCGCGGCGTTCGTACTGTTTCACCGCCCGTTCGACGAGGATCCCTTCGAGACCGGACGGCACTTCCTCCGTGTCTGGCTGGAAATCGAGCGGGCAGGCCTTGCTGGCTGTCCGGTCTCCGCACTGGCGGACCTGTGGTCGTCAAACCAGGCGCTCACCGGGATGGGCGGCCTTGCCGACGACAGGTTGCTCGTGAATGTCTTCAAGGTCGGATGCCCAAGGGGCAATCGGACCGCCCGTCACGAGCGCCTGCCCGTGAGCGAGCTTGTCGTCGGCTCAACGCCCGGGTGAGAGTCACTCCGGACCGGATTGCGCTCCTGTGATCCGCCTGAAAGCTGCTGCACCCCCAATGAGCAGGGAGCGGACCTTCACCTTGCGTCTCAACTTCGCGTAGTCCGGCTTCGACCTGTGCCGACTGTCCATCGGCATCGCGCCGACCTTCTGGACGAGGACGCCTGTCTCCTTCAGGCGTTGCCGGAAAGACCTGTCGAGCACGATGTCCTCGCCCTCGACGAACAGCACGCGCAGTCCTGCGTGGGCGAGGAATGCGGCGTTCGTCACGCCGGGTTGCAACCTGGCAGCCGTCTCGACCGCGAAGGGATGGATGCCCTCCACCGAGGCGGAGGTCCGGCCGAGCAGCCACAGGCGCCCCTTGTCGTCGATCCTGCCGGCATCGCCCGTCCGGTGGTAGACCACACCGTCGACACGAACCTTGGTCTCGGCATCCCTGGCCGGGTCCATGTAGCCTTCGTTGACATGCCCGCCCGCCACCTGGATCTCGCCGTCGACGATCCTGAGCGCGGCCTCGGGCACTACATCCCCCGCGGGCAGGCCGCCGCCGTTCGCGGCCAGGCTCCAGTCGTCCTCGGACAGGGACTCGGCCTCCACGTGGGATATCGGCTCGGCCTCAGTGGAGCCGTAGACGATGGTCAGCCCCATGCCGGGGTTCGCCCTCAGGAAGGCCCGCGCGACATCCGGATAGACCGGTCCGCCGCCCGTCATGACACGGCGGACCGTCGGGGCGATGAGTCGCTCGTCCGCGATCCTCGCCGTGATCACCGGAGGCACGAGCAGCCGGGTCACCGCCATCCTGCGCGCCTGCACGCCGATCTGTCCGACGTTCACCATGTCGTGCCGGCGCACGTCCCAGTCCGGCATCACGGCGGTCGTGCCGTGTCCGAGGCAGGTCAGGACGAAGGCGGGGAAGGCCACGAGGTCGATCTCGGGGCGGTCCTTGGGGGCGATGATCGAGGCGAGTGCCTCGTGCTGTGCGAGCAGGAGACCATGCGTGCGCACGATGCCCTTTGGCTTGCCCGTCGTCCCGCTGGTGAAGGAGATCAGGGCAGGGGTGTCGTTCCCGATGGGGGCGACGGGAGCCACCGTCCGGCTGCCCCTGGCATAGGGGGAAATCCGCAACGGGATGCCCCGTGTCTCGGGAATGAACCGCGAGAGGAGGCAGATTCCGGGTCCGGCAAGGAGCGCCTTGGGCTTCGATGCCTCGGCGGCGTGCAGGAAGCCCTTGAGACCCATGGAGGCCTCGGGCAGGACGGCGGTCGCCCCGAGCCTCCAGATGGCCGCCAGCGAGGCGTAGAGCTCGATGCCGGGCCATACCGCCACGAGGACGCGGTCGCCCGGCAGGATACCCTGCTTCGACCAGGCGGCCGCAAGCTCGACGGACCGCCGCTTGAGGTCGCCGTAAGTGGCCGAGCGGTCGCTGGCCTCGATGATCGCGACCCTGTCGGGATGCTCGTCGGCCCGGTCGTAGAAGTGCCCGAGGATGGTCACAGCACCTGCCCCATGAGTGCGTACCTGCGGATGGTGCGTCCTCCGAACTTGCGGCTCTGGTTCGCGGAGGCGATGCCCTCGCGCATCAGGGCATGCACCACCTCCGGGTAGCCGAGGTCGGCTGCCGTCGAGTGGATCACGTCGGCCATGCGGCGGCCGATGCCGGGCACGAGGCCCGCGTAGGTCTTGAGGACCACGGCCCCCTGACGGAGGGGATCGGGATAGGCCAGCGTGAAGCCGACCGCGCGGCCGGAGCCGTCACGGGCCTCGAGGATGAGCCTCGGGTCGGCCTTGGCCAGCATCGGGGCATAGGCGCCGATGAAGTGCTCACGCGGGATCGGAGTGAAGAACGGGGTCTTCGCGAACGCCTCCATCACGACCGCATGGGCATCGGCGAGCAGCGTCTCGGGATCGGCGCCGTTCCAGTGCCGGACGCTCAGGTCGGCTGAACCCACGTTCCCGAAGCCCTTGGAGCCGGACTCCGTGACGGCCGAGAAATGCGTCTCGGCAACGTCGAACCCGGCCATCCGGAAGGCTTCGAGATGGAAGGAGTGGGACAGCGGCTCGCCCATGAAGCCGGGACTGCCGTCCGACCACGTGACGATCCGGTAGGTTCCCCACGTTCCCCACGTTCCGCCGATCATCGGGCCGACGATGGCCTCGTAGCCCTGCTCGCGGGCCTTCGCCACGGCTCCCTTCAGCACGTCGGCGACGGCATCCGCGTCGTCGCCGAACGGAAGCGCGACGGCAGCGGTCCTCATGCCGTTCCAGGACGGCGCGGGCGAAACGATCTTGTCCATCAGGTACATGGCGGCGGTCCTTGTCAAAGGTGTTCAAGCAGGTCGAGATGGCCCGCCGTGTAGGCGATGGCGGGGATGGCGAGGGCGGCGACGGTGAAGAGAGGCCCGCGCCGGAAGGGGGTGACCGGCCTCCATGCGGCGCCGACGGCGCAGGCGAGGATCGTGACGGCAGCCGTCACGGCGGCCTCGGTCCTGCCGAGCCAGAGGAGGTCGGTCCCGTTCATGTCGACGATCTCGTGGTGGGCGATCCACGTGCCTCCCGAGATCAGCAGGGCCGCGACGGCCCTCAGGGCGAGGACGCGCGTCGGCAGGGCGAGCACGGTCAGTCCCGCGAACAGCCCGGCGAAGGTGATCGTGTAGAACTCGGTGCCGGGCCTGCCCGTGATGCCTGCGGCGGAGAGCCAGAACACGCCGATCACGCAGAGCACGGCCACGAAGTCGAGGTCGTCCTTGTCCGGGTTCTTGGCATCGCGCCGGGAGGCTACGTGTGCGGCGAGAGCGGCAACTGGGATGATCGCGTGGTGCGGGGCCGTCATGCCGGCCGTCAGGAACAGGCACACCGCCGTAGAGCGGGCGGCATGGGAGGTCATCCCGGTCCATTTCGAGCAGGCGTCCGCGATCACGATGGCCCCGAGGAAGCCGGACGCGATCAGCGCGAGCAGGAGAGGCTCCGCATGCCCGTTGAAGGACAGCAGGGCGTGGATGCCGCACGGGACGAACAGGTTGTCGAGTCCCTTCCAGGACTCGGCCTCGACCAGCGCGGCGAAGGCCGAGACCACGGTGGCCAGCAGGACCGTGTTGACGCGCGGGATGTCGGTCGCCGTGATCAGGATCGTCACCGAGACCATCCAGGTGACGACGAAGAACACGACGGTGCCCTCGATGCTCTTGCGCCTGTCGCCGGAGCCGAACTTGAGACGTCCGTACTCCGTGCCGATCACGGCTGCCGCGGCATCCGACAGCGTCAGGACCGCGAGCGGCAGCACGTAGAGGGCGGGATCGCCGGGCGAGCGCACGAAAAGCACGGTCACCGCGAGGAGGAACAGGACGTCGCCCCAGGACTGCCGCTCGACCGAATGGACGGAGGCTCCCGGTCCCCTAGTCGACACCCACGGCAGGCGCAGCACGAGGAGGGCTGCGAGCGCCATCGCGGCGAAACCGAAGAAAGCCGTCTTGTCCATGACGAAGGGCAGCGTGATCGCGTGCACGCCGACGCCCACGTGGACGAGCTTGCGCTGCGTCTCCGCAGACCAGCGGTTCCGCACGCCGAGAGCGCGCACGGCGTACGCCATCACGAACAGCGCCGCGACGGAGCCGAGGGCGACGATGTGGCCGGGCAAGATCAAATGGCCTCCTCGACCACGAGGTCGGAGTAGAAGAAGGCCTTGTCCTTGCGCTTCAGGTCGTCCTCGAGGGAGTCGAGGGTCATGACGCGTTCCGCATGGGCGTCGGGCACGCGACGCGGGGCCATCATGTTCCAGTAGACGAGACGGGCGCGCGGGTTCGCCATCGAGAGGAGGCGTCCGTACGAGGCCTCGAACTCGGGGACGTCCATGTACTCGAACACGTCGGACAGGTTGAAGCCGTCGAACCTGCCGAGGCTCGTGTCGTCGACCGGGCCGTGATGGATCTCGATGCGGTCGAGGCGCGAGCGGATGGTCTCGTAGCTGTCCTTGCGCCATGCGAGGGGCAGGGCGGTCGAGTGACGGCCGAGCAGGATCCACTGCATGTAGGGGTTGAACCACGGCCTCTGCTCGACGGCCGCCTCGCGGACCTTGCCGCGGACGTGCTCGGAAAGGCTGCCGACCGCGTGATTGAAGAAGGCCGGATCGCGTCCGAGCCGTCCCATGACGAAGCGGGAGAAGAACAGGTCCGTGGCGAGGCGCCAGCGCCACGTGTTCCATCGCCGCTCGAAGAACTCGGCGCGCTCGAGCCTCTCGGCCCGGTCGGTGAAGACGTCCTTCACCGTGCCGCGCGAGTGGATCAGCGGCAGCACGAAACGGCGGAAGACGCGGAAGTACCGCTCGAACTTGCCGATGCCGCCCAGGCCATGACGCTCGATCCCGTCCATCCTCGCGAACCAGAAATCCTGCATGTTCGGCGAGCACTGCGAGAGGACGCGCGTCATGATCGCCCGCCGTTCCGGGGAGCGTCCGGATTCCATGAGCTTCCTGAAGTCGTCCCATTCGAGGAACTTCATCGCGGCGATGCGGATCCTCAGGCAGTGGAGCTGGGCCTGGGAGAGGTCGCAGGCCACGACGCGCTTCGGGTCGAGGAGGAGCAGGGCGAGCACGTTGTCGCCCGCCGAGCAGACGGACAGGAACGACCTGCCGGCTTCCCCCTTCAGCGCCTCCACGAGGACGTCCGCGTCCTCCCAGAGCTGCGCGTACCGGATGATGTCGAAGTTCGCCTTCTCGGCGATGCCCGCCTTAGTCATTGGATTCAACCTTCCTGACGGTTCCGGCCGCGCCGTCGACCTCGACCAGGTCGCCGTCCGACAGCCACGTGCATGCGTCCTTGAGGGCGACCACGCAGGGGATGCCCAGCTCGCGGGACACGATGGCGGAATGGGACAGGACGCTGCCCCGCTCGACGACCACTGCCGCGGCGTTCGTGAAGTGGGAGATCCAGCCGGGATCGGTGTGCCGGGCGACGAGGATCTCGCCCTTGCGCACCTGCTGCTCGGCCGGATCGCGGATGACGCGCACCCGGCCCGTGGCCTTGCCGCTTCCGCAGGCGGTGCCCTTGCGCTCGAGGCCTCCGTCGTCCTCTCCCCGGCCGACGCGTTTGTCTGCGGTGACGCGGGACGCGCGGTCTCCGACGCTCCCGCGGACGAGGATGCGCTCTTCGGGATCGGGCAGTCCCGCGTTCGCGATGTGCTCGTGCTGGCGGACCCTCACGATTCCCTTCAGGTCGTGCGTCACCGAGTTGCCCTCGGCTGCGGCGAGCACCTCCTCGACCGTCAGGAAGAACACGTCGTCGGCCTTCCAGATGCGGTCCGTTGCGGCCAGTGCCGAACCCATGGCGAGGAACACGCGCCGGGCACGCCCGAAGATGCGGGTGCGCTCGAAGCGCAGGTTCTCGCGGTCACGCACGCGGGCCTTGGCGTAGGAGAGCAGGGCCTCGGCGACCTTCCGCTTCAGTCCCGACTGCGGGAACAGCTCCGCGAGACGGGCCTCTGGGTCCACCTTGACGGCCTTCGTCTCCGAAGGATTCACGGCAGCCGCGGCAATGGCCGTGAGCAGCGGCTTCGGGTCGTCCGAGAGCGTGGGAGACTCCAGCTTCAGCTCGCCGATACGTCGGTCGCCGAAGCGGTCGACGTAGCTCCGCAGCATCGGTCCGAGGACCGGATGGGCGAAGGCGGCGTCGGCATCGCCTTCCGCGAACGCCTTGGCCGTCTCGGGTCCGGCCTCGGCCAGCGCCTGCCCGGCCTCGCGGATGAGGCGGGCCGGCTCGGCCGAGATGATGTCTCCCTGTCCGATCATCACCTCGTTGTGGAGGGCGATGCCGTCCTGCCCGGCCCAGCGCTCCATGAGCTTCCGCGATGCCCCGTACGCCATCATGCAGAGGAAGTCGTTGACGATGGGCGCGTCCCACCTGTCCAGGAGGGAGGCCTCGATGCGGCGGTACTCGGCGGCAAGCTGCGAGAGGGATTTCGACTGGAGGTCCCGGCTGCTACGGCCCGCAGGCACGGAGTCATACATCCGCTGCATGAAGCCTTCGTTCGTCCAGCGCAGCCGGATCGCCTCGCGGATCAGGCCCCAGGCCATGCGGCCAGCCGCAAGCGGGCCGGGCTTGCGGACCTCGCCCAGCGCCTCCTCGGGGATGGGCTGCGACACGCCCATCATCGTCTCCATGCTCTGCCGGTTGCGGGAGGCCATGGGCAGGAGCGACAGCAGGCGGTACCAGTTGCCGAGGTTGTAGTACATGCGCCCGTCGACGAGGGAGAGCATGTTGGCGAGGTCGGCCGCGTGGTCGGCGATCACGTGTTCCGGCACGCCGATCATCCGCAGGAACGAGCGGTAGACGCGGGCGTAGGCCATGGAGGCGAAGCTGAAGGTCAGCGGCGACACCATGCCGGGGTAGCTCTCGACGATGTTGGAGTTGTCGAGCACCGTGAGCTTCCGCTCGGGTTCCCATGAAGGGAGAAGGCGGGTCGTGATGGGGCGGTCCTGGAGGTGGAAGACCCTCTCGCCGTCCGGACCGAAGGCCCATTCCACGTCCTGCGGGCTTCCCTTGCGTACGCCCGCGTGGAGGCACATCAGCGCGACCTTGCGGGCCTGCTCGAGGGTGATCGGGGAGTCCGAGGGCTCCTCGATGGGCGCCAGGTTCGCCGCGGAAAGGCGCCAGGTCGCTCCGTCGACCTCGCCGCCGACCAGGCGGTCGCCCAGCCCCTTCACGGCCGAGATGACGATGATGTCGGAACGCCCCGAGACGGGATCGGCGCCGAAGGCAACGCCTGCGGCCGAGGCATCGACCATGCCCTGCACGACGACGGCGGGAAGCTCCGCGGTCTCGACGGCATGGATGACCTGGCCAGGCACGTCGGACACCATCATCGCCTTCTGGTACTCGATGACGCTCTCGGCCATGCCCGACTGGATCACGCGCACGACCGCGTCTGGCACGCCTTCGGCGGGGACGTCGAGGACGGTCAGGAACTGGCCGGCGTGCGAAGCCTTCTCGCCGTCCTCGGACCGACCGGACGAGCGGACCGCGAAGCGGGTGAATCCTTGGGCAGCCAGCCTCTCGAGGTGGTTCCTGATATCCATTTCCGAGATCGGCCGGAGCCGCGCCCCCAGAGGTTCGATGGCCTCCGGCAGGACGGCGAAGAAGGGCGGAACCGGGCATCCTGCCTGCGCACTCGCCGCGAGAGCGAACGCCTTGCCGCCCGCTTTCGCCGAGCCTGCCGCGATGATCCCCCGGACGTCGAGGACGTACGATGCGGGCGAGTGATTGATGAGGACTGCGTCGATGTCGATCGTCATGGTCAGTTACCGCCGAGGAAGGGAAGGAGGCCCGCGAGGGCGTAGCAGGCCAGGACCCACACGCCTGACAGGGTCTCGATGCGCTTCTGGCGCTCAGGCGTAGGTGCGGTCTCGAAGGAGTGGACGGCGAGGAGCAGGGGAAGGCCTGCCGCGGTCCCGGCAGCCGAGAACCAAGCGGCCATGCCGAAGTAGGCCCCGTAGGCGACGAGGGCGGCGTACGCCAGCAGCCATGCGCCGTACACGGCCTCGCAGGCACGCGGGATGCCCCATGCCCCCGAGTACGTCTCGACGCCGGGACGCTCGTTCGCGGGTGCCCAGACCTTGCGCCCGAACTCGATCACGCAGCCGTTGGCGAGGCTCATCAGGAGGAAGGTCCACATGCCCGGCGGCATCGATCCGGCCGGGAGCCATTCGCATGCGGTCAGCACGAGGTCGATCAGCGGCATGATCAGCATGTGCGAGGCGAGGTAGAGCACGGGAGAGGCATGCAGCACCTTCGGCGCGAAGAACTCGGCGGTCATCATGGCCAGCCAGAACCAGGCCGCCATGACGAGGACCACCAGCATCGGGTGGAACGCGACCGCGACGGTGACCGACACGCCGACGGAGACGACGGCGAGGGCGCCGATCTCCAGGAACGAGACCAGTCCCCGCGGGATCGGCCTCTCCGGGCGGTAGAGCCTGTCCGTCTCGGCGTCCTTGTGCTCGTCGGCCACCCTCATCTGCCAGAAGAAGCCGAGCACGAGGAGGAAGGCGACCGCGTAGGCGGCCATGCCCGGCATGCCGCGTCCGGCGAGATGCGCGGATGCGGTCACGGACGAAGCCGAGAACGCGAGGAGGAGCGGAACCGTCTTCGCGAGCGGGAACCGCTCCTTCTGGTAGGTCCACAGGCGTGCGGCAAGGCCGTCGGGGTTCGTCGTCATGGTTGTCATTTCCTGCCTCGGGCGAGGCGCTTGTGGGCGGAGCCGAACTGGCCCCCGGCGACGGCGGCCGTCAGGGACAGCTCGCCGCAGAGGCAGAGGGCGGCCGCGACCTCGGCCATGGCGGGAGCCTTGCCCGCACCGCGAAGCCCCATCAGGTCGAGGGCTGCGGACTGCGAGGGCAGCCCGGTGCCGCCGCCCACCGTGCCGACCAGCAGGTTCGGCAGGGTGACGGTCACCTTGAGGCCTGCGGCCGAGGCTTCCATGCGGGTGTAGCCCACGGCGGACTCGGCCACGCACGCCACGTCCTGCCCGGTGGCGAGGTAGAGGGCGGCGAGTCCGTTTGCGTAGTGCGCCTGCGCCCCGATCTGGCCGCTCATGAGGGAGCCGAGGTTCGCGATGCGCCCGTATTCAAGGATTCGATCGACCGTCACGCCGAGCACGTCCTCGACGATGCCGGCGGGGATGTCGACCTGTGCGGTGACCTTGCGCCCGCGCCCCTGCGTCACGCCGAGGAAGGTGGCCTTCTTGTCGCCCGAGTAGTTGCCCTCGAGGAACCACGAGATCGGCTTGACCGGGCATGCCTCGACGACGGCGCGGCAGAGCGCGTCGGTCGCGAAGGTGACCATGTTCTGGCCTGCTGCGTCACCCGTGAAGTAACGGCAGAGCAGGAAGACGATCTCGCCGTCGATGACGGGTTCGACGGATACGAGGGAGCCGTGCCGCGTCGTGGCGTTGGCGGCCTTCGTGAGGAGGTCGGGGTTGCCCGCGATCCAGTCCACGAACAGGCCGGACTGCGAGATGGAGCCGAAGCGGAAGGCAGGGCTGCGCAGCACGCCGTCCGAGAGCGTCGTGGCGGAGATGCCGCCAGCGCGGTTGGATGCCATGGCTCCCCGCGAGTAGGAGGCGACGAGGGCCGCCTCGGTGGTGGCCAGCGGGACGAGGTAATCGCCGTGGGCGTTCAGCCCGTTCACGCGCAGGGGACCGACGATGCCGACCGGGACCTTCACGGTGCCGATCATGCTCTCGATGTTGGCCCCGTACGCCTCTGCGGAGGCCACGGTCGCGTCGTCCGCCAGGGCGGCGCGGGATGACTCGGGGACACCGGACGCAGCCATCCGCGACCACAGGCGCGACACCGTCCCCGCGCTGCTGCGGGGCACGGTCCTGATGGTCGCCGGGGCGTCGGGGCGGGGCGACAGCCGCGAGGCCGCCTCACCCGGGGACATGGTCCCGCGCAGGCGGCTCAGGAAGCGGGTGATCTTCGGCGGGATAAGCAAGCGCGGACGGGCTCCAAAGGACTCGCGGCAACCTATGCGGCCCCGATGGGGTAGTCAATCCTAGCCATCGCGTATCCTCGGTAGGATTCATCTGGAATTTGCGGCCCGATCCTGCTTAGATGTCTGCGCTTCGGAGATCGTGACGCCCATGAACCACGGAAGGCAGACCCTGGCGGCCCGCCACGCCGCGCTCCTCGACAGGGCCCGGTCCCACTTCGCCACGCTGTCGCTCGGCGACAGGATGGGCTCGGAGAGGGGTTACGGCCTCGGCGGCATCGATGCCATCGCCATGTACCTGCTCGAGCGTGACGGCACTCCCGTAGAGCGGACCCGCGACACGTCATGGGACGTGCTCAGGCTGCTCCTTTGCAGGGAGCTCGGGTCGGCCAGGAGCAGGCGCAAGGTCGATTTCGGGAAGCTGGAGGCTGCGGCCAGGCCGACGGAGGCAAGTGCCAGGTGGGCCTCCCTGCGAAAGCTGGCGGACCTCGCATACGACCTCGAGTGCTACGGCGACGAGCTGGCCCACCGCCACCGCTATGCGGCGGGCGGGCTGGAGGCGGTCTGGCTCCACGTGGTCAACCTTCACCACTGGCCCTTGCACGAGGTCCGGAGCCTGTCGCATGAGGCCTTGAGGTTCGTTCTCTCCCATCACATGAAGGCGTGGAACATCTCGATCGAGCAGGCCAGCGCGAAGAGGATGGGCGACGCGGACGCCCGGCTGCCTCAGGCCACCAGCGGGACGAGCGCGGCGAGGGCGTAGCAGATCACCATCCACGCGCGGGACCACGTCGTCGTGGTGGCCTCCATGACATGGCTGGGATAGACCTTCAGTCCGACGAGGCCGCACACGAACGGGATGCTGACGAGGCCCCCGATCTCCGCGAACCGCACCCCGAGGCCCAGATGCGATCCGTATGCGACGAACGACGCGTACGCCACGAGGGCAGCCGCGACCATCATCCCCACGGGGGCGTACAGTCCCTCAGGCGAGAAACGGGTTCCCTTGCTGCGGGCCGCACGTGAGCGTGCGGCGATCCTCTCGCCGATGTCGATGACGCAGGCATTGGCGAAGAACATCAGGAGCACGGTCCAGAGACCCTCCGGCATGCCCCGTCCGGTCGGTCCCCACTCGAGGGCGCCCAGGAGGAACCCGGCGGCAGGCGCCCCGGCCATGTGCCCGACCACGCACAGGGCCGGCATGCGCCTCATCAGGTCGGGGACGAAGTATCCCGAGAGCACGAGGCCGAGCCAGACCCAGACCACGCCGTTCGCCCCGAGGACGGACGGGTCATAGGCGAGGACGACCGAGAGGGTGAGGGCAAGCGACAGTCCTCCCACGGCCACCTTCGTGGCAACCCTGACCAGTCGGTCGTGATGGGGTTCCCTCAGGGCCGTCGACGGCGTGAGCAGGGTGTCCCTGATGTCCTGGAACACGACCAACTGCATGTAGGTGACGACGGTCAGCAGGAAGGCCAGCGAGAACACGGCCAGCCCCGGCATCTCACGTCCGGAGAGGTGCGCCGAGGACGCGACCGCCAGGACCGAGAATGCAAGCAGGCCAGGGAACGTCCTCGCGGGCTCCATCCGGCGCCACAGGTACGAACCCAGACGGCCGAGGAAACCGAGGCTGGGGAAGGCGGGTGTCCCGATGCTCATGGGACGCCACCCGACAATGTTCCAGGAGCCGCACGCGCTGCGGCCGCGCATGCTTCTCGTCCGTTCCGGGAGGGGCTGTCGGGCATTCCGATTGTGGCATTCCTGCGGCTGGACTGGCAGATAGGACGCGGCACGACCGACATCAAGGGAGCCTCCCTGCACAAAGATTGGCCTGTTGCGGAGCGCGGGCCGGAGGAATCGGGCTCCGTACGGGCAGGCATGTTATCCTATGTTGCCCGCAGAACCTTCCTGCTATCCGGTTTCGGCAGGATTCACAGGCGACTGCCGCGGTCCGGTTGCTTCCGATCGGTGCCGGACGGGAACACGCCGAGACAGCTTGTCCTTGTCGTCCCGGCGGGTTCAGATGTCCTGGATCCTTGGAGGCCGGACGACGCGATGAGCCAGTACCCACGCGAGGTGATCCACGAGGCGATCCTGTCGATCGCACCGAGCCACGTGCTGTCGAGCGGCAACTGCGCGAAGTTCGCCTACCTCCTCAACCGCGTCCTCGGAGGCGACGGCACTTACGTCATCGTGGACGGGGGCCACTACGAGTACGCCGACCATGTGGCCGTGATGATCGGGACGACGATCTACGACGAGGACGGGGCATCGACGAAGAAGGAGTTCAGGGCGCGCCACGTCGAGCAAGGCGAGCAGACGCTTGAGATGTGGAGCGAGGACGAGCCGGACGGCACGGGCGTCCTGAAGCTCGCGGACGACTGCGGGGGCTTCGGGTCGATGGACGATGAGGCGGTCGAGCGGGACCTTCTGGAGGCCCTGAGGGTCGCGATGGAGGCAAGGGCAGGGGGAGTGAGACCATGAGCGGAGGCAGCAAACCCTGGACCGCAGAGGAGAAGGAAGCTTACCTGGAGGGGATGCGCTACGTGTTCGACTTCTGGAAGGGCCTTGCCGGCTGGGAGGCGGCGGTCCTCCGTGCCCTGCCGTCCGATGCAGACCCGAAGTCCGGCTACACGGGGCGCATCCACGGGATCTACGCCGAGGGGCGTCCGGTCGCGGATGCGGTGGATTTCGTCCGCCGGGAGGTCATCCGGACCCACGAGGTCTGGCAGTCGCTCTCGGAGGACGAGGTCGCGCGCCTTGCCCTTCTCGAGGACGACAGGAGGGGGGACTGCCACAACCGCATCAGGGACATCCACCTGAGGGGCGGCACCGTCGAGGAGGTCGTGGCCCGGATCAGGCAGGAGATCGGCGCCGCGACGACTGCCCCGGCACCGTAAGAGGCATCAGCGCCCCGGAACGGCCACGCTCGAGGGGAGGTTGGCGAGCTTGCGCCCCTCCAGCCTTGCGCCTTCCACGTCGAAGACCTCAGCCGTCTCCCGCGGTCCGACCGGGTCGCGGTTGTCGTCCCAGGTCTGGACCCACCACTCGTCAGCGCCGTCTTCGCCCTTGATCCTGGTCGCGTAGACCATGAAGTCGGCACCCTCGCGGATCCACTGCGTGTGCCCAAGGTCGAGGGTCTGCCATTCGCGGTCGATCCCGGTGAGCTTGGAGAGACGGTCGGGGAGGGCGGTCGTCGGGCGCTCGCAGAACTCCCGGACCTGTTCGGCGGCACCGTCCGTGAACCACTTGGTACCCGAGACCTCCTCGCCGACATCCTTGCCGACGAAGGTGATCGCGACGCCGAGACTGCCGTGGTCCTTCACCGTGAAGCTGATGTCCTCGAACAGCACCTTGCCCGCTGCGTCGTGCAGGACGGGGTCGTGTTCCGTCCTCGGCTCGACGAGCTGGAAGCCCTTTCCGGTCCAGACGCGCCGGGCGGGGACCACGAGACCGCGCTCGCGCACCTCGGCATCGGTCAGCGCGTCGAAGGCGACGTCCATGTCGTCGGTGAAGCCACCGCTCATGACGATCCGGTGCCGTCCATCGCCGAGGTCGTCGGAGGGGGACAGGGTGCCGGACAGGTTTCCCTGCTCCCACAGGAGGCAGAACGGTTCGCCACGCTCGATCTCCGTGCAGGTGATCGTGCGGCTGGCAAGCCTGACGGTGTAGCCCTTGCTCTCGATGTCCCGCATCTTCCTCGTCATGCCCTGACCCCTTCGCTCGTCCTCAGAGCTGAATATCCCGGGCGTGCGCGAGGCACCACCCTACGGTGACTACGCCGGATTCTCCATGGCGGCTGCCGTTGCCATGAGGTATCCCTTCCTGGGCGCGGTGCGGGATGCAACGTCATGGTCCACGAGTGCGAACGCTGCCACGAGCTGCTGAAAGAGCGGATCACACGCTTCGACCGCCTCAGAAACATAAAGGGCGGGGTTCCAATCCTGCGACGCGAGATCGATCTCGGTGTCCGCATGCTGTTCCCCGGCGCCTTCGAGCTTCTCTTCAACCCCTCCAAATGGACGGCGGATTCCATCCCGTCCTTCCCGGTCCTGTCGCACGATCAACGAAGGACCACCTTCGGGTTCGACGTGGTCGACGCCCCCCTTCCTTTCACGGCCGCCTGCATCCGGATCACCTGCGATCGCTGCGGCATGAACCATCGGCCGGTGGTGCTGAACAGCTCCTTCATGGTGTTGATGACCCACCTCACCGCTGCGGGATTGGACATGGGGCTGGAGCCCCGCCTGCTCGCGGAGTTGTTCCACGTCCTGCATTCCGATCCAAGGCCACTCGACGATTTCCAGACTGCCAGCGATGACGTGCCCCGAGAGGACATCTACGCTGGCGCGGTGTGGCTCGCGCTTCATGAGTTCGGACACATCGTCGGCAATCCCCTGATCAGGGCCGAGCAGGTGAAGGCGCCGGAACCCTCCCGCGCAGCCGTCGCCAGTGAGCTGAACGCCGACATCGCCGCCTTCCGCGTCCTCGAGCACCGCACGACGGCCAACAGGCACTGGGGAGATACCTTCCCGAACCTGGTATGCGGGGTCGAGATCGTGCTGAGGACGCTCGCAGCCATCTCGCCCAGCGACGGCATTCCCCGCCTGCTGCGGGAAACGAGGTCACAGGTGAGCTTCGGGCATCCGACCCCGTGGCAGAGGTGGTCCGCAATTCGGGCATGGGCTGGCATCTCCTTCCGGCTCGGAGCCAAAGACCGCAACGGGTACCGGGAGTACAGGGCGAAGCTCCTCGGCGGATTCGACCACGCGGTCGATGCAATGAGACAGGCAAGCATTGGGAGGCAGACATGATGCAATTGGATCCGCAGCTCCTCGACGAGGCCGGGACCATCCTGCGGGGCGACCAGGCCCTGCACGAACTCGCAGTCATCGAGGGCATCCAGTTCGCAGGTCTCAGCCTTGGACAAAGGGCGGAACCCGACGTCGACAACGCGACGGACCTGCCTTACTGGCACAGGTTGAAGGCCGAAATCCGCATCCTGCTGTGCACCGACGATTCGAAGTACGTCGATCTGCGGCGAAGGATGACGCAGACGCGGAATGCCACGGAGAAGGTGGGCGTACCCGCCATCGCCGCAGCCATCGCCAATGCCGTCAGTCTCGAGGTGGCGCTCATCACGCCCTTCGTGTCCCTGCTCCTGGTCTCGATCGGGCAAGTCTCCGTGGGTGCCTGGTGCTCAGGGGCAGGCGACGACGATCGCCGCAAGCTGTCCCCGGAGTAGGGCGGGCCGCTGCAACCAGGACCCCTCAGGCAATGCGCATCACGGTCGGCTCGCTCTCCGGATCTGGCGCCGCTTCCGGCTCCGTCACCATGCCCGCCTTCGGCAGGCGCACCTTCCTGCCCACGGTGTCCTCGTGGAACTGTGCGGCCTCCTCGGCAGTCATGACGAACCCGAAGTAGGCGACCCTCGGCTCCGTGGTCTCGACGATGCGCGGCCCGTCCTCCGTGACGTTCACGCACCAGGAGTGCTGTCGCCACATGCCGTCGTCATCGGTCAGGGCGTAGCCGGTGACGAGCAGCGCCCTGTCCATGTTCTTCGCCCAGTACTGCGCCGAGTTGGCGTGGCATTGGCTGCGCCGCCCCCTGGCCATGACCGGGTCCGAACCCGGCCACAACTGCCCGCGCGCGAGGATGTCCTCGAGGTCCGGCTCCCGTCCGGGATTCACGACCCTCCAGCCACCGAAGTCGATCAGGGAGTTGGTCAGCGTCGAGAAGCCGCCCTGTCCCCTCGACCGGGCGACCTCCTCGAAGAACCGGATTTTGCGACCGTCCTTGAGGGCGGTGTCGAGAAGCGCCTTCCAGGGATGGTCTGCATCGCCGAGGCGCACGACGGACGGCCCCATGCTCGCAAGTCCATCGAGCTCTTGCGCGGTCCTGCCCTGGGAGATGCAGACCTTCAGCCTCGCCCTTTCGGCCTTCCTCCGGTCCTTCTCCAGCGTTCCGTCGAACAGGGCCGCGTCGGAGTACTTCTTGTTGCCCCGCGGCGGAACGGCCAGTCCCCTGGCCTCGACCTCGGCATCCTTCAGGATCTCGAAGTCCACGCCGTCACCCTCGCCCAGCAGTCCCTTCACGCGGAGGCTGTACCACGCCCCGCGCGGCTCGCAGGGAACCACCTTTCCGTCCTTGGACACGAGACAGAACGGGTCATGGTTGAAGAACTCGGTCTGCGTCGCCTCGGTGATCCCGTTCCGGTAACGCTCCCGGGCCACGCGGTATCCCAAGTCCTCGATGTCCCACAACGTCCTTGCCATCGCATCCCCCGATCGTGTCCATCCAACCGTAGACGCGGGGGCGGCAAGGATCACGCGTCCTCACGCTCCGCAGGGGCTGGTTTCGGGTTCGCGATCCGGCTGGTCACCTCGCGGACCGACCTGATGTCGAAGGCCGCGGCGGTGCCGTACTCACCGCCCAGGTAGCCCTCGCAGCACCGCGTCTCGAGCCAGTAGCGGAAGCTGCCGTCGGGTGCCGTGTCGCGGGTGACGTGCATGATCCCGCCGGGGTACTCGCGTGCCCACCGGAGGGTCACGAGGCACACGGGCCTCCACACGCGCTGGACGCCGAGGCGCTCGGAGAGGAGCCAGGGCACGCGGGTGACCGGGGCCGTGCGGATCATCTCCCTGATCTGGTCCGCGACCTTGCCCTCGATGCGCCGGGTCTCGGACACCTCTTTCCCGAAGCGGCGGCCGACGCAGGAGACCTCGATGCCGTCATGCCCGAGATCGACCACCGAGAAATCGATGTTCTCGAAGATGGTGGTTCCCGGTCGGTCGCTCATGGTCCTGCTCTCTTGCTGTCTGGATATGCCTTGCGCTCCTAGGGCCTCGGGGGCGGCCCCCAGGTGTCGGGATCGTAGCCAAGCTGGATCAGCACGTATCGGGCACGCTCCGTCGGGAGGTCCCAGTCCGTGTTGTACGGGGAGGTGATCGCCCGGTAGAGGTTCCACAGGGCCTCGGAGACCTGATCCTTGTCCGGCTCCTTGCGGTCGCGGTCGGCGCTGTCGGCCATGGTGGTCCTCTCCCTCTGGCTTCCCGCATTCTGCCCCGGGCCGATGCGGCCCACTAGGCGATGCTCTCCTGGACCATGGTCGATGGGGGTGCGCCGAGGCACAAGCCCCGGGGGCGTGCGTCACAAGAGTCCGCGACGCGGGGCGTCACAAGAGTCCGAGGCGTCACGAAAGTCCGAGGTTTCGGACTCTTGTGACGCCTCGCGGTCCTGAGGCGCGAACGGCTGGCGACCCGAAGCAAAACCTTTTAATTTCAGTGACTTAGCTCCGCCTCCCTGCCGTCGCCGCGCAAGCCGCCGGGGGCGCGGCTTCACCGCAAGGGCTGCGGCAGGCCGCTTCCCGACCGCGATTATCCGCAAGCCAGTTGACGAATATCCATTTTTGGATACCTATCGGATAGTGAAATATCCAATTGTGGATAATTAAATGCCGACGATTACCCAGGAGCGGATAGCATCCAGGCTCAAGGACCTAGGCCTGTCGGCTGGGCAGGCATCACTGGACGCCGGGCTGAGCCGCTCCCTGCTCGGCAAGTTCGTCCGGGGCGAGGTCGAGCGCATGAGGGACGACAACCTCAGGGCCGTCGCCGCCACCCTTAAATGCTCGCTCGCGTGGCTCATGGGGGAGACCGACGTCATGGAGGAGCCGCCCTCCAGGACCGGGGCGGCCCCGTCCGCCTCCGCCCCGGCTCCCGTGATGACCCTCGTGGCCGACGGGCCGGACAGGGCCCGCATCCACGTCGAGGGCACGGTCACCTTCGAGGCGGCGCTCGCGATCATGGATCTCTTCCGCAAAGGGCAGGCCGGCTAGCCAAAGAGTAAGGGGCCGCGCATGGCACGGCCCCTCCGTCCTTCCCGTCCCGGCGGGCTATGCCGACCGGATGGTGGCCAGGAACGCCTGCATCTCCTGGCTGAGCGCGGCGGAGTTGCGGGCAAGCTCTCCGGCGGAGGCGAGGACCTGGGTCGCGGCGGCCCCGGCATGGGTCGATGCCGCCTGCACGTGGGACAGGGTGCCGTTGACCTCCTGGGTTCCCTTGGCGGCCTCGCTCACGCTGCGGGCGATCTCCTGGGTGGCGGACTGCTGCTCCTCCGCCGCGGCCGCGACCGAGGACGCGATCTGGTGCATCTCCTCGATGGTGCGACCGATCTCCTGGATGGCGGCCACCGCCTCGCGGGTGTCGTTCTGGATGCCCGTGATCTGCGACGAAATCTCGTCCGTCGCCCGTGCGGTCTGGTTGGCGAGCCCCTTCACCTCGGACGCCACGACCGCGAAGCCCTTCCCGGCCTCCCCGGCGCGGGCCGCCTCGATGGTGGCGTTGAGGGCGAGCAGGTTCGTCTGCCCGGCGACGTTCGTGATCAGGGAGACCACGTCACCGATGCGCTGGGCGCTCTCGGCCAGGGCCGACACGCGGGCGTTCGTCTCGCGGGCCTTCTCCACCGCCTGCGAGGCGATGCGGGAGGACTGGGAGACCTGGCTTCCGATCTCGCTCGCCGACGCGGCGAGTTCCTCGGTCGCGGCGGCGACGGCCTGCACGTTGGACGCGGTCTGCTCCGAAGCGGAGGCGACCGTCTGGGTCTGGAGCTGCGACTGCTCTGCCGTCGAGGACATCTCGCGGGCCGTGGCCTCGAGTTCCTGCGCCGCGGCGGACACGTGATGCACGAGCCCGCCCACGCTGGCCTCGAATTTGTCGGCCAGCTCCAGCATCTCCGCCCTGCGCTGCTCGATCGCCCTGCGCTCGGCCTCTGCCTGCTCGCCCCTCAGGCGGTCAGCCTCGGCCATGGACCCGGCGAAGACGTGCATCGCCTTCCAGATGTCGCCGATCTCGTCGCTGCGGCGCTTGCCTTCCTCGATGCGGTAGTCGCCCGACGCGAGCCTGTCGATGGCCGCAACCAGGGACCGGAGCGGGCGCGAGACCTGGCCGTGACCGATCAGCCCGCCGAGGGTTAGCCCTCCGAGCAGTCCACCGACGGTGAGGATCAGCAGAAGCATCTGCTCCTGCTCGTACTTGGCGTCGGAGGCGGCGTCGATGGCCTGCACGTCCTCGTCGGCATGCTTGGTCATCTTGTCGATGCTCTCCTGGAAGGCCTTGCGGTTGGCCCTGTTCGTCTCGTTGTTGCCCTGGGCGTTGGCGGCCTCGGGCGAGACCGTCGTGCCGAGACGGGCCGTCTCCGTCCGGAAGGTGCGGAAGGAGGCGGCATCCTTCTTGATCTGCTCGAACAGCCCCCTCTCGTCAGCGGGGACGAGAGGTTCCCATTCCTTCAGAAGGGCGTCGATGCTGTCGAGATTTGCGCCAATTCCCTTGGCGAACCTCTCTGCGTCCTTGGTGTCCTTGGATGCGTAGATGCCCCGGGCCTCCATCACCACGGCGGTGACGAGCTGGTTGAGGCGGGAGCTGTAGAGGGCGCGCGAGCCGGCCGCCCTGGCTGCGTTGAGTTCCTCGTTCATGGTCGAAAGGCTGTAGCTGCCGACTCCCGCCAGCGTCAACGCGATGAGGCTCATGGCTCCCACGAGTGCGAATATCTTCGTCCTGATGCGCATTGGTACCACCCCACGTCACTCATCCGCCGTGCGGATGTTCAAGCCCAAATTGTTTTCCTGCCGGGCAAAAGGCGATGCCGGCCCGAACCAAGGTTGGCACCTTAAGGCAGCGGAAGGAATGGGAATCCTTTATTCTACGTATATTTCCTGATGCGCCGTCGCCGCACCCAGTCAATCCTGGCGATGCGCCTGCCAGTCCTACGTACGGCCGGCCTTCTCCAGCGCGCGGCGGATCCCGGCCCTGAGCAGGCGTGGATTCGTCGGGCTGATGGGCCAGGGGACGAGATCGGCCCCCTGTTCCGCAGCCATGGCCTTCCACTCCGAAAGGATGGCGTCGGCGGCGGCTTCGACCATCTCCTCGGTGGGATCGGTGACGGCGTTCCCGCGGAGGCCCTGCTCGAGGGCGGGCGCGAGCCAGTAGGCGAACCATGCTGACCAAGAGGTGGGCTCGCCCTCGACCATCGGTTGCCGCCCGCTCTTGGCGAGGGAGACCATGTCCGCGACGAAGTCGCTGTCGACAGCCTCGTGCAGGGCGCGGGTGACGGCCTCCGAAGGCTTCCTCGAGGCCCGCAGGGCCTCGAGGAAGTCGTCCATTGTCTCCTGGTCGACGCTCGCATCGCCAGGGGTGCCGGACGGGATTCCCGACCGGACGGCACGCTCGTCGTCAGACGCGTCCCCGCCGGAGCCATCGTCCCTGGCCTGCGTGACCACGCGAGGCGCACCGTCCGGCGGGAAGAGCTTCCTCAGTTCCTCGGCAACGTCGACCCGCCCGGGAGGCCGCGTCGAAGCGGTCCGGTCCGTCTCGGTCGGCTTCTCGGCCTCGGGGTTCCTCTTGAACGCCCACGTCTCCAACCCGATCGCGTCCATCAGCCCGCCGAAGGCATACGCCCCTGCGGTGCTTCCGGGACGGGACGAGTGCAGCCAGATCAGCATGTGGATGCACCTCAGGAGCCGGTCGCGGTCGTGGAACTTCTCGCCGAGATTGGCCTCCTCGAGGTCGGACAGGAAGGTCTCGACGCGGGAGGCATTCAGGTAGTTGTACAGGCTGGCCAAAGTCGGTCTCCGGAGATGTCGAAGACCGATTGTTGTTGTCAGGCAGGCAGGGATTCAACCCCGAAGGCGCTCAGCCCTCGGCGCCTGCCATCGCTTCCCGCGCCCTGCGCAGGGACTCCTCGTCCACGACGAGCGTGACTGCCACCGGGTCAAGGCCGCCGCTCTCCTCGATCTCCTCGCCGAGGAAGCCGCCGTAGGCGTTCTCGAGGACTTCCTTCGGGTCGTGCCCGATGGCCCGCAGGGCATGGCAGAGGTTGCCGATCAGGTCCTGGATGTCCTCGGCGAGCTGGTCACGCTCGTCCTCGTCGGCCGGGTCGAGCGATGCCGGCTCGACCGCCACGGTGTGCTTCTGCTCGTTGAATGCGTCGATGGCGGGAAGGGCGGTCTCCGCCCGTTCCAGGTTGGTGGTGATCATGGCTTCTGCCTCTCCGTTCAGCGCGTGCCGGGACTCATCTAGGGCAGGACTCGCCCCTCAGGAAACCCGAAGGGGTCGTGCGGCTGCGAATCTCGGTCCGGGCCGCCGCATCCTGGCCCATGTCTGCCTCCCTGACCATTGCCCTGAGGAGGGATTCCGTGGCCAGCTCGACGTGCCTCTCGGCGACCTCCTCACGCCATTCGTAGACGATGCCGAAGACCCACATCGCACCCGCCCCGATCGCCCAGGCGATGAGCCACGCCGGGATCGGGAAGCGCACGTCGGTGAGGGTGTCGAGGAACATCCACGTCGCCGCGAGGATCAGCAGCGTGGCGCCGGGGACGCCGAAGAGCTTGAGCAGGGCCATCCCGGTTCCCCATACGGGGTCGGGCTTCGGCCTGAAGGGGTTGTGGCCGTGGGGCATGCCGAGGTAGCTGCGCCGGGTGTGGTTGACGATGCCGACGAGCGGTCCCTTGCCGAGGTCGATCCGGCGCACGTAGAGAAGGGAGACCTCGTCGTCCCTCTGGAGGTTGAAGCTCTTCGGCAGCGCGACGGTCCTCGACCTGCTGCCGGCACGGGTGTTCCGGAACCGGACGTCATGCCACTGCCGATTCACGCCGATGCGGCCGAGGGCGGACGGCTGCTTGGCGTCGACGTAGCCGCACCAGCGCCAGAACACCACCTCCTGCCCGTTGATCGTGGTCACCAACTCCATCAGAGCCTCCCCGCCTCCTTTAGGGCAGGGATGGTTACTGCTGGGCTAACGCCCTGGGGCGGTCCGGCAATCGCGCCGGGCGGCCGAAGGCGCCATCAGGAGGCGGCCTTCTCCCCTGAGGCGTCGATCCCGAGCACGCGCGGGAGCAGTTCCATCAGGCGGGCATACTGCCCGAGGACGCTGTCGAGTTCCTCCTCGGACATGGTCTCGATCCCGGCAAGGGCGCGCTCCAGTTGCTGCTCCGAGAGCGGGAATGTCCCGACCGCCGCCCGTACCTGTTCGCGCTTGTCCATGTCCGCCCCTTTTCACCGTGCCGTTGAGTGATGGTGCACCGGGGCCTTGAGGATGCCAACGAGCTCGGCATCGAGATTGCCCGGGTCCGAGACAAAACCGAGATGGTTCCGTCCCTTCGCGATCTGACGGTCGTAGGCGATGAGGATCGACAATGCCCGTCGGAGAATCTCGCCATGCACGACGCCTTCCTTCTCGGCGAGGTCGTTCATGATGTCGACGGAACTCTCGGGGAGGTCCATCCGGAGCTTGCGCATGCGCCTCCTCATGGTTTCATCCCCCCGGCTCCGGGAACCTGATCCGGCAGGGCGCGGATGCCCACGTCGACCTGTCGGCAGGCGTCGCGGTATCCCGCCTCGTAGTAGTCGGACATCGTCCCGGCCACGAGGCGGTTGAAGCGGTCGAGCACGGAGGCGACGCAGGATGCATGGTCCACGGGGCGGCCCGTTTCCTTCACCTCGTCGAATACCTTCGTGATGTCGTCGCATGCCTCCAGGTAGCCGATTGCGTAACGGCCCTGCGGCCCCTTGAGGACACGTCCCGTCATCTCTTCGCGCTTCCCTCGGACCACGTCCTCGGGTCCGTCGTAGACCGGGCGGATCGGGCCGGGCAGGGGTGAGATCATGGACAGCAGCTCGGCATCCTCCGCCTTGGCGAAGTAGTCGGTCCCGAAGAAGGCGACTTCCTTGGGCTCGCCGTCCCGGAACCTGACCTCGGCAGCCACGACGTCACCCTCGAAACGGACCCACCAGGTCTCGTTCCGGTCGTCCGCCGGACTCCGCTCGGACTGCCCGCCGGTCCCGTAGCCCGCGATGCCGAGAAGCTTCATCGCCTCCTCGTAGGCGGACTTGTAGGCCTTGGCCTCGTTCTCGTCGCTCTCGATCGTGTCGGCGATGTCGTTCGCGAGATGGCTGAAGTCGATCTCGAGCTTCCCGCCTGCCCAGTCGACCGGGATGTGCGCGTCGCGGATGATCTCCCATGCGCGGTGCTCGCACTCCTTGCGGTGCGGGGTCTTCTCGTCCGTCCTGGTGCCGTCCTGCTGCTTCGTCATCGGCTCTTCCCGTCAGTCCGTTGAATGGCCATCGGCCTCATTCCCTTGATGGCGTACGTGCGCGGAGGCGGCTCGGGCACCGGAGGCATCGCCCCGGATGACCGTTCCTGCCTCCACGCCTTGAGCGACATGCGCTCCTGCCCCTCGTCCTCGCGGCACTCCTGGCAGACCCAGCGGTCCCAGAACGCCCTGTCCTCGTCGTACTCCTCGACCGCGATGTCCCAGCACAGGCTGATGCCGCACTCGTTGCAGATCGGGGTGAGCGCGCCTGGCGGCGTGCCCCTGTGCCTGTGGACTCCCATGGCATCAGGCCGCAGCCTGGGCGGCGTCGACGAGGGAGGGGAGGTCGGCGTCGCCCAGGCCCCGGCGCCGCACGCGGTCGTAGAGGTCGCGGATGGCGGCGCGGTTGTCGTCGATGGCGATCAGCCCGGCCACGTCCCCTTTCCGGGCCGCGACTTCCTGCGCGCCGTCGAGCCTGGCGCTCAGCTCCAGAAGCCCGTTGAGGATGAGGGCGGTGTCGCGCGGCGTCACGTCGAGGTTTCCGGTGATCATGGATCGAATCCTTGTCATGAGGCGAGATCGCCTGCGTGGACACCTTTCTACCGGGGAGGGGCCACGCGGTCAATATAATGTTGACAAGAATTCACGGCGGATTTCGACGTGGCCCTCAGAACAGGACGAATCCTGCGAGGATGCCGATCCCGGCTCCCCACAGGAAGCCGGGGGTGCGGGCAGCCCCCCTGACGCGGTCCAGCGTCGGGGCCGCCGCCCTGCCGAGGAAGTGGAGGGCGAGTTCCATGTCGGTCACCAGCCGGTAGTCCCCTGCCTGCTCGAACCTGTAGAAGTGGGCGTTCCTCCGCCTCGTGATCCTGACGGTTTCGTGTCCGTCCCCGTGTTCCAGCTTGGTCCTGCAAGTCTGGCAGAGGCACGCCAGGTCCTCGCCGCCGTCCTTGACGCGGCTCATGAAGCAGTCGAGGTCATCCTCGTCCACCGCCCCGCCGCAGTCGTCGCAGGGCAACGGCGCGTCATCGTATCCGGCCCGTCCGCCGACCTTGGCGAAGGCGTCCTGATCGTCATGCGGCTTGAGGTGCTCGTCGATGAAGTCGAGATCGATATCCGCATCGAGGCCGAAGTCGTTGAGGTCGAAGTCGTCGAGGTCGAGGCCGTCCTGGGGGCACAGACCCTCGGAGCCTGCCTTGGGTGCCGTAGCATCGTCCTTCGCGGCCTGGTTCGCGGACTGTAGGGGGGCCTCCTCGGCAGGGGCGGCAGCGGGCTTCTTCCTGCGGGACGTCGCCGTCCCCTTGCCTGAGGAGCGGCTCGACTTCGGGCTCTTCATCTGTCCGTGCTTCCTGTCGTCACTACGGATGTAATCCTGTCCCGAATTCCTGTCGGCGGACACAGGAAACCCGCAGGCCGGGGATCGGCCCCGGCACCGTTCCAATAGGCGCGCCCCTTCAGGGAGTGATGCCGGTCAGGTCGCAATCCGTGTCAGTGACCTTCGGGAGCGGCCGGGACATGATCGCGTTCTCGACGCGCCCGGCCCAGTGGTTGGATCCGGCCATGTCACCCGCGATCTTCGCGCAGGCGGCCCGCTCGGCGAGAACGGCCTCCTCGATGAGCTGCGCCACGGGGACGCGAAGCCGGGAGAGGTCGCCGATCATGGTGGCGATGGTATCGAGGTACTCCGGCATCCTCGTCTCGGCGCCGCCCTTGGCGACGTAGTCCCTGACGATGTAGCGGGCGACCCCGAGCGTGTTGCGGGCGGCGAGAAGCCCCTCCCAGAGTTCGTCAGCTTCCGCCTGGAGTTCCCGGACCTGGTCTTCCATCGCTATGTCCCCCGTGTTGGTCGCCCATCGTCCCTGCGGAGGACGCAACGGGCAAGCCGAACTCACTTTGCGGCTTGCGGGGCCTTGCCCCAGCATCCACCCATCGAAGAGGAGACGCATCCAATGCCGCGCAAGCCTGTCGAAGTCAGCCTCCAGTGGCGTGACGAGAGCTATGGTTCCGTGTCCGCCGACAGCGCGTTTCGGACCTTCATCGACCCGGATGTCTCGGACAGCATGTACGAGAAGATCTGCCGCAAGTTCAGGAAGCACGGCTTCCAGATCAACCACTCCCGCGCCGCATGGATCGCGGAGAGTCCCAAGCCGAACTACCTGACGAACCTCGTCGCGGAGCTCGAGGCGCTGGGCTGCGTCGTGCAGCACGAGGGCCACGTGCCCGCAGAGCTGAGGGCGATGGATCCCGTGCGGGACGAGGCCCCGGCCGAGGCAGATGCCTACGCCCCGAAGATGTGAGCAGGAGCGGGACGATGACCAGGAAGAAGATCGATATCCAGTTCGTCGACCTCGAAAACACGCCCGACCTTGGGGAGAGGGGGCGCACCGAGGAGATGTACGTCTACAGGAACGACCCGCCGACGCCGGAGGTTCTCGCGGCAGGCGAGGTCACTCATGCCTACGCTCAGGCGGTCATGAACCTGAACGCCCATCTCGTCGGCTTCTCGTCCAATCCGGGCGGAACGGGGATGTGGCAGGTGATGCCGCTGGCGGCCGAGGAGGCGGCGAACTACGAGGTAGGGGACAAGGTCCTCTTCCACTACCGCCGGGATTTCGACGGACCGGGCTGGCCGGACCTCGTCGCCATCGGCCGCGAGCCGAAGGCTCCGACTCCCGCTCCAGGGATGTGAGGTACTATCCGATCCTCGGACCAGCCTCGGGTTCGGGCCACCGAAACCTGTCCCTGTACAACTCGGGACGGTATCCCTGGTAGCGGTGCGAGATCCCACCGAAGGTCTCGACTTGCTGCCCGATCCCGTCCTTGCGCGTGAGGTCGTGAACACCCCGTGCCAGCTCGTCCAAGAGGATGCCCTCCACGAAAGCGATGCGGTCCGCCCTTACGCCTCCGGTGTCCTTCGGATCGGCAAGCCGTCCGTCCACGAACAGCGCGTTGCCGGGACGGTCGCTCCGGTTGTGCTCGAGCCAGCTCTTCAGTCCCGCCTCGTCGCGGACCGTGTGCTTGGCCTCACCGTTGGGGTAGACGCGGACGCAATAATGGTTCGTCATGGCTGCACTCCCTGCGCCTTGCGCTCCGCCTCGACCCGGTCGACCTCGTCCTCGGCGAGGGACGCCAACCGCCTGCGCTGCGTCTGTCCCATTCGCAGCAGGATCTCGCCCAGGGCGGCCCCCTCGGCGTCCCCGCGCTCCTGTGCCCACTCGATGGCTCCCCGCACGTCCTTGTCGCGGACGTTGAGGTCGTCGAGGACCGAGTGAAGCGATCCCCAGACGCCGTTGCCGGGCAGCATCTTGTAAGCGACGAAGCGATCGAGCACTTCGGGGATGGTCGGCTTTGCGGTGTCCATGGGTTGAGTCCTTTCGAGGGGCGAAACCATGCTTAAAGGAAGGTTTCTTGTCAACACATGTGGGCACCGAATCCTTTTGACAAGCCGATTCCTGAGGGCTTCCATTTAAGGTCAAGGGGATCAACCAGGGAGGCGGTCATGTCGGCCACGCGCAAAGAGGTTTACGCCGCGCTCGACGGCGAGAGGGACTACCAGGAGGAGAAGTGGAACGAGAACACGACCGCCTCTGCCGGACGTCACAGCGTCGGCGAGTTCGTGGTGTTCATGGACAACTACCTCCACGAGGCGAAGGCGCAGCTCTCGCGCATGGCCGAGCCTGCCGCCACCGAGGCCGCCCTGAACACGATCCGCAAGATCACGGCCATGGGGGTCGCCTGCATGGAGCAGAACGGCGCCCCGCAGCGTGAGTTCGACGGCCCGGTGAAGCACGTGCGCACGGAGAGGCCGAAGGGAACCGCGAAGGGAGCGACGCCACCCCGTCGCAACCTCAGGAGCGTCGGCTAGCCCGCGCCCCTGATCGACGCAGAAGGCCCGCCGCTCCCATGTGACGGCGGGCCTTCTGCGTTGTGGCCCAGCACCTGACGAAGGCCGTGGCCCCGCAAAGGAAAGCGCCCCGGCCGGGGCCGAGGCGCTGGATGGCCTGGACCGTCGACGGCCCGTGATCAGACCACGAAGAAGTCGTCGATGGTGAGCTTCGCCTTGTTGGAGAAGGTCGCGATCTCGACCTGCTTGCCCTTTCCGGAGCCGTCCGCGTCGTAGTAGAGGACGCCCTTCTTTTGGTCGTAGACCACGTAGTCGTTCTTGTCCTTGGCCTTGGTGCCGATGGTGAAGAAGTCCTTGTTCATCTTCACGGGCTTGGCCTCGGTGCCCTTCTTGCCGAGCTTGGTGAACACGGCGTTGTCGAGGTTGATCTGGTCGTCCTTGACGTTGAAGTCCGTGACCTTGTCGGCGTTGGACTTGGACGCCTTGGTGTTGAACACGAAGCTGTCCTTGCCCTTGCCGCCCGTCAGCACGTCCTTGCCGACGCCGCCGTAGAGCTTGTCGGATCCCGAGCCGCCCTTCACGCTCTCGCCGGCAACGTCAATGAGGTCGATCGCGAACGTCTTGGTGTCGGTCGCGCCGAACTTGTCCTTCACCTCGACGGTGATCGTGTGGGTCTTGGCCACCTCGTAGTCGAGCTTGGCGCCGTTGGCCACCTGCACGACGTTCCCGTTGAGCTTGAAACGTCCGCCGGCATCGTCGACGAGACGGTAGGTGACGTTGTCGCCCTTGTCCGGATCGAACGAGGAAAGGTGTCCGACCACCGTGCTGTTGGCCGCGTTCTCGGACACTGCCTTGTTGGACAGCCCCGTGATGACGGGAGCGTCGTTGACCTCGGTGATGGTGAGGCCGAAGGTGGACGTCTTCAGGTAGCCGTCGATGTTGCCGACGACCTTGATGCCCAGCGAACCGGTGAAGTCCTGCGGAGGCGTGCCGGAGAACGTCTGGGTCGTGCCGTCGAACTTGATCCACGACGGCAGCGCCTTGCCGTCGAGGTCGGTCACGGTGAAGTTCGCCGTGTCGAAGCCTGCGGGCAGCTTGAACGACCAGGCGGCATCCTCGGCGGAGGACTGGCTCGCGATGGCCACGGGAATGAAGGTCTCGATCCTGTACTGAACGCCCTGGAACTCGAGGAACTCAATCTCGCCAATGTAGTCCGTTCCCTGGTTGTCCTCGGCGGCGTTGTGGGTCACGCGGGTGTAGCCGTACTCGTCGAACGCGAAGGTGAAGTCGTTGACGTTCCCTTCGAAGACCGCAACGTCGACACCCTCACCGCCCAGCAAGTCGTCGTTGCCGCTGCCGCCGTCGAGGGTGTCGTCGCCCGCGCCGCCCGTGAGTCCGTCGTTGCCGCCGAACCCTCGGATCAGGTCGTCGCCGTCACTGCCGAAGAAGCCGTTTCTCTGGTCGTTCCCGAGAATGATGTCGCTGAGGTTCGTCCCGTTGACGGATTCGATGCCGCGGATGACGAGTTCGGCCCCGTCAAGGCCTCGGCCGATTTCCCCGGTGAGGTTGACGAACACGCCGTCGTCGAAGCCGGTCGTGTCGAGCTGCTCGAAGCTGAGGAGGTCGCCGTTCATGCCATCGTTGCCGCCGCCGTCGATCGTGTCGGCGCCGAGGGAGGCGTAGATCACGTTGTCGTCGGCCGTGCCCGTGATGGCATCATTGCCCGAGAGCAGGAACTGGCCGACGGCAACGGCATTGCCAGCGTCGATCACGGCGCCGAGGTCGGACAGTGCCAGATCGAGACCGTCGATCACGAGGAGGATTTCCTCGCCGTCCGGGTTCCACGGGTTGATCACGGAGACCGACGTCACGGTGCCAGCGACCCAGCGAGCATCCGCATCACCCGCGTCGAGGCCAGTGCCTTCGATGCGAATCTCGAACTCGTTCTCCGACATGAAGGAAACGGCGGTCCCGCCGTTCTTCGTCGTCAGGGGCGTGGAGGCTCCGACGCCCTCGATGTAGGAGGCGAGGCTCGAGTTGTAACCGGGGATGATCTGGATGTTAGCCATGTGGCTGAGTTCTCCGTTGAGCCGCCCATATGACACAGGTTTTAAGCCTTGTCATCAGGATTCACGAAGACGTTCGATAATCTTTTGAGGACTCGTTAACCAACAAACCAGCACCCAGCTATGGGGGCTAGATTCGGTCGTCCGGGTTCGTGATGGGGGACTCGGGCCGGATTCGCTGCCCGAGCACCAGCTCGCGGTGGGCGAGGTCGGCCGCGGCGACGATCGCCTCCACGACGGTGTCCCTGTGAGCCGAGTAGCGCAGGGCGTTGCTCCGTTCGTGACGGATGGTCGCCGTCGGGCAGCTCGGTTCCGTGAGGCAGTGGTGGACGTGCAGCTCCAGGTCGCCGTGCTCACGGGAATGCTGGCCGGAGAGGGGCTTCAGCTTCTCCTGGACCAGCGCCGCGAGCTCGGGCAGGGGGAGGGGGTCGATGAGGCGGGCCTTCTCCCTGGCAGCGAGGAAGCGGATGAGGTCCATGGCCTCGATCACGAGACGCAGGTCGGCACTCTCCTGCCAGTTCCCGAGCCGACCGCCGAACACGACGTCTCCGAGTGCGTCGAGCAGTTCCTCTGCTCCTTCCGGGAGTGGGGCTACGGCGAGCAGGTAGGACGACACCGCGTCCCTGACCTCCTCGCGGACCTTGACCGTGATGTCGTAGGCGTCCTGCCCCTCGTCAGGCGTGGACGCGTAGGAGAAGCCGCGGCTCTCGAGGACGCGTGCCGTTGCCGCCTCGACTGCGGCGTCGTCTAGCCTTGGGGGCCTGCTCTGTGCCATCGGTCTCTCCCGTATCCTTTGCCTCGACCCACTCCGCGAGGTGGGCAGGGGAGGACGAGGTTAGCTCATGAAGGATTCGTGTCAACGACGGCCTGCATCGGTCGTACGTCAGGGGAGCCTCGGCGACGGGGATGAAGTCCTCGACGGGCTCGCCCCGCACGGAAAGCATCAGCCAGAGGCTGGGCCACCCCTTCTCCGTCGTGGGGTTCTCGCCCTCGTTCAGCAGGAAGCGGCCGGCCTTGTGCCAGACGACCCTGTCGCCGACGTACCCGTGGACCTCCCAGGGGGCGAGGTTCACCATTAGCATCTCCTGAATCCTTATCCGAGTTTCGCCCAGGGATTCGGTTTTGCAAATGGGACTAAGGATTGAAACTGCGCAGTTTGACGCGGATCCTTTGCGCCTCAGCGGGGCCTGGGAGTCGCGGCCTCCTCGGGCGCATGCTGGGCGTCGGCCGCCTTCAGTCCGTCCTGCGCGATGAGGCCGACCAGTTTCAGGAAGTACTGCCGGTCGCCGCGCGGCATCGTGAATTCCGTGCCGATCCGCTCGAGTGCGTTCCGGACGGGATCGTTGCCTAGCGCCGCCCTGGCCCTCTCGCCGATCGCGTTCACGGCCCGGTCGAGTTCGCGCCCGGTGAGGGTCCGCGCGTGGGCGGCCGCCGCCTGGATGGCCTCAAGCTCCGCTCTCAGGTCGTCCATGTCGAAACTCCTCGGTGATCTTTGCCCATAAGAGACGGAACGGTACAGCAGATGTCCACCAGCCTGCCCGCGGCCGGTCAGGAGCCGGAGCCGATGCGCGCACGGCCGGCAGACAGCTTCAGCAGCTTCCATGCGAAGGCGCCGATCACCGCCACCTCGAACGCGAGCGTGCACGCCCCTGCGACCCATCCCCACTTGAGCCAGGCCACGCCCGTCGCACACACCATGTGCAGCAGCGCGAGCGGCATGACGATGGCCAGCGCCCCGTCCGGGGAGAGGGGGAACACCCGGCCGAGGGCAGGGCAGATCCTCAGGAGCAACGAACCGATCTTTGCGAGCATGCGAATTCCCTTCCGTTCCCTCAGTCAGCATGGCCGGGCTTCTTTGTCAACAATTGTCCGCGCCCCCTTCCGCCGATTGGGGCTGGCCAACCGCCTCTTGCCGATCCAGCATTGCCCAATGAACACGAACACCCTCCTCCGGCTCCTCCCGTGGGCGCTCCTCGCCGCCGTCGCCTTCGCGACCCTGTCGCCGATCGAGATGCGCCCGGTGGCCACGGCCGATCCCGACTACGAGCGCATGGCCGCCTATGCGGTGCTCGGTGGCATCTTCCTCCTCGCGGCCCCGAGGCATCCCGCCCGGCTGGTGCTCGCCATCGTCGTGGTCGCGGGCCTGCTCGAGTGGCTCCAGAACTTCGTTCCCGGACGTCACGGCGAGCTGCACGACTTCGGGGTCAAGTCTGCGGCGACGCTGGCGGGCGTGATGGTGGCCATGTTGGTGAGGAGGGGCATCTCCGCCCGTCAGAGCGCGAGGGCTGCATGAGCACCCCTGCGGCATGTCTCCGCGAGCCTTGCGCGTCCGATCGAATCCTCGCAGACTTCACGTTTTCCGGCCCCAATCCTTCAGGAAGCACCATGCCGATCCACGAGTTCTCCATCATCGCGTCAGGTCTCGACCCGCAGGCGGAGGATTTCGAGCGGCGCTTCTACGATGCCGGGTGCGACGACGCCACTGTGTCCTTCCAGGGCGGCAGGATCATCCTGGACTTCGCGCGCGAGGCGGACTCTCTCGGAGCCGCCATCGCGACGGCGGTGTCGGACGTCACCAGGGCGGGGGCCACCCCGGAGCGGGTCGGCAGCCTCGTCACAAGCATTTGAGAGACCAATGACCCTCCACCTCGTCAAGCTCTGCGTCGGCATCTCCTCGGTACAGGAACTCCGCTCGAGGATCGCGGAAGCGGCGGCCTCGGCCGGCCTTCCCGTCGAAGCCGTCACCACCTCCATCGTGACGCGCTCGGCGCCGACACGGGCCGACGAGATCCTCGGCGGGGGTTCGCTGTACTGGGTCATCAAGGGGCACGTCTGCGCCCGGCAGCCGATCCTGGGCATCAACCCCTTCACCGACGGGGCGGGCACCGGACGCTGCCAGATCGTGCTCGGCCCCGAGGTGATCGACGTGGAGCCGCGCAAGAGGGGCGCCTTCCAGGGATGGCGGTACCTCGAGGAGGGCGAGGCGCCACGCGACGTGGGGGCAGGGGCGACGGGCGACCTCGACGAGATGCCTGACGCGATGAGGCGCGAACTCGCCGAGATGGGCCTGCTCTAGCGCGGGGCCGCCCGAATAGATTGTTGACAGGAAATGGACTCCGCGGCATACACCGGACACTGGAAAGGATTCCTTCATGGTCCCGCCGACGTCCTGCCCACCGGAAGTCCCTGAGTCCGACGGGGCGACCTACGTCTCCGGCATCTTAGGCGGCATGGCGGTCAGGGAGACGAAGGCCCAGCCGGCAACGGGACGCCCCCTCGAGGAGTCCGGCCTCAAGGTCCAGGTCTACCGCAATCTGCACAAGGGACTGTGGAGCGTCCGCAGCAAGGGCAGGGTCATCACGCACCGTCCACTCATCATCCTTAGGAACTGCACCATGAGGGTTCAGGAGAGCGAGCGCCAGCGCGTCATCCGCGAAGGCCAGCGCAACGTCCATGCATGGATCGTCGGCGAGCCCTGCTGGGGCACCGACGGCGAGGACATGGTCGAGATCGGCTACAACCCCTTCTACGCCCCGACCTTCACGAGCCGACCGAGCTTCGAACCCGTGACCACGGCCCGGTACGTCATCTTCTCCCAGGAGGGGAAGGCTTACGCGATCCTCTGAAGGTGTCCTGCGTCGCGGGATCGGGAGGATGCCCGATAACGCCAGTTCTCGTGCACCTTGCGGCCGGCGAGGCTTCCTTCAGAGTCTCGGCATCTGGCCGTTCATTGAGGGCACTTGATCATGTCTGCCACCATGCGCCTTGCAGTAGCCGCTCTCGGCCTCATCGCACCTCTTGAGGCAATGGCTTGCAAGATGAGGATCATCGACCCTCAGCTCGAGGAATACCTCTCTCAAAGGCATACGGTGTTCCGGGGCAGGCTGGAGAAGACCGAGGGCATGGATTGTGTCGGCCCTGCGAACTACAAAGCATGCGGATATTGGCGCTACGAGATTACTGTCACCGCCGTTCTTAAGGGGGATTTGGAGCAGGGTGAGACGATAACCGCTTACTCGCCAGGCACCAATGGTGGTTTTTGTGGCGGGTACCTTCTCTACGAGAACTGGGGGCCATGGTTCACCGTATATAGGGGAAGCGACGGACGATATACGGCAGAGCAGCTCCGGTATCCAGAGCGTGACCTCGACGCTCTCCTGGCGTCTGGTGTGCCCTCAAGAGGGGGCGAAACCAAGTAAAGAAGTCAGCGCGATGCCTGACCACGTCGGTTCTCGTCCGCTTTTGCGCCGGTCGCAAGGGCATGGCGTCCTAGCAGCAGGGGAGGAACACCATGAGCAATGTCGGCGACCGGGAACGTACGAGTGTTCTGTTCAGGGTGTCAGTGACAGCCTCCATCGTGATCATTGCTCAAGTCTTCATGTTCCCGCTTGCCTTCTTCATGGCCCTGAATCCAAACGGCAGCAATGTTGCTATCATTGCATTCCTGCTCATCCCGGTTGTCGGCGGCGTGTTGGTCGGGGCGTCACGGGGCGACAAGCCCATAATGATCGGAGCGTTGATCGGCCCCCTGTTCTGGCTGTTGAAGCTGATCCGCTGAAAAGCCGTTCTGCCCGATAACGCCACCTATCTTGCATCCCGCACGCCGGCGCGACTCCTCCGGTAAGATCGTGAGCACATCGAGTCATGGGGTGAAAAGGTGAGGTACGTCCGGCACAGGATCCATCTTGGCTGCCTCCTTGGCATCAAGGTCGTCCTCTGGCTGATCGCCGCGGTTCTGGTGGTCACGGGCGTGCAGATCGTGCTGCACTTCCCGCAGGGAGCGGACCTCGAACATCTCTTGACCGGGATACTCCTGTCGGGCGTCCTCCTCCTCGGTGTGCTCCCGGTGCTCTTCGTCCTTCTTGCCCTTCTCCTCGCCGGCAAGCGGCTGACGGACGAGCCGTGGCCCATCAGGCGATAGGTTGCTGCTTTTCTAGCAATCTAGCCCTCACATCCGCGGGATATCACCAATCGGCTCGAGGTCGCGGATGTTCAGCCCCTTCAGCCCCAGCAAGGCCTCGAGGCTGCGGTACCCGGCCCTGTTGGACGGTTCCTCGCCCTTCGTCACCTGATAGACGGCCCCGTCGTGCCACACCGAATAGTCGCCGACGAAGCCATGCAGCTCCCACTCACCCGGTTTGGCTTCAGGCTTCCCGTAGTCGGGGACGCGAGAGTTCTCAACGAAGTCCGGGTGACCCTCGGCTGCCCTCATCGCAGCATGCGCCTTCTCGTCGAAGACCGGATGCGGGTCCATGCCGACCTGCTCGCAGTAGCTGAGGTAGGTCGCATCCGCCTCCCTGAACCATGGTTCGAAGAACTGGTTCTTCTGCATATGGTCGTACGCGATCTGCCGGGCCGTATAGAAACCATGGGCCACGGCGACGATCATCTTGCGTTCGTCGATGTTGTTCGTGTTCGCGTCCATGGTCGGTCCTCCTTGTTGGGCCAACCCTACACGGGAGGCTCGCATGATGCGATGGCGAAACGACTAGCGGGGCTGCGGCCCCGACCTCCGGAAGCGCCCGACCGCTCGGCGCATCTGCGTGAAGGAAGGCTTCAGCCCCAGGCGTCCGGCAACCGCGTCCGCGGCTTGGAAGAGGTCCGCATCGTCGGAGGCATCGAGTCCTTCCCAACCGACCATGAAGGCTCCATTGAAATCCCGCTCAAACGCTTCCAGGATCTCGATGACCGTCCTGTCGCCTTCGACCGCAGCACCCTGAATGGCAGCGTGCAACGCTTCAGCGGAAGCCTCGTCCAGCCCGTCCATTCCGACCTCGAAGCATGCCGTCAGCGCGTTCGTCTCGTTTGTGTCCAGTTCGAGTCTCATGGAAAGTCCTCCGTTGTTGGCGAGGGATTCTTACTCGATGGGGCAGGGGCCTTCCACCAACCGGCCGGTTGCAATTCATGTGGCGGTGGCGGATGTCTCAACCTGAGGCGTCGCTCGCCCGTCCGGCGGGTCAGCCCTGTCATCGATGAACAATTCAAGGGCGGAACCGTTATGCTTCCGATGTCCATCCGCGAGGAGGGAGCCATGATCGGTCCCTTGCGAAAGTCAGCCATCCGGATTGCATGGATCGCTGCCCTACTGACGTTGCCCGTGATCCACCAAAATGCCTTCGGCCAGACCATGGAGCCGCTGTTCCGCCTGAAGTCGTATGCGCCCGACGTCTTCACGCGAAACGCGGAGGGGGGTCCGATCGAGGATGCTCCCTTGGCCACCCTGGACGCATGGTCGATGACCGTTTCGCCGGCCTCCGACGAGGTGCTCCTGCTCGATCCAGGGTTCCAGGTTCAGGGTGTGCAAATCCCTCAGGGAGGCATTCGGGCCCGCCGTACCACTGTCGTCGGCCCAGATGGCGAGTTCACTTGGTTCGGCAACCTGGTCGGCACCGAAGGCTTCCTTTCGGTGACCCGATCCGCCCGAGGCACACGCGCCGCCATCGTGATCGGGGACAGGACATTCGAGATCGCCCCCGAGGGGAGCAACGGCTTCGTATTCCGCGAGACCTCACGCAAGCTTCGTCTCCGCGACCATCCCTCCGATTACGATTCAGGGGGACGGAGGGACGGGTCGCGTTATGAATACATGGACCCCAACCCGGGCCAGCCACCCAACAACGATCCTGTCGAGATCGACGTTCTGGTCGTGTACACCCGCGATGCCTTCACGGCCATGGGGAGCACCGAAGACAAGATCATGACCAGGGTGAAACAGGACCTCGATACGGGGACCGCGGCCGGGCAGAACAGCAAGACGGCACCGAGGTTCAGGCTGGTGGGACTCAAGCCTGTCAACCTGGCAGAAGCCAGGACGTTCGCGGCGAACATCGACCGGACGCAGGACCCTGACGACGGCGTGATTGACGAGGTCCAGACGATGCGCAACGAGATGTCTGCGGATGTCGTCATCCTCCTCGTCAACCTCAACAACAATACCTGCGGCCAGGCCGACGACATCTATGCGGCCCGCAAGTCGGCTTTCGCGGCCGTCAACGCAGGTTGCGTCGGGGAGCCGCGATACACGATCAGCCACGAGATCGGGCATCTCTTGGGCGGGCGGCACAACGTTGAAGAGGACTCTTCCGTGAGGCCTTTCCCCGAAGGACACGGGTACCTCAGCTTGAGTGGACGCTTCAGCACGATCATGTCTTACAACTGCATGAAGTCCCGTTGCCCGCGTGTCCCGTTCTGGTCGACTTCCGACCAAAGCGTACGACACGGTCAGCATCCCGTCGGTAACCAGAGCGCTGACAACGCGAGCGTCTTCCGCAAGACGGCACGTGAGATCGCCGGCTTCTGCACCCCTGGCCAAGGATGCGGGCAAGCGAGGTAGGAACCGCCTTGAGTACGGGTCGGCATCCGGACGACCTGCGAACGGGTGCCGAACTCGCTGTGAGAACGCCTCAGCCCATCCCCGGCCCGGCAGGGGCTTCGATCGGGGTATCCGCTAGATGGATCGATCCCTGCCACCAAGGATCG
>Ga0256852_1000006_pt1 | contig 41047 bp, 49 predicted proteins | sample BONnt5_FD_181169 | JGI IMG/M metagenome (GOLD analysis project Ga0256852, IMG submission 181169) | Terrestrial sediment cell enrichment communities from Utah, United States - BONCAT_SYTO_Terrestrial_sediment - 5 | ecosystem: Environmental > Terrestrial > Deep subsurface > Rock core/Sediment...
GTTCGTGATTGAACGCAACTGACATGGATCCCGTAACCAACACTGACTCCCAGACGAGCCACGACGAGGCGATGGTCGCCAAGTTTGAGGCCGCTGACGCCGGGGCTCCCGCGCAGAAGACGGAGGAGACCAATACCCCAGAGCGTCCATCTTGGTTGCCCGAGAAGTTCAAGAGCCCTGAGGATCTAGCGAAGGCTTATGACGAGCTTCAGAAGAAGCTAGGTGCGCCCAAAGAGGAGCCTAAGCCCCAGGACGCTGACACCAAGAAGACCGATCCGACCGCCGACCTGAAGATCACCAAGCCTGAGTCCGAGAAGGACGAGGCCGAGAAGGTCGCAGAGAAGGCCGGTCTGGACTTTGAGGCCCTGTCCAATTCGTTCTACCAGAACGGGGGTCTCACGGACGAAGACTACAAGACCATCGAGAAGGCCGGTATTCCCCGCCACTTCGTGGATGCCTACATCGACGGTCAGCTCGCCATTGCTGATACGATCCGCCAGGATACGTTCACCCTTGTGGGTGGCGAGGAGAACTACGCCTCGATGATCGAGTGGGCCTCTCGGTCCCTCTCAAAGAGCGAGATCGCGGCCTTCGACCGGGCCGCAGAGTTTGGCTCTCGGGACGAGCTGAAGCTCGCCGTCGAGGGTCTCTATGCCCGCTACACTGCCGCCAACGGCTCTTCCCCCAAGCTCCTCCAGGGATCGTCCACGGCCTCCGCGCCGCAGGGCTTCAAGTCCACCCAGGAGCTGACGGCTGCGATGCGCGATCCGCGCTATGCGACCGATCCGGCATATCAGGCTGAGGTACGGGCTCGATTGGCGGTCTCTGACATTCTTTAAGGAGACCCCATGGATTTCATTCCGATCAGCATCGATGACGTGTTCACGATCCTCGGTGCCCTTCATATTATCGCGGCTGTGATCGTCAACGCCACCCCCACTCCCAAGGATAACGAGTGGCTCGGCAAGACCTACCGCGTCGTTGAGATCTTCGCTGGCATCCTGACCCGCCGCGCGAAGCTCTGAGTTCCAGTATTCATTTCATCACGTCTGCCTTGGGCTCCCTTTTCGGGGGCCCGTTAGTCCCTTTTCGGGGCTCTTCCCCAACACCCAATACCACGCACATCCCTTGACCGTCCCGTTGCCTTGTTGAGGCAGGGCAAGGGGCGACAATCTTGTTGCTGTGGCGTGAGTACTGGAGCCGTTGGTTTTCAACCCAACCTCTCTCTTTACTCACAGGATTTTCATAAGTGTCCAACGCAAACGTTGTTCGCATCGGCCAGATCAATGGTAACGGCGATGTCGATGCTCTCTTTCTCAAGCAGTTCGCTGGCGAGGTTCTGACGGCCTTTGAAGGCACGAACGTCATGATGGACAAGCACACCGTCAAGACGATCTCCAAGGGCAAGTCCACCCAGTTCCCGCGCTTCGGGCGCACTTCGGCTCAGTACCACGTCCCGGGTAACGAGCTGCTCGGCCAGAACGCCATCCGTCAGGGCGAGGTCGTGATCTCGATTGACGATCTGCTCGTCTCGCACGAGTTCATCGCCAACATCGACGAGGCGAAGGCCCACTACGACGCCCGCTCGATCTACTCGACCGAGATGGGTCGTGCGCTCGCCAAGCAGATGGACCAGCACCTCCTCCAGGTGGGTGTCCTCGCGGCCCGCGCCACGAACGTTGTGGCCGGTCTCCCGGGCGGCTCCGTGGTCACCGCGACCCCGGCTGGCAACACCTTCAAGACGAACGCTGGCGCTCTCGCTGCGGCCCTCTTCGCGGCGGCTGCTGAGCTGGACGCCAAGGACGTTCCGGAGGATGGCCGCTACTGCTTCCTCAAGCCCCAGCAGTACTACATGCTGGTCCAGAACAAGGACGCCATCAACAAGGATTGGGGTGGCGCTGGCATGTACTCGGACGGCAAGATCTGGAAGGTCGCCGGTATCGAGATCGTCAAGACCAACAACCTCCCCTCGGCGGTGGTTGCGAACGGCACGGTCGCCGCTGGCACGGGCAACAAGTACGCGGGCGACTTCGCTCAGACGGCTGCGCTCGTCATGCAGAAGACCGCCATCGCCACGGTGAAGCTCTTCGACCTCGGCATGGAGTCCGAGTATCAGGTCTCCCGCCAGGGCCACCTGTTCGTCGCCAAGTACGCGGTGGGCCACGGCATCCTGCGTCCGGAGGCTGCGGTCGAGATCAAGGACACCGTGACGGCGTAACCTGATCTATCCACCAGCGAATAGTTAGGGGGGCTCCTTCGGGGGCTCCCCTTTTTTTCATCGAAGGATTGCCATGAACCAAACTCCCATGACGGAACTCGAAGCCGTCAACTTCCTGCTCTCGACCATCGGTGAGTCCCCGATCAACTCCATCGAGGATCCCGGCCATGTGGATGCGGTCACGGCTCGCCAGACGATCCACCTCGTCAGCCGCTCCATGCAGAACAAGGGCTGGCACTGGAACACCGATCAGGGCCTTACGCTCGCAGCCAGCCTCCCCCTGGGCGAGGTCACGCTGCCCCCAGACACCCTGCGAGTAGACACGGTCTACCCCGATGGCGACCTCGATGTCGTCTCCCGGGGCCAGCGCCTCTACGACCGGCGTAACCACACCTACCAGATCGGACGCTCCATCAAGGTGGACATCGTCCGCTTCCTTCCCTTCGCGGAGCTGCCCGAAGCGGCCCGCTGGTACACCACGGTGACCGCCGCTCGGATGTTCCAAGAGAAGTCCGTGGGCTCGGAGACGCTCGCCAAGTTCACCCGTGACGACGAGAAGAAGGCGTGGGCCGACCTCATGCACGAGGAGTCGGAGGTCGCTGACTACAACGTCTTCACCGACTCCTACTTCATGACGGAGCTGGTGGATCGATGAGCCTCATCTCGGGGTCCATCCCCAACCTCGTCAACGGCGTCTCGCAGCAGCCCTATCCGATCCGCCTCGCGTCCCAGGCTGAGGCCCAGGAGAACGCGATCAGCTCCGTGGTGGACGGGCTCGGCAAGCGCCCTCCCAGCCGCCACAAGGCGGTGATCCCGGGGGCGAACTTCCTGAACGCCCACGTCCACACGATCAACCGTGACCCCCAGGAGCGGTACGTCCTGATCCTCCGCAACGGGGCGATCAACGTCTACGACACGAACGGGAACGCCAAGACGGTCCATGCCCCTCACGGCCTGGGCTATCTCGGCACCGGGAACGCCAAGGAAGCCTTCAAGTGCGTCACGGTCGCTGACTACACCTTCATCCTGAACAAGGGTGCAGTGGTGCAGAAGAGCCCCACGTTGTCGCCCGCACGGCCCAAGGAGGCGATCTTCTGGATCCGTCAGTCGGCCTACAGCACCGACTACAGCATCTACGTCAACGGTGTGCAGGGCTACTACAAGACCCCTGACAGCTCCAACGCCTTCAACGCCGAGTACATCAAGACGAACTACATCGCGAGCCAGCTCGTCGCGAACCTTCAGACGAACGGCATCACGGCTGCGAATGGCTGGAACCTCTACCACAACGGCTCGGTGATCTACGTCTCGCGGACCAACGGTGCTGACTTCACGGTCAACGCCCAGGACTCGATTGGCGACCAGGGCATCAGGGCCATCAAGGACTTCACCCAGACCTTCTCCGACCTCCCCGCCAAGAACGTCCCCCACGGCTTCCGTGTGGCGATCCGGGGCAAGGCCACGACCGAACACGACGACTACCTCGTGGAGTTCGACAGCGTGAACGGGGCCAGCTCCCTGGGCGTCTGGAAGGAGGCCATTCAGGGTGGCGAACAGTACGCCCTCAATCCGGCCACCATGCCGCACATCCTCGTGCGTAATCCCGATGGCAGCTTCACGTTCAAGCAGGCCGAGTGGGGTGCCCGTACCGCAGGCGACAACAAGTCTGCCCCGTTCCCGTCCTTCGTGGACCGCCCCCTGAACGACGTGTTCTTCTTCCGGAACCGCCTGGGGATCCTCGCTGACGAGAACGTGATCTTCAGCATGGCCGGGGAGTTCTTCAAGTTCTTCCGCGAGAGCGCCGTGCAGACCCTGGAGACGGACCCCATCGACGTTGGGGTCTCGCACGTCAAGGTCTCGATCCTGCGCCACGCCATCCCGTTCAACGAGGCCCTGCTGCTGTTCTCGGACCAGACGCAGTTCCGCCTCGGCAGCACCCAGCTCCTGACCCCGCAGACGATCTCGATCAACGCCACCACGGAGTTCGAGTGTTCCCTTCGGTCCCGCCCTGTGGGTGCCGGATCGAACGTCTACTTCGCGGTGAACCGGGGTGATTACTCCGCGATCCGTGAGTACTTCATGGACGCTGACACGGAGGTGAATGATGCGGCAGACGTGACGGCTCACTGCCCGAAGTATCTGCCGTCGAACGTCCACAAGCTCACCGCGTCTCCTAACGAGGACACCCTCGTGGCCCTCTCGGAGAAGACCCCGAACACGCTCTACGTCTATCGCTACTACTGGGACGGCAACGAGAAGATCCAGTCGAGCTGGTCCAAGTGGACCTTCTCCGGGTCGATCCTCAACGCCGACTTCATCGAGTCCGACCTGTGGCTCGTGATCCAGAGGAGCGATGGGGTCTACCTTGAGGTCATCTCGATTGAGCCCGGGCGATCCGACAGCCCCGCCACGATCCAGTGCCTGCTGGACCGGCGTGTGACGAACGAGCAGTTCGCCATCTCCTATGACGCAGCCACGAACCGGACGGGCTTCTGGATCCCGGGTTACCGCATCGCGGACGACCCGACGACCGAATACGTCCTCGTGGTGTGGCCCCAGGAACAGGTGACCGCCCTGGAGGGCAAGGTCTACAAGCCTGCCATCACGACCAATGACGCCACCGGCCTGGGCTTCTCGGTGCCTGGGGATCTCCGGGGCTACCGGGTCTACTTCGGTCGTCGCTACCGGCTCCGCTACGAGTTCTCGCAGATCCACATCCGCGAGGAAGCTATCGGGGGTGGCGTCCAGACCGTGGGCTCGGGTCGTCTCCAGATCCGCAAGATCACCATCACCTGTGGCAACTCGGGCTTCTTCCGGGTGAACGTCACGCCCCGGGCCAGGGACACCTACAGGTACGAGTTCACCGGGATGAAGATCTCGGAAGCTGCCCTGGGTCGCATCACGACCTCGCAGGGCCTGTTCCCCGTGCCCGTCCGGTGCCGCAACACCGATGTGATGATCGAGGTGGTGAGCGAATCCCACCTTCCATGCGCTCTCCTCTCCGTCGAGTGGGAGGGCTACTACACCTCTAGGAGTTCACGTTCGTGATCACTGTCAGACAGGCGACCATGGAGGACTGTGTCTTCATGGCCTCCCGTCTGAGACCTGAGGATGTCGCAGAGATCAAGGCGGCTGGGGGCTCAACACCCCTGGTCGCCCTTCTCGAAGGCTTCCACTACTCAGACCCGGAGACCTTGAAGGTCGGGCTCTACCGGGATGAGCCCTTCGCGATCTGCGGTGTCGTCCCCATGGATGACCTCACGGGGGCCGTATGGGCTCTCGGGACCACAGACCTCGCCAAGCACCGCATCGCCTTCCTGAGGCGATCTAAGGGTATAGTAGAGGGACTCCACCAGAAGTACCCTGTCCTAACCAACTGCGTCGATGCCAGGAACACCCTCCACATCGAGTGGCTCCGCTGGCTCGGCTTCACCTTCATTGCCAAGCACCCGTACTGGGGCGCTGAAAAGCGTCCCTTCTACGAGTTCGTGAGGATGCACCGTGTGTGAACCTGTAACCATCATGTCTGTCGCCCTCTCGGCAGCGTCCTCTGTCGTTGGCTTCATGGGCCAGCAGGAAGCCGCTCGCGAGCAGGACCGCGCCTACGAAGCTAACCGCCGCAACGCCTTGATGGCGTTTGAGAACAACAACCTTCAGACCAACCTTCGGATCGCCCAGGAGCAGGAAGCTGCCGCCCAGGAGCGCCAGAAGACCTCCCTGGAAGCACGAGCTGCCCGGGCCCGAACCCAAGTCGCCGCTGGTGAGATGGGCGTCCAGGGCAACACCGTGGACCTCCTGCTTCAGGACATCGTGGACGCTGAGGATCGCTCCATCGGCAACACGGACAAGAACCTCGATTGGAGCGTGGCCCAGCACGAGGCGTCCAAGAAGGGACAGAGCTATCAGGCCCTGGACCGGATCAACTCCGTGCAGCGGGGCCAGAAGCCCTCCTTCGCGGCCCTTGGGCTCTCCATCGCGAACGCCGGTCTCCAGGGCTACAGCACCTACCGGCAGAACCAACTCAACCGCTTGAGGAATTAACATGGCACGCCTACCGGGGCTGTCCCCGTTCAGGGAGGACCGCCCGCATCCCACCGGGTCCGTCGATCCGGAGCGTCTATCCCTCGATGTCCGTCAACCCGAGTCGCCCCGGCTGAGGCCCGTCGCCGCCCCTGTGGATCCCTATGCCCGTCCCGCGATGGACAAGAACGCGGGCTCGGGTCTCATCCAGCTCGCCCAGGCCCTCGGCCAGCTCTCGCCCACCGTGGCGAAGTTCGGTCAGGTCATGCAGGCCGAGAAGGAGCAGAAGGACAAGGACATCGGGGGTCGTCACGCCGCTCGCTATGCGGGCGATACCGCCGCCATGGCGAAGGCCCTTCAGGACGGCTCCGACCCGGAGCTGCGGGACGAGGTCTATCGCCGCTACCACATGAGCCAGCTCGCCGCTGGTGAGGCCACGAAGCTCTACGAGCGTCTCCAGCAGGAGCGCCTGGAGTTCCCCAACAAGGAAGACCCGGCTGCGTGGCAGGCCCACGTCCAGGGGCGGAAGAAGGAGCTGATGGAGAAGTACGGGAACGATCCCGTCTTTGCCGGCACCTTCGAGCGCGGCTTCAGGAACTTCGAGTTCGGCATGAGCCAGCACGCCGTGAAGGACGCGATGGACGCCAAGGTCGCCAAGGACCAGCAGACCATCCAGACCGGGATGGACCATGCGCTCCAGAGCGGCATCGCCTCCGGTGCCCCGGCCACGGACATCGTCAAGGCGATCCACAGCTCCTACGCCACCAACAAGCTCTTCACCGGCCAGCCCTTCCATAAGCAGGACGAGCTGCTGGTGGAGCGGGCCAATGCCCTCGCCCAGGCCATGATGACGGACGAGACGATCCGCAAGGATCCCGTCAAGGCCCAGAAGTACCGCGAGGTTCTCCACGCCCTCCTGAACACGCCCCGCGTGGGAGCGGACGGCCAGGAGATCCCGGCCCTCATCAACAGCGCCAGCGTGAAGTCGCAGGCGTCCAAGCTCTACAACGCCGTCGAGGACACCTACCGCCTCATCACCCGGGATCACTCCCTGGACGCTGAGGAGGAGATCCAAGACCTGGCTCGCAACGGCAAGCTCCACCTCCCTGAGGGCCGTGCGAAGCTCGAAGAGGTGACCAAGCGGCTCCCTGGGATGATGACCCAGGACAAGCAGCTCGCCCTCATCAACGCCTCGAAGACCGCCCAGGAGCGGATCGACGCGGCCAACCTCAAGGCGGCTGTAGACCGTGACGTGTCGGTCCAAGAGGATAACGTCATCCGCACCGCCTACGACATGATCACGAAGGGTGAGGGTCACCTCATCACTGACGTGGATCTGCGTCACCCGGAGACGGGCGAGGTGGTCCGCACGGTGAAGGCCAAGGAGATCAAGGAGAAGATCTCCCAGATCGCCATGGAGCGAGCCCATCGGGTCGAGCAGTCCATCACGGACCCTGCCCAGCGCGAGGCTGTCCGCAAGTCCAACTTCGACACCCAGCTCAACGCCTGGGTCGGAGGGGCTCCGGTTCCGGATCAGGTCAAGAACACCCTGAAGACCGGGGCCACGATGGCGGTCAACAGCCGCACCGCACGGGACGGAACGGTCCCCAAGGTGGCTGAGGATGGCTACTGGTACTACCAGCAGATGAAGGCCAAGCACCCGGGCCTGCTGCACTCGCTCCTCTCCAACGACGAGATCGCGGTCTATGAGGCCGTGGACCTCACCATGGGGATCGAGGACAGCGTCCCCAAGGCGTTCGCTGCGGTGGCACGGGCTCGCTTCGAGAAGCCTGACGAGCGCACTGAGGCCCTGCACCGGGACAACCTCAAAGAGATGAAGAGCCGGATGGACACCATCAAGTCCGGCGTCGTCTCCGAGAACTCCCCCTGGTACTGGTCGAAGGACGTTCACAATCCCCAGGTTCTCGTTGACCACTCGATGAAGCTCTACGACCACCTCCTGCGGACGACCAATGCGTCCCCTGAGGTTCTCATGGAGCGGGTCGGGAAGCTGATGCGCTCGAAGTATGTGGTCGTTGGTGGCACCGCCCTCCTGAAGGACGAGACCACGAGCAACCCTCTCTTCGAGAAAGCAGCCAACCACTTCATCGAGGAGTTCTCGAAGAAGAACGGGATCGACAAGAACGACATCTTCCTGAAGCCCATGGGATCCTCGGATACCCTTCAGGTCTACCGTCGCTCGACGGGTATGCCTGTCTTCGTGGACTCCCAGGACAAGTTCTTCGACAACATCTTCGAGCCTGCCGACCTGATGCGCTTCCATCAGCAGCAGGAGCTGGACGCCAAGACCCAGGCGGAAGCCGCTGAGCGGTCCAACCGTAACTTCTGGGGAGCTGTGGCTAACCCCGGTGAGTACCTGAAGTCCCGCGTGAACACCGCCCCGGGCGACCCGTCCCGTCAGCAGACCCTCGACCGGCTTGGCGACAAGCAGGCCCGGGAGACCCGCAAGGAAGAGGGACGAGCTGAAGGCATCAAGAACGAGATCGCCACGCAGTCCCGGCGTTCCTGGGGCTCTGGCCCTGAAGAAGACAACCTGTCCCCCACCGAACGCCTGCGGCGTAACTTCCGCAAGAGCATGGGGATGCCCGTCCCGCCTCTCAAGCCGGAGGGACATAGCAACCAGTAGGACACTTGAATGGATCCCAAGGATGAAACCACGGTGGGGGCTCAGGCCCCCATCGGCACCGTAACCTCTGAACCCCTTCCTCCCATCACTCCCGCTCAGCCGACCGCGCCTGTCGAGGTGCCGAAGCCTGCCGCCACGGCAGCTCCTGCGCCTGCCCCTGAGAAGCTCGACCGGGACACTGAGCGCCTCTACGAGATCGTCTCCAACGACCTCACCCCAGAGCCCCAGCGGGAATGGGCCAAGAAGGAGCTGGCGCGGCGTGGGAAGCCCCTCGCACAGACCGCCGCTACTACCCCTGCTCCCACGGCTCCTGCCCCTCCTGCGGCTCCCCAGGCCACTGTAGCGCCTACCGCTCCGGTGACCCCTGCGGACCCTGAGGAGTTCGTGGCTCCCGCTGGAGCGCCCGCGTGGTGGAGGACGGCGGAAGCCGGGGCACGGACCCATGGGGTCTCCCCTCGCGTCCTCTACAAGATGGGCGGTGCCGAGTCGAACTGGAACCCGAACGCTCGGGCCAGAACGTCCTCGGCCACCGGCATCTGGCAGTTCATCGAGAGCACCTGGGAAGGTCTCAAGAAGTCGTATCCGGAACTCAACCTCGGTGACCGGACGGACCCTGAGAGCCAAGCCCGGGCCGCTCCGGTGCTGCTTCGTGACTACAACCGCATCATCATGAAGGCCACCGGCAAGACCTCGCTCTCGGACGGCGAGCAGTATCTCGGTTGGTTCCTGGGTGGCACGGGGGCCGGTAAGGTTCTCAACGCCGCTCCGGACACCCCCATCGAGAACCTCGTCCCCTTCAAGGACCGTGCGGCGAACCCCGGCATCCTCAGCCCCGACTCCAAGGGTCGTCAGGCCGTTCGCACGGCTGCGGACGCCCTCAAGTGGGCCGAAGGGAAGATGGGGAGTAAGGTCGTGGGAAAGTGGACGGGGACGGGCGAGGTTGGTCCGTCCCAGCGTCAGGACATGGGCTTTGGTGACTTCCAGCCCAACTCGATCAAGAGCTACTCCCAGATCCAGAAGGAGCTTGAGGAGCAGGCCAACAAGGACATCGGGTTCGTTCGATCGGTTGGCGAGAGCCTGAAGATCGACACCGTCGTCGGCCAGATGTGGATGGACCGGAACCGCGAGCTTGTCGTGGATCCGGACTACAGCTTCAGCGCGGTCAAGAAGGACATCGACGCCCTCGTCAGCACCCGCCGCTCAGAGATCCCTCAGAGCCTGGAGAAGCACCACTTCGACTACCTCTATGAGGCTCGCTCGAAGGCTGACCTCGACTACCGCTGGGAGCGCATGAAGGAGGAGCTTGAGGTCGAGGCCCAGCTCGCCACCGCTGGCGTCAAGGGCATGGCTGGCCGGTTCATCGGCACCATGCTGGACCCCGTGGGCATCGCGGCGGGCCTGGGTGTCGGCAAGGCGCTCCAGGCGGGCAAGCTCGGCTACACCCTCTACAACGGGTCTCGGGCTGGGCGAGCTGCCATGTTCGGCGTCGAGGGAGCCCTGGGCAACGTCGCCACGGACGCTCTCATCGCGGCTCAGTCGTCCAACTACAGCCCCGAACAGTTCCTCTACAGCGGTGCCGCAGGCTTCCTCCTCGGGGGTGGCATCGGTGCTGCGACCTACAAGGGAGCCTCGCCGCTCGCCCGCGAGTTCGCTGATCGCATGGGGGCCACGGCCTCCCGCATCACGACGGAGCTGACGACCCCCGCTGGCGGAAGCATGTCTGCCGGTGCAGCCCTCAACCCGCGTGTCACGCCCATGAGCATGATCGCGGAGGACTTCTCGGACCCCAAGTTCCTCGAAGGGTTCCGTGACCGCAACGTGGTGGAGACCGCGTTCCCGCAGCTCCAGATCGGCGCTGCCAAGCAGACCGCCTCAGCCAACCCCCTCGAAGCCGCCTTCACGTCTGCCTCCGTGGTGGACGCCGTGGGCCCTGCGAAGGCCGGTGCGGTGGTCAACGTCCCCCTTGAGGTGGACATGCTGCGTCTCCAGCGCACCTTCGACACCCGGATCAACCGTGCGGTCGATGAAGCCTGGAGGGCTCACGTCGAGGCGAACGATGTGAACCGCTATGTCGCTGCCTTCAACGGCGAGAAGCGGCGGTTCCGCGAGGAGATCTCGGAAGCTGTGTGGGACACCTCGGGCTCCCGGGTGACCAATCCCCACGTCCTCAAGGCCGCTGGTGAGTTGCGGAAGCAGTTCGATGAGTGGCTGGACATCATGAAGGGCGACCACCGGAACCTCGACGGGACGATCCGCAAGCCCCTCCCGGGCTCGGAGAACCTTGAGAAGAACCCGCACTACATGCCCCACATCATCGACCACCTGTCCTTCGATGCACATCTGAAGCGGCTGGGCTCGATGAACCTTCAGGACTTCGTCCGCAAGGCGTTCCGGAACAACAACCCCGACATGGACCCGAAGCTCGCTACCAAGTGGGCCGATAGCTGGTTCAACCGGGTCCGGAAGATCACCTCGGGTGCAGAGGTAGGGATCGACTCGGCCTTCTCGGGCCGGGACAAGTTCAAGCTCCGTGAGTACCTCAAGGAGGACGGTGGCTGGGCCGATGACGAGATCGAGGCCCTCATGCGCCACATGCACGAGCCCAAGGACAAGGAGGGATCGGTTCGCCACCTGAAGAAGAGGGCGAGCTACGACGAGAACTTCGAGATGACCTACTCGGTCAACGGGCGTCAGGAGACGATCCGCATGGCAGATCTCCTTGAGAGGGACGCCATGAAGCTCGCGCTCGCCTACAACCGGACTATGGCCGGTCATGTGGCGATGTCTCGGTTCCGCCTGGAGAACCCCAAGTTCGACCCGGATAACCCTGACGTTGAGCCTCAGTACCTCGTGGACGGCATCACGTCCGAGAGCGAGTGGAAGTCCTTCCTCCAGAAGGTCGCTGAAGTGGGCCACGCCCTAGGCCACTCGAAGGAGCAGATCCAGGCGTCCCAGACGCGGATGCAGTGGATCTACGACTCGATCTCTGGGCGTCCCGACAAGTTCACCCAGGACCATCCCAGGATCGCCCAGACGCTCCGCATCGTGCGTGACCTGAACTTCCTTCGGGTCATGAACCAAGTGGGCTTCGCCCAGATCGCGGAGCTGGGGATGATCACCTCGGAGTTCGGCTACCGGACGGCCTTCCAGGCCATGCCGACGTGGCGCGAGCTGGTGCGGGACGGGAAGACGGGCAAGTACACCCCGGTCATGGAGGATCTCGTGTGGATGACCTCCGCAGGGACCGACGACCTTCGGGCGCTGGGCTACATGCTCAACGACGATTGGGGTGCCCCGATCCACGAGACCGGCACCAAGATGGACAAGGTGGAGCAGCTCGTCCGGAGCGGTACTCGCATCACGTCGCACATCAGCGGCATGGCTGCGATCAACACCTACCTCCAGCGGTTCGCCGTGAAGGCCGCGATGTTCAACTTCATCAAGGCCGCGAGGGAGGGCAAGTCGGCTCTCAACATGAACCGCCTGCGGGCCCTGGGCCTCGATGACGCCACCGTGGACAAGATCCTCAAGGAGCTTCAGCCCAAGTCCAAGGGCGGCAAGGCCAGCTACGTCCTAGACGATGTCTCGGGCAAGAAGCTGGAGACGCTCGGCCTGAAGGATTGGGATCCCGAGACCCGGGCTGCGTTCGGTAACGCCCTGTTCATGTGGGGTCGTAAGGTCATCCAAGAGAACGACCTGGGCCAGATGAACTGGTTCACGGGCTCCATCGTGGGCAAGATCCTCCTTCAGTTCCGCAACTTCATGCTGGCTTCCTGGGCGAAGAACACGCTCCACAACGCCAACATGATGCGGCAGGGGGACTACGGCACCACGCTCAACATGATCGTTGCCACGAGCTTCTTCGGGGGCCTCGCCTATTACGCTCAGTCTCACCTCCAGACTGTCGCGATGGACGATGCGACCCGTAAGAAGCACCTGGAGCAGCGCCTGGGTAAGAACAACGAGAAGCTCTATGCCGCCGCGTTCTCGCGTGCGTCGTACTCCTCGATCTTCCCCATGTTCCTCGATAACGCCCTCATGCTCCCCCTGGGGATGGACCCTGTGTTCGACACCCGGGTTACCGGCACGCCCTCCCAGGGCATCGTGTCAAACCCGACCCTGGCGCTCTACGACAACGTCGTGAACGCCCTGCGGGGCTCCTCGCGAGCTGCCTTCACGGACGACCGGATGGACAAGAGAACCATGCGTTCCATCGCAGGCGTCATGCCTTTCGGTAACTCCATCCCAATGATCGCCCTGATGAACGGGGTGACCCAAGGGATGCCGGATCGCAACGAACGAAATTGACGAAACTCAGAGGGGCCCTTCGGGGCCCTTCTTCTTTTCATCTACAGGATTGCTATGGCTCTCTCTTATGTTCAGTACTACGGGGACGGTTCCAATCGGAACTTCTCCCTGGTCTTCTCCTACCTCTCCCGGGATAACATCTCGGCCACGGTAGACGGCAACTCCACGACTTTCTCGTGGCTCAACTCCACGACCATCCAGCTCCCCACGCCCCCGGCCAACGGGGCTGTGGTCGAGATCCGTCGCACCACGAACCGCACGACCCGTGTGGTGGACTTCACGGACGGCTCCACGATCCACGAGAGCGACCTCGACAGCGCCCTCCTTCAGTCCTTCTACCTCGCCCAGGAAGCCTTCGACGCTGCCGGTGGCACGCTCTCGGTTCTCCCCGATGGCTCCTACGGTGCGTTCAACCGGCGCATCTCCCAGGTCGCCAACCCGGTGAAGCCCGATGACGCTGCGACCAAGCAGTGGGTCGAGAGCGGGGTGACCTCGGCGCTCAACCTCGCGAACGCTGCCCGGGACACGGCTGTGCAGGCCAAGGACACTGCGGTGTCTGCCAAGGACACGGCTGTTGCCAGCGCGACCACGGCGACCAACGCCGCTGCGACCGCGACCGCCAAGGCGGCTGAGACCGCTGCGGACGCTTTGCAGACCGCCGATGATCGCGCTGCGGTCACGGCCATGGCGATGGCTGTGTCCACCGACCGTGGGATCGTCGTCGAGAACCAGATGACGGTCTACAACGACAAGGTCCAGGCCCAGGCGTTCCGCAATGAGGCCGAGACGTTCCGCAATCAGGCGCAGCTCTACCGCGACGAGGCCGCAGGCTATGCCGGTGGTGTCCCCCTGGCCTCGGGCGTCTCGTTCGCCCCGGCTGGCAGCATCCAGGCGGTCAACGTCCAGACGGCCATTCAGGAGCTGGACGACGAGAAGGCGTCCCTCGCGGGTGCCTCGTTCACCGGGGCTCTCGTCGCGAAGGCGGGCCTCAACTCGTGGGCTGCGAGCGCCAGCGCGGACGCCACGGTCAACCTCATGGACGACACGGGTGCCGCGCGAGGGACGCTCTTCTGGCAGCGGTCCTCGGGTCGCATCGGCCTCAACACCCCGAACAACTGGGTCGGCATCCCCAATGGTGCTGCGGACAACAACGGGCTCCTCTACAACGGCTTCACGGTCTACCACTCGGGTAACCTGACCCCGTCGAACTACGCCCTCGCGAGCCACCAGCACGCCTGGGGTGACATCACGGGCAAGCCCACGTCCTTCACGCCCTCGGCGCACGGCCACTCGATCAGCGACATCACGAGCCTCGGGACCACCCTGGACGGCAAGGCCAATCTCTCGGGTGCGGCCTTCACCGGCATCATCTACACCCAGATGTTGGCGGCAAACAGCGCCCAGAATGACAGCACGGCCCCGTTCCAGATCCGCAACAACAGCGGGTCCGGAGACAGCAACCTCGCTGCCATGACGTTCCTCTGCAACAACGCCTACGGCCTGAAGATGCACCTCCGTTCGGATGGTTACTTCGGCATCGGTGGCTGGTCCGCTGCGTCGTGGCGCTGGTACGTCAACTGCGCCAATGGCGACATGGTGGCTGCGGGCAACGTGTCCGCGTACAGCGACCCGCGCCTCAAGGACAACATCCGGATCATCGAGAACGCCCTCGACATCATCGACCAGCTCGACGGTGTGAGGTTCGTCTGGAACGACCGGAGCATCCTCATCGGGCGAGCTGGCGTCGAGGACATCGGCATCCTGGCGGATCAGGTCGAGGCGGTCCTGCCTGAGCTGGTCACGGAGTCCATCGAGGATCCCACGACCGGCGAGCGGTTCCGCACCGTGGCCTACGACAAGCTCACTCCTGTCCTGATCCAGGCGGTGCGGGAGCTTCGTGCGGAGGTGGCCGCGCTCAAGGCGGGGAGGGCGTAATGGCCCTTCCTTCCTCTGGCGTCATCACGATGGCCCAGCTCCAGGCTGAGACCGGCAGCGGCCAGTACAATCTGAACTGGTACAGGAACAACTGGGGTGGCAGCTCGATGAGCTGGTATCACGGGCGTTCTTGGTGGAAGTCCACGACCGCCGCCTACGGCTGGAACAACGGCTGGCTGAGCGTCCCTGATCGCGGCTCCCACTACTTCCTCGTGAACCCGCCCACGACTTCAGGCGGTGGCGGTGGTGGTGAATGGGGTGGCGACCCTATCGTCTACAACAACGGTATTCTGTACCTGGGTAACCAGGCGGCTTGGAACTCGTTCAGCTACGTCTCCATCCCCGGGATCGGCAATGTTGGCAAAGGCTCGTTCTTCTGGAACGGGTCTTATTACCAGTACAACATCCCGTACAACTCCACCCAGTTTGGAACTCTAACCTTCGTGTATGCACCAACATGAGCGGACTTGTTATTCTCCACTCGGCTGGACTCGATAGCACGCTCGCCCTCCATGACGCTCTCGTCGCCAATGATCGCCCGGTGCTGGCCCTGCATGTTCTCATGCGGGGCCTCCCTGGTGATCGAGGTGAGGTCGAGCTTCATTGGGTCGAGCAGCAGTGGGTTTGGCTGCGAAACAAAGGGTTCACCTTCGAGAGCCGGATCGTAGAGGTTCCGGCTGAAGAGGTGCGATCTGCCCCTCACTTTGCCATGGTCCTCTTGAGGTGCGCGGCAGAGATCATTCGGGATAACCCCGGCTACACTCGGGTTCAGTCCGGTCGGTGTGCTGAGGACGACGACAGCCCTACGGCTGATTGGGCACCTCACAGCGGGATCTTCAAGGACATCTGTGGGATCGAGTACGAGACGGCTCGTCTGTTCTCCCCTCATCGCGCCCGCACCAAGGAAGACCTCTTCGGTCGCCTCCCGGGGCAACTGAGGCGAACCCTGTGGGCCTGTGCGAACCCCCGTCCGGATCCCTCCAAGGGCAACCGCCCTGAGGAGTCCATCCAGTGCCATCAGTGCAAGCCCTGCCTGTCCTACAAGAAGGCCGGTCGCCTGGAGGAGGTCTACTGGATCGAACCGCCTGAAGACCCTGGTGGTCGCCCTGCGGAACCCCTTGTGAACCCTAACACCAAGCCGAAGCCGAAATGATCCACATGACCGCGCATGACACTCTCTCGTCCGCTGCGGCTGGAGCTGCTGTGGTTTCCCCTTGGTGGCTTCCTCAACTCCATCACGTCTCCACGATAGCCGCTGAGGTGTTGCCCATCCTGGGTGCCCTCTGGCTCATCGTGCAGATCGTCACCCACATCCTCAAGACCCGTAAGGCACTGCGAGACCATGAGCGACAGTGACATCAGGCGGGCTCTCCATGACGCCATGCTCAAGGAGCTGCTCCGTAAGATCCAGGCCGGTGAGGCCACGGCGGCTGACCTCAACGTCGCCCGCCAGTACCTGAAGGATGCCAACTACACGGGCGTCCCCGAGACCAACCCCCAGATCCAGCGTCTGGGCGGGATGGTCCTCCCCTTCACCTCTGAGCCCGACGAACACGGGTTCGCAAACTAACCGCTAGGAAGGCCGTACAGGGCGTTCCAGGGCTCCCGGGTGTCTTCATACCGGGGAGAGCCTCGATGCCGCTGTACGGCCTCCGTAGGCGATCCTAGGGCCTATCCTATCCATGAAGCAATCTGATCCCCTGAAGGATGACTTCAGGAACTTCCTCTACCTCATCTGGAAGAGCGGGATCATCCCGAACGATCCAGACCCCACCCCGGTCCAGTACGACATCGCACACTACCTGCAACATGGACCCCGCCGTCTCGTGATCGAGGCGTTCCGTGGCGTGGGCAAGAGCTGGATCACCAGCGCCTTCGTGTGCTGGCTCCTCTATTGCAACCCCCGCCTCAACATCATGGTGGTCTCGGCTTCCAAGGATCGAGCTGACGCCTTCTCCACCTTCACCAAGCGCCTCATCCACGAGGTGCCGATCCTTCAGCATCTCAAGGCCCAGGCCCACCAGCGCGACTCCAACGTCGCCTTCGACGTGGGACCGGCCCCTGCCTCTCACTCCCCCAGCGTCAAGTCGGTTGGTATCACCGGGCAGCTCACGGGCTCCCGTGCTGACGTGATCATCGCGGACGACGTGGAGAGCTACAACAACTCCCTCACCCAGGTCATGCGAGACCAGCTCAGCGAGCGCATCAAGGAGTTCGATGCGGTCCTGAAGCCTGATGGACGCACGATCTACCTCGGCACTCCCCAGAGCGAGATGTCGATCTACAACGTCCTTCCGGATCGCGGATACCAGATCCGCATCTGGCCTGCCCGTGTCCCCGAGAAGCCCCAGAGCTACAAGGGCTGGCTGGCTCCCATGATCCAGCAGATGTTCGATGAGGGCGTTGCCCCCGGCACCCCCACGGACCCCTCCCGCTTCGATGACACGGACCTCAAGGAACGTCAGGCGTCCTATGGGCGCTCTGGCTTTGCCCTTCAGTTCCAGCTCGATACGACCCTCAGTGACGCCGACAAGTACCCCCTGAAGGTGGGTGACCTCATCGTCCTGGGGCTCGACAAGAAGATGGCCCCGGCTCACCTGACGTGGTCCTCCCATCCGGATCTGGCCTACAACGACCTCCCGAACCTCGGGCTCGTTGGGGATCGGTTCTACCGGCCCATGGGCTACTCGAAGGAGATGGCCGAGTTCACCGGCTGCGTCATGGCTATCGACCCCTCGGGCCGTGGCAAGGACGAGACCTCCTACGCCATCGTGAAGAGCCTCCACGGGTTCCTCTTCCTCGTCGCCTCAGGCGGCTTCAAGGAGGGCTATGCGGAGAAGGTGCTGATGTCCCTGGCGCTCCTGGCGAAGGAGCATGAGGCCAAGCGGATCATCATCGAGGCCAACTTCGGTGACGGCATGTTCAGCCAGTTGCTCAAGCCCGTCCTCACCAAGGCTGGCTATCCCGTGACCGTGGAAGAGGTGAAGCACTCGACCCAGAAGGAGAGACGCATCGCTGACGTGCTGGAGCCCGTGATGAACAGCCACAGGCTCGTGGTGGACCCCAAGGTCATCAAGCACGACTACGACACCATGGTGGAGCCCAAGTACTCCCTGTTCTACCAGATGACCCGCCTCACCCGAGAGCGTGGTGCCCTGGGCCAGGACGACCGCCTGGACGCCTTGGCGATGGCCGTGGGGTACTGGGTCGATGCCATGGCACGAGACACCCAGCAGGCCCTTGAGGAGCATCGTACAGCCCTCTTGGAGAAGGAACTGGAGAAGTTCGCGGAGGCACACCTGATGAAGGGATATTCCGCTGAGGGTTCAAACAGTTGGCTCGATTTACCGTAGCTTTCTTGCACTCTTGGTAGATGCCCAATACCCCCCTCCCTGGGTCAGTATTAAGTGTCTAACTCTTAGATAGCTCGCGGTCCCTTGCGGATGAGGTCATCAGCCTTGCCGTGGAGGGACCGCCCCTTAAAGAGTCCACCTTCGAGCTGTCGCTCTCAGGCGTCCTCTTTAAGGCATACACTTAGTGCAACCCTGTGTGTGATAATATCATAGGTAGACAGTGATGAAGAGAAACCCCTATGCCAAAGTCCTGAAGGATCCTAGAGGGCCCTTCAAGGCGTCTGTCGTGACCAGCAAGAAGGTCTATAGCCGTAAGGGTAGGACCACTACCAGGGATGACCTGATGAGCCTCTGAGGGCTCCTGAGGCCATCTCTGGATACACCCCCCGTGCCTCTGTTCAACATGAACATGCTCAACAAGCAGGACACCTGAATTGACAGGGTTGCCCCTTGGGACGCCTTGGGGTGGGGTGGTCGTTAGAGCCAGGGCCAGATGGATGCGTCCGCTGGATAGCCAAAGGGTCACCGTATGGGGCCCCCCTGGTCTCTTTAAGACCCCGGATGTTTACTGCAAAAATATGAGCCGGTATCGATCTACGGTCGCGCGGGCCTTCCCCCCGTACCCCCGAAAGGAACACGCGAGCGCCCGGGTCTTGACCGCACGGGCCCGCGTTCTCTGGGGGGTTCCAAAGGGGGGTCGTGCCACGCCCTGCGCCACATCAAGCCGAAAAGCCCAATGATTCCAATGGGCCCGGGCTAGACTAGGGATCGAGACCACGCCCCAAAGCGCCCGCAATGCGCCCTGGGGATCGCCTGGGGCGTGCCTGGGGTGACCCTGGGGCCTTGCGATGTGTGCGCCCGTGCTTGCTCTGGGGTGCCTAACCCTTTTCGCGACCATGGGGCGTCCTGGGGATTGCCTGGGGGCGTCCTGGGGGCGTGCCTTGTGCCGTCCTGGGGTGACCATGCGGGCCCGGGCCTTGTGCCGTGCCTGGGGCGTGCCTTGTGCCGTCCTGGGGGCGTCCTGGGGATCGCCCATTGCGTACCAGGGCGAGCCTTTCGCGCATTGGTTGGTGTTTATGCATAGGGTGCAACCGGGCTCTCTCGTTTGGGACGAGCTGGCAAGGGGGCCTTTAGGGTCTAACCCCTTGCAAACACACGAGAACTTTTGCGCGGATCCACCTGATTTGGGGACCAAAAATGACCCATTTTGGCCGAGCTGGGGAGCCTTGGGGCTCACCCCATGTCGATTTTTATTCGTCAGTGATTTCAGAGCCTTAGGCCCTATTTCGGGGGTCTAGGGCTCATTTTTTCGGATCTATCCACTTGAGCATCAAATGACCATGTGGGACAAAGGGTCATCGGCGGCGGGCAACCAAAACCGATCCGGGCAAGACCCTCCCGGGAAGCTCCCCATTTGAGCGCCAAGGGTCACGAGCCTCCCTCGCTGGAAGGGCCGCGTTGAACGTCGTGACGACGTAGCAGTGACGCCGCCCCGAAGGGTCGAGACACAAGCGCCACGGCAACGGGGCGTGATACGGCAACGCCACTCTTGCATGGTCGAGGGTGGTAGCCCGGGAGGAAGTAATCGGTCCAGGCCCTGTGGATCCCGCTATGCGCTGTGAAGCGCCAACGTGGGGGAGGGACTTCCTGGGGAGCCGGTGAAACACAAGGGCGTGACCCTTGGTAAAGGCTTGCATGGTCGAGCCTTTTCTTTAGGTCACACCTATCCACGAGGACATGATATGTCGAACAACATCCGCTTCTCGAAGTTCTTCAGCATCGATGATGCCAAGGCTGAGAAGTCTCAAAAGTACGGATGGCTGAACGCGATCAGCTACATGGCACCGCACACATCGGCGGGTGTCGGCAACCTCTGCCCGAACGCTTCGGCGGGGTGCATCGCGCTCTGCCTCGGGGAGCATAGCGGTCAAGCCGCCATGGTCTCGAAGGCGACCGGCACGAACGCCGTGCGGGAGAGCCGCAAGGCCAAGGCCCGCTACTTCATGCGGGAGCGTCAAGCCTTCATGGTCGAGGCTGCGATCCACATCGCGAAGACCGTGCGCCGCTCTCGCGAAGAGGGCATGGGGATCGCCATCCGCATGAACGGGGCGACCGATGTGTCCTGGGAGGGCGTGTGGTTCGTGGTCGATGCGGCGCTCGCCGCGAAGCTCACGAAGCTGTCGGGTCACGACATTGTCGAGGGCCGATACACGCTCCTGACCCTGTTCCACTTCGTGCAGTTCGTTGACTACACGAAGAACGCCAAGCGTTTCGACCGGGCTCTCCCGGCGAACTACCACATCACCTTCAGCCGCGCCGAAGACAACGAGGCGAAGGCGCTGGAGCTTCTCGGTCGTGGCGTCAACGTCGCGGTCGTCTTCGAGACGATCCCTGAGACGTGGCACGGCTTCCCGGTCGTGTCGGGTGACGATCACGATCTGCGCCACCTGGATCCGAAGGGTGGCTACGTCATCGGCCTGACGCCGAAGGGCAACAAGGCCAAGCGCGACACGAGCGGCTTTGTCGTGCGCTGAACTATCCACCAGGGCGAAACATGCAGGGGCGATGCGGCCCCTGTGTGTCGAGGCGTGATGCGCCTCCTGACGAGCCCGTCAGTGACACTCACGGAGACACACCGATGCTTGAGCTGATGAACCGCAAGGGCGACCGCTTCGAGGCCGATGGCGGGCCCTACAGCCTCGAAATCATCCTGCTGCACGACGACACGGACCTCGATGGCACCTTCGAGTGCATCGATGCGGAGACCGGCGACGTGATCCGCCTGAATGGCTGGATGTGGTCCTTCGAGCCCCTGTCTGAGGGGGTGTGCTGATGGTCTACCACGTCCGCAAATCGGTCGAGGGCAACGGGTGGCTGGTTCAAGTCACCCACACCCTGCACGGCCACCTCTCGAAACCCTCAACCCTCAACAAGCTGCCCACCCGCAAGGCCGCGCTGGTCGTGGCGCGGATGCTGGCTGGTCGTCGCTATCCCGTGGAGCTGCACGATGTCCGCTGAACTTCTCTTCGCCACTCCGTTCCTCGCCCTGGCCGCGACCTTCGGGATCGCTGGCGTGATCCACTTCGTCGCCTTCGGGGAGTGGCTGTGATGGCCGAGACGCTCGCCCTCCTCGGCGCTGCCCTGGCGCTCATGATCTGGGCCCTCGTGGCGATCATCGACGTGGTGGATCGCCACCGCCCCCGCTTCTGACAGGTCGAAACCGGCGGTGCCCAAGGGTTCCGCACGGTCGCAGCGTGAGGCGCTGCCTGACGATGACCCATCCACGGAGACGACAGATGCAAGTCCGCGTTTATTTCAACCTCCACACCAAGCTGTGGTCGATCCAGTGCGCCAAGACCCGCCGCGTCCTGGGCCACGCCGACCGCGTGCTGCTCCGTGACGCCCGCTTCACGGTCTCCCAGGCAGGCCGCGAGCGTGTCCTGCGGGAGCGCAAGAAGAACGTTCACGCCTTCGTGTGCGGCGAGCTGGAGGGGGCCCACTGGCAGACCATCCGCACCCCTGACTTCGTCCCTGGCTGGACCCGGGGAGACCTGGGCTACATGCAGGCGTCTCGCCGCATCGGTGCGCCGGTCACCTACAACCCCTTCAAGGGCCCCACGTTCGTCCACAAGGAGACCGGGGAGCCTGTCCTGCGGGCCGATATGGTCTCGATGGACACCATCGGGCGCTCTGTCCTGGCCTTCGATCCCTGCAACATGACGGCGAGCGAGTCCCGCCGCGCCACCGCCTGACGAGCCCGTAGGGGCGAAACCTAGGGGGCCTTGAGCCCCTGATGGTCGCGGTGCCTGTGCATGTTCCGCATCCGTTCAGGTTCCATCTTAGGACGGTTAACGCAAGGATATGGGAGTACAATTCCCATGTGGCCGATGTGATACAGGGCCTAGTCAGTTTTGAGACAAACCCAAAATTGACTTGATCCGGAACGGCCACGCCTCTAAACCCGCCATCACGAGCGGGGCAGGACAAAATCATGCACCGTTTGGAGCGTCTTGCCCGTATGGGCGAGCTGTTCGCCACACTGGATCCTAGCGTCGGCAACGACGAGTTCAGGATCTTGATCCACATCACGAGGTATCCCGGGGTCACCCAAGGAGAAATCCAAAGGGTTCTCGGGCTAACTCAAAGCAAAGTGAGTCGTCTGGTACGAGTACTACAAGAGACTAGATGGGACGACGAAGGCACTGGTTTCGTTACGGCCTCCCCCGACCTTAGCGACAGCCGACGTGAATTGTTGTTCCTATCGAGCACAGGCCAGAAGTTCCTTGATGAACTGATGGCCCTGCTGTTCTCCAATGGCGGGTAACGTTCCCCCGCGAGCTTAGGCCGGACAGGACCACAAGTCAGAACCAACTGACACGGTCCAGCCTGACCGGAAAGACCATCAATAAGGTCTCTCGGCCACAACACATGAACTAGAGGGCTAGGCAAAGCCCCTGAAGACTTAAACTACCCGCAGGCAGGGGTTCAAAGGACCACCTCGGGATTGGGGTACATATAATGCGGAACAATAGCTGGGTTGAAATCACCTTCCTCAACCTCGGGTTCTTCGAGGTTTTCATCGGGAGGTACGAGCGCCCGAACAAGACGGCGATATGGCGTTCCCCTAGGTGCATCGACCTCGAAATCGGTCGCCTTTGGGTGCAGCTATCCACGAGACCGTCAAAAGCTGGGGCTTGAAATTATCCACGAGCGGATCTAAGGCTGTTCGCGGATGGTTTCTGAATCGCGTCTGAATGGACCATCCCTTGGAGCTAGTGATGCTGATGAACGCCACCTCTCCCACGAAGGCTCTCGCGAAGGCTCAGGACTTCCTGAAGGTCGCTCGTGAGATAGATCCCTACCTAGGGATCCAACTGGTCGAGGCTCTCTTGGTCATTGCCAAGCGCCCCGGCCTCACGATGCAGGAGCTTTCGGACGAGACGGGCCTCGCTCAGTCATCCTGCTCCCGTAACGTAGCGATGCTGTCCAAGTGGCATCGCCTGGGGAAACCCGGGCACAACATGGTGGAGGCAGTCGAGGATCCGGCTGAGCGCCGCCGCAAGATCGTCTTCCTGACATCCAAGGGCATCGCCCATGTCACGAAGATGATGGCGGTGCTTGAGCCCGACTTCGAGTTCAACCCACCGACCGCGAAGGAGTGGCTCAAGAGAAACCGATGATGGTGCGGGTAGAGGGACTCGAACCCCCACGCCTCACGGCAGATGATTTTGAGTCATCCGTGTCTACCGTTCCACCATACCCGCCCTGGCTCATCGCCGGGGCTTTTCTTTGGAGGATCATCCCATGCCTGTCAACGCACGGGGCACGTCCTGGCAAGCCCAGGTCAACTACAAGGGCCAGCGATACCGCAAGGACTTCGCTACCCAGGCTGAGGCCCAACGCTGGCACGACGAGACCCTGGAGGGGCTCAAGGCTGGCAACGCACCGGACCAGGGCGAGCGCAAGCCCCGCACCGTGGGCGAGCTGATCGACTACGTCTGGTCGAATCACTACCAGCACATCGCCTCGGGGCGGATCGTGAAGCTGTCCCTGGAGGACTTCCGCGAGCAGCTCGGGACGCTCACGCCGATCACCAGCATCGGCAAGCTGCACATCGACCGCATGTTCACCGAGTGGCGCAAGCGCGGGAACAGCGACTCCACCCTGGGCCACAAGCGGGCCTACCTCTCGAAGGTCTTCGGCACCGCCGTGGATCTGGAGATCATCCCGAAGAAGCCGCCGCTCCCCAAGTTCCGGAACGTCGAGCATCGCACCCGGGTCATCGAGCCTCACGAGGAGCGGGCCCTGCTCGGGTTCTTCGAGCTGCGGGGCGACTTCGACATGGTGGACCTGATCGCGGTCGGGATCGACACCGGGATGCGCCGGGGCGAGCTGCTCAAGCTCGATGCGGAGAACGTACAGGGCGGCATGGTGCGGCTGAGGGGTGAGCAGACCAAGAACGGGAAAGGCCGCTCTATCCCCCTCACAGACCGCGCCAGGGGCATCCTGCACGACCGCAAGGGGCGAGGCACCAAGACCCTCTTCCCCAGCCTGTCGGGCCGCAAGGTCAACGACGCCTGGAACGAGGCCCGGGCCCACATGAACCTCTCGGACGACGAGGACTTCGTGCCCCACGCCATGCGTCACACGTTCTGCTCCCGCCTGGGGCGGCTCGGGTTCAACGCCCAGACCATCCAGGCCATGAGCGGCCACGAGACGCTGGAGATGCTCAAGCGGTACACGCACATGGACGAGGGCACCCTGGCCCTGGCCGTGGAGCGCCTCGCCAATCGCTTCGCACTAGACTCCTTGAAAGAGGCAGTCTAATCGCCATGCCACATGCCACGGGGCGTGCCACAAGTGCGCCCCTGGCACGGAGTAATGCTGATGTGGATTGTTGGATCCCTTTATGTTCAACGACTTACGAGCATGTTGAACAACGTGGGCTAGACTCAAAAGCCAGCCCTGCCAACAATCCACCTGAGCATTATACTCGCTTCGGAAGTATTCAAACCCTTGTGGCGTAAGGCTTCCAGAGTATTCGCTCACTATCCACCACAGCATACATTCCAGACAGAGAGGAGCTTGTGGCATGACACAGCCGCCCAAACCCCGCTATCGTGACCCCAATGCGGGCTATCGCTTCGAGGTCCACGAGGACGGCTCGATGACCCTGTGGCACTACGACCGGGAGGTGGAGAAGCTGTCCCGGGTGGCCTTCAGCTTCCTCAAGGAGGCCGTGGTCGATGCCGGTCACAGGCTGAACCGCCTGGACGGCCCGCTGCCCCCGGAGGACTCCACGTTCATCGTCGGGCCCACCAAGAAGGTCCACCGGATCACCACGCCCGTCAGGGACCGGGCCGGAAGGCTCCTCCTCGGGTCGCACTGCGGCTACGTCAGCATGTATGACAACGCCCCGGTCTATGAGGGCCCGGTGCCGATCCCCCGCTCCAAGGCGTGCGGCTACTGCTTCCCCAAAATGATGCAGAGCCACTTCGTCGCGGAGGACGCTTGACATCGTATGCTCTGGTGGATACACCGGGGCCTGGATCGGGGGGCTGCTCTCAGGGCAGTTCCCCTTTTCAAATCAACGATCTATCCACGAGCGCATTAGATCTCTTGCACTCTTGCACACCTCAACCGCACAGACGAACGAGGACCACATGACCATCCACAGCCTGCCTGACACCCACCCCGAGTTCGACCGCCAGCTCGCCCTGGAGGAGGAGATGCGCTCCCGGGGCATCGACCGCTACTGGCGCAACATGAACGAGGCCACCGACAAGGGCTCCATGTCGGAGACCCAGGTGGGCAACAAGATCCTCACCTCGGCTCACGAGGCTACCCTCGCGTATCTTAAAGAGTTTATCTCTAAGATTGAAAGTGAAGGTAGTGGAAAGAATGGTATCTCTTACAAGATCCTCTCTAAGATGGATCTGGATTTGGCCGTTCATCTGGCGCTGAGGGTCGTCCTCGACCAGCTCGCCTTCCGTCCGTCCTTCGTCTCCTGCGCCCTCGACATCGCCAACTTCATCGAGGACGAGCTGCACTATCAGGCCCTGAAGGAGCAGAAGAAGTACGCCTTCGCCAAGGCCGCTGAGCGGGCGAAGAAGTCCCCCTCGAAGAGCTTCAAGCGCCGCACCATGCGGGAGACCGCGAACAAGGTGGGCGTCGAGTTCACCGGGTTCACCCAGAGCGAGAAGGTCCACCTCGGCACCAAGCTCCTCGACGCCATCGAGAACGGGGCTCAGAACCTCATGACCGTGGACCGTCTCGGGGTCTACGAGCAGCACCGGATCATCATCCACCCGACCCTTGAGGCGTGGCTGAAGGACCATCACGAGAAGGTCGAGTGGATGTCTCCCCTCTACCTCCCCACCATCATCCCGCCCAAGCCCTGGACCACGCCGTTCGACGGTGGGTACTGGTCGGGCCGGGTGCGCCGCCTCACGGTCGTCAAGCAGGCCCGCAAGGGCTTCCTTGAGCGGCTCGCCAAGATGGACCTCACCCAGGTCTACGCGGCCCTCAACGGCCTCCAGAACACCGCCTGGAGGATCAACCCCTTCGTGTTCAACACCATGTCCACCATGTGGACGCTGGGCGTGACGATCAACGACGACCTGATCCCCAGCCCCGACAAGAAGGAGCTGCCCAAGAAGCCCGACTTCATGGAGGAGAACCCCGACCTCAAGTACGAGGCCATGACGGAGGAGCAGCAGAAGCTCTGCACCGATTGGAAGCGGGAAGCGGCCCAGGTCTACGACTACAACGCCGGTCAGACCGTGCGTCGGCTCCAGTTTGAGCGGATGTACGACGTGGCGCAGCAGTTCGTGGACGAGCCCGCGATCTACTTCCCTCACAACCTCGACTTCCGGGGTCGCATGTACCCCGTGCCCCTGTTCCTCAACCCCCAGGGCAGCGACTCCTGCAAGGCCCTCCTCATGTTCGCGGAGGGCAAGCCCCTGGGTGACGACGACGCCGTCAAGTGGCTCGCCTCTCATGGCGCTGCCGCCTACGGCAAGGGCTCGGGCACGGTGGATTGGGGCAAGCAAGTCTTCGCGGAGCGCCTGCGCCTCGTGAAGGCCCACCAGCCCGAGATCCTGGCGTCCGCTGAGGATCCCCTGTCCAACACCTTCTGGACCACCGCTGAGGAGCCCTGGCTCTTCCTGGCGTTCTGCGAGGCGTGGGCTGGGTACGTCCGCGAGGGCCTGTCCTACGTCTGCCACCTCCCGGTCCAGATGGACGGGTCGTGCAACGGGCTCCAGCACTTCAGCGCCATGCTCCGCGATCCCGTGGGCGGTCGCTCGGTGAACCTCACGGACACCGACCCCCAGGACATCTACACGGATGTCATGGAGGCAGCGAAGGCCATCGTGGCGCGGAACGCCATGGGCGAGGAGCTGGAGCATCCGGAGGATCAGACCCATGCCCTGGCCTGGACGGGTCACATCGACCGCTCCACGGCCAAGCGTCCGACCATGACCCTGTCCTACGGGGCCTCGAAGTACGGCTTCACGGATCAGGTCTACAAGGACAAGGTCACCGTCATGAAGATGAAGATGGGCGATGCCTTCCCGTTCCAGGGCACCGGCTATCTCGCGGCGCAGTACATGGGCCGCACCCTCTACAAGGCCATGGGCGAGTCCCTCTCGGGTGCCCAGAAGGCCATGGAGGCTCTCCAGGGCTGGGGCTCTGCGGTCTCCAAGGCCCAGGGCTTCATCGAGTGGACCACCCCCTCGGGCTTCCTCGTCCATCAGGAGTACGTCGTGCCCAAGACCAAGCGCATCCAGCTCGCCTTCGGGGACAAGCACCTCTACGTCTCCGTGCGTGAGGACGAGAAGGCCCCCAAGCCCGACCACCAGAAGAACCGTTCCGCGATCAGCCCCAACGTCGTCCACTCCCTGGACGCCACGCACATGGTCTTCACGCTGAACGCAGCTATCCACCAGAACATCAGTTCCTTCTCGATGATCCACGATAGCTACGGCACCCACGCCGCTGACGCTGAGCGCCTGAACCGCACCCTCAAGGAGCAGTTCGTGCGCCTCTACACCGACTACCCGGTCCTCGACATGCTCCGCGAGACGTGCATGGCGCAGGCTGGGCACGAGCTGGACGTGGCCCCGAACCCGGGCACCCTGGATCTGGCTAACGTGCTGAAGGCTCAGTACTTCTTCGCCTGAAGCGCCCCTTTCTTGCACTCTTGCTATCCACGAGGCGATAGGTTCCCCAGGAGGATAACATGCTCGCTCGCGCTATCATCATCTGGTCCTCCGGTCGGGGCATCCCCGGCTGGATGGCCGAAGCCCTCACCCGCGAGGGCCACGACGTTCCCACCCTCGAAGCAAGACACCGGCTGTGACATGAGGGGCTCCTTCGGGGGCCCCTTTCGTCGTTTCTGGACAGGCACTTAGGCCCCCGTCGAGGGGGCTTTCTTGCACTCTTGCTATCCACCACCGCATCCAATTCCCTGGAGCATCACATGCCACCCCGCGAACTTCGCTTGGCGATCCTGATCTGGCGATCCGGTCGCCCGATCTCGCTCGACCTCGCCGTCTCGCTCATGGAGCTGGGATACGACGTGGAGCGCCTCGAAGCCCGCTACCTCAGGAGCTGACCCCCCATGCGTTCCTTCATGCGCTACGACAACGCCCCCCTCATCGAGCAAGAGCCGACTCCCGGCATCGACACCCGGCCCCTCACGGTCGAGCTGCTCACGGTGGACGCTGACCGCTATGTCAACCTCATCGTGTCCCGCGATGGTCGCCTGTTCAACCACTGCCTCACCGCCGAGACCGCCAAGCGCCTCGCGAAGGAGCTGAACGCGATCTACGGCGAGGAGCCCATCACCTTCGAGCAGGCCGTCTCCGAATACGAGGACGAGCTGACCGAGTGGGAGCCTGTCGATACCGACTCGACGGTGGAGCGTCTCCCTGTCGAGGGTGGCTTCCTGTACCGGGACCACCTCACTGCCACCACCACGTTCGTTCGGGCCGACTGAGCCCGCTTCCCTCACTCCATCTTTGGATCTATCCACCATGGCATCTAAGCCGAAGAAGACCTACATCACCCTCACGGCCCGTGGCACGGCCAAGTACCCCCACCTCGTCAAGCCCGACACCAAGTTCAAGACGGACGGCGAGTACAAGGTGGACCTCATCGTCCCCGCCAAGGTCGCCCAGCCGCTCATCGAGAAGCTGACGGCGCTCTACGACGAGGGCTTCAAGGAGAGCCAGAAGGTTCTCGCGAAGAAGGACCGCGAGGCCATCAAGCAGCCCATGCCGTTCGTCCGTGAGAAGGACGACGAGGGCGAGCCCACCGGCAACATCATCTTCAAGCTCCGCAAGAACGCCAAGGGCAAGAACAAGGACGGCGAGGTCGTGGACCGCGTGGTCCCCCTGGCCGACAGCCTGGGCCGTGACGTTCGCAAGAAGGTCAAGTCCATCTACGGCGGCAGCGAGCTGATCGTCGCCTTCAACCCCGATGTCTGGACGAACGCCAAGGGCGAGGTGGGGCTCAAGCTCTACATCGTGGCGGTCCAGATCGTGAAGCTCGTGGCCCAGGGCCAGGGTGGCTTCCAGTTCGGTCAGGTCGAGGGTGGCTTCACCGCTGACGAGAGCGAGGAAGACGACAACGAGAACGAGGACAATGGCGAAGCGGACCTTCCCGGGTCGGACGAAGAGGACTTCTGAGCAAGTCGGCTTCGCCCTCGGTTTCCGCTCCGGACTAGAGAAGACGGTGGCCTCCCAGATCGCGGAGGTCACCGGCTCTCCGGTCGCTTACGAGTCGTTCAAGATCGAGTACGTCAAGCCTGCTCGGAAGTGCAAGTACACGCCCGACTTCAAGCTGCCCAATGGGATCATCATCGAGACCAAGGGGCTATTCGAGGCAGAGGATCGCGAGAAGCACATCCTCGTCAAGCAGCAACACCCGGAATACGACATCAGGTTCGTCTTCACGAACTCACGCAAGCCCCTCTACAAGGGCTCGAAGACTACCTATGCGAAGTGGTGCCAGGACAATGGCTTCCAGTTCGCGGACAAACTCATCCCTGTGGCGTGGTTCCACGAGTGAACCTATCCACCTCATCATCATTCCGACTACCGGAGATAACACCATGAACCAGGCCATGATCGTTCTGAACCACCTCGTGAAGAACGGCACCATCACCCCGCTCAAGGCCCGTCACGTCTACCGGATCGAGAGCCTCAGCTCCCGCATCTCGTGGCTCCGCAAGCACGGCTACCGGATCCAGGGGACGTGGCACGTCGATGAGAGCGGCAAGCGGTATCGCGAGTACCGCCTCATCACCAAGCGGGCCGCGTGATCGACCCCGTACCCGTCCCTCCGTGCCCGGTGTTCCGGTTCTGGATTGCCTTCTGGAACACCTGGGCCTTCTCGCAACTCCCGCAGAGACCCCCATGCAGATCATCATCGAGTTCAACTTCGAGGGAGGCGTGACCATCACCGCCGCCGCCTTCCGCAATGTCATCGCCGCTGCCGTTCGGAGCGGGGACATCTCCGTGGACGAGGCCAACGCCCTCATCACGGCGGCTGGCGACGAGGTCCAGCGCCTGATGGACGAAGCCATCGCCACCGCCAAGCAGATGAACTGAGAGGCTCGAATGTTTCGCACCAACGTGACCTTCGAGAGCATCACCCGCTCTCTCCAGAACACCCTCCAGCAGCTCGACCGCCTGAAGGTCGAGAAGAACGCGGAGGCCGAAACCAAGTCCGTCCGCGCCAACGAGCTGATGAACGAGGCCCTCGCTGATCGCGAGGAGGCCGTTCGTGCCGCTCGGGTCGCCACCAAGATCGAGGAGCTTCTGTCGTAATGCCCATCATCATCGCCTTCTTCGTGTACCTCGCGATCCTCGCTGCCGTGGTCTACGGCTACGTCCTCAACATCATCGACATCGTTCACACCGTGATGGTGCCGAACGTCGAGGTCACCCTGCTCCTCGTGGTCCGCGTGATCGGCCTCTTCGTGGTCCCGCTGGGCACCATCCTGGGGTACGTCGCCTGATGTCCGACAGTCGCGTGGTCCGCAAGGGGCCGTGCCCTGCCTGCGGATCGCGTGACAACCTCGCCTACTACGACGACGGGCACGCCTTCTGCTTCGGCTTCGGCTGCGGTCACTACATTCCAGGGGATGGCTCCGCGCCGTCCCCTTCTTCGTTTGAGAGGAAGGAACGCATGGCCGATCTGATCGACGGCGAGTTCAAGGCCCTGTCCAAGCGGGGCATCACAGAGGAGACAGCCCGCAAGTTCGGCTACCGTGTCGGCTCCTACGGGGGCAAGACGGTCCAGATCGCCCCCTACTACAAGGGCCGCGAGCTGGTCTCCCAGCACATCCGGTTCCCCGACAAGGACTTCCTGTGGCTCGGGGACAGCAAGGGTGTGGAGCTGTTCGGCCAACACCTCTGGGGCCAGGGCGGCAAGAAGCTCGTGATCACGGAAGGCGAGATCGACGCCATGTCCGTGAGCCAGATCCAGGGGAACAAGTGGCCGGTCGTCTCGATCCCCTCGGGGGTCAGCCGTGCGGTCAAGGACATCCAGGCGAACCTCGAATGGCTGGAGACCTTCGAGGAGGTCATCCTCATGCTCGACATGGACGAACCCGGCCAGAAGGCTGCGGTCGCCTGTGCGGAGCTGCTGTCCCCGGGCAAGGCGAAGATCGCCACGCTGCCCCTCAAGGACGCCAACGAGTGCCTCCAGGCTGGCAAGGCTGACGCTGTCATCCAGGCCATCTGGAACGCCAAGACCTACCGCCCTGACGGCATCGTCTCGGGCTCCGACCTGTGGACCCAGATCCTCACGGAGGAGACCGCCAGCTCGATCCCGTACCCCTGGGCTTCCCTCAACCTGAAGACCCACGGCCTGCGGCAGGCTGAGTTGGTGACCGTCACGGCGGGCTCCGGTGTCGGCAAGTCGGCTGTGGTCCGCGAGACCGCCTACCACCTCCTCAAGCAAGGGGAGCGGGTGGGCATGATCATGCTGGAGGAGTCCACCAAGCGCACCGCCCTGGGCCTCATGGGCCTGGAGCTGAACCGTCCCATCCACATCAACCGTGAAGGAGTCACTGAGGATGAGTTGCGTTCTGCCTTTCAGGCAACGGTCGGGTCGGGCTCGCTCTACCTCTACGACCACTTCGGCTCGACGGAGATCGATAATCTTCTATCCCGGGTTCGCTACATGGCGAAGGCCCTGGGTTGTCGATGGGTCATTCTCGATCATCTCAGCATCGTGGTCTCTGGCCTCGGTGACGGCGATGAACGACGCCTGATCGACAATGCCATGACCATGCTCCGCACCCTGGTGCAGGAGACCGGCATCGGCCTCATCCTCGTGTCGCACCTGAAGCGGCCTGAGGGGAAGGGTCACGAGGAGGGGGCCAAGACCTCCCTCGCTCAACTCCGTGGCTCTGCCGCCATCGCCCAGCTCAGTGACATCGTCATCGGCCTGGAGCGTGACCAGCAGGGCGAAGACCCCAACGTCACCACCATCCGCGTCCTCAAGAACCGCTTCTCCGGTGAGACCGGCGAGGCTTGCCAGCTCCGCTACAATCCACATACGGGTCGTTTGCACGAGTGGGAAGCTGAGGACGAGGAGCATGAACAGGATGAGTTCGCATGAACACCAAGGAGTTCGCCGCCAAGCGGGCCCAGGCATACCGCCTCCTCGCTGATGCGGGGTTCGACAACCCCGAGAAGTTACTCGCCCCTCTCCCCAAGCCGGAACGCATCGCCGTCTACGACAAGGGGAACCCGGATCGCCTGCTCGGCTACATCACCGGGAGCCTCCCCAGCACCCCCGGGCGATACATCGAGTTCGCCTGCTCGCGTCCGGTGTCGCTCGTCCATGACGAGATGACGGTCTCCATCTGCCGGGTGTCCTTCGAGGTCTCCTTCCGGTGCCCGAACTGGCGCATCCGCGAGGCCGTGCTGGTCACCAGCGAGACCCTTGAGAACCTCCTCACTTGCGACCGCTTCCTCCTCCCGGGGGAGACGGAGGGCGAGCGGGAGGATCGCCTGATGAGCAGCCGCTTCCGAAGCTGGCGCTGATCTATCCACCTCAACATCAGTCACTCCAGAGAGAGGACATGGCACGCTACATCTTCGACATCGAAACGAACGGGTTCCTAGAGAACGTCACGCGGCTCCACTGCGTGACCTCCATGAACCTCGACACGGGCGACATCCGCCAATCCTCCAGCCGCGAAGAGTGGGACATGGTCCAGCACTGTCGCGAGCTGGAGCAGGCCGACGAGATCATCGGCCACAACGTGATCAAGTACGACGTGCCTGTCCTCGACAAGCTCGTGGGCTTCAAGCCCAGGGGCAAGGTGACCGACACCCTCGTGATGACCCGGCTCATCTGGGCCGATATCGCTGACTCTGACTTCAACCGTGTGCGGGCGGGCAAGCTCCCGTCTCGCATGACCGGCTCCCATTCCCTCGAAGCCTGGGGCTACCGCCTCGGGCAGATGAAGGGGGAGTTCGGCAAGGACGCCAATGGCAAGGCCATCGAGGGCGTCTGGGACTGCCTCACCGACGAGATGCTCACCTACAACGTCCAAGACGTGGTGGTGAACAAGGCCCTCTGGGACCGCATCGTGGAGAAGGAGGTCGATCCCAGGGCCGTCGAGCTGGAGCATCGGTTCGCCACCATCATCGCCATGCAGGAGCGCCACGGCTTCGCCTTCGATGAGGGCAAGGCCATGGAGCTGTACTCGAAGCTGGCCCAGCGCCGCACCGAGATCGGCCAGGAGCTGAAGCAGGCGTTCCCTCCCCGGTGGGTTCCCATCGAGGAGAAGACCTTCACCCGCACGGCCCGCTACTGGATCGACACCCCCACGGGTGCGATCTCGCGGTTCGACAAGAAGCTCAACCGCTGGCGCACCGGCTGTTACGAGCTGCGGGAGATGGGCTCCACCTACACGTCCATCGAGTGGAAGGAGTTCAACCCCTCATCCCGTCAACAGATCGGAGAGCGGCTCAAGGAGTTCGGCTGGGTTCCCACCGAGTTCACCGCCAACGGCCAGCCCAAGGTGGACGAGACCACCCTGGAGAAGCTCGACCACCCCGCCGCCAAGCTGCTCGCTGAGTTCTTCCTCGTGGAGAAGCGCATCGGCCAGCTCGCGGAGGGTGATCAGGCATGGCTCAAGCTCGTCCGCAAAGGAAGGATCCATGGCTCGGTCAATACGAACGGCGCTGTTACTGGCCGTTGTACTCATAGCAATCCTAACGTCGCTCAAGTCCCCCGAGTTGGATCTCCGTTCGGCGCTGAGTGTCGGTCTCTATTTGGTGCTGGCCCTGGTCGTGTGCTTGTCGGTGCCGACCTCTCGGGCCTAGAGCTGCGCTGCCTCGCCCACTACATGGCCCGCTACGACGGCGGTGCCTATGGCAAGGTCATCCTCGAAGGTGACATCCACACGGTGAACCAGCAGGCCGCTGGGCTCCCCAACCGCAACGCCGCGAAGACCTTCATCTACGCCTTCCTCTACGGGGCAGGCGACGTGAAGATCGGCTCCATCGTCCTGCCCACGGGCACGGAGGAGGAGATGCGGCAGCTCGGTGGGAAGCTCCGTCGCTCCTTCCTCAAGAAGATCCCGGCCCTGGGCAAGCTCGTCAAGGCGGTCAAGCAGGCCGCTGAGAAGGGCTCGATCAAGGGGCTCGATGGGAGATCCTTGAAGATCCGCAGCCCACACGCTGCACTCAACACGCTCTTGCAAAGTGCAGGGGCGCTCATCGCCAAGCAGGCGACCATCTTCGCTTACGAGGAACTATCCACCAGAGGATATGTCTTCGGAAAGGATTGGGCTCTCGTGGCCCACGTTCACGACGAGCTTCAGGTCGAAGCAAGAAAGGAGATTGCAGATGAAGTGGGACACATCCTCGTTGACGCAATGCGGAGAGCTGGAGAGTTCTTCAACTTCCGTATGCCCATCGGTGGAGAGTTCAAGCTCGGAGCTAACTGGGCTGAGACTCACTGATGTCTTGAAGGCGGCTTGGACCAGCCCCTTCACGACCAAGAGCGACTTCGCCCGGGCCGCTGCTGATCTGATCGGCATGGCTGCGAGCGATGGGTTCATCACCACCAAGATCGCCACGGGCCTCTACGGACGCCAGTGGCTCATCACTGAGGCTGGCCTGCGCCACCTCAAGGCGCTGGGAGAGAGCGAGTGATCAAGGCCGAGTACATCCAGCACATGGGAACGGACCTGACCGTGGTGAACGCGGCTCGGGTCTCGTTCGGCTCGGTGAGCCATGAGCTGACCAAGCGGGACGAGGGGCTCATCCGGTTCCTCGCCCGGGGCTGCGAGTCCAAGGATTGGGACGCCAACGTCAACCTCCTCGTGGACAGCCGCGACGAGCTGGAGATCCACCACACCCTCCAGTGGGCCAAGCGCCTGCCGGAACACTGGACCCCGTTCTCCCACTGCATGATCACCCTGCGTGAGTTCTGCCCGGTGCCCATCGCCCGCCAGCGGTTCAAGCACAAGGTGGGCTTCACGGAGAACGAGATCAGCCGCCGCTACGTCGATGCCACCCCCGAGTTCTATGACCCGGTGTGGCGCAGGCGGGCCCCCAACAAGAAGCAGGGCTCCGCTGGGGAGTTCGATGAGCTGGCCCAGGCCATGCTCGCGGACGAGTACCGGGCCCACTGCGAGGAGTCGCTGAACCGCTACCAGCTCTTCCTCGATCAAGGGGTCTGCCCAGAGCAGGCTCGGTTCCTCCTGCCCCAGGGCATGGTGGTCCAGTACTGGGCGACCGGCTCCCTCTATGCCTTCGCCCAGGCGTACATCAAGCGGTCTGACAACCATGCCCAGAAGGAGATCCAGCTCCTGGCTGCGGAGTGGGACCGCATCATCCGCCCGCTCTTCCCCGTCTCTTGGTCCGCTTTGGTGGACTGATCTATCCACGAGGACATACATGGACGACGACTTCCCGATCCCCCTGCCGACCATCACGGACCCCGTGTGCCTTCGTGGAGACGCTCTCATTCGCCTCGCTGAGGCCGCTGAGAACGCCCGCGACGAGGACACCCGGGACATCCTCATCAGCTACATGGTGAAGGTGGTGGCCTCCGTGCGCCTCCCTCCCATGGGTCAGGTCGTGCCCCTCAACGGAGGGCGCAATGGCTGAGGACCGTTGGGTCATCCTGACCCAGCCCAAGTGCAACCCCTGCCTCGACGCCAAGAACATCCTTCGGGCCCGGGGCATCCACCACTTCGTGGAGTTGGACATCACCCAGGAACCGGCGCTGAAGGCTTTCCTCATCGCCGCTCTCCCCACGCCCACCACTCCCCAGGTCTTCCTCAACGGCTACCGCATCGGTGGCCGGGACGAGCTGCGGGAGTTCTTCCGGGGAGACGACCTTTGCGGACGCTTCTGATCGACGCTGACATCCTGGCCTACGAAGCCGCGTCCTCCATCGAGGAGGTGGTCGAGTTTGAGCCGGGGTACTTCCAGACCTACTGCGACTTCAACGAGGTCAAGCGGGTCATCCTCGACCGGCTCGACCGGCTCATGGAGAAGCTCAACGCCCACAAGTACGCCCTCGCCCTGACGGACACGGACGGCAACTTCCGCAAGACGCTCTACGCCCCCTACAAGGGCAAGCGATCATCGGTGAAGAAGCCCATCGTCCTGAAGCACGCGAAGGAGTGGATGATCCAAGACCTGGGTGCCTACTGGCGTCCCGGCCTGGAGGGCGATGACGTTCTCGGGATCCTGGCTACCAGCTCGAAGCTGATCACCGGGGACAAGATCCTGGTCTCTGACGACAAGGATCTCCAGCAGATCCCCGGCATCCTCTATCGCCAGGGCGAGCTGCACGAGGTGACGCCTGAACAGGGCTACCTCTTCCACATGACGCAGACCCTCACGGGTGACAGCACGGACGGCTACCCGGGTCTCCCCGGATGCGGTCCTGTGAAGGCCGAGAAGTGGCTGGCGGGAGTTGAAGCTCCCACCCCTGCCAACCTCTGGCGCTCCGTGGTGGACGCCTACGAACGCTTTGGCCTGACGGAGGAGGACGCCCTCGTCCAAGCCCGCTGCGCCAAGATCCTCACCGTCAACGAATACGACTTCAAGGCCAAGGCCCCGGTCCTATGGACGCCACCGGCTTGACCTGACCTATCCACAAGGACATCCAATGACTGAGCAACTTCGTCTCTTCTCTGAGCCTCGCGTCTTTGGCCTCTACTCCCCTGCGATGGGGTCGGGGAAGAGCGAGGTTGCCAAGGTTCTGGTCAACGAGTTCGGGGCCAAGCTCGTGAAGTTCGCGGGCCCCCTGAAGGACATGACCCGCACCCTCCTGCTCCACATGGGGATCCACCCCTCCCTCGTGGAGCGCCACATCGAGGGCGATCTCAAGGAAGTCCCCATCGAGGACTTCGAGGCGTACCCCTGGACGCCTGGACGGAACTCCCCCCAGCCGCTCACGGCTCGGCGGATCATGCAGACCCTCGGCACCGAGTGGCGCGACCTGATCAGCCGCGATCTGTGGGCCAAGATCGCCATCGACAACATCAAGGAACAGCTCGCCAAGGGGCACCATGTCGTCGTGGATGACATGCGCTTCGAGCATGAGCTGAACACCATCAAGAGCCTCAACGGCGTGACCGTGAGGGTCTTCCGTCCGTCTGCCCAGGTAACCTCCAAGCACGCCTCGGAGGGAGCCCTGGAGGCTTTCAGCATGGACCACACCATCATCAACAATGGCACCCTCGATGATCTTCGAGCTGCTGTCTATCGCATGATCTCCAACTACACGAGGACGCAATGAAACAGATCGAAGATCAACGCACTCCGGAGGAAATGCTGGAGGAGTTCCAGGCCACCTTCGAGACCCCCAACACCCCGGAGTTCTGGCGCACCCTCGTGATCGAGGAGGCCAAGGAGGTCGAAGGGGCCCTGGCTGAGCTGCTCAAGGAGGTCATCGACATGGCCTACGTCCTCACCGGCTACGAGAACGCCGGGGGCGACCTGATGGACCTCACGGACATCGCCCCTCGCCTGGATGCGGACCTCCTCGAAGGCATCATGCAAGCCTTCGGTGGCCCTCGCCTGGAGAAGGCGTTCCGCGCCGTCCACTACAACAACATGAGCAAGGTCCAGCCGGATGGCACGGTGAAGCGCCGTGAGGACGGCAAGGTGCTGAAGCCGGAAGGCTATCGCCCGGTGGACCTCACGAGCCTGATCCGATGAGAACCATCACCCACATCGTCATCCATTGCTCTGCGACCCGCGAGGGCCAGAGCTTTACTGCCGATGACATCCGCTCCTGGCACAAGGCCAAGGGCTGGAAGGACATCGGCTATCACTTCGTGATCCGCCTCGACGGCACCGTTGAGCGCGGTCGCGATGAGGACCAGCCGGGAGCCCACGTCGAGAACCACAACTCGACCACCATCGGCGTCTGCTATGTGGGCGGGTTGGACGCCTGGGGCAAACCCACGGACACCCGCACCACGGCCCAGAAGGAGGCCATGCAGCGCCTCGTGGAGCTGCTGGTCAAGAAGTACCCCACGGCCCAGGTCGTGGGTCACCGCGACTTCCCTGGGGTCAAGAAGGACTGCCCCTGCTTCGACGCCAAGGCGTGGTGGCTGGGCGTCCGCTACGCGGTCCCGGTCATCCCCGCTGCCCCTGCGCCCGCCCCTGCGGCTGGCCCCCGCTTCCACACCGTCCAGCCTGGGGACACCCTGTGGTCCCTCGCCCAGCGGTACGGCGTGAAGCCTTCCGACATCTACCTCGCCCCTGTCCCGACCGACCTTCAAGTCGGGCGAACCCTAGTCATAACTGGAGGAAATAAGTGAGCCCATCGTTCCGCGCCCAAGTCATCACGCGGCGCACCTACAACCGCCCGCTCGATGACACCGGCACGGTCTTCGAGACCTGGGCTGACACCATCGACCGAGTCGTATCCCACCAGCGTTGGCTCTGGAGCCGCGCCAAGGGCAAACCCCTGTCCATCGAAGAGGAGACGGAGCTGGCCGAGTTGCGTCAGCTCATGCTCCAGCGCAAGGCCCTCCCGTCTGGCCGCACCCTGTGGCTCGGCGGGACTGACGTGGCGAAGCGCCGTGAGGCGTCCCAGTTCAACTGCTCCTTCGAGCGCACCGAGACCGTGCATGACGTGGTGGACGGCTTCTGGCTGCTCCTCCAGGGCTGCGGCCTGGGAGCGAACGCCGTGGTGGGCAACCTCAACGGCTTCACCCGCCCGGTCCAAGTCGAGACCGTCCGCTCGGAGCTGACCCTTGCCGATTGGAACAAGGGCTTCCGGGGTGCCGCTGGCAACCGCGAGGAGTTCTACGAGGACGGCGGCAAGAGCTTCTGGCACCTCACCGTGGGTGACAGCGCCGAAGCCTGGGCCAAGTCCGTGGGCAAGATCCTCGCCATGAAGCGTCCGGTGGACGTGGTGGTGCTGGACTTCTCCCAGGTCCGCGCCGCAGGCACCCGCCTCAAGGGCTACGGCTGGATCAGCTCCGGTGACGAGACCCTGTGCAAGGCCCTGGTCGCCATCTGCGGGATCCTCAACGCCGCTGCCGGTCGCCTCCTGACCTCGGAGGAGATCAACGACATCGTCAACTGGCTGGGCACCACGCTGTCCTCCAGGCGAGCTGCGGAGATCCTGACGCACACCTACGGCGCTCCCCTGTGGAAGGAGTTCGCCACCCGGAAGAAGGACCACTGGGCCAACGGCAACCCCCAGCGGGGCATGTCGAACAACTCCCTGGTCTTCTACCAGAAGCCCTCGAAGGCTGAGCTGCACGACATCTTCCAGCTCATGCAGGACGCTGGCGGCTCGGAGCCCGGGTTCATCAACGGCGCTGCTGCCCTCAAGCGGGCCCCGTGGTTCAAGGGTGTCAACCCCTGCTGCGAGATCCTGCTCGGTAACAAGTCCTTCTGCAACCTCGTGGAGACCGATCTCGGTAAGTTCAACGGGGACTTCGAGGGTCTGAAGCGGGCGATCTACATCATCGCTCGGGCCAACTATAGGCAGACCTGTGTGAACTTGGACGACGGTGTTCTTCAGCGCGGCTGGCACGAGCTGAACGAGTTCCTTCGCCTCACTGGCGTGGGCCTCACGGGCATCGTGATGTGGGAGCATGTCGAGAACGACAAGGCGTTCCAGGCCCTGCGGTTCATGGCTCGCATGGGCGTGCAGTCCATGGCGACTGAGCTGGGCACCCCGATGTCCAAGGCGGTCACCACGGTGAAGCCCTCGGGCACCCTGGGCAAGATCATGGACACGACCGAAGGCGTCCACAAGCCGCTCGGCAAGTACATCTTCAACAACGTCGGCTTCTCCGTGAACGACCCCCTGGTGGAGCGACTGCGGGATGCTGGCTATCGAACCTTCGAGAACCCGTATGACCCCACTGGTGTCCTTGTTACGCTCCCTGTCTCCTACGAGTCTGCTCGCTTTGATTTGGTTGACGGTCGCGAGGTCAACCTTGAGTCCGCCGTCTCTCAGCTTGAGAGATATAAGCGGCTCATGCGAAACTATGTGGATCACAACTGCTCGATTACCGTCAGTTACGATCCCTCAGAAGTCCCGGCAATCGTGGAGTGGATCTACGAGAATTGGGAGGACTACGTCGGCGTTAGCTTCCTCTACCGCAATGACCCCACCAAGACAGCCGCAGACCTCGGCTATCCGTACCTTCCTCAGGAAGTCGTTACCAAAGAGACCTTTGAAGCGTACACGTCAGGTCTTGCGGTGATCGACATCGAGGCTGCGAACGCCCTCGATAGTGAGCTGGACGACGGCTGCGCTACCGGGGCCTGCCCTATCCGCTAAAACATTAGATCCCTCAGAGACTTACACAGGCTCTGGGGGATCATTCTTGCACTCTTGGACAATAGCCATCCATGTCAGACAAAGTCCCTTACATTCCCCCTGAGGTGATTGCTTATCTTCAAGAGAGGTTTCCTCTGGTTCCACCTCAGTTGAGCTGGGATGAAAAGAGGGTATGGCACTACTCCGGGGAGCAGAAAGTCATTGCCCACCTGAAGGATCTCTCTGAGACCCAGCAGGAGAACATCCTCACTCAAAGGA
>Ga0256852_1000013_pt1 | contig 34842 bp, 74 predicted proteins | sample BONnt5_FD_181169 | JGI IMG/M metagenome (GOLD analysis project Ga0256852, IMG submission 181169) | Terrestrial sediment cell enrichment communities from Utah, United States - BONCAT_SYTO_Terrestrial_sediment - 5 | ecosystem: Environmental > Terrestrial > Deep subsurface > Rock core/Sediment...
CCGTGGCGAGGAGAGCGAGGGCAAGGCAAACGGGGGCGGGGAAGTATGCACGCATGAAAGGACTCCGTGTCACGAACACGAGTCCAATTGCGGGACGCGGTTAACGGATCGTCAACGCCTCACGAATCCTTATCCACTGTCATGGTTAACGAGCGGGTCCCTTTCATGGGCGGACGGCGGCGGAGACGATCTCGCGGGCCTCGGCCTCGGCGTCCCCGAAGTCGGCGTCCTCGTGCGCGTATGCGGGCGAGTTCCGGAACAGGAAGATCGCGAGGAAGTGTGCCATCTCGTCGGGGTCGTCCTTGATGACCTCGGCGTAGGTGACCATGTCGTAGTTGTCGAGCGGGTCCATGGGTCCTCCTCCCGTGCGTCAGGGCTTCTTCTTCTTCTGGCGGCGATGGAGGTACTTGGCGGCCGTCCCCAGCACGATTGCGACGCCGCAGAACACCAGACCGACGCCGTTCTCGTCGTTGCCGATCTTCCAGAGTGCAATGGCGGAGAGGACGAACGATCCTAGGACCAACGGAACGACAGGGTCGCGGAAGATGCCCACAGGTTTCCGTCCGTCGTCCCGTGGCGTACGTCCCTGTCCCATTCGAGGTCTCCTGTTCAAGCTTCTTCCTGCATGTAGGTGACAAAACCGTATCCACCCGAGGGGTCCAACGGCACTCCTTCATGCCGCATCAGGGCTACTTCGGCTTCTTCCTCTTCTCGACGAAAATCGCGACCTGCCCCAGCGCGAGTGACACGCCCACGAATACGAGCGCGGCGAGGTTGTCGCCTTCGGAGAATTTCCAGATGGCGAGACCGGAGAGGACGGCGGCACCGAACCACAGGGCAATGACGGGTTCGCGAAAGAACCACATGCTCACCTCCTCATGTCGGCCGATCCAGACGGAATCTTCCCGAGCACCTTCTCGGCCTCCTCGAGGGCCTCGCGGCTGCTGGCGTACGGTCCGCGGCAATCGTGCCCGACGCGCCAGTGCCACCCGGGTCCGCTCGACGTCGTGTCGAGCCAATGGATTCTCAGGAGGGTCCCGTTGATCTCGTGGAGGCCCTTGCGGACGTCCTGCGTCTTTTCAGGCTTCATCACTGCTCTCGTCCGATGGCTGCTCCAAGCGCTTCCGACCCGAGGCCAGGGCGGCGTCGACCCGGGCGAGCTTCTCCTTCCAGCGCCAGGAGCGGTGTTGCGGCTTCATCGCGCTGTGTGCGTTGCCCCTCGCCTCCTCGGTGGCGAAACGCTCGACCGCAGACCTCGCCTCCTGCAAGGTGTCGACCAGTTGCCGGATGACTTCCCTGTCCTGCATTCCCTGTCCCTTTGGTCTCAAAGGCGCCGCTTGCGTCGTGGCCGCTGGCGGTTGCGCTGTTCCCAGTCCTTGGCAGGGCGGAACCGCTCGATGAAGACATCGGGAGCCTTGGGGCGCTCGGCCTTGATCTCGATCTTCTCGATCACACCCAAGAGCCTGTCCAGATCGGGTTCTCGCTCCAACCGGGCTGGCAGCGGCTCCGACCCGTCCACGACGATTACGGGCAGGGCGATGCCTTCCTCGGCCATCTTCCGCACGAGGAGGTCGGCCACCTCCTGACGATGGGCGGGGTCATCGACCACGACGACGATCTCGTGCCTGTCCATGCCTTCCCTCATTGGCGAGCCTTCCTGCGGGAAGTGAGTTCCGAGGTCCGGTAGTCGGCGACGAAGGTGCGTCCCTCCTCGTCCGTCATCCTGAGGGCCACGAAGGTGACGCCCTGCTGCCGGAGCTTGCGTGCGTAGCTCGCCGTGATCCGCTTGTTCCAGCCGGGCTTGATCCATCCGCGCTCAGGGTGGAATTCCTCCGCGATGACGGGATGGGAGATGCCCTTCCCGTAGGTGCGGGTGACGGCTCCAGGGATTCGGGAGAGTGATGTCATGGCAATTCCTTACTCGGTCAGCTCACGCGAACCGAGGGCGATCGGGCACCTCACGGTGAAGAGGTCAGCGGACCCGTTCTCCCATGTGATGTATGCCGTCCGGCCCTCGATCCGGTTCACGGTGTAGGTGACGGTCTTCTCCGGCACGTGGATCGGGCCGTTCGCTCCGTTCGAGCGGTACTCCTTCCACGTATATGCGTAGCGCCTCCCGGCGACGAGCTTTGCCATTCCCCCTACCCTCCTAGTGGATCGGAGTTGCCTCCACCGCAACCTGCCCCTCGGCCGGCACGGAACCATATCCGTAGATGGGTCGCGGCTTGCCGTCCACCTCGACCACCTTCTTCGTGATGGAGCCGGGGCGCCACTCGCCGAGATAGAACCATGCACCCAGCCAGACCTTCCCGTCGGGATCGAGATTGCTCTTGGCCGTGACCACCTTCCCGTCGGGAAGCGTGGCGGTGTAGGTGACGGTCTTGCTCGGCTTGCGGTCGCTGTCCATGGGATCTCCGTAATGGTCTATCGGGTTCGTCTATCGGTCGGCGGGTGAAGGAAGCATTCCCGTCGCCTCGAGCGGGGTCCGCTGAAACGCCCACTTGATCGAGTCGAAGTCGTTGCAGAGGGTGAGCATCACAGGGAGGATGCGCTCGGCCTGTTTGAGGCTGGCGTCCCTCCTGCGTCCCGAGTCGTCCGGGAAGGTGTCGCCGATAAGTCCCCATGCCTCAGGGTCGAGCCGTTGGGCCGTGATCTCCACGAGTTCGGTGCGTTTCGTCATTGCATCCCCTTTCCGTGTCGCCTATCGCGCGGTCTTCCATTTCGGGTAGGCCGCGTACCCGATCTCGAGAAAGTTCGGGATGCCGAACGTTCGGTCCTGCCTGACCTTGAGGACCATGGGCGAACTCCGGTAGTCGAGGACGGCCTCCTGCTCCGCGCCGAAGACGTCGTTGCGAGCCCACATCTTCCGGAGGGTGACCCTGCCCGGCCTGTGCTCGACCTCGTAGCCGCCGACCTTCCAGACCTTCTCGCCTCCGATCAGGACCTTGTCGACGCGCTCCTCCTTTTCCTCGTCGGACATGGATACGTTGCCCACCCCGGCGGCGTAGCCCTCGGCGGCGTCAGAGCTCTGCTTCGTGAGCGAGAACTTGGTCGTGAAGTTCGGTGCGTTCCGGTCCAGCGGGATCAGCTCGATCAGGCGCTCCCCGTCGCGGTGGTCGAAGTGCTCGCCGTCCTCTGCGGTCATTCGCTCGATGATGGCGTTCGCCTCCATGCGGTCGTTGATGTTCATCGATGGTCCTTTGGGCCGAGCACGAGCCGGGGAATGAAGTACGAGGCAGCGGTGAGCGCGAGGAAGGCAGCCGTCCAGCCAAGGAGACCCTTCAGGGAGAGCCGGTCGGTCATGAGGTGGATCGTGAGGCACGAGCCGATGGCGACGCCCGACATCAGGGCGACAGCCTTCTGGACGTAACCCGCGAGCCACCGTGCGAACTCGTCGTACATGGCGTCGACGGACAGCGGGATGGCTCCGCGCGCCTTCCGGATGCCGTTCTCGGTGTCGTCCAATGGCGCCTCCCTATCGGCAGTCGGCGGCGCTGGTCCCGCGACGGCCGGGAAACGGCACGAGGCTCAGCAGGAACATGACCGCGAAGATGGCCGAGACGAGCAGAGCGACTTCGAGGTACTTGGGGGTGTCGGGTGCGAGTCCGCCCTTGACGGCCGTGCCGACGGCATATGCAACTGCGACGGCAACGGAACCCTTGAGGACGGGGAGGAGATGGCGCATGTGGAAACCCTCGTTGTGTCGGCTGTCTCGGAAGGCGGGGAGAGGCACGCGCCTCCCCTGCCGGGTCTCAGGCCGCGATGCGCAGGGCCTTGCGCTTCTTCCTGCGGACGTGCCCGACGTAGAGCCACGTGACGATCGCGACCGGAGCGGCAGCCTGCAAGGCGAACTCGAGCACGTAGCCCGAGAAAGACCACAGGACGGCGAGCACCACGAGGATTGCGAGGGCGGGGATGAGGAACTTGGACTTGCTCATGGTGCTTGTCTCCTTGCCGAGGTGAGCGGGAACGGGATTCGTATAGCACTGGAACAAATTGTTGACAACATGAAAATGGCCGGAGGCGGGCAAGGGACTCGCCTCCGGCCGGCCATCAGCGGCGCACGCGGGCGGCGACGCGCCTCAGGGCCGGGACTCCCGGGTGCAGGCCGGGAAGGAATCCGAGCGCGAACAGCGCCACGACCAGCGCGACGTTGAAGCCGATCCAGTGGTTGTAGTAGGGAACGACGATGCCGAAGGAGTGGGCGATCGCGAACGCGACGTTGAGGGCGAGGATGGCACAGAGTGCCGCCTTGAGGATTCTCATGCGGATGATGTCTCCGTCCCGCGGGGCGCGGGGCGGACGGCATGTAGCACCGACCCCAATTGTTGACAAGACTTGCGTCGCGTCGCGGGGCGAGACGATTCCCTGCCCCGAGCACGGCGTTGCCTTTGGACCGACGTCGTCGGCCCCTCGGGGAGTCCCCGCGTTGCGGAGGCGGCAAGGCCTCCATGGGACGGGCGGGAACGGGGACCGGAAAAGAGAAGGGCCGGAGGAACCTCCCGGTTCCTGCCGACCCATCGCGTTTCACGGATGGGGGCTGTCCTCTAGCCCCCTCTCGGTCCCACGCCGCTCATGAGGCGTGCCGGACCGTCGGGATCGGGCTGAACTCTTTGTGGAGCAGGATGTAGGCACCTGCGGTCAGGATCGTCGAGAGCTTCCAGTCGAAGGGAACCTCGATCACCTTGTGGAGGACCAGCAAGGTGGCGACCGCGTTGACCAGGACGGCCGCTCCGACGATGTCACGATACGTTTGCATGGTCCTAAACTCCTTCCCGCGCTTGCGGACGACCGTGATATAGCGTCCTTCCATATTGTTGACAAGACCCCGGCCACGCAAAAGTTCCCAAAACCGTTGACGGTCTGCCGAAAGGTGGCAAGCATTGGTCCCCAGAAGTCATGGAAGGATTCATGGCTGAACCGCGAAGGGCAGAGGACCCCCATGAAGCTGATAGATACCGCTCTCGTCCTCGGCGTGTGCTGCGGGTTCGCCATCTCCTTCGGACACGCGTTGAACGAATCGATGGAGCAAGGGAGGCGTGCGACTGTCGCGAAGGCCGCCGCATGCGAGCGCCAGGGAATGGAGTTCACCCGGCTGGGCCGGGCAGCACTCTGTTACGACCCGGCAGGCGACGTCTACCACAAGCCGTCGAAGTTCGCCGAGGCGGGCACGATGGACGGTGCTCCCGTCCGGGCAGAGTGAACGTTAGCGCGAGGCTTTCGGGAAGTGGTCGTGGAGAAATCGGATGAGTGAAGTTGCCGGAGATGAAACCGTCGCGAGCAAGAGGACGAGGCTGCTCGTCCGCCTGATCGCAGGGCTGCTTGCCACGAACGCGGTGCTGCTGACGATCCTCGCCGTCCTCGTCGACAGGCGCGTCGACAATCCGGTGCATATCTGGTGCTCGCATGAGAAGACGGAGAAGACGCTGTTCGGCACGAGAACCGTCTGCGAGGATCCCCTGCGGGGCAGGATCAGCCAGGAGCAGTGGCTCGAGATCGTGAGGAGCGCGCCGGGAGAGTTGGTGCGCCTTCCCCTGAAGGGTCCGGGCAAGGCAGCCGAGTAAGGACTCGTCAGGTCCGAAGGGATTCGTGTTGACAAGCTTCACAAGGACTCATATGAAGCTCGCCACAACCCCAAGGAAGGATTTCCCCATGGCCGCAGCCGCCAAGACCTCGAAGAAGCCCGTCTCCAAGACCGCGAAGACCGCTCCCGCGGCGAAGGTCGTGGCGAAGAAGGTCACCAACGCCTCCTCCAAGCGCAGCACCGCCCGCGCCGTCGCCTCGAAGACGAAGACCGCCGTCGCCGCCGCCACGAAGTCCTCCCCTGCCAAGGCAGCGTCCAAGAAGGCCGCCCCGAAGGTGACCGATCCGCGCCGCACCGCGTTCGTCCGCCTCGCCGAGGGGCGCACCTCGCAGGCGATCAAGCAGATCCGCCTCCTCGGCAACCTGTCCAACCTGAGCGCCTACGACTTCTCGCAGTCCGACATCCAGCAGATCATGAAGTCCCTTCAGGACGAGATCGCCGCGACCATGGCCCGCTTCGAGACGTCGCTGGCGAACGCGACCCTGAAGCGCGAGCGCAAGTTCAAGCTCGGCGGCTTCGAAGCCCGCGCCTGATCCTGCCCTAGGCAGGACGGGGCAACCGCTCCGTCCTGCCTATCGATTTGTCCAAGTCGAAGTCGACACCTGAAAGGCATACATGAATCCTATTTACGCCGCCCTCGCTTGTGCTGCCCTCATCGTATGCATGGCTTTCGCTCTATCCTTCGGCGCCCGTTACGTCACGAAGGGGCGCTGGTCGTACTTCATGCATCCGCTCGAGCTTCTGGCGGTGACCGTAGTCGTCTGCTGGGGCGTCTACGAGGCCACTTCCGTAGTCCAGAAGCGAGTCGAGGAGGCTTGCGCCCAACAGGCGTCCTCACCCTTCGACGCTGCATCCACCCTCCGCTGTCCGGAGCCGAAGGCCAGCTAGCATTCCCCGTTCCGGAAGGAACATCGATTGAGCAAGTATCCCTGAGGACCGCCGTCGCGATCTCGGTGACGCGGCGGACGATGGCTTCGGCTACTGGGTTCTGTTCGTCGGCGTCCATAGTCGCGATCCTCAGACGGCGCGACGCTTCTGGGAGGAATCTGTCCCACGGAGCGTTGGTACGTGATCTTGCGCGGCGTGCTTGTCGATGCGTGGATGTCAGATCCTAGGTCTTGAGGGGCCTCGCCTAGGCTGCCGCCGCGTAACGATGCCGTTCCGCCCCGACGGCGGATGCCTCCAAGGCGATGCCGGCGAGCGTCGAGCGGACCTGCCTGATGAGGCTCGCCACGTCCTGCTCCGGAAGTTCCGTCGTGCGGAGGAAGGCCGCGACCACTTCGGCAGTCTCCGGCACCAACACGTCCCCCTGGGTGAAGGTGACGGGACGGGGCTGCAAGGCGGTTGACCTCGCATGGGGTTCCGCGGCGGCCTGTGACGTCAGGCTGGTGTGCGTAGGCGCCTGTCTTGGGGCCTTCGCCTTTGGCGAGTCTGAGGCGACAGCCTCGGCTCCCATCGCCAGCCGGATCGGACGGCGGCCGTAACGCCGTTCGCGGATCGCGTCGCTGACCATGGCTCCCCATTCTTCGATCTGGGCCGCCATCTCGGCCGCCTCGATCTCGCGCTCCTTCGGCGACTTGCGTGCCTCCTCGGCCGCGTCCCGCTCCGCGTTCTCCGCGTTCACGTCCGCGAGGCTCCGGCTGTCGTCCCACGGGAAGGCCTCCCGGGACGCTGCGCGGACTGCTTCGCACATCGTCCAGTTGTTGGGCCAGATTCCGCCCCTGATGACCGCGCGGCCGTCGCACGTGACCATGTATGTCCATGCCTTCCCGCCGCCCTTCAGCCTGCGTTCCCTGACCTGGAAGGTGCGTCCCTCGAAATCGGCAACGCCTTCCTTGTAGAGTGCCCGACGGAAGCGGGAGGCCGCCCGCGACTGGCTGGGATGCGGACCGTAGGCTTGCAACTCCGGGGCGCGCTCGAACAGCTTGTCGCCGATCGCCTCGCGGCGGGTCTCGGGAGCACCCGGTCCGTTCGCCTTCTTCTGGCCGTAGAGCGATCCACGCAAGATGTTGGCATCGGCGGACAGGTGAGCGAGCTCGATCCCCGTCTCGTGGAGCACATCCAGCTTGGGATCGAGGGTCTTGGGAGAGGCGCTGCCGAGGAAGTGCAGTCCGTGCAGTCCGATCCGCGCCGCCTCCTCGAGGAACTGCCGCAGCTCGTCGAGCGACATTGCGCTTTCGACCGACGGGACGCCCACGACGAAGTTGCGGGTGCCGAGGACGTCCAGAACCTCCTCGTAGGCCTCCATGAACGTCAGCCCGCCCTTCTGGATGGGGACAATGGGCGTGCCGATGCCCCACCGGGCCTCGCAGGTGATGTAGTCCCGGTACTGCCTCACGAGCTTGAGGGATTCCGACTGGTCCCCGACGACGTCCGGCATGACGAAGAGCGGCGACGGCACGTCCTCCTCGCAGCCGAAGCCCATGCGCTCGTATTCATACTGATCCCATGCCTCCTCGGGCGTGGCCGGCTCCTCCGGCCATTCGATGGGAGGCTCGTTGTAGTAGGCGACGGTCGCCTGGATGGCCTCGTATCGGTCCAGCACCCTGCCGAAGTCGAGCGGCTTGACCTTTCCTGTCCCCTCGGCCTCACACTTGAGCTTGCGCCGGAACAGGTTGTAGGCGCCGCTGTCGATGAAGGCCCGCACCTTGAGGGCGACGATGGCCTGGGCCAGCTCGTCGACGCCGTTCTCCGAAAGCTCGCCGACCTCCACGCCGATGCCCCGCGACCGAAGCCCGCCCCACGTGCAGGTTCCGGCCGTCAGGTCGCCGATCCGGCTCATGCCGGACGCGTAGATCACGATGCGGTCGCGGGGGTGGGGAGCCTGACGGAGGATGCAGCCGGGTTCGTGGGGGAAGGCGGCGTTCTTTGTACGGTCGTTGAGCATCAGCATGAAGGGAATCCTTCTGGAGCGTGCAGTAGTGATGCCGGGAGCGAACCGCCGCTCCCGGTTTTTCTAGGTCGTTTCGGCGTCAGCGCTGCCGATACACCGGGTAGGCGCGCATGAGCAGCTCGGCCGCCCTGTAGGAGATGCGCTCGCCGCTGAGCTTGAAGGCATGCTTCACGGCGGGCTTTCCCTTGTAGGTGGCATTGGAGGCCGTCACCACGAGGGAGTCAGTGCGGTCCCCGGTATCGATGTCGACGGTGATGGTCGGCTCCGCCTTGCCTTCGCTGAGAAGGTTCATGGTACGGGCAACGAGTTCGTTGAAGGTTGTGGCGTTTGCTGTCGTGGTCATCTCTTGTTCCTCATTTCTGCATTCGCGGAGCCGTCGCGAAATCCCCGTCAGTCCCCCTCCTCGGGGAGGGGTTCCTCATCGACGAAGACCTGCTGGTCCACCTGCTCCCAGTTGGTGCGGGTGCGGGCCAAGGCCTCCGCCTCCTCGGCGGTGTCTGCCTCGACCTCCATCTCGTAGGTGACTTCCTTGCGGACGACCCATCTCGGCATCAGAGTCTCTCCCTCAGGTACCCGTCGAGTTCGGTCAGCGGCAGGGGGCACCACGACGTGCTGCTGCTCGCCAGTGGGACGACGTTCCTGAACCTCATGACGAGTTCGTCCTTCTTGAGCGCGTCCTGCAAGTCAGAGGCGACGACGTGCTCGAGGAAGTCCCGTCCCTCAAGGCTGTCGTCGACGTGGTAGGTTCGGTGGATGTCCCTGATCGGCTTCAGTTCCGGCTTCACGACGGGCATGCGGCTCTCCATGGGAAAGGACTCGATTGCGGTCCTGGTCCTAGCACGCCGATTATATTGTTGACAAGGACTCTTTAGGGTGGAAGCTTCTGCCTGCGCCCCAAGGCGCCGACGGGGGGAACCGATGCTGACGAAGAGACAACTCGCGATCCTGCGCGCGATGATCGCCGCCGCAGATGCGGCGGGTTCCACCGAGGAGGTCTGCGACGGGACGGAGGACATCCTGCCGGACGACGAACGGGCCGAGATCCTGTGCGACGAGGGAGGTTGCTGGCTGGGCTACGAGAGGGTTTCCCGCCGCACCGTCGACGGTCTCCTTTCCGCATGCGCCATCACCCTCGTCTCCGAGCCAGGCTCGCTGGAGCGATACGGCGTGACCGGAACCGGGCGGCTGATCGCCAAGGACCCCGAGGTCGCGGACAAGGTCGTGGCGGCGCTGCTGGCCGGGGTCGCCGTCGACGCGGGAGGAAACCCGATCTAGGGCGCTTCCCGAACGGACTTCGCCTCAGCCTGCTTGAAATGCCGGAACACCTGCCCCTGCGTGACGTCCCTGCTGGTCCCGTCCCCGTCGACGTGGATGAAGCCCGACATGCCTCCCATCTCGACGAGCTTCGCCGACGAAATGCCGTACGTGCCAAATGCGCTGAACTGGTAGTATCCCGGCTCGGTGATGTCGTACGTGAGGTGACCCCGCTTGCGGGTGGCGCTCCGGCTGTCCCTCGCCTTCAGGAACTCGCGCTTTAGGCCGAACTCGGGATCGAGGCCCGTGATCCTCGCGACCCAGGCATGGCCGCCGACCTCCCCCCTCGCCCTCAAGAACGACACGAGCCTGTGGAGAACCTTCATGCGGCTGTCCATCCCGAAACGCGCCGCCTCCGGGCGGCCTTAACCGGGCCTCCGTAGCACGGAACCCATGACGGGCCAACACGCCCCCGATGGGGTAGGAGTCGCCACCCAGGAGTCCTTATATTGTTGACAAAGCAGCGTATGCTCTATATCCGATCCTGCAACGAAGGGCGGCCGCGCCGCCTGGTCCAGCGAGGGAGTGCGCAGTGGCTGAGGGTCTCGGGATGTTCACGATCAAGCACTTCGACAAGCCACCCCGCGGTCACCTGAACTCGGGCTGGGCGGTCTGCTGCAACGGGCATCCCTTCCTGTGGGTCGCCAACAAGGCGCAGGCATACGAGTTCTTCACAGCGCACTAGGGGTTCTCATGACGGACGGAAACGAGACCAATCAACATTCCGCTCCCGACGCGGACATCCTCGTGAAGGTCGGCTATCACCAGATGATGGTCCGCGAGGACGGGACGGTGTTCCGCCAGACACGCGGCGAGTGGAGGCAGGTCAAGAGCGGCCTGACGTTCTCGGAGGCCCTCCGCAAGGCCGAGAACCTCCGCGCCATCAGGGCCAGTGCCGACGCCCGCGACGAGAAGAGCCGCGAGGCACGGGGGCAGTCCCATGAGTAAGAAGATGAAGTTTACCTTCTCGGGTCAGGTGAATGCCCTGCTGTCGGACGACGACGCATGGAAGATCACGCAGGCCGTCGCTGTCCTCGAGAAGCTCGCCCACGAAGGCAAGATCGAGTACAGAACCGGACGCGTTCGGGCGCGCGAGGAAGCCACGAAGGAGAAGCCGCCCAAACCCTTCAAGCCGAGTCCGCAGCAGACGAGGATCCTCGAAGGAATGAAGGGCAGGGATTGGACCTCGATGGCGGAGATGGAGGGGGTGATCGACATCCCGTACATCTCACTCGGACCGCACTTGTCTAAGCTGACGCAAGAGGGATTCCTGGAACGGCAGGCGCGCGAACGCGATCAGGCGAGCAATCTCGGGCACATGACCATGTGGGTCTACCGCCTGAGTCAAACGAAGGCGTGAGCGGCCTCACGAACCCGCAGGCCAGCCGCAACGAGATCCAAGGAGAGTGACGACCATGCTGCCCGATATCGAATCCATGTACGACGGAAACCTCGCGCAGGACGTCGCCGTCTCCTGCAAGGTGGAGCGGAGGCTCCGCTTCGAGTTCAAGACGAAGGACGAGCTGTTCGGGTTTACCACCAAGCTGATCAAGGAACCGATCCCGACACGCGAGGGAACCGTCACCTACGAGCTGTCGGAGATCGACACCGAGGGGTTCGTTGCCGTGATCCTCATGACGACGGAGCGCTCCTTCGACGGCGGCATCTCTCCCGACCTCGTGCACGTGACCGGGGGCGGACAGGGGATCGACTGGTCCAAGCCTATCGAGACCACCTCCGGCGAGGAAGCCGAGATCCTGAACCGCAGGGTCGTGAAGCTCGGCGTCACCACCAATACCTACTATCCGGACGGTACGCCCGTCGTGATCGGGCCCCGGCTGCGGAACCGTGAGCATGTGGAAAGGGAACCCGTGCTCAAAACGAACCAGGACCTCAAGCGGGAGAATGATGCCTTCTGCGAGGCGGTCCTTCCGCAGTATTCAGACAAGCAGGCCGTCAGGACGAAGGATTGATCGGCATGGGCAAGCGTTTCTTCAAGGGCAAGCTCGACCTCGACTCCCTCTCGATCCCCGACATGGCGAAGGCGACGCAGGCCCTCGCCATGTTGCAGGAGCTGGAGGAGAAGGGGGTGATCGAGTTCACGGTCGGCACCTCGCGCGAAAGCGGGACCATCAGGAAGGAACCCGTGATGCGCATGGTTCCCCAGCGCAAGAAGGTGGTAGAGGCCATGCAGGGTCGCGACTGGACCCCGGGAGCCGAGATCGCCGCGATGACGGGGATCGGCCCCAACTCGATCGGCCCCACCCTCTCCGCGCTGGTCCAGATGGGGCTGCTGGAGCGTCAGGATACCGGGGTGAAGGGCGGCCCCACTCCCAAGTACAACTACCGCCTGTCGGACGCGGGAAAGGCCTAGCGCCTTCTCCGTCGGCAGCCCGCCAAGACCTCAAGGAACCCGTCATGCCCGAACAGAAACCCCACGTCGTCCTGTCGACTGACGCGATCTACGCCACGCTCGAATTCCTGGATCAGGTTCGGTTGATGCACGGAGCCGGCGACCGCGACCACCTGCTGGACGAGACGGCGGACGCCCTGAGGAGCCTCGCCGAGGGCGTGGACTTCATCGTGACCGATCCCAACGTCGTCCCGTTCGCCGACAAGGCCTGAGCGGCGTCAGCCACACGAACGATTTCAACAGTCAGAATCACAGAGGTGTCCATGAAGAAGGTGCGTCTTTCCTTTTCCGGCCGGGTCGATGCCAAGCTTGACGACGATGCCGCTTGGAAGCTCACGCAGGCCCTGGCCGTGCTGGACGCACTCGCGAAGGACGGCCACATCGAGTTCAAGAAGGGACGCGTCGTCACCCGGACGAAGAAGGACGAGGAGCCGAAGCCCTTCAAGCCCAGCCCCCAGCAGCAGAAAATCCTCACCTTCCTCGAAGGCAAGGATTGGATGACCGCCCGGGACATGTCGGACTCCCTCGACATCCCCCGCAACTCGTTCTACCCCCACCTGAAGCTGCTCACGGACAAGGGGCTTCTCGAACGGGAGTCACGGGAGACGGGCGTCTGGAACAACATCACGCGCTCGACGGGGGAGTGGTTTTACCGCATGGTCCGGTGACCTGAGCCGCGGGAGAGGTCTCCTGGGGCGGCCCGCTAACGTGTTCCGAATTAAAACGAGCGAGGAAGCTCCATGCTGACCCCGACCACGACACGCGAAGAGTTCCTGGCGCAACTGCGCTCCGCGACGCAGAACCTCGCGGTGCAGAAGCACACGGAAAAGGTCGAGGCCATGAACGAGGAGGAATGGGAGGCGCACAGGGCCAGCCTGATCGCCAAGACCGAGTCCCCCGACTTCAAGGCCGTGGCAAAGCGCATCAAGGGCGAACTGAAGTCACAGGGCGTCCGTTTCCGCTGATCGGCCTTTGCGCCCACATCCTCTCGCTGTTACTTTGTCTCAAAAGAAGCAACGGTGGAGGCGTGGGGCAATGACTGACAACGTTCGTCTGGTGGCTGTCGCGACGGGCTGGTACGAGGACGTCCAATCGGCCCCGTGGGTAAGGAAACATGCCGAAACGGTACTTCAAGGGCAGGATAGACCTCGACAGGCTCTCGACGGAGGACCGATCCAGGGTCGAGCAGGCGCTCGCCACGTTGCAGGAGATGGACGCGAAGGGACTGATCGAGTGCATGGTCGGACACTCGCGTGAGTGGAAGAACCTGAGGCTGGAACGGAAGTTCACGATCACGCCTCAACGCCAGCGGATCCTCGACCTCATGCATGAGCGCGAATGGGTGACCGTCCGGGACATCTCGGAAGCGACCGGGATGGGCGACAACTCGATCGGTCCGAACCTCACGAACATGCTTCGGGCCGACATCATCGAACGTTCGACGGTCGAAGGGTCAGGTCGCACGAAGGGAAGGAAGACGCCCTACCGATACCGTCTCAAGGCTCCTAGAACCAAGGATTCGGATCCGGTTCGATCTTGAGCTCGGCCCGAAGTTCGGCGATGGCCTGAAGCGCCGCGGTCTCGATGCTGGTGTCCAGTCCGGAGAAATCGGTGCTGCCGGACCGCTCGCGGATTTCGCGGTGCGCCACCTTGTTCTCGATCCGGGTCTCGACGAGATGTTCGCTGAGACGCACCTCTCCACGACGGTCCGGCACCCTGAAGACGGCCACGGGCTGGACCTTGCCAAGTTCGTAGTTGCACTCGCCCATCTCGGCCCGCAGAAACTCGTACCCGTATGTGTCGCCGGACATGGTCGCCTCCCCCGCCATTCGAGATTGTCGCGCCCCACCATAGGCCCACGGCGAGCAGACCACTATCTAGCCGTTGCCGTCCCTCATTTTTCCGTCGAGGAACCGACCAAGCTCCAAGGCTTCCCGTTGAGGAACTGATCGAAATCCCCCAATGCTTCCTTGCCGTAGCGCAGCCTGACATAGAGGCGGATCGGCGCGGATATCGGCTTGAGGAGCGGACCCATCCTCTCCTGCTGCTCCTCGCTGGCGTTGTTGAATGCCTTCAGACGCGCATGGAACTCCTCGACCTTGAAGGCAAGGCCGACGATCCAATCACTGATCTGCTTGCCGAAGAGGACGATGGTCCCCATCAGGAATGCGACGATCCACCACCCGGCCATGTCCGTCTCCTCGCTGCCAAGCAAGAAAACTTACGGGACCCGTCTCCGGTTCCTCGGGCAGGGCTGCGGGACGCTACGCGGGTTCCGGTGGCCCCGAGGCTAGGCCTGGTATCGAAACGACCTATCGGACACCAGACTATGCGGCAAATCCATAGGGGGTCGAAACCTCCCGAAACTCCCGATCCTGGCGCCTGAGGACCACGTCGTGCAGGGAAAGGCAGAACGCGAGAGCCGACTTCGCCGCGATCCTGTCGCCGAAGGTCGCGGCCTTCAGCCCGTTGATCTCGCTGCGGACCCGGATGTTGAGCTCGTCGACGGTCGAGGGGCGGATGCCGAGCGCGTTGAGGGCACGCCGGAGATCGTCCTGCATGGAGAGGTCGGAAGGGAGGTCGGGGGACGACAGGGTCTCCATCAGGGCGGACACCTTGTCGAGGGACGTCTCGACCTGCCGGGCCGCCTTGTCGAGCTGGGTGGCCGCGTCGAGCACCTTCAGGCTCATGTTCTCGAAGACGGAATGCCGGCCAGTCATTGTCGTTGCCCTGATGTTGTTGGTTTTCGTTCAGGCCTTTTCGGCCGCTTCCTCGAGCTTCGCCTGTTCTGCCGCGAGTTCCAAGTACCGTTGCCACAAAACCTTCATCTTCGCCTCATGTTGACGGCGGCTGTGGACGCGCCAAGCCAGGCCCGCCATCAACACGATGCCGAAGGCCGTGCAGGCCAAGGGATCGAGTCCCTCGAGGCCGTATCCGGCACCCGCGACGGCCGCCCCGGCGACTGCCCCGAACAGTGGAAGCTTCCAGTTGCGCATGATGTCCTCCGTTCAGTATGCCGTGCCGGGCTTGCGGTATTGCCAAGCCTTGAAGGAGATGAGGCCGGGCGTGTACGACAGCGACCGCTCCACGTGGGTCAGCCAATAGGTCCTGCCGCCGATCCTCACGGGATGCCAGGCGAACCACCTCCTCCAGTCGTAGGCGCTTTCATTCACGAAGCGGAACGAGACCCAGTTGACCGCGAGCATTACGAGGAGCGTGATGCCGGCGAACACCCGGAGGGCGACGCCTGTCGCGCCTGCGATTTCCGTGCCCTTGCTCCCCATGGCGGCTTCAATACTCGAACGGCTCAGGGAGACCGCGGCTCATGCAGAGGTCCTTGAAGTCGTAGATGTTGAGGCCGATGGCCTTCCCCATCCAGCCCGCCGACACCTTGGAGTTGATGACGGCGTAGTGGGCCATGGCGAGGTGCCGGGCCGTCTCGTCCTCGAACTCCTGGCCTGCCACGGCGGCTTCCAGCTCCAGCCTGAGCTTGCGGTCGTAGGGAAGGACGGCGACGTTCTGCCTCCAGTCCCTCGCGAACGGATCGAGCAGGATGCCGGAGCTCTCAGTCACCGTGAAGTTGAGTTCCCCGTCGAACCAGACGACCAGTGCCGGCTCGCCCTCGCCGTCCCATCTCCAGCACTGGGTGATGAACCTGCATCCCCTGTCCGAAGAGGTCTCGAGCATCCTCCTGAAGCCGTCGGCGTAGACGTCGGACCCGGTCTCCTCCACGTAGAGGATGGCGTAGCGGGTATGCCCGGGGAGGTACGTGCTGCCCTCCGGTGCCGGGGACGAGGCCAGGAACACGGGGTGCAGCCGCCCGTCCCTCGCGTTGTGTAGCAGTGCCCCGATCATCATGCCCGTGTCCCCAGTGTCGGATTCCTACGTCTGGCACGAAGGGTTCAAGGATTCAACCTACTTCGCGGGCGCGGGGACGGGCTGGGCATCGCGGTCGACGAGCCCCTTGCGGGCGACTGCGGAGAGGACGGCGTCGACGGCGACGGCGACCACGACCGCGAGCAGGAAGAGAACCTCGACGGCTGTCCTGGTGAATCGTTCCATTCTCGAACCCTCCCTTGAAATCTTCGGTCCCCGAATGATGGGGCCGTTTTCCGGGAGTGTCAGTCCCCATTCTGCCGCACGGAACACGACCTTCGTCGGTGACGTCCAGTTGATTGTTTTCCGGCGAGAGAGGAAGGATTCGTGTTGCAAAGATGGCGGCGGCGTTTAATGTGGGCGCGAATTCGCGAGGGAATCCTTCCCGCAGCAGTGAGGTCTTCATGAGCGCACGTCCGGCAGCCAGGCCAACCTTCGACCGATCCGACCTGAAGACCCTCGCTCTCATCGCACTTTGCTCGGTCACGATCGGTCTCGCGGCATCCACGTTCATCAACAATGCGCTCGTCCCGAAGGAGTGGAAGCCGACCGTCAGGACCGATCCGGCGACGAACTGCCAGTACCTCGAAGGCACGTGGGGCCAGTTGACCCTGCGCGTGGACTCGAGCGGCAAGCCGATGTGCTCCCGCTGACCTGAGAACGGCATCACTTACGGCGGTTGTCCGATGCGGACTGCCGCCGAACTTACGTCAATAGGCATGGGGGGACTGCGATGGGACTGCTGGATTTGGAACGCATGAAGGAGGCAAAGCGCGGCTTCCTCATGAACTTCAGGAAGGGCGCCAAGGCCGAGGCGGGAGCGTTCGAGGCCGACCATCCCGTTTCCCCGCCAGATGGCGTCGACCTCATGGAGGGGACTGGGGCCACCCTCGAGGAGATGATCGCCCACTACCGCTGGGAGGGCCGCCGTGACTGGAGCTACACGGCGATGCTCCACAGGGCCGCCAACGTCGGTCTCGCCGTCGAGTACGGCATGCACGAGGTCAACAGCGAGACCTACCAGATCAATTACAGGCTGCGGGAGGTCATGAAGAACCTGCCGGATGAGTCCAAGGACCGCGCGCTGCTGGAGGACGCCCTGAAGGGCGTGGAGCGCTTCCGCTCCATCCTGAGCACCATGAACACCTACAGCGATGGCAGCCTCGGTCGCCGGGGCGTCCCCGGTCCCGACGTGCTGAAGCAGGTCAACGACATCCTCGGGGAGGCCCTAAAGAGGTGGAACGTCACCCTGACGGCGAGCGATGCCTTCCTCGAATGCAAAGTGCCGGGCCTCGAGAAGTACTCGGTGCCGGCATTCATCAACCTGATCCGCAACGCTTTCTACTGGACCGGGCAGTCCGACCGGGAGCGCCGCATCCACCTCGATGCCTCGCCGGTCGAATTCGAGCCTTACGAGGACGGCACGCCGCACGTCGAGTGGGTCGTCTCGATCTCCGACAGCGGCCCCGGCGTGGATCCCGCCATGAGCGAGGTCATCTTCGAGCCGTTCCGCTCCGGACGCCGGAGCACGGGCATCGGCCTCTATCTCTGCCGCCAGGTGCTCGCTCGGGAGCGCGCGACCGTGATCGTGGCTCCCGAGCCATCAGAACTCGGCGGCGCCACGTTCCTCGTCGGGCCGACCTCCGTCCTGAACCCGGCCCCTGCCCTGCCTCCGTCCATGAAGGAGCGGCTGCGGGTCGAGGCGATCGGGATCGCCCAGCTCGTGATCGACGGCAAGACCCGCGAGCTCGTCGAGTTCTACGGCGAGCAGTACGCGGAACTCTCCCGCGAGGCCCTCAGGGTCAGGCTCGAAGGCCCGCAGGACGATGACGACAGGTTCCTGCTCCGGCTGGCCGACGGGATCGAGGACGTCCTGCGCTCCCGCAGCACTCCGGAGGAACTGCAAGGCATCGTTGATGAGGAGCTCGGGGTGGACGTGACGGCTCCGCCCCGCATCTGAGGCGGACTCAAAGGGTGCTCAGGATCGCGCAGGCGGCAGGCGAAGGCATCTCGTTCGGGTCCGTCGGGATGTCCACGCCGTGCCTGCGCATCATGTCCTTGAGAAGGGAGTGCAGGGCGGCGTTGTAGAGACCACGTCCTTCCTCCCCGATGAGCGCCAGGACCTCGTCGTGGGCGAAGCGATGCACCTCGAGCGTAGCGGCCTCGTGCTTGGACAAATCCCTTATTGGCAAGGCATGGATCGTGGCGCCGGGGGTGGCGATCTCGGACATGGTCGTCCTCCCTTCACGACCCATAAATGCCCGCGCTTGGCCGCAAGGTAAGATCCGGACACGCATTTTCCCGTGCCCGCGACACTCAGGCCGATGTTGCCTCGTGTCCGGCGATCTCCTCGAGCCTCTGGAAGGGACGATCGTTCGATCCTATGGCCGTTGACCGTCCACAGTGCCTGAAGGCTGGGCCACGCCTTGCGACTGGATCCCCAAGTAATCTGGGCGAAAGAGCAGGATGAGGATTAGCACCGATGCGAGGACAACCACTGCTATGTGAACTATCCTGAGCAGAAAGGTCGGAGCCCTCAGGTTGGGGTCCACGGAACCCGCAACCCAGCCGAGACCGTTGCAAGCCGCCCCGTACGCGAGTCCGACCGGATAGTAGTATATGGCCCCTGCCGTAGGCGCCCCATGCTCATCCAGGTACTTGATGAACGTGAAGACGGCCCCGGCCACTGCGGCGGAGATCACTCCGGTGAGCACACTGATCGGATCCCCCCAGTTCGAGATTCGATACAGGACATACGCGATGATCCACCCGATAAACGCTCCCAACGCGGTCATGCCAATGGCTGCCATGGTGGCTCCTTCGCTCTCGCTGAGTACGTCCGACGTGTCCATAGGCGACGCCGATCGGGCAGCGCATGCGCATTGCGAGTGGACGGGACTCGTCCTCGCACGGTGCGTCCGCCTGGGCCGATTGGGCAGATTCGATCTGGACGTACCTCAAGGCAAGGGCAACGAAGGGGGATGATCCCTGCCCTTGGTCCAACCTGAGTACCGTGCCCGATATGCTCTGGATCGCCCGCGACCTTACCCGTGCAGTCCCATCCACGAGGCATGGGACTGACCGCGAGACCTGTCCGGCCCGGCGTCACGCAGGGGTCTCCTCCGGCCTGAGTGCCTCCTCGAGGTTCAGGAAGAGCCGCTCATTCGCCTCCATGGTCGTCCTCGTGGCGCTCATGCGCTGGCGCGTGAGGTTGTTGCCAAGCTCGCGGGCTGGTTCGACCTCGTCGGGTCGCAGGCGGCCCGTCAGGGCCTTCATGATGAGGAGGAACTCGTCCTTGCGCAGATCGGCGATGGTCCAGTTCATGTGCAGTTTCAGGTTCATGGGGGGTCTCCGGCTCACATGGGCAAATACGCGGAAGGCCAGTAACCGATAAGCTCTGCCCGTCGTCTCTGCGCCGGGGGTGGTCGGTCCGATCATGCTTGCGCTCCCTTCCACACCCCTTAATGCGGGGAGCACTCAGCCTGATAAGGGCCGGGAGCGATTTTTTTTGGCCCGATGACGGCACGCTCGCCCGAGGCTATGATCGCAGCATGGATGCCATCACCTCCGAGATCGAACGCCTCCAGGATCGGATCACTCAACTCCAAGAGCTGCGGTCCTCGCCTCATGCCACACCCGAGCTTCTCAAGTGCCTCGAGGAAACATTCGGCGAGCACGGGCTGCGGTGGCTTTTCGAACCCTCCGCCGCCTTGGGATGCCGCCCTGTCGATTGGGTGCTGACGGGGCGGACGAGGGAGGTGATGGAGTTCGTCGAGATGATCGGATACGGCACCTACGCCTGAGCCTGGCGGTCTTTGTCTCTCGCGGCCATCCGGCCAAGCATGTCCCCATGACCAGATCGCTGCCTCCCGGGCGATACGCGCCCCTCTTCCACGTAATGGACGTCCACAAGGCCGTGGCGGTCTTCACGGGCGACGCGATGCCTGCGCGCTTCACGCACCACGACCCGGTCGGCGGCCGCCTGATCTCCGGCAACTCGTTCTCGCGCAACCGGGGAATGGGAGTCAGGCCCACAGACTGCATCCAGATCACGGTCGACCAGGAGGCACTCCGCAGGCGGCACAGGATCATTCCGTTCGACGCGGACGCCGCGTTCGAGCGGTACCGCCGCTTCGTCGGCGAGGACGGCAACATGGACTGGGAGGAGTTCGAGGACTACTGGAATGCCTACGATCTGGATCCAAGGGAATACGACCGCCTGAAGAGCCGCTGGGGTCAGCAATGGTCCGAGGAATTCGTCCTCGGGGACATCCGGGAGCTGCACAGGTACGTGACGAGGATCGAGGTCAACTACCAGGACCATCCCCGATGGCACGCAGCCCAGTCGGCCGCCAACGACTTCGCCCACAGGTTCGGGATCGAGATTGAGATCGATACGCTACCTGCCCCGGTCCGGCCGTCGCCGGGGGGTCCCCAGTTCTCGCCGGAGCGGATGAAGCCCATCCCGGTCTTCGACTTCCCCGAAATCCCGTACATCCCGCACTTCGCGCCGAAGGGGTGAGCCGGTCCTACGGCTTCAGGCCGATGACACTGAAGAGCGGCTTGCGGGTGAACCAGTAGGTTCTCAGGTTCACGACGCCCGCCGCGATGCAGACGAGGCCTGCGGCGAGAGCCATGGACGGAAGCGGGACATTGAAGGACACGAAGCCGGTCGCGAGGACCGAGGCGGCGGTCAGGAGGCCGATCTTCTCGGCGCGCTTCCGGTACCACTTGCGCTTGCCCTTGATCGCCTTGGGTAGGCGGTCTCCCGGGTAGTGGATGCCCAGCAGGTTCCGCATGAGGAACCAACGAATCGGGTGGTTGTGCTCGGCATGCTTGAGCTTCAGGAACGTCTCGGCGTCCATGGAGAGACGCTGCTGGTTGCAGGCGTGGCAGGCCAGGACGACGTTGCCGTCGTCGACGTAGACGCCCGTCACGCTCTGGGGAACGATGTGATCGATGGTTGCGGCGTCGGACGGAAGCGGCTGGTTGCCCTGTGCGCCCTGGAGGTACGTCCTGCAATCACAATAGAAGCATAGACCTGAATGCCTCGCATAGATGCGCTGGCGGAACTCCAGCCGCTGTTGGCGAACGAGTTCCCAGTCCTTCTGGCTGGCGATGGACATGCATGCTCCGTGGTGACTGCCGTTGCGCAACGCTGATAGCCGGATCCTGTCCCTCTTTCCAGTGGGGTGCCGCAGTCCTTCGGGGTGACAGCCGGCCTCGAAGCCAAGCCTCAGGGTTTAATAAACCGTCAAGCTTAACCGTAGGAACTGTTTGATGAGTGAGTAGGTTTCCACAGTCTATACTACTAAATAGTCCAGTTGAGCTTGCCTGTCCGTGAGATTGCATGTAGTTCCTCCCGAACGTTAAAAATCGGTTAATCCTACTGGGGCATTCCAATGGCAAAGGGTGTTACTCTCACTCTGCCCGCGTCCAGCCTGTTCGCGCCCCTCGGCCGATGGGCAGATCGCCTCCTCACCAAGAAACCCCTTCCGCTGCGCTGGCACCTGACCCGGCTCTGCGCCGGCGTCATGTTCCCGATCCTTGCCTTGATGGGATTCATGCTCTGGTACGCCTCCGCCGAGGAGCGTGAGCGCATGGAGTCGGAGGCCCAGAACTCGGCAGTCACGGTCGCCTCCGACATCACGCGCGACATAGGCGCCCTGACGGCGACCATGCAGGCGCTGAGCCACGCCGAGGCCTTGCAGGACGGCAACCTGCGGAGGTTCCACAACATGGCCTCCCGCCTGACCGTCGTCTCGCTTCCGAACGTCGCCGTCGTCCTCATGGACCTCAACGGCCAGCAGCTCGTGAATACCCGGCTGCCCTTCGGCACGGCCCTCCCCTACGGCAATCCGGAGAGCCGGGAGGCCATTCCTGAGATTCTGGCAACCAAGAAGCCTTGGATTTCCAGCGTCTTCATCGGAACCACGGCCAAGGAGCCGATCTTCGTTATCTCCGTTCCCGTCTTCAGGTCCGGCACGGAGGACGTGACCCACATCCTTCACCTGAGCATGCCCGTCGAACGGCTCCGGTCGATCATCCTGGGCACGGTCGGCCAGGAACAGGGGATCGGTCTCGTCACCGACGCGGAGCACAGGACGATCGCGCGCAACCGCGGGCACGAGAACTACGTCACCAAGGTGTCCCCCATGGTCTACAAGGCGGCTCGGGACGATGACGGAATTCTCCGCTCGGTGACGATGGACGGAACGCCCGTGACCGTCTTCCAGGTCCCGGTCAAGGATACGCCGTGGAAAGTGTCTGTCGGCATTGCCGATGAACGCCTCAACGCCCCCGCCCGTCGCTTCGCTATCATGATGGGGGCGACCAGCATCCTGATGCTCCTGCTGTCGTTCCTCATTGCCACGGTGATCGGACGCGTCGCCACGAGATCGCTGCATGCCGTCGTGGGAAGCGCGGAGGCGCTGGGCAGGGGCGATGCCGTCCTTCCGGTGACGACGCCCGTCCAGGAGGTCAACGAGGTCTCCGAGGCACTCGTGCAGGCCTCACAGAACCAGCGCAAGGCCGTCCAGAACCGTGACGTGCTGCTCAACGAGCTGAACCACCGCGTCAAGAACACCCTGTCCACGATCCAGAGCATGGCGACGCAGACGGCCCGCCACCATCCGCAGCCGGGCGAGTTCCTTCCCATATTCGAGGCCCGCCTGCTGGGTCTGTCCGCCTCCCACAACCTCCTGACACAGACCGCATGGGACAGCGCCGACCTCTGGGATATCGCTCAGGTGGAGCTGTCACCCGTCCTGGGGGATGAATCGACCAGATGGGCAGCCGACGGACCTATGGTCAGGCTGAAACCCGAGCCTACCGTCGCGATCGGCATGGCCCTCCGCGAGCTTGCCACGAACGCCGCGAAGTATGGCGCCCTGTCCAACGACAAGGGACGGGTACTCCTGAGATGGGGCGTTGTCGGGGACGAGGTGGAACTCGTCTGGCGCGAGGTGGGAGGCCCGGCCGTCGCTCCACCCACGCGCAGGGCGTACGGATCGCGCCTGATCCCCAGCGTGGTGCGCCAGATCGACGGCCGGCTGGAGATGGACTACCACCCGGAAGGCGTGAGGTGCAAGATCACGTTCGGGCGCAACGTTCTCGCCTGAGTCCTTGACGCGTTGCCGGGGGCAGATTGCGGAGACCGCCGTCAGCCCTCGGGAATCGGGGGCGGACCCGATGGCGTCTCCGGCCGAAGGAGTGCCCGATGCCTGACCGCGTGATCGAAATCTTCAGGAAGATGGTCGCCAACTACGAGAAGTCATACGGGCGCGAGATGGGTCCTCTGGAGCGGAGCCAGATCATGGCCATGGCGGAGGAGCGCGCCGGGGAGGAGCCCCGTCCCGACCCGGAGCGGGACCTTTCCGAACGGACGGCCGCGATCTACGGCGTCCTCAATGCCAACTACGGGAAGATCTACGGGCGCCAGATGTCACCCCTGGAGCGGGACCAGATCATGGGCATGGCACTGGATCGGGCTGCCAAGGAACTGGGGCAGGCGTGAGTGACCGCCGTGCCCCGGTGCGCGATGTATTCAGGCCGCCCGGCTGAAGAACCGCTTCCAGCCCCGCTTGTTGGTCTCCGGCTGTACTTCCAGCTCGACCTGCGTGTAGGGCGCGGTGACGCTTTCCCCGAGGGTCTCAGGTTCTCCGGAAGCTGTTGGCAATGCCTCCGTGTCATCCCCCGTCTCGGCCACGTCCCCGCTCAGGACGGCAAGCTCGGTCTCAGCCAGGTTCTCGCCAAGGACGGCATCCTCGGTTTCGGCCACGTCCTCGCTCAGGATGGCAGGCTCGATCTCCTCCGGGCGAACGGACTCGCCTACAGGATCTGCCTCGGATTCCGGCTGGGCCTCGATTGCGGCCAAGGTCTCGGGCCGTGCCTCGTCGTCGAGGATCATGATCCGTCCCTCGAAGTCATCCTCCTTATCGTAGGCGATGATGTAGGGCAGATCGCGAGGGGTGGTAATCTCGTGACCGACGATGACCTCCTTGGTCGTCTCGATCGAGAAGCCGGGGCCGCGCATAGTCTGAATCCCGGTGCGATCGACGATTCCTTCGACAAAGCTCTGGGTGGTCTTCGGAGGGTAGAAGTGAACGCGCACCTTGGTGCCGATTGAGACTTCCATCTGATTGCCTGTTCTTCTTCTTGGGGGCGAGGAGATTTGCAGGCCCGCAACATACCTGTAAATCGTACTTTTGTTGGGCACGCTCAAATACATAAAGGCGAAGCTTAGTCCTTCCATCAGCTTGGGCGTTCCCGGTTCAGTCCTTTCCAGGGAGCCTCGGCCTCGGATGGGAGGGCTGGCCCGACGGACGGCTCGCCTAGGCCAATGTGCTCAAGGCTTGCCGAAGATGGCACCGAGGAACCTCCGGGCACCCTCCCCGGCCTTCCGCTCGTCCTCGGGCGTGGCGGGTTCGATCTCGTCGGTCCTGAGCTTCAAGGCCTGCCGCTCGCCGTCCCAGACGACGTAGACGTCGTCCCCGATGTGGGCCTCCACGGTGCCGAAGCGCAAAAGGCTGCCTGCGGCCCGCACGCGCTGCGTGGGCTTGAACATGTCCGATCTCCGATGTTGGTGATGCTCCCATTATACCCTGGGCACTCGGGGATCATAACCGAGCCTCGCAGAAAATTTTCAGGCAGGCGTATTGCCAAGCTCGCCCCTCCTGGATATGCAGAACCCGCTCCTGCTGCGCCCCACGCGAGGCGCGGGTTAGGGTGGCGCGATAGGAAGGACGGCCTCTGTTTGGAGACGGGGGGCCGTCCTTTTCTTTTTGCCCCTACTGGAGGGTCATGCGCCCAGGTGCTCCGTCGGGGCGTTCAGGCGCATTGCGGCGGACAGGATCCTCAGGGCGTGATCGGCCGCATTGGACTTGTTGACGGTGCGCGACAGGCCGGAATGGAGCCGCGCTGCCAGCTCGTACGGCCCCGGTGTTCGCTCGGGCACCTCGAGGCGTCCCTTGGTCCAGTAGCGCTTCCCGTCGTCGAAGAAGCCGACCCGGTCGAGGAAGCGGACCCCGAAGTAATAGCTCTCGTCCGAAGGGTCTCCGTCGAACGTGTCGCCCTGTACGCTCGTTGTCAGGCACCATTCGAGCATGAGCTTGATCTCGCTGCGGACGCTCTCCTTTTGGTCCCTCGTCATGCGTGACCAGCCGTAGGCGAAGATCTGCACGACGTCGTAGTTGTGGTGATTGGAATAGAGCTTTTCCCCGGTCTTCCTGTTCAGGTCCTTCCAGCCCATGGGGTAGCTGAGGTCTTTCATCCGGAGCGTGGTGTCGATGATCTGGGGCCAGAGTTCGACGTTGCCTTGGCGGTAGTTGACCATGTGGTAGGTGAACGACAGGTCCTGCACCATGAGGAGCCTGCCGTCGATGCGGTACCACGGCCCCCAGTACCCGGTCCGGGGATGCTGCGTCTGCCTGACGTAGTCGAGGTAGGAGCACTCCAGGTTCTCGGTGATGCGGAACCCCAGCTTGCTCGCCGGGTCGTCCAGGAGCGCACGCAGGTTGTCCTTGAAGATGAGTTGCGAGAACGCGGTCTGCGTGGCGCCGAGCTCGTCCCGATGGTTGTATCCCGTATTGGCGATGTCCGTGATCTGTAGCTGCCACAGGCGGTCGATGAGGCGCTTTGGATCGGAGTACCGCTTCATGAACTTGAGCGGCCTCAGCGATGCCGGATCGAGGTCGCGGTCCTGTAGCGCCTCGATGGTGGGTTCGAGCTTGCGGTAGAGCGCCTTGCAGGCCCCGCCGTCGAAGGCCCCGTCCTCACCCTGCTCCAAGACATCCTGGTTTAGGTCGGCCATGCTCTCCCTGGCCTCCGCCAGCCTTTCGTCGGCCGCCTTCCAGTCCAGGGTGTAGTTGATGAGCCACTTGGCCTCGAGGACGATCTGCTCCGTTCGGGCCATGGGATGCCCTTTCTTCTGGAGCGACTTCACCTCCTCCCAGAGGCTGCCCAAGGCGTCCTTCCTGCTCTTCCGATTGGCGACCACGTCGGGGTCGACCTTCTCGGATTCCTCGGTCAGCAACGGCAACATGTCCCGGCGATGCACGAAGTCGTCGGTCCTCGGGTTCCGGTTGGACATCACTGCCTCCGCGTGCAGGTAACCGCGGCCATGGCTCTGTGCCCGACCGGGCGGGCAGTATGTCTGAATCGGGGGAACCCGTCGAAGGGGAAACCGGGTTAGGGGGTTCCCGGCTAGGCGAGGATGTCCCGACCGAACAACTCCACGTTGGGCCTCGACAGGAACCCGAGCTGCGCGACCTGCTCAGGGGTGAAGTCGCAGGCCATCTCCTCGTCCTTGCGCTTGCCTGTGGCAACCATGGCCATGCGGAACAGGAGGCTCTCGTCGTTCCGGGTGGACCACGAGTCGTTGTAAAAGACGCATGTGTCGGACAGCACGAGGCGCCGCTCCAGCGTGTCCCACCTGACGAACTTGTCGCCGACGGTGAGGTAGCCGGAGGAGTTCTCAGGCCCCTTGTAGAGGCGCTTGGTGGCATTGTTCCGCATGTCCTCAGCCCTCCAGGAGACGGTACGTGCCCGCGAAGGCCTCGCGCTCGATCCGGTAGATGTCGCTCGGGCTGCCACCGACCGGGCTTGCGATCCAGTCCCCGTCCTCAAGCAGCATGGTCTCGCCCCAAGGCGCCTCGAACTGGAGCGTCGGACCCTCGTACTGCCAAGCGTTCACCTGACCCTTTGCCGTGACCATCATCCAGGAGTGGCCGTCCGTCCGCACGGTACGCCCGGTCATGTCGTAGCGCTTCAGGAACATGTCCCGCGCGATGAGGTAGCGCTCCACGGACGAGCCGACCTCGATGTTCATGAGGATCACGTCGTCCCACTTGGCGACGGCGAGGGTCTCTAGCTTGCCGGCGACGAAGGTGAGGATGGTCTCGTCCGGCTCGGCGTAGCGGGCGAGGAAGGTCCCGCGCTTCTGGTAGGTTTGGGTCGGACGCGAGGCGTAAAAGGCCGCGACTTCAGCCGGGCTGAGATACTTGCTCGTGAGGGTGTCCGTAGCGGTCATGGTCGTTGCCCCGTCGCTTATTCTGCCGTTATCCGGCCGCTGATGAGTGCGCCGTACAGGTCGTCAGGCAGCACGTCCTTGACTGCGCCCGTATGGGTGTCCAGCTCCGGACCGTCCTCGTTCGCCGTCATGCGCCCCGTCAGGAGGAAACCGACCTTGCGCTCGCCGACGATGCCGGACTGCAACTTGATCTTGTTGAGGAGCTGCAAGGCGAGCCTGTAGGCGTCGACCTGGGAAAGCTCGACCTCCAGCACGCTGTGGTAGAGCTCCTTGCCGTCCCTCACGGACGTGCCCTCATTGTTCTCGAATGTGAAGGACTTGGTCCTCATCTGCCGCCCCGTTGATCGATACCCATGATGGTGTAGCAGGGCGGCGTGTCATGGAAGAAGGATTCGGAGCTTCAACGGATGTTGGCGGTCTGCGCCGATCGCCCCCTCCTCCGTCTCGGTGGAACGGGGATCAGCCCGGGATCAGGGTCGTCCGGGGACTCGTCGAACACCATGCGGAAGGCCCTTCCGGCAAGGTCCAGTTGGAACGCCGGAACCCCGGCCTCCACTGCATCCAGGAAGAGGTCCACGCTGGTGTGGGCGAACGTGCGGCAGAACTCCCTCCGGTCACCGCCAAATTCCTCCAACAGGTCGCCGATGTCACGGATGCCTTGGAAAAGGAATCCGGTCCCGATGCGCTCGGGATACTTGATCATCAGGAACATGCACGATCCCTCGGTCCAGGGATTGGATGGGCCATCCACGGTGATCGCCATGTAGCGGAATTCCGTGACGATGCTCTTGTTCTGGACGATCTCCTCAGGGGGAGCCATCCTCTTGAGAATCCTGACCACGGCAGGCGTGGTGACGGTACCTTTGAGGCTCTTTACGATCTGCCCGACCTTCTGTCCCTCGAGCCAATGGGTCCAGATCGCGATGCGGGTCTCGATGTCGGTCTCCGACCACTTGAGCGGTGCCATGTCTCTCTCCTTGCTGGCTGCGGTGACCGCTTCGGCGACCACGTGAGGAGAAGAACACGTCGGCATCCCGCGATTTTGGGGAGCAAATCGGAAAGCCCAAACGAAAGGGCCGCCGGATGGCGACCCTATTGGCAGGCTCGGGATTTCAGGTCAGGGGAACGACCGGACGGGCGTCGGCTTAGTCACGAGGCTGAAGGAGTCGTGCCCCTCGTTGAAGGCCCGGCAGGCCGCCACGAGAATCTCGCGATGGAGGGCTGTGAGGTCGTCCGGGTCCAGATCGTCCCGGTCGTACCCGTTATGGGCGACCAGATAGTCGATGGCCTCCTTGGCGCTGACTTGGTGGACGGGAAGCATGATGTCGTCCATCCACTCCTCCAGGTCCTCGGTGACGTCGTCGTCGGCCGACAGGGCCTCGATGCATTCCTCCGGGAAGTCTTCGCGGTAGAGCGTAGTCGGCATTTGGTTCTCCCGTATCCTCTCGATGTGACCGGAATGGATCCTATGCCCCTGCCCTGCAAGACTGGACATGCCGCGGCCTTCAGCCTCGCCGCTCCCTGCGGGTTGCCAACCTGTCCGCCACGAGGAAGGCCACGAGCAATGCTCCCCAGATTGCGATGGGAACGTAGGCGAAGACCTCGAGCATTGGGTTGCCGATGATCCTGGCGCCGACGATCCCGACGATGCCGGCGATGGCGAAGGGGTAGCCTGCGGTGAGGTACGAGGTCGGCTTCATGCGTCGGCCGGATGTCTTGCTGTTCATTACGTGCTCGGTTGGAGTTTCGGGCGGCACAACAGCAGATGCGTCCCCTGCCGGCAAGGGTTTTCGCTGGAAAGCGTTGAGGGGCCTTATGGGTTGCCGCCACGACGGATAACGTTGGCACCAGACAGCGGGAGGCCACGATGGAAGCCGGGAATGAGTTCGAGAAGCGCTACATGGGCGGGCACTGCGATGCCTTGGCGATCGCGCTCTCGACGGTGACGGGACGTCCGATCGTCTCGCTGCACGTCGCGCACTATTCCTCCAAGGGCGACAGGACCGATCCCGACTTCCTGCACGTGGTCGTGGAAATGCCCGATGGGAACTGCCTCGACGCCAAGGGATTGCGCTCGCTGGCGGAGGTGATGGCCGAGTTCAATGACATGGCCCAGTCCCTCAAGGCCCCGGAGGATGAGTTCGTGTCCTTCTGTCTGCGGGAATACGAGGATGCCGAGACCTTTGTTGGTTTGTCGGGCTGCAACCCTGAGGGTGCCGTGCAGGCCCTTACCGAGATCATGGATCAGCCCCAGCTCCGCTCCGTCATGGAGAGCCTCGGGTTCGACGAGAAGGACGTCCTTAATGCCGGGGGAGACCTCCCGACGGCAGAGGACGACGAGGACGAGATGGGATGGGGCCTCAGGGTCGGCTAGCGGGATGGGTGCCATGTGGGTCGAGATGGAAGCGCGCGAGTTCCCGTCGGTGAGTGAGGCTTCCCAGTACCTGCGGGAGCTGGGCTTCGAGTTCGATTATGGAGAACCGTGGTACTATGGCGAGACCGACGAGACATGGAGGCACAAGGACGGCCGGACCGGGTGCCTGTGCCAAAGGCAGTCCGATCTCACAGTGAAGGTAGTGATCGGCGCCTCGAAACCTGCGTGATCGACTGGACCCGCAGAACCTACCGCAGGCCGGGAGCGGACGTGGTGAAATCCGCCTCATCCTCATTCCGGACGTGCAGGCTCTGCACCTTCTCGATCAATTCCCGGAACTCAGCCTGCGCCTTGTGCTCCTTGACCCCGTACTCCGAGGTGTGGGTGATCTCGCCCGTTTCCTCGTCAACCGTCACGTGCCCGATGAGATTGTCGTGGTTGTCCGCGTTCTTGGGGCGGCCGTCGCTCGTCATCCTGTAGGTGGTAAAGGGGCCATCCTTGGAGACCCACTTGCGGGTGAGACCCCAATCGCTCTTCTCCGCAAAAACCGAGAACCTGCCAACGGTAAAAACGGGGGCGGCCTTCGGAGCCTGAGGCTTCCTGCGTCTTGGGAGGCGCAACTCGGCCAGAGGAATCCACTGACCGTCCTTCAGGGCCTCGATGTTCCCGGCCGGGACGCTGCTGGTGGTGAAGTAGTCGTCGAGGTTGCCGTAGGGGTCCTGCCTGAGCCTGATGCCCGTCGCCGGGAAGCGCAGGATGAAGGCCTTGGCGTCCTCGTCCATCTCCCTGAGGGTCTCGGAGTAGAATTCGGCCCCCTCGAGGGACTTCGCGACGAAGAGCTTCCCGTCCACGTCGTACCCGTCGAAGTTCGTGTCGCGGTCGAAGTTCGGCTGGAGACCTTGCTTCCTGATCTTGGCCAGATGCTCCTCGAGGGTGGCGTGGTAGAGCATCCTCTGAGAGGCCTTGGCCGGGTCGGTTTTGCGGGGCTTGTTCATGGTTGCGTTTATAGCCGCTACGGCGGAAAGGAGCTACGTCAGGTTCGGTCGCATGTGGGACATTCCTGCGTTCCCCACAATTGTTGACAAGATCAGGCGATCATGTGAGGAGATGGTGGACGAAATCATGGCCCTGGAGCGAGTCCTATGGCTCACCTCCGGCGCCTCCCCGAACGGACAGAGCATGGCAGGAAAAATCGAGTACGTCCCGATCCACGATCCCGACACGGACGAGGAACTCCATCTCAAGATGAAGCTCGAGGAGATCGAGAAGAAATGGCGGGCCGAGGCGCAGCCATACATTGATCGTCTGGCCGCGATTCATATGCTCAAGCCGTTCAAGGGCTACTTCAGGGTGAACCCCTCCATGGAGAAGGGATATCGCTGATGCACTTCAAGAGCCTTGTCGACGCGCTGCGCCGCCATTCGGACATCCAAGGGTTCGTGATGGAGGTCTTCCTCGAACCCAAAGAGACGAAGACCTATGCCAGGATCGGGATGCCCGAGGCGATGGTCCCTCGAATGGAGACGTTCGTCCGGGAGCACGGGATTCAAGGGGCCGAGTGGACGACGCCCGGTCTCTCCGAGGAGCCGCGGGCGTACGGTCTCCGCTTCCCGATCACCCTCTAGCTCGGGCTTGCGATGGCAAGGCAGCTCCTCCCCCATGAACGCCTCGTGAAGTGCCCCGATTGCGGGGAGTACGTCCGTGAGGCCGCTCCGCCAGACGGCGGCTACTACGTCGGCCCGTGCGGCCGTCCTCTAGTCGCCAGGAGGCCCATCAACACCTGCCCTCCGTTGGCGCAGAGGCAGAAAGAGGACAAAAGGTCATGACGACGCTGAACAAGCCCCAGGGTGTCGTCGATCACCGCCATTTCTGGCCGGGCGAGGACGAGATGGAGTCCGACACCAACCGTATCGATGTCTGCGAGCTCGAGGACGGCACGAGCGTGATCTGGAACGTGGATTCCGACGAGATCGTCTTCAGGGGATCGTTCGCGGAGTGCCTGTCAAAGGCCCGGTCAATGGTCGGCGCTGGCGGAAAGGAATCGTTCTAGCCGCAGTAGAGACCCCAATTCTAGGTTTCTGGCCGCAGGCTTAGAGTGCGTGCAGGGCGAGGCTCGCCGTGTTGGGAGATGAAGCGATGTCGGAAATGCCGTGGAGTGATTGCAAGGTGGCCTTCGGCGTCGACGACAACGATGCCTTCGAGCGCTGGATGGAGCACACCAACTGGGCTGAAGGCCTCCTGCCTGAAGGGTGGAGCATCTGCGAGAAGGACTGGTCCGGCGCAAGGGCCGTCGTGGTCTGCCGTGTCGAGGGGCTGCCCGATCCGAGGGACGGCCAGATCGTGAAGGAACTCCTCGAGCAGGCCTCCCTCGGCCACTTCCGGTCGCAGACGTCGAAAATGCGTGGGTGATGCCTCCTCCGGTAGGTGTATCAACGCTCGGGGTCGTTCACCCAGGTCTTCTCTTGCGGCTCCCAGAAATAGCACAGGTACCCGACCCAGACGATGAACGCCAGGAACAGCATGAAAGGCGTCATGAAATGCCCCCAGAGCCATTGCCGGGTGGACAGGGTCGCATAATCCGTATCAGACAGCGCCTCATCATACGACAACATCTCCCAAACGTAGGGATGATTGCCCAGTGACCAGTTCCGGCCTTCGATCGGCTCCAGGTCCCGCTTCCAAATCTCGTCATATGACTTGGGATGGTAGCCGATCCTGACGGAATGCCCCATTGCGGATCTGCACGCGGCGATGATTTCGCTCTTAACGTCGGGAGGACTGACGAACATTTTCTGTGCGCGCTCAACCTTTACATGTGCGACCACGATCATGGGATCGAGGAAGTCCTTCTTTCGGGCCGTGCAGCCTGTAAGCACCCCAGAAACATATTCCAGTTCGTTCTCGGGCGGAGGATTTGTCCCCATTCGGGAAGAGCAGCTCTCGATCCCTAGTCCTAAGAAGGTCAGGACGGCGGACCATGCCAGACCTCGCAGCATCTGGGGCAGATTTCTGTCGAAGGAGCCAATTCCGGTTTTTACCATGTCCGCTCTGTCCCTGCGCCACCTAAGGGGCTGTGGTGGGATCAATAGTCACGTCAGGCGAGGAACGTGCCAACCTGATTGATGAGGCCGCCCCCAGGACGGCGCATTCGTCCTTGACCTCTTAGACGGGGTATCCCAGGAGAATGATCGCTCAACGTCGAAGATGCTGGGGTGCTTGCGGCAGTCCTTCGTATGAATCCCACGAGTAGCCGAAACGAAAGAGCCGCCCGGAGGCGGCTCTGTATCAGGGTGCGGTGTCCCAACCGTCACGGACGGGCGGCTGATGCGGTGTGATCGTCCGCCTGATCCGACGGGGTCACGTCGATCCCCTCATCAACCCATAGGGTCACGTCGTCGATCTGGAAGCCCTCAACCACGATGGTTGTAGCCTCGTCCTTCGCCAGCTCGATCGCCTCTTCCTCGTCCTTGGCCTCGACCGTTACCAACTGGTCACAACGGATCCTTGCCTCGGTCGCGTTGCCGTTCTTGTCACGCTCCAAGGCCTCGAACTCGTAGATGTCCCATCCCGGGATGTTGCCGCTCGCCTCGGACTCGACACACGTTGCCATGACAATCGCGCGGACATTGACGTCGAACTTGGCCATCTTCGCTTCCTCATGAGGTTCCACCCCATTGAGCGGAGGGGGACGGCAAGCGACAAGGTCGATGGCATGGAGACCTCTACCAATCCCATGCCCAAAAAGAGAAGAGCCGCCCGAAGGCGGCCCTGTATCAGCGTGCGAGAGGATGGGGAGCCTCAACCTCATGAACGTCATCCGGTCCTTCGGGAAACACCCTGCCGAACCCATAGGGTGCGAGGATGTCGTCCGCGACGACGTCGGCGTTGTCCTGGGTGAACCCGGCTCCGGGCTTGACCAAGGGGGCGGCCAGCCGGAGCGCCAGGGCCGCATCGATGACGGTCGTGTTGTCGGGGAGCTGTCCACGGCCTATGGCCCTCAGAACCTCCGCAAAGGCGCTCGTGAGCTTGTCGTGGCTTTCCTGGAGGCTGATCTCGGGCATGGTGGTCTCCTGAAGTTCGGTCTGGGTCAGCGTGGGCCGGGAGCGATCTGTGCGTCGATGCCGTACTTTTCCTGGATGATCTCGGCCATGAACGAGGCGTAGCGGGGTTTCTTTCCCGTTTCGTCCTCGCGGATGTGCGGGGCCGCATCCCTGAGGACCCCGGCCACCTCGAGGAGATGTGCCGGGGTCGGCATGTGGGAGCCGCGGACGATCTGGTCGACGATGCTCACGAGTGCCTTTGCAAGCTCGTCGTGGCTGGTCTGAAGGTCGATATTGTCGGACATGATCCCTCTCCCCTTTATGCGGCTGCCGGCATGGTGACGTTCCCGCGATCGAAGTAGGCGGTCGTGGCGGGAACGCCCTCACCGTCCCAGTGGAACAGTGCGGTCGAGACGCCGCATTTCTCAAGCCGGCAGGTCTCGTGCATGTCCTGGACGGCCTCGTCGAGCGTGGCGAAGCCTTCGGTGTGGTGGGCCGTCGAGCGGTAGCGCTGCGCCGCGAGGTCGTCGTCCCCGCTGGGAGGCGATGACAGCCTGAAGAAGATGGGGTGGTAGCGGCCGAGCTTGTGGTTATGGACGACAGCGCCGATGAGCATGTTCTGATCTCCGCAGGATCTCTTTCCCGTTCGTGGCAGTCCTCACGCGAGGATGCAAGATCGAATCCTCTCTATCGAGGATGATGGCACAGGATTCCCGTAATGGCGCATGCTCCTCCCCTCGTCGTCTGGGAGCCTGTCCTAAGCTTCGGACGGGGGTGACAACTGTTGCGGTAGAAGGCATGTTCGTCGTGACGATGCAAAGGGCGGCTGGCACATGACACCCGAGCGGATGAAGGAACTCCTCGGCCACGAGCCACTTAAGCCGACGGTGCTGCCGTGGAGGTATATCGTCCCGCGTCGCGGCTACTTCAAGCAGGCGAAGGCCTCCCGCAAGTACCCCTTCGTTCCTGCCTACTTGGATCGCGCTGCCCTCTGTGCCGTGCTGGGGACGGCGACGATGGCAGTCGGGGTGATGCTCCTCATCCTCAGGCTGCCGATGGAGCTGATGTACATGGTCGTGCCCTACTCGGAACGACGTCAGGCCATGCTGAACAAGGTGGACGCCCTCATCTTCAAGAAGCCGTTCGCCAAACTGGTCTCTTGGCTTGATCGTCTGCCTGATTTCTACACGCTGCGAGACGACCATTTGGAAGAGGCACGGTTCATCCATCGTGCCGTCAGGGACGAACAGGGTAGATGAGTCGCAGCAAAAAAACGCCCGCAGTAAGCGGGCGCACAAGTTTACGGATCTGTGGGGGCA
>Ga0256852_1000024_pt1 | contig 25581 bp, 36 predicted proteins | sample BONnt5_FD_181169 | JGI IMG/M metagenome (GOLD analysis project Ga0256852, IMG submission 181169) | Terrestrial sediment cell enrichment communities from Utah, United States - BONCAT_SYTO_Terrestrial_sediment - 5 | ecosystem: Environmental > Terrestrial > Deep subsurface > Rock core/Sediment...
CGGCAGGGCGGCTGGGGGCTGCTGCTGCGGGGACTTCGACCCGCCGAAGCCCAGTAACTTAGCGATACACATCAGGGGTTACCTTCGCTTCGAGGAGGTTCTGGGACTGCTCCTCGAATTGCGCGCGAAGGAATGAGACCACTGCCGACTGCCCGACCTTCACCCAGACCTGACGGTCACTATCGGTGATGTTCGGAACACGGTTCGGGAAGCGGCGCTCTAATTCTTCTAACAGCTCAAGAGGAACAGGAGGAAAGAGGTCAGTCTCCATGGGGGAGATCTCCTAGTGTGCGGCCTAATTGAAAGGGGGCCGAAGCCCCCTCTCGATCAGCGGATTGGACACGCCCCAGTGGCGCATCCTTCGTCTTGCAGTTCGTCAAACGAGTTGGTCCCATCGAGGTCCACCGGCAGGAGCTGCGAGACGTAAGCCTCGTAGTCCTCCTTCGTGACCACCGTCTGGGGCAGGTAGAGGTAGCCCAGGTCTTGGGCCGTCTTGGTAGGGTCGTTGCGGTAGAGGAACGACACGCCCACGTAGCTGTCCCAGTTCTCGTAGATCCAATCCACGATGGCTGGCACTTCGTCGGGCGAGTAGGAGATCGTATTCGAGCAGTTGTGATCGACGTAGTTGTCCATCAGGAGCTTGTAACGCTCCAGTTGCTCTATCGCGCTCTCCACGTTAACTTCGACTTGAACACTCTTTCCATCACGCTCGATGGTCTTAGAAGTAAATACCACGTCCTCGTAGGCGACAGGGAAGCAGATAAGGACGGAGCTGATGTCTGTGGGGTGTTGTTCAACCAGATACCCAGCAGAACGACACGCATTAACAATCGGGTCATGTTTCGAGAACCCTACGCGGTTGAAGATGTACTTGCCGAGGGGTTTGTGGACGCCTTCGGTGGTGTCCATGATCTTCGAGAGGGTGCCCGAAGGTTTCACTGTGGTGACAGCCTTGGAGCGGGGGAGGCCCAGCTCATCGGCCATCTCGTAGGAGCCCCTGTGCGCCCACTCCTTCAGGATCTGGAAGGCAGTAGGTTCACCGCAGAGTTCCCACTTCACGATGCCCGTCAGGCCCACGCCTTGCAGCCGCAGGAACTCGTTGAGTTCATGCCAGCTCTCCTGAAGGATACCGTCCTTCAAGTTCACGCAGGTCTGTCGGTAGTTGGCACGGGAGGCGAGGTAGATCGCGCGGCAGAGACCAGCGAGATCCCCGTTGAACTTGCCGAGGTCTACCTCCACGAGGTTACAGAACGACTTGTCCCCGAGGATGATCTCGACGCATGGGTTGAACCCTGCGAACCAGGGGCCACGCTTACGGGCCGCAGCGCCGTTCACGAACCCAGGCTCTGACCCACCGGCCCGCTCCATCAGCGCGAAGATCCCGTAGAGTTCCGCCTTGGAGGGACGGCTCTCGAAGACCAGCGAGTTGTTGGACTGGGCGCGTTGGGGGTTCTTCTCCCACCACTTGTCCTTCGCGAGAGCGAACTGCTCCCACTCAGGGTCGTTGTAGGGGCACAGCACGATCTCTGCGGAGCGCCTGGAGGACAGCGTCGTGCCCATCCAGTTCTCCAGATCGAGGAGGTCGATGCGGGTCAGGAGCTGCCCAGCACGGCGGGAGAGCAGCTCGGCAATGGCCTTGAAGGCAATCGCGATGGTCTCGTCACCGGAGCTGATCCAGCCGTAACCACGGAGGCGGATGCCACCGGCACGGATCTGGCTGAAGTCGAGGACGATCTTGTCCACGGGCTTCTTCATCGCCACGAGCTTGCCGAGGGACTTGACCCACGCTGCTGCGCTGTCACCTACGGTGAGAGCCCAGACGCGCTTGCCGCCCTCCTCGTAGAAGTGCTCGGTGTTGTTCTCCAGGCCGCGCTCGCCAGCGTTCCACTGCTCGATGGTGCGGGTGGAGCGGATGACCACGATCTCCTTCACCCCCTTAGCGAGCCCGTTCAGGACACCAGGGCGGGCAACAGTGCCCACGCCGCAGCCCTGGAGGAGCAGCCAGAAGTGATCGACTAGGTCATGGACGGTGGCCCCTGCGGAGAACGAGCAGTTGAACTGGCTCGCCTCTCGGGACTTCGCCACATCGGTTCCGCCCAGCCACAAGGTGCGGCCAGAGACGGAGACCTTGCGGTCGAGCATGAGCTTCTCAAACTCGGCCAGCTCCAGCTCTTGGTTGGCATCGAGAGCGGACCCTTTGGCCCGCTCCCAGAGCCACCGCTGGTGGCCGATCACGCGGTAGACGGTCTGCGCCCACGTCTCAAACACGGTGCCCGCTTCGTTGAGCGGTCGGTTGTATGTGCGCCTCGTTACGATCTTGGCGCGGGTGCTAGGTTGCATGTGTAACTTTCTTTCCAGGGGTGGAAGGTTCAGCGCACGAGATCGCTCAGGTCGACCGGCTGGTAGCCATCCGGCTTCAATACCTTGCCATCCTCACGGCGCTTGACGGTGCCGTCAGGCTGAACCTTGCTCATGTTGTTGGCGTGGACAGCGCGGAACGCCGCCCTCTGCGTCTCAGGGCTGAAGGCGTCGATGAGATCCGCAATGAGCTGGCCTGTGCGTTTGGTAAGCGGGAAGGCAGAGATGATCTCCGCGTCCGTCAGGCCCTCGTACTCTGCCCCGTACACCACGTAGGCTAGATCGGTGATCTCCTTGAGGAGGTGGGTGGCAGCTTCGAGTACTTCCTCCATCTCCTCGCGAATGAGCCCCAGTCGGGTCTCCTTGGAGATGTTCACCTCGAACGTGGTCTGGAACTCTTCGAGCATCTGCTCGGGGGTGCGTTGGTCATCCATCACTTGTATCCCTTCATCATGTCACGCACGGCCCAGCGGAGGTCAGCCAGGGTGCTTTCGTTGCGGATCCAGTGGTCGTACTGGTAGCCTTCGAGACGGCCCTCAGAGCCGTGCTGGTGGGTCACCTTCGCGCCAGGACGGACGACCACCACGGTCTTGCCTTGGAGGTTCTTGATCACCTCCAGCTCGTGCGGGAAGCGCATGTCATCGACCACCACATGGTGACCGCGAGCGAGCGCCTCGGAGATGTTTTCCTTGGCGATGCGGGTCCACAGGTTGAGGTCGATCAGGTCGCGCCACTCAGTCCCGAGGGTCTGCATGATGCGGCGCGGGGTGATCTCCTGCTGCCCGTAGTTGGACAGGGGGTTGACGGGCTCCTGGCGCTTCCAGCCAGGGACCGGCAGCTCCTTCATGTCACCCTCAAGGCACCGCTCCACGTCAGCAGGGGTGACCCCCATGTGCAGCAGGAGGGTGCGCGTCATGTCCTTGAGGGGACCGGCGAACTTGACGAGCTTCGCGCCGAACTCGTTGACGAGAACCTTGGCGACCTCGGACTTCCCCGAACCCATGGCCGGGGAGTAGAGGCCGAACACTGTCGGGGTGGAGAGAAGCTCCATCTGCTTGCAGCCGAGGGAGCAGACGTGACGAACCCGACCGTGGTCGAGGTCGTCGTGGAAGCAGTGCTTGCAATCAGCAGAGGGTGTCATCTTTCCACCTGTGGATAGGTCAGGACGCGACTAGGGCGTCCAGAGGATGGGTTGCTTGGTCTTGAAGTCGTAGTCAGAGGCGCGGAGGATGCGGGCCACGCGGGCTTGCACCAGGGCGTCCTCTTCGGTGAGCCCCTTGGCCTCGTAGACCTTGACCACCGCGTTCCAGAGAGCGCGAGGATCGTCCGCAAGGTCGAACGCTGCCATCGTGAGGATCTTGTCGGCCTTCACGGGACCAATGCCTGGACAGCCGCCATAGCCGTCAGTCACGTCCCCTGTGAGGGTCTGAAGCATGTGGAAGTAGTCAGCCCGCTTACCTTCGATCTCTACGATCTCCGTGTCGGGCCACCTCACCCACTTGCCGGGGATCTGCTTCATGTCCTTGTCGATGGACACGATGATGCGCTCGTCACTGCTCTTCACAGTGGCGAGGATGCCCATGCAGTCGTCCCCCTCCAGCCCAGGCTTGAAGTAAGCCTGACGGTCTGAGACGAGGAACTCCTTGAGGGCCTTTAGGACCAGGGGCTTCTTCCCCCGCTTGCCCTTGTAGGTGGGCAGGACGGACTTGCGGAAGTTGCCCTCGCTGTCGGTGAGGCAGAGCTTGACCTCGTCACCGTCGAGCGTCTCCTTGATCTGCTCGATCTGGGCGTCGAAGGTGGACAGCACCTCCTCGAAGGAGGACTGCCAAGTGTAGTAGCCGGGGCTGAACTCGATCTCCTGCATACAGGCGGAAGCTGCATTGTAGGCGATCACGTCAGCGTCGATGAGAAGGACGCGCTTAGTCATGCGCGGCCCTCATGTGGCACCTCGGAGCAGGGGGCGTAGTTGCCGATCTTGCTCCCGTCCTTCTCCACCCGCTCCACCTTCAGGCAGTAGGGGATGGGCTTGGGCTTCTCATCGGCCTTGGCGCTCGGGTTGAACGCCAGGGCGAAGAGCATGAGGAAGAGGAGACGCCTCATAGAGACAGCCCCTTCACGTACATCTCGGTGACCTCGAAGCCGCCGATCCGTTTCCCCTCGTGGTAGACCTGGGGAACAGTCTTGATGCCGTTGGCAACGAGATGCTCCACGATCTCCTCACGGGTGGATAGGTCGAGGTACGTGTAGCCATGCCCGTTCCTCACGAGCAGCTCCCTGACGCGGTCACACCAGGGGCAGTTGGGTCTACCGATGACGGTGAACCCGTTCGGATCAATCAGCTTTTCCACCCTTCTTACCTCCAGGGATCTCGACCACCTCACTCTGCCGGATCGGGGCAGCGATGCTGCGGAGGATCAGTGACATGCAGTCGAGGAGGTTGTTGCGGGCTTCTTCGGTCTCGGTCTGGTCAATAGCTTCGGCCAGACGGATCAGGGTGTCAGACCTGCGGACCAGCTTGTCCCTGCTCTCGAAGTAGAGGTCAGCGAAGTCAGCAGGGCTGGGTGGCGCGTCGTCATCGTAGTCATCGTTCATAGGATTGGGTACTCCGAGAGTGCTTCCCACGAGACGGGGAAGAGCTGCTTCATGTGGACGGAGATCGCCTCTGCCACCTCCCTGGTCTCTTCCTGGGTGTGACTGTCGAGGCGTAGAGCTGCCATCTTGGCGAAGGCACCGAGGGTTCCCGACCAGATCCACTCAGTCATCATCGACTGGGGGAGGACCATGCGGGCTTGCTCGGGGGAGACCCCGGCCTTCAGGAGGTCTAGGTAGAACCCAAGGCTTTCATCACAGTGGGCGGTATACTCGCGCCTCATGGAGGTGTACCCCCAGCGACCTTCGTACTCGTCGCTCACCGCCTCATCTGAGCTGCCCTGCTTCTTATCTTTGGCCCGACCCCTCCACGCCTTGGGAACGTAGAACTCAGGCTCCTCGTCCACGTACCGCCGAGACACTTCATTCCACGGCAGGTACTCATGCTTCACGAGCTGCCGTGCCACGAAGATCGGGGCCTTTACACGGAAGCTGGCGAAGCAGTGGTTGAACGGGGACTTGTGCTTGTGCTTGGCGAGGTAGTGGATGAGCTTGGCGTCTTTGGTTGGGAGGTCACCACAGGGAAGTAGTCCGCTCTCCTTGTGGAAGCTCACCCTGGCAGCGTTGACCACTGAGAGATCGCTCCCACAGTGGTCCAGTAGTTCAGCCTTGATCATGCAGCCTCCAGTAGATCGAGGCGCTTCAGGCCGCTCTCGGTGATGAGCCACTTGTTGCCGTACAGGCCCGCAGCCTGACGGGTCGTGATGAACCCATCAGATGCAGCCATGGCAACGAAGTCGGCGTACTCGCGAGCGAAGTCGCTCTTGGTAGTGAAGGGTGATGCCCAGGCTTGGTACAGCACCTCAGTGAGTTTCGGCCCAGTTACGTCCGACCTTGAACTCCCCGTCGATGGGGAGACGGAAGCCGAAGTGTTCACCGGCTCTTTGCATTGATTGCACGAACACTCGTCCGACCACATCTGCGATGTCCTTTCTACATTCGGTTTGCATTTCATCGTGAACGTGGGCCACGAGCGCCCAGTCCTTCCCCCAGACGTATCCAAGGGTGGATAGTTCTTGATGCGCGAAGACGGTTGCTTGCTTCGCGATCAGGGCCCCTGCGGATTGCAGGAGCGTGTTGAGCGCAGCGTGGGCCGAACGAATGGCGAGCTGCCGACCGTCGAGCCCCTTGATCCAGCCGCGAGCTGCGGCCTGGGTGACGGCGTCTTTGAGCTTCTTGAGGGCAGGGGTCTTCCGCATGAAGGTAGTCTTCAGCTTCTTCCCCGCAGCCTTGAGGGTCTCCGTATCGACCTCCCCAGTTGTCCCGAAGAACTTCTGCTGGAGATCCTGCCAGCCCTCGTAGCCGTTCTTCTTGGCTTCGAGGATGACCAGCTCGTAGATCGTCAGCCCGATCTTCTCGTCACCTGCGCCGTACAGGAAGGCGTAGATGAAGGTCTTGGCAGCGTTACGGAACAGCTTGTGGATCAGCTTGGTATCGTCACGGGTCTCCGTGGTGAGCCCGAGGGCGATCACGTTGGCCCAGTGAATGTCCCCTTCGAGGAGGATCCGGCCATACTCGCCATCATCGTAGCGAGCCATGAAGTGCGCGAGGCACCTTAGTTCAAGTCCGGAAAGATCCGCGCCAACGAGAACCCTACCAGCAGAAGCTGTGAACAGAGCGCGACAATCAGAGCCATAAGAACTCCCAACTCGTGGCACTTGAGCAACATTAGGATTGCTGTGAGTACAGCGACCAGTGACAGCACCATTAGTATTGACAGAACCATGGATCCTTCCTTTCCGCTCCAGTCGGAGCCATGCTTGATCGCCTTCAGCGAGCTGCCCGATGCGCTTCTCAACGAGGAAGTGCTCGGCCAGGACTTTGGCTTGGGGGTAGGGGAGCTTCTCAAGGATCGTCTCGTCCACCTTCGGGCTACCCTCAGGGGTGAACTCCTGGGGCTCCCAGCCCATCTCCTTGAGGCGACGAGCGATGTGGTGGCGGGACGAGGGGTTGAACGCCACCCAGTCGATGCGGGTGAACTCAGCGCCCTCCTGCTCTTCGAGGTAGCAGCCGGTCTCGAAGGCCCCCTGCTTCTTGTTCAGGCGGGTCTCAGAGCCGATTGGTGAGTTGACCCACCGCTTGCAGCTCCTCTTGAACGAACGCACCTCCACGGCCTCGTAGCGGGCAGGGAAGGCCACCTTCAGTTCCTCGGAGATGGCGAGGCGTCGGGTCACCAGGGTCTGGTAGAGGGTCGCGGCTGCGGCCTTGTCGAAGGCGAAGCCGTGGCGCTCCTGCATGGCGAGGATGGTGGCGAAGCCGTGCTCTAGCTCCAGGGCTTGGGCTGAGTACTGCTTGGCCTCGATCCGCTTCCAGAGGGCGAGGGTGACCTCGGTGTCGAGGATGCAGTAGTCGTGCATCTCCTGGGACCAGTGCCACCACTCGCTGCCCTCCACGTAGTTCTCACCGGCTGCGGCCTTGAAGTCGGCCACGTACTCGCCCTTCTGGAGGCCGAGGCGGTAACCCCAGGCTTCCAGGCCGTGGGCTCCGATCAGCTTACCGGGGAGGACACCGCGCTTCACCCGGCCAGCGTCCGCATCGCGGATGTCGGACCAGATCAGGCGGGTGCAGACGAGGGTGTCGATGATCTCACCCCGAGGCTTGAAGGAGGGGAACACCTTCTGAAGCGCGGGGATGTCGAACTTGATGATGTTGTGGCCGATGATCCGGTCAGCGGTCTCTAGACGGACGACGCCTTGGAAGGTGTCTTCCTCTGCGTAGTCAAACACCTCACCCGTATCCACATCCCGCAGGACGAGGCAGTGAACACGGGTCAGGGTGTCGAGGAGCCCATCGGTCTCGATGTCGAAAACGTAGGAAGCCATGGGCTCCTCCTGTGCATTGGTGGATAGGTTTAGCGACGGCGATACGCTCGATGGTCGCGGCGGAACTTGGCCTCGGCCTCGCCCTCACCGGGGAGGATGAAGCAGTCGAGGTTCTGGAGGTCTTCGAGGGGCGCATAGGTCTTCAGCACCGTCTCGACACGCCACCCACTCTCGTAGGTCTTGCGGTCGAACTCGAAGTCGATGGTCTTGATGGACGTACTGACCGGGACACGATCATCGAGGTAGGGGACAACCGCGTAGGGCTCCATCACAGCAACCCGAACGACACGCCGATCCGCTTCCTTCACAGGACGGCGGGTCAGGTAGCCAAGGGTGCGGTTCAGGTTCAGCGCATCGACCACCTCAACGCGGACCTCAGGGGCCTTGGCCTTGGGAGCCGAGAGGGCACGGTTGAGAGCCTTACCGTCCTTCACGTTGTGAGCGTCCATCGTGTCGAAGATCTCAGCGATCTCCTTGAGGGAGCGGCCATAGACATGGGTGTTGTACATCACTGCACCTGTGCGGGGTTGAGGCTGCGGAGCTTTCCAGACACGCCAGTGGCGCGGCTCTTGGCACGGCCACTAACGACCACGAGACCCTCGGCCTCTAGTTCAGCGAACCGGGCGCTGACGGTCTGGACGCGCATGTCGTGGTCCTCGCAGAAGTCCACGACCGTGACCCCGTTGGGGTAGTCCGTGAGCTTCGCAAGGATGAGCGCGTGGAGGCGCTCTTTCGTCTCTTCAGTGATCATGGTTCCACCTGTGGAATGGTTACGTCAAAAAGGTGCGCTCTCGTCGAACTCGTCGCGCTTCTCGGTTTCGTCTTTGAACCCAGGCGCACCCTCAGAGATGCGCCCGGTCCCCTTGTCGTACCGCAAGAAGCAAGCCTCCCCGGTCTCACCGGAGAACCTGTTCTTGAGGACGCGGACAGTGGTCAGGTTGGGGTCATCCCCCTGCTGGTTCCGCTCCAGGCCGATCACCATGTCACTGAGCTGTGCAATGGCTGCGGACCCTCGGAGCTGCGAGAGGGAAGTCTGGGCTCCCTCCTCGTGGCCTCTACCCTCGGGCCGCTTGAGGTGGCTCACGAGGATCAGGCCGATCCCTGTCTCCTGCACCAAGGTGCGGAGGAGGGTCATAGCTCTGTCGATAAGTCGTCGCTCGTCGTCTCCTTCAAGTCCTGAGACGACGATAGAGAGGTGGTCAAGTATGACCCATCGGCAGTCAAGGCTTCGAGCAAGATACCGGACCCGTCCGAGGAGATGCTCCACTTCGGTAGACCCAAAATGGTCATAGAGGTACACACGCCCTGTACCCATAACTGCATCGAAAGCAGTGCGAAGTTCATCTTCTGACACTCCTTCTCTGGTCAGATGTAGGGGCTTGTTGATCTCGATCCCCATGAGACCGAGGGCTGTACGTTTCACGCTCTCTTCGAGCATGATCATGCCGACCTTCTCACCCTGCTGGATGAGGTGGTGGGCCAGCTCGCGGACCACGGCTGACTTACCCACACCGGAGCCAGCAGTGATCGTCACGAGTTCCCCTTGGCGGATGCCGTAGGTCTTCTCGTTGAGCCCCTGCCAGGGGTACGGGATGGACGCGGTGGTCTCCTCTGTGGACACCTCCTCCCACAGCTCTGAGCCAGCGAGGATACCGTCAGGGCGGTAGACCTTGGCGTTCCAGATGGCGCTGATGACAGCGTCACCCTTGCCAGCCTGGAGGCACTCGTTGGGATCCTTGAGCGGGAGGTGGGCGATCTTTGCCTTGCCTGGGGACAGCAGCTCGGCACACTCGACAGCAGCCTTCTGTCCAGGCTCATCCATGTCGAACATGAGGATGACCTCTTCGAAGGTCTCCAGCCAGTCGAGCTGCTCCTTGATGGACTTCTTCGCGGCCTGGGCTCCGTTCTGGAGACCCACCACGGGCCACTTGTTGTTCTGGAGTTGGGACACCGTGAGGGTGTCGATCTCTCCCTCGCAGATGACAACCTTCTTCCCGTCCTGGCCCCACAGGTGCTGACCGAAGAGGCCAGCTCCCTTGAGGGAACCGAAGACCTTGAAGTCCTTGTTGGGCCACCGGATCTTCTGGCCGATGACGTTCTTGTCCTTGTCGTAGTAGGGGGCGATCTGGACGGGCTGACCCGCCACATCACCAACTGCGTACTGGAACTTGGAACAGGTCTCCTGGGTGATCCCGCGCTTGTTCAGCGCCTTGATCTCACCCGTGATCAGGCCCTCGGCCATGCGTGGTCTCCGTGATGTGGGTTGAGGATCGGAGCCATCGCCCCGTTCGCGGTAGCCACAGCCGAAGCAGTGGGCATGACCATCGGAGTAGCGGGCGAGGTTGTCCCTCGACCCGCACTCAGGGCACGGCTCCTTGCAGACGAAGGAGCTTTCAGACATCAGGCGACCAGCTCTCCGATCTTCACGGCAACGCCGCGAGCCTTCACGGCCTCATCGAAGTTCACCTGGGCGGCGTCTTCGAGGCGGCGAGCTTCGGCCAGCTCACGGGCTGCGAGCTGCTCACGCTCCTCGGCCAGGGCCTGGAGCTGGGTGGACATCTTCGCCATCGTGGCGGTGATGGAAGCAACAGTCTTAGGGGCGCGAGAAAACATTAGAGACCAAGCCTCTTCTTGGAGATTGCACGGAAGCCCTTGGTGGCATGGAGGAAGATTATGCTGTCCCCCTCCTCACGCACGAAGCGCATCTTCTTGGTGACCAGGGCGTTCCACCGGAAGGTCCGGAAGTCGATGGACTGCTGTACGAGCTGAGACTGGATCATTTACGCCACCTTCTGGCCGAAGCGGTTGCGGGTCACGAGCGCGTACTCGACGTAGAAGCGCCCGGTGGCGTCGATCTTCCGAGTGGCTGTGATGTTGTGGCCCGCTGCCTTGAGGTCCGCGATGCGGCGCGGGAGGGCAGCGATGCGGTAGAGGTGATCCGCAGCGATGCGGGTGATCGGTCGACCGGAGATGAGGTGGTCGAGGAGCTGCTGGTTCTGTGTCTTGGGTGCCATCAAGCTGACTTTCGTGTGCAGGGGTGGATAGGTTTGGACGCAGTTAGGCGAAGAAGCCCAGAACTGCGCCGAGGGGGGCGAACACAACGCCCACGCAGCGGGCGATGAAGAGTGTCGTCACGTCCCCACCGAGGGACTGGACGAGGCTGACGAGGTTGATGACCCAGCCGGTGAACAGGGTGGCGATGAAGGCGAGCCAAACGAGCGCGAGGCTGACAGGCATGTACGTCTCTCAGGTTTGCAGGGGTGGAATGGTTAGAGCGTGACGAAGTCCGCCTTGGGAGCGGGTGCCACGTAGGCAGCGCCCGTGGCCTCGAAGACCACGAAGGTCTGGCCGGGGACTTTCTCGGCCATCGAGCGGGCAACCGCACGGGCCTGTTCGGCGGTCTTGTACTCGGCAGGGGTGGGGGCAGGAGCGAGCTTCCCGTCGAGGACCGTGATGATGATCCACGTCTTGCGAGCGGAGGGGACCGAGATCTCCTGAGGGACTAGCTCGAAGTTGTCGTAGCGCCAGCCGTTAGTGGTGGAGCCAAAATCATCACGCTCCACGTAGACCATGGTGCCCACCGCGCGCTTGACGGTATAGCGGTTGCCGTAGGTGAACTGGCCGTATGCTCCGTTAGCGGTGATGCAGCGGACGCGATCACCAGCCTTGAACTTGTTCATGTGGTTTCTCTCTCAGTTATCGAGGGCGTAAAAACGCAAGGCCCCAGCTCGGGATTGAGCCAGGGCCTGTGAGGTGGTCTGCTAGTGTGCGGCCTAATTAGACGCGGAGGTACTCGGTCTTGGCGTCGAAGCAGGGGCAAGCCTTCTTCACGCCTGGGAAGTCTCGGTGGCCCAGAACTTGAGCCTTGGGGTACTTCTCGCGGAGCTGCTTGATGAGCTTCAGCAAGGACTTCTTCTGGGCCTCCGTGCGGGTGTCCAGGGCCTTGTTGATGTCGTTCGCGTCCACACCGCCCACGTAGGAGATGCCGATGCTGGTGGAGTTCTGGCCCTCTACGTGGGCCCCGATGGCATCCTCTGGGCGACCCTTCTCGATGGTGCCATCCAGCTTGATCACGTAGTGGTAGCCGATGCCGTTGAAACCACGCTGCCGGTGCATCCGGTCAACGTCCTTAGCAGTCACGTCACGGCCCTCGGGGGTGGCCGTGCAGTGGATCACGATGTGTGTGGTGGCCTTACGGCTGGGATAGTTCATTGAACCACTCTTCGGGGATGAGCTTGTCTGCGAAGAGGAAGCCGTGCTTGCGACACCAGTCTGCGTAGGTTGTTTGGCTTCCTTTCGAGATGCGTTGACGAGAATTGGAAAACACAAAGCGGATGTCCTTCTCCGGATGTTGCGCTTTGATGAGCAGATGCTTCTGGCGATCTGCTACGTCGAACCGCCCCTTGGTCTCTACGATGATGCCGTTGGGGAGCGGGAAGTCAGGTGTGTACTTGTGCTTCTTCTCGGGCTTGACGTACTCGATCTTGATGGTCTCGTACTGGGGATCGAGGCCACGGCTCTTGATCTGAGCCGCGACCACATCCTCAAGGCCAGAGCGGAAGCCCTTGACCAACCCAACGGACTTAGAAGTCCTCGTTGGTCGTCTCACCGTCGCTCTTCTCCTCGGTGTTCTCTTCGTCCGTCTCCTCCTCGTCCGTGTCCTGATGGGAGTAGCCATCCTGGGCACCGAAGCCGAGGTTGCGCTGACCGCCCGACACGAGGTCGATGATCTGGATGCCCGCGAGCTTCATGCCGAGGCCCACTGCGCCAGTGCCGGGGATGAAGTAGCCACCCTCGGTGAGGTCGAACGCGATGATTGCGACCGTGCCGCCCCAGATCTTCGGGGGCTTGGCAAGCGTGGTGCCGCGAGCGTCAGCGATGACGGGCTGGCGCTTCCAGACCTTGCCGGTCTTCTTGTTGGTGCCGCTCGCCTTCATGGCGAACTTGAACTCGATCTCGCCGGTCGGCTCCTCGGTCTCCTCGTCGTAGATCGGCTTGAAGAACGGGTTGATGGACAGGCCGTTGCCGCCGTTCTTGCGCTCCAGCTCCTTGCGCTGGGCGACCTTGAGGGCAGCGAACTCTTCGAGACCCTTCTTCACGGCAGCGTCGTGGTGCGCCTGGAGGGTCTTCAGGAACTTCTGGACAGCGGGCTCGTCCTCGCGGGCCTTCGCCTTCGTGGAGTACTCGCCATCAGGCTTGGGGAACTTCGCGTTGCCGAAGTCGGGCTCGTTGAGCTTGGGCCACACCAGCGTGAGCTTGGGGGTCTGGAGCGTGATCGTCTTGCGCTTTTCAAATGCCATGAGAGGTGCCTTGAAATGAGAAAAGCCCCGCCACCGGGAGGTGACAGGGCTGGGGCCGTGCGGGGATGCTAGGAGGGGTGCCCGTGTTTAGCGGGCGGGTTGCATGTGAGCCTCCTGAGTTGACCGGAGGGTCTGGTGCAGTGGTCTGCTAGTGTGCGGCCTAATTGGTCAGGCCCGGTGCCGCTCTTCGAGGGCCTTCACGTCATAGCCCTCGGCCATGAGCTGGGCCGCGAGGGTGAGCGGGATGTTCTGACCGGACTGCCAGATGATGATTGCCTTGGTGAGTGCTGACATGAGTGCCTCGTTCGGTTGTCTGCTAGTGTGCGGCCTAATCACCAGTGGAGTTGTTTCCACTGGTGGAATGATCAGGCGAAAAAGAAGGGGCTCTCCAGCACGAGGGAGAGATCCAGATCGCCTTTCGGGGGCAGCTCGGGGAGCTTCAGCTCCTCGGGCAGCATGGCTTCGAGATCGGTCTTGAAGCGGGAGAGGACGCACTTCTCGGAGTACATCCGCACGAACTCCTCGCGCAGGGTGTCGGCCAGGAACTGGCAGTTGCCCGCGTGGGTGCCGTAGCTGTCGTGGATGAAGGAGAAGCTTTCCACACCTGCACAGGTCGAGGCGTGAATAGTCCGCATCATGTGCGAAGCATCCAGGCTGTGGACCCAGTTAGGGCTGATGCCGGATGATTGCTTCTTGGCATCCAGCTTGTCGCTGCCAGCATCGAACGACAGGTCAATGCGGACCTCTTGGAACGCGAGCTTGATCCGCGTCATGTCGCGCAGCTTGTAGTTCTGCTGCACGAGGAAGCCGGTGGGTGTCGTCCAGTTGATCGGCAACTGCTGCGAGGAGACCGCACGGGCCACCTCTTGGAGCCAGTCCATGGCAGCGCGGGCTGCAACGACCACCTCACCCACTGCATCCCAGATGAGCCCGCCCAGGTACTGACCTGCGGCGAACGCCTGGGTGCCGAACGGGAACGTGGCGGGATCCTCCTTCTGCCACGGCTTGATGGTGTCCTCCATGATCATGTTGGTGAACCCGTACTTCCGCGCACCATAGGCGAGCGTCATGACGGGGCGCTTGACCACCTTGCGGGTGATGTTGCCAACCCACATCGCGGCCAGCTCGTTGCCCTCTCCAGCCTCCTTCGCGACCCGCTTGATCACCAGGGCACCCACCTCGGAGTAGATGTCCTGGGGCTTGTCTGCGGGGATCAGGTTGACTGCCGCCCCGCCTACACTGTCGAGCAGCATGGCCGAGAAGTTCTGGAGGCCGTTGCAGGTGCCGTCCATCTGCACAGGGAGGGCGCTCTCGTAGCCGAAGCCGTGAGCACGGAACCCTGCCCAGTCGAAGGCGAACGCGAGGGCTTGCCAGGGCTTGTCAGCCTCGGTCCAGAAGAGGTTGGCATAGGGGTCAGCCGCACAGCCGAGGATCCTGGCCTCGTTGTCCAGCACCCACTGCACCCGCTCCTCCATGGACACCTTGTCGACGCCCCACAGGCCCGCACCGTGGATCGCGAGCCAGTCGGCTGCGGTCTGGTCGTTGATCGGGCACAGGTTGGCGAACTCCAAGAGCCCACGCTGGGCGTCGTTGCCCTGCGGCTGGAGGTAGAGGGCCACGGGATAGGCGCGACCACGCCAGTCGAGCTGGTGGGGGTAGAAGAACTCGCCGTCCTTGAACTTGTTGGCGACCCACAGCATCCGCGAGAACGCGATGCGCTTGCCGCCCATCGTGTTGTTCTCCTCGTGGATCCTGGCGCACTCGCTCTTCCAGCGGATGAAGTGCTCCCGCTGCTCCTCGGTCATGTCCTCCTTCTTCATGCCCTCGGAGAGCCACAGCGGGCGCACCGGGAGGGGCTGGTCTTCGAACTGCGGGATGATTGCAAGGGTGGAATGGTTAGAACACAGCTCTTCCATCACCGCCAGCACCTGACGGTTCACTGCCCATCCCGTGTTCTGGAGGGCGTTGATGGCTGAGTAGACCTCAGGCATCTCTTGGTTCGCCAGCTCTTCGAGGTAGCCCTTGCTCGGGCTCTTCACGAGGGTCAGGCGGCGGGCCCGACCGGACCAGTAGCCACCCTCCTTCGGTGCCGTCCAGGGGCGGGGAGGGATGACGGTGGGCAGGTACATGGGAGACAGCCACTCAGAGCGGCGGCACTCCTCCTCGATCCACTGACGCTGCTCGGGCACCATCTCGATGAGGAGGCAGTCCTGGCGCTTGTGGATCTGCACGAGGCCGGTCTTCGCGACGAAGATCTCGACCAGCTTCGAGCCGAAGAGCACCATGTCACGCTTCGGCCAGTCGATCAGCTCGACACCCAGCTTGGTCGCTGTGGAGAGCGTGGACTTGCGGATGAACCTCTCGTTGGAGGTCTTCTTGGCGCGGGCTGCGGCCTTGCGGAACCCAGGCTGATGCTCCTGGCGGAACTTGGCGTAGTTGACCTCGTCCTCCAGGGCTTCCGCGATCATGACTGCGAGGTGGGTGAGGGTGGGACGCTGGATCACGCAGTCGAGGGTGATCCTGCACGTCAGGTGGGCGACCACGTCGAGGTCCATGGCCTGGAGGTAGGGGTAGGCAGAGTGCTTGCGACCAGCCTTCTTACCCTCGACCTCTGCGAAGAACTCCTTGAGACCCTCAATCACCTTCTGATGGGCATCGACCATGAGGCGACGGACGGGGAGGGTACGGGTCTCCTGGGCGTTCTCACGAGCGGCCTGGACAGCCTTACGGAAGCGTTCGATCCCGAGTGAGCGCATCTCCTGCTCAAGATCCATCTGAGCGTTCCAGAGGGGATGCTGTTGGGCTTGTTCAATGGTCATCATTAGAGGTTTCCTCCTCAAAGGGTGGAAGTGAGAGATGAATTGAAAGGGGATCTGAGAGAGAACCTCTAAGGGATCTCTCGGGGGACCATCTGCTAGTGTGCGGCCTAATCGGGCAGACCTAGTGTGCGGCCCAATTCGGTGGTCGGTTTCTATCCACGAGTGGAATGGTGTGCAATGTGCGGAACGTGCGGCATTTGTGCTCGCGAGTGGGGATCATTCCACCCGTAGTAACCACGAGTTTTCGTGGTGGTGGTGGTTAGTGGTTACTAACCGCGGATAGTATTCCAGGGGTGGAAAGTAAGTAGAAAGAAAAAAGCCCCGGTTTCCCAGGGCTTTAATTCTTGGTGCGGCCAAGAGGACTCGAACCTCCACGGGTCTCCCCACTAGCACCTCAAGCTAATGGTCTCGGAACCCGCCAGTGTAAGCCTTTGTTTTCGTTGAGGTCTCCTGTGCAGGGGTGGCAACCACAGTAACGTGGTGGCACCACACCACCACCGGCACCACCACCAAACGGACGAATAGCCGGGGCTACGCGGGTGGGGCTAAGTCGCTGTTTCCGCTCGCCTCTCGCTTACCACGCGCCTTCCTCGATGGGCCGGGCACCAGATCCAGCACATGGGTCCGCACGGGTGACTTCACGGGGCCGGTGGTGACGCGCTCCATGCGCCCATCTGGTGCAACGTGGAGGTAGACCGGGTCACCCCCCAGCCTCCAGGTGAGGATCACCTCGCCGTAGTCGCCAGCCATCACCTGAAAGTCAGTCAGTTCCTTCATCACAGCACTCCTTCCAGCTTCGAGAGGTCCACCCCCTCCTTGATCACGCCCAGCGCCTGGAGCTGCGCCAGGAGGGACGCGAGAGGGGTGGCGGTTACAGACGCGGATGGCTCTCCCGTCTGTATCGCAGCCTCCAGGGACGCGGCGTTGACCCGCACGTACCGCTGCGAGGTCTGCATCTGGGAGTGACCAGCCAGGGTCATGATCGTGGGCGCAGCCACGCCCCTGTCGGCCAGCCTGGAGCAGAACTCGTGACGCAGCAGGTGAGGGGTGAAGTCGTCGTCGTCCAGCTTCCCCACGTCAGCCCTGAAGCGGGTCCAGTAGTGGTTGATGCTGTCTTTGGTGAGCGGGAACAGGCGGTCCCCCTCGGCCTCCTTGCGGCGCTCTACGATGGCCTTGGCGCGGGCCGTGAGGGGCACGATGCGGGTCTTGCCTGACTTCGTCCACTCGCCCCAGCAGGTGACGTTCTTGCCATCGTACTCGGCAGCGGTGAGGCGCAGCACCTCGCCCTGGCGCAGCCCTGTGTCGAGGGAGAACAGAGCGTAGTCTGCCATCAGCTCCTGGCCGATCAGCTCGAAGTACCGCTGGACCCTGGCCTCCCACTCAGGGGTGAACCGGGACTGCTTCCCCTCGCGCTCCTCGAAGGGCTTCGGGAACTGCGGCAGGTGAGGCAGCAGCTCCTCCTTCGCGGCAGTCTTCAGCATCGTGTGAAGGCACGAGACCTTCTTGTTCACGGTGGTCGTGGAGTTGCCCCCGTCGAGGAGCTTCTGTCGGGCCTTGGCGATCTCCGCGTGGGTGACCTTCGCGAAGGGGAAGTTGGGCCCGATGGTGTCCACGATGGACTGGCTGTTGATCATCGCGGTCTTGGCCCCGCGCATCTCCTTCCAGTGGGTTTGGACGGTGTAGTCGCGGAGTTCCTGAAGGGTGTAGGGACGGCCATCGGAGCGACGAGCTGCGGCCTCGCCCATGTCGAGCGGCTCGCCACGCATCAGCCGCGCCTTGCTGTCCATCTCCCAGGCCTTCGCCTCACGCTCAGTCTTGAACGAGCGGCGGGCACGGCCCTTCACCAGGGTGGGGTGGTAGACCACGCCCATGTAGGTGTTGCCACGTTTCTCCATGCGTCCCTCCTAGTTGTTGATCCAGCGGATCAGCGACGACAGTAGCTCGTAGACCCCGACCCAGTAGGGGATCAGCAGGAGCCCGATCAGGGCAGCAATCGGCACGCCAGGGATGTTCTGTTTCCGGAGAAAGTCGCGCAGCATAGGATCACTCCAGGGGTGGAATGGTAGGTTGAAAAGTTAAGGCCCCGAAGGGCCCTGCGGTGGTGTTCAGGCGCGGCTGCGGCGTTGACTGAACTGGCCCGTTAGGAACTCACGGGCAGTGGGCACGTCCAGGGTGTTATCCTGACCTGGGTAGAGGGCATCGAGGGTGGCCTCCACGAACTTGCGGCCCTTAGGGGTGAGGAACGCGATCTTGCGGCGGCGCTCCTGGGGATCCTCTACAGTCTCCACGAAGTCGAGCCCAGGCTTCCCGAAGCGGTGCCACTCGCCCAGTGCCATGAGGTTACGGCTGACAGAGGAGAGCGCCAGTCCGGTGCGCTCCATGAGGTTCTGCATGGTGATGCCGGGTTGTACGGCGATCTCCATGAGTAGCTGGTACATCTGAGGAGTGAAGTTCTCCTCCACGTCTCGCGTGACCTGTATCTGCTTGATCACGCGGTGGATGTTCTTCGTCGTGCTCATGGTGTCACTACCCCCGACGCTACGCTCAGCCTTAGCTGAGATGTAAGGGCCAGACTTATCCTGAGAGAGAGTTAATGCAAGTGCCATTATCCAGTCTCCTGTGACTTTTAACAGATGACGGAACGTCATGCGGGTGGAATAGTTCCCCCGCGTGGAATGATCCTTAGACCATCTCGATCATGTTGACTACCCCTGCCGCCTCTAAAGCAGAGAAGAGGGCAGCAGCGGCAGCGGTGGCCCAGGCGAGGCCCTTCTCGCCCGAGATGATGATGTGGGCCTTACCAGCCCAGATCTCGATGGATCCATACTTCAGGGCTTCCAGAGAGGCGTCGATGAAGTGTCGCCCTCGGGTGTCCCCGGTGAACTCGATGTGAATGTCAACAACGCGCGGCACTGTGAAGTCCGCAGATACCAGCTTGCCCACGGTGTATGGGTGGAGGTTTTTGTTGTCTCGTTTGTCCACGTTGTGCCTCAGTTTAGAATGGTTTAGCTGTGAATAGGTGGTCAGATGATCACCCGTGGAATGGTCATGTTGGTAGTTCAGCCTGGGAGGGTCTCCAGGCTAAACCTTTCTCACTCGATCACTGGTCCGGTCGGCGGTTGCTTCACTGGGACAACAGTGTCAGGCCCCCTGCCGGGATAGTTGTAGAGAAGTCCCGGCCCACCCCCAGGCGAGCCATCGTCTGCTATGAACCTGATCCGAGCGTCAGCGAAGGCAGTGACCACCTTCTGGAAAACGTCTGTGGACAAGGGTGGAACACCGGGGTGAGCCTCGATGCGCCTGAGTGTGGACACGCTCACCCCTGAGCGTTCGGCTAACTCCTCTAGCGTCCAGCCCAGCATCGCCCTGGCGGCACGATACTGACAGGCGTCGAGAAGTATCCTCCGATAAGGCATGGACTGTTTCTTGTCGTTGGTGAGCGCTTAGCGTTCACAGGTGACGATTTACGGAGTGCCGCCGTGGGCGTCAACCTCCGTGCGAAGCTATAAGTCATTTGGACTATGAGACACCGCGACACACCCACCCCGCTTAGGCACAAGGGGATGGATGTGTTTCGCCCTAAGGGGCTCATCAGGCAGTGCAATTTAAGCTGCAACCTTCACTCGGGCTTCGTGTCCTGCCAGCATCCTGGCGACGTTCATGGCTGACTTGCGTGAGCGGTATGGCCCCCCGATCCTGCACGGCACACCCAGCCACCCAGGTGTGTCCCACGTCTTGGTGATTGTCCAGCCGAGCTGCGTCTTCGAGATCCAGAATGTAGGCATGGGATGTTCTCCAGGGGTGGAATGGTTAGAGCGTGACGCGGGCGGGCATTTGGCAGGGGTCGAAGATCACGACCCGAGACTTCGGGGTGAGGTCAGCGCCCTTCCTGTTCTCCCAGGTGAGGTACGCCATGGGCGCAGCGGTGACCGGGTGGACTGCCCGATCAATTTCCGTGTCTGCCACGCGGTAGAAGTGCCCGAAGTGGAACGGGTTGTACGAGACCTGCCGCCCGTCAGAGTTGGCGAAGTTGCGGTAGGTGTTGTTCATCTTGCGGTCGTTGTCCCAGCCCCAGCCTGAGGCCGTGAAAGCGCACCCTGCGTGGGTCCAGATCGCAGCCTCTAGCTGCCCGACCACGAAGGCGTGGACGTTCTTCTTGCGCTCCCTCAGGACACGTTGACGACCAGCCTCACGGACCACGAAGCGGGGCTCCCGAACGAGCACCTGGGTGGCATGGCCGAGGATCCGATTGGTACGAGCGTCCATCACGCTCCAGCAGCCACGATGAAGGTTCCAGTAGATACGAACGCGCATGGTATGATCTCCAGGGGTGGAATGGTTCAGTCAAGCTCACGGATGAGCACGGTGCAGTCCTGCCGCTCCAGACGGTCGGCAAGGCGCATGGCGAGGAGGTAGTCGCAGCAGGGGTTGGCTACGTGCCAGCGCCCCGACCGGGACACAGAGGTGCGGAACAGGACTGCGTATTGCTTCACGGGATCCACTCTCCGAACATGAGGAAGTGCAGCAGGTTCGCGAAGATGAAGATCAGCGCCATGAAGAGCGCAGGAGCGACCATCAGGGCGGTTGCAACGTCTAGGCCGAAGACGTTCTGGAGGAGGTGCAGGGCTTCCATCGGTTAGCCCTCCAGGCTCACGGGAGAGGGCAGCTCGCGAGGGTCGAGCGTGTCGAAGTCGGGGTCGAGTAGTTCGTCACACATGGGAAGATCTCCAGGGTTGGAATGGTGCGGGTACGCCGCGACAGCCTCGACCAGTATGGCCGGGACTGTTTCGCCCTTACGGGCTCGTCAGGCGGCGATGAGGGGCTCGATCACGTCCCACGGCAGCTCACCACCAGGGCCCGTGATGGTTGCCCGGTAGAAGCTGCGCTGGCCGGGATAGTGGCGACCGATGTAGCGGAGGTCGTTCTCGCGCTGCTGACGAGCGTAGGCCACGGCCTCCCCGAAGGTATCGAAGTCGAAGCCGCCCGAGAAGAACCGACCACTCGTGTGGGTCTTCCACTTGCGGCCCGTCGCGGTGTGCTTCCAGGGGCCGGGGTTGAAGGCGTTGTAAGGTGACGGCATGGGTGTGCTCCGACTGGAGTTGCTGATGGGCATCATCAGGCAGCGCCTCACGCTGCGACCGGGAGGTCACCCCCGGTTTCGCCCTGGTGGAATACTCTGCAAGGGTGGAAAGATCAATCCACGACGAAGCCGCTCGTGTCCTGCTTAGCGGGCCCCTTGGCGTAGAGCCCCACGATCACGCCCTTCGGCTCTAGGAACCGCAGGTCGCTGTCATCGCCGTCCACGACCGGCACGGGCAGACCAGCCAGCTCGTAGCCTGTCAGCATGTAGTGCTGGACACGCTCGACAGTGCGAAACACTGCGGCGACCCTCATGCCAGCGTCGAGCGCCGCGTCAGCCTGTGCAGCGTTACCATCGGCAAGCGAGAACGTCAGGTCGTAGTTGGCCGGGACGTTCTTGCGGTTCGTCAGCTTCGTGTAGTCGTAGAACTGCACGTCAGGGAACACGTCGAAGATCCGCTTGCCACCCTCAGAGGCGACCGGGATGCTCTCCCAGCGAATGTCGCTCGTGCCGTTGAGGCGGAAGACCGGCACGAGGTCGTGACGCTCCGACCACTTGATTGCCTTGCGGATGTCCTTGACGAGGTCCGACAGGAACGCCTGACGATCCTCAAAGAACCGCTTGGTGCGCCGGATGCGAGCCGCCTGGATCGTGTTGACCACTCCAGAGGCCACATCGTCATGGGAGAGTGGCCCACGACCGCCAATCATCCCGCCACGACCGGCAGTGTTCAGGCAAGCCGCTGTGCAGCCCTTCGACCGCATCGGGCAGACCTCGTATCCGGACAGCTTCGCAGGTGCCAGATGCAAGATGAACGTCATGAAGCCTTGCTTGAGCCCCTTGGCGATCTTGGGATTGCCAGGAGTGAGAACGCGGAAGGCTGAGCCAGAGAGGGTCGGGAACGACTGCTTCGACATGGTGTGCTCCAGTGATGTGTGCAAGGGTGGAATGGTTGGGACGTGCTTAGAGACCAGCGCGCCACATCGCCACGATGATGTAGAAAACGGGGCTGAAGACCAGAGCCCAGCCGAGGGTGTCGTAGACGTAAGACAAGAGCGTCTTCATGGTGTGATCTCCACGGGTGGAATGGTTAGGGCAGCCCTTAACGGGCCGACCGCTTCACGTTGGCGAGGTAGCGGTAGTGCTCCACCCACGTCACAGCGCAGCGCCACAGGGTGGAGTGGAGAGGTGATGGGCGGCATCCGCCACGGTAGAGCGACCAGCGGCTCTTCGTGATCGAGTTTGCGTATTGCAGCGGCGTCATCATGTGTTGCCTCCAGGGTTAGAGAAAACCGCCCCGACTGGAGCGGCTTACCGGAACCCTGTCCGGTATCTCTTCTCGCCCTATCAGCGGTGGCCGTCACGGCTGCGCTGGATTGGCTTTACTGACCCTTCCCCCGCTACCGTTGCTTGCGTGGTGGCATCCCTGCCATTCACGCGCTCGGCCTCACTTGGGACTGGCGGTCTGCCCTATTGGTTCACCGGGGCTGACTTCGGGAGTGACTGGCTGGACCGCTTGCCGTCCGCCGATGACCAATAGAAACATTTCCATCCGTGGTGATCAATCCACCCTTGCAATCTTTTTTTGAGCCGAAGGGCAGGAAGAGGGCTGAAACCCTTACGCTGCAAGGCTTTGAGGCAATCGAAAAAAAGTTAGGGCAGGGTCTGCCAGCTCCCTCTTTTGGGGTCGTTTTTGAGGGTGATTTGCAGGGTGACCGCGCAGAAAAAACACTGACCACGCAAAGGGTTAGACCCTAAGCAAGCCTGATTTGCCCCTCTGATTTGGGCCCATCCTGCCCGTTTGGGCCCTTTTGGGGCTCGTGAAGGGCTCGTGAAGGGCTCGTGAGTGGTGATTTGCAGGGCCCATGTGGTGCCCATGTGGTGCCCATGTGGTGGCCTAGCGTGTGGCCTAGCGGTGCCCATGTGGTGGCCTAGCGGTGCCCGTGAAGGGTTCGGGAGAGGTGAACCGAAAGGCAACCGATCCATACGCCCCGGTTCACGCGAACAAGCGAACCAAACGACCACGCATCGCACGGTGCCCGCTCGTGTGCGCGTGTGGTGCGCGTCATGGGCCCGTGTGGTGCGCTCGTGTGGTGCCCGTGTGTGGTCGCCTAGCTGCCCAAGCTAGTGGCATGTGAGGAATTGCAAGGGCTTAGCTCGCGTGTGTGGTGTGAGCGTGTGGTGCGGGCGTGTTATCGCGCGTGTCATGCGGGCGCAGATCGTGCGCGCAACGTCGCGATCACGCGGATTGAGGCGCGCGACGACACACGCGCGATACCGCGAGCGCGCGCAGGAAGAGGGGCCATGGGGGAAAACCGCCCCGACCAACCTGTCGATCCCGCCTCGCATTTTTACGGTGAACAAAACGGCCCCCTCAAGGAACCCGATCACCCCACCTCAAGGCGTCCCAAGAGGTTACCCTGTTCATTCAGGCTAGTCGTGCATAGCCCAGCCAACTGGACGGCTTGCCTAGGGGCGACCTAGGGATCCGGCGAGCGGACAGGATAGAGGCAGCGGGGGTGTAGCTCGGGTTCCTTCAGGAGGTCACCTGACCCCGAGGATGACAGCGATGCCGATCATCACCATGAGGCCGAGGAAGAACCAGTTCCACTTGTACGTAGGGTCTTGCATCAGAGGGTGACCGTGGTGGTGGGTGACCTTTGCACACACCTCTCAGGCGATCTCTCTGTCAACCTCTATGTAGTCTAATAGACTGGAGGGAGGATGGCGGTAGCCAGACGACCCTCCAGTCCGTCCTGCGGACGTATCCAGTCGGGGCCCCAGGCTGGTCACCTACATAATAAGTAACCAACCGGGGGTCTCTCTCCTAGTGTGCGGCCTAATTGGTTTTAGACTTGCATCCACAGGGAAGGACTACGTTCATAGCCCAAAGCGTGGTCCATGAAGTTCTCCAGTTCCTGCTTGAGCATGTCCTCCTTGTGCTCTTCAGCAGCCCTGTCAGTGTCCCTAGCCATGTGCTCGACCCAGTACCCACAAGCCTGTGCGAGGGCATCCAGGCGGTCATCCTGACGGAGTGAGCCCCTATCCCTTGTCAGGCGGGTGAGCTGGTAGAAGAGCTGGTACTGGGGCTCACCACTCTCGTAGTCCTTCTTGAAGAGCTTGGCGTCCACGATGAGCCTGTGCTGGAGGATCAGGGGCTCCAGGGTGTCTGCGATCCGCAGCTCCTTCTGGCCTGTGCTCCGCTTCTCGTCGTCAATGGTCACAGGGTGGATCTTGCTCATCACAGGCTTGAGGAGCTGGGTGAACATGCCGTCACCGAAGTTAGGCTCCACCCGCACCCAGGTCACCCCGTGCATCTTAGCGATGACCGAGAGGGCCTTGAGGGTTGCCTCTGAGTAGCCGTCCTTGAAGCCACCCGCGTCCACGAGGAAGAGGTTGCCGTGGAGGATCTTCACCACCGCATAGGCAGTCTCGTCCTTGCCTCGGCCCGAGGGGTCGATTGCCATGACGCAGCCTGTATACTCTGCCATCTCGTTCGCAGCCCACATGGGGCGATAGAGACGGTCACCGGCCAGACCCACGAGGGGGAGATCCTGGTGCATCTTGTCGGGATCGTTGCACCACACGAACTTGGCGGGTGCCATCTTCGGATCGAGGTGCTGGACGATCAGGTCCGAGAGCTTGAGGGGGTAGCGGTCCTTGTCCGAGAGGCTGGTGTCCAGCATGAACTGGAGGGCGTAGCCGCTCCTGCCGTAGGACAGTCTGCGCTCTTGGAGGTCCAGCTCGTTGAACCGTGCAGGATCCACAGGTGACCCTGCGAGGGCACCCTGCTCGATCTGGCGGTAGACGAAGGGGGCGAGCTTGCCCTGGTACTTCTCGGGGTTCTGAGGGATCTCAGCGGGCCAGATCCGGATCTCGTACCCGCGCTCTGGGAGCTGGTTGTAGAGGGACATCTCCGACTGCGGCGTTCCGAGGTAGAGCACCCTGGAAGTGGGCAGCGGCTTGAGAATGGCGTCGAACTCCTTGATGCGTTCCGCGAGCTGGTCGCGCATCACTTGGGTCAAGGAGTTGTTCAGGCTCTCGATGTCGTCAGGGACGATCACGTCAGCGCGTGAGCCCGTGAGCTGGCCGGTGATACCGACTGACTTCACCGAGGGGGAATGAGAGTTCTTGGCCGGTCCCACGTCAAAGGCGATCATACTGTCGCGTTGACCGGGCCTGGGCTTGAGGTGCGCCAGGAGGGGCATCTCGTCAATGAGGCGCTTCGTGAAGAGCGTGAAGGCGTCAGCTCGATCCTTCGAGGCAGAGACCACGAGGATGTTGAGCTGCGGGTCGCAGTAGAGCAGCCAGCATACGAAGGCCGAGGTCACGTAGCTCTTACCTACACCTCGGAACGCCTGGACCATGCACCGCTTCGGGCCGTGCTGGAGGTAGTAGGCGATGTCGTACTGGGTGGGGGTAGGGTCGGGGAGATTGAGGTGTTGCCAGACGAGGTACAGGAAGTTCCTGAAGTCTGCCTTGAGAGGATCTGTCATGGTCCACGCTAAGGGGGGTAGGAGCGTCACTGGTAGGTTTCCAGGGGTGGATAGGTC